>Ga0065705_10104378_pt1 | contig 17377 bp, 18 predicted proteins | sample SwibulcommuniRL2_FD_59092 | JGI IMG/M metagenome (GOLD analysis project Ga0065705, IMG submission 59092) | Bulk soil microbial communities from switchgrass field near Rose Lake, East Lansing, Michigan, USA - RL2 Bulk Soil v2 (version 2) | ecosystem: Environmental > Terrestrial > Soil >...
CCAATCTCGGAACGACCGATGATCGGCAGCAGGATCGCGGCAAGACAGTTGGCAGCGATCCCATAGCCTGCCGCACGAACCTTGCCGATCCGATCCACGAACAATGCGACAGAACTCTCCCCTCCCAGTTCCGATAATCCAATGATCGCTGAGGCACCGGCCAATGCGGCAATCTGCAATTTGAACGAGTCCTCGAGCCACACGCCAAACAATAAGTTCACCACTTCATTCGCCGACGTGATCCACACGCCGATGGAAAGAGCGATCAACACACTGGGCGTGGTGAAAATCGCTTTGACGTTTCCGAAAATTCCCTGTTCATGACGAGGTGGCTTTGCAGAGTCCTGTAGCGTAAATAGGATGTATCCGAAAGCAACCAGCCCCAACCCACCCAGCACCCAGAATGGCACGGACCAACTCGTCCGGGCAATGAGCCAGCCTGCTGCCGGAACGCCGAGAATAAATGACAGCGACCACGCGAACTCCAAGAAACCAATCGCGGCGCCGCGCTTTTCATACGCAACATGATCCGCGACATAGGACGTGAGCGATGGGTCAAAGATCGTCTTTGCCAGCAAACCCAGGACCAGCGCTACACCCAGCGTCCACAGGCTGGGGTGCAGGGCGACCATTCCCATGGCGATGACAAAACAACCAAGCCCCAACAACATTCCAAACTTGCGCCCTCGCGTTTCAATGAAGGGAAAGAGGAAAGGATTTGCCGCGCCAATGATCGCCCGATTGGCGACCAGGCCCGAGATCACATGGATATCCACGCCAAGAGCACGTGCAAAGATGGTCAGGAACGGATACACCATCCGAAAAGCCGTGTTGATGACAATTCGAATGAGCGTGAGTGCTGCAAGGTTAAGGTTGCTCAAGGGATTTTCTTATGCGGTTTTTCGACTGAAGGTTAGAAACCATTGTGCCAGAAAGAACGCTGCGACCAACGTAAGAATGATCAAGGCGAGGAAGAATCCGATAATGATGTAATTGCCTGAGTTGAAAATCGGTGACGGAGGCGGATGCATGACGTTATCCGCTGTAGCAAAGACCACCCGCAGTACCACAATGTAGACGATATTCGCAACGGATGTAATCCAGCCTGTGTTGACGAGCCACAATCCAAGCTGCAATAAAACCCCGGTTACGGCGAAGGTCACCGCCAGCCGAAAGCGCGGCTCCGAGAGGAAGAGCCCATTCCAGTTTGATTGCATCGCCCACAGCGAAAGTGGAAGATACGTCACCCAGAAGAAGATTCCCGAACGTCCGAGCGCGGCTGACCAGTTATGGAAAGCATCACGGCGCGTGATGAGCCCGATCAAGCCTGCAAGTGCCGCAGCGAGGAATGCCACTTCCGCGCTGAGCACCCAGGCCCCATGCAGATATACGATCCGCACGTTGGCGCCGAGGGATTTCTCTTCGGGTCCGAACAATGCCAGAAGAGCAATTACAATTACGGTGAGGAAGAACAAGGTGAGCGGTGATTTGAACTTTGGCATCCGACGATTTTACTCTACAAGAAAGGATTCCAACGACCCCCGTCGTTGTTCCAAAGTCGGGAGACTTTGGAATCCAAAACCATGGAAAAACCTCCTGCCAGCATTGCTTTGGAAGAACTGAATATTCCACACCAGGTTTTTAAGCACGAGAAACCGGTTCTATCCTTCGAACAGGCAGCTTCCGACCGCAACCAGAGACCGGAGCAGATCGTGCGAAGCATCCTGTTTCAAGTGAGACCAGAAGAGTTCGTCATGGTCCTCATGGCAGGGCGCGACCAGGTGGATTGGCGGAAACTCCGTCAGCTGGTGAAGCGGTCCCGGGTGCGGATGGCGAGCGAGGACGAGGTGCTGGAGATGACAGGCTACCGCGTTGGGACCGTGAGCCCATTTGGCTTGAAGAATCCGGTCAGGATCCTGATCGATGAGAGCGTGCTCAGGGAGGATGAAATCTCCATCGGTTCGGGAGTCCGTAATATGGCAATCATCCTGAAAAGCGCTGATCTGCGCCGTGCTCTCGGAGCAGTGGACATCGTGTCGCTCGGGGAAAATTCCGAATCACAGAGGATGTTGTAGAATAGCAGTGTGGGCATTTTGTCCCGGATAATATGACCGATGTGGACCAATTTTCTAAACTCAAAGCTTCATTTACACAGATTAAGATCGCAGTTGATACTAACGTTCCTGGCTGGCTTTCTGGGGATGGGCTTCGCGATCGGTTTACCGGTCATCATCCTGATCAACCGCCAGGCATCCTCCCAGGCACAACTGCTTCTGGATCAGTCTGTCATTGCTTCGCGGGCGTTCCTGACAAGTGAACAATCCAACCTGCAAAGTCTGGCTCTGCTTGTTTCACAACGGCCCACCTTAATGCGCTTACTAGAGGAAGAAAGTTTCGCCGCTCTCGGAGATTATCTCAATACCTTACGAGAGGGAGCCAATCTTGACCTCGTTTTGGTTTGTGCCGATGGAAATGATGTGACCCGATCGGACCAGAATCTTTCCGTTGCCGGGCTTTGTCTCCTCGAGTCCCCCTCCGGATATGCAGCCCTGGACTCTGACGACAATCTCTACGTGTATTCATGGGTGGACCTGGCGCTGCCGGATGGCACGCCCTATAAAGTGATTGCAAGCAAGAAGACATCCTCAATTCTTACAGAACTACAGAATGAAACAGGGTTGCGCTATTTTTTGGTCCGGCAAAATCAAATCATAAACTCCAGTGATCCGGGGATTGAAGCTAGTTCTGACCTGGTAAATAACATGCGGCAGAAGGCAAATCAGGATTCAGGACTTCCTCTCGAACGGCGTTCCTTGGAGATCAACCGACACCGGTACCTGCTAGCGGTGCAGGAACTTGACCCTTCCCTGCCGATTGATCTGTTCAGCGCATTAAACGTGGATAACCAGATCGCCATCCAACAAAGCTTTAGCCGGACTCTCATCCTTGGGCTCTTCCTTGTCGTTTTGATCGTTTCGATTCTGGGCGTATGGCAGGCGCAAAGGATCAGTCGTCCGATCATGGCACTCGCGGATTCAGCCGCAAATTTTCGTCAGGGTAATCTCGATACGCCATTGGCTGTCCAATCCTCCATATCGGAAATCAATCAACTAACCAATACACTCGAAGATGCACGTGTGGCGCTCGAGCACACCATGAAACAACTGCAGGCGGAAAAAGACTGGATCGAACAACTTCTCAATTCCATTATCGAAGGGATGATCACGCTCGATCATCAGAATCGAATTACATTTGCCAGCGCAGCGGTAAGCAAGATCATCGGTTATGAACGGGATCAAATCATCGATCAAAAAGTGGATAACATATTTTTGCCCGTGGACGGAGAAGTGGCATTCAGCTCTCAACTCCCCGACGCGGGGCAGCAGCGAAGGGTTTCGGTACAGCTAAGAAACGGACAGGAGATGCTGTTGTCCATTTCAAAAGCAAACCTAATTCCGCCGGAAGTGAATAGCGCAGATCGCGCCCTGGTGATCCGGGATGTGACCAACGAGGAGTATATCCATCGTCTGCTGGGCGATTTCATGGCAAATGTGACCCATGAATTTCGAACGCCACTCGCCGCATTGGAGGCTTCCTCTGAATTGCTTTTGGATAATCTGCATAGCCTCTCGCGCGTGGAGATCGAAGAATTATTGGTCTCACTCAACCTGGGAATCATCAATCTACAGACCCTGATCGACAACCTGATCGAGGCAGCAAGCATCGAAGCGGGACGGTTCAAAGTCCATATTCAAAATGTTTCGTTCGAAGAGATCCTGAATGAGGCGCGGCAGGTCATTCAGCCGTTGTCACAAAAATATGGGCTGCAGCTGGTCTGCGCACCGCTTAAGGAATCAATCCATGTCCTGGCTGATCAACGTAGGACAGTTCAGGTGCTTGTCAATCTGCTTTCCAATGCAATCAAACATAGTCCGGAGAATGGCAGGATAGAAATCAATCATTCCACCGTCAACGGAACATTGCGTGTCGAAGTCACAGATCAGGGAGGCGGTATCCCATTGGATCAGCGCAAGGATCTGTTCCGGCGATTTGTGCGACTTGAAACCAGGAATGAGCGAGCCAGGCAAGGCGCCGGTTTGGGACTTTCCGTGGTGAAGGCAATTATCGAAGCGCAGCGCGGAGAGGTGGGAATCATGGATCTTCCAGATGGAGGCACGTCCTTCTGGTTCACGCTCCAGCTGGCAGGTCGAGAGTGAAGATACTGGTTGTCGATGACGATCGCGTCCTTGCGGACCTGGTGAGTTTCACGCTCCGACGCGCCGGCTATGAAGTTGTCGCGGCTGGCGATGCCGCGAGCGCTCTACGTCGCTGGACGGAGGATCATCCGGATTTCATCGTATTGGATGTCAACCTGCCTGGCACGGCTGACCTTCAGGATGGATTTGCGATTTGTCGGCGCATCCGCAGTGAGTCAGATGTGCCCATCATTCTGCTGACCGTGCGCGGCGAGGAAAAGGATATTGTCTACGGATTGGAAGCCGGCGCGGACGATTACATCCTGAAGCCGTTCAGCCCGCGCCAATTGGTAGCGCGCGTGCAAGCTGTGATGCGCCGCTCCCAAACGACAAACAACTCACGCCCGGCAACATTTTCCGCGGATGGATTGGAATTTAATCCCAAGTTACGGGTGGTTTCCCTTGGAAACAACGAAACCAAAACACTGACCCAGCTGGAAAGTCGCCTGTTGGAATCGTTGATGCTGAACATGGGCCAGGCTCTGACGTTCGACGATTTGATCAGCGATGTCTGGGGACAGGGTGGAGGCACAGCCGACATGCTGCGACAGCTTGTGCGGCGGCTGCGGTCCAAGGTTGAGAAGGATCCTGCGAATCCATATTACATTCAGAATTTACCCGGGCTGGGGTATGCGTTTTTGTTGAAACGGTAGCAGGTGGGGCGGGATGTTATCCCGCCCCACGATGATCATTGGGGGAAATTAAAGCTGTGTTTTGTCACACGATTGTCACACGGCTGTCACTGACCCCGTCACACCTCCTGTGTATCTTTAGCGCATCTTCGACGTTGAGGTGTATATGTCCATTCAACTTGAGGGCATAAGCAAGAGATATTCACAGCAGCCGGTTGTTAACAATGTTTCCCTGGAGGTAAAAAACGGTGAATTCTTTGTGTTGCTCGGTTCCAGCGGAAGCGGGAAAACAACTGTATTAAATATTATTGCCGGTTTGGTCAATGCAGATGAGGGTCGAGTTTCCCTGCATGGACGGGATGTCACGAATCTTCCCACGCAGAAGCGCAAGGTTGGTTTTGTATTTCAAAACTATGCCCTCTTTGAGTACATGACGGTTGCAGAGAATATCGAGTTTGGACTGCAAATCCGCAAAGTATCGAAAAAGGAGCGGCAGATCAAACGCGATGAGCTTCTTGAGTTGGTCGGGCTGGTCGGCTTAAGTGAACGAATGCCAAAACAATTATCCGGTGGTCAGCAGCAACGCGTCGCACTGGCGCGAGCCCTGGCATTGGAACCGGATGTCCTGTTGCTCGACGAACCGTTGGGAGCGCTCGATGCAAAGATCCGCACCGAATTGAGGCGGTCACTCAAAGCGATCCAGAGACAACTTGGTGTTGCAGCCATTCTCGTCACACACGATCAGGAGGAAGCATTCGATCTGGCGGACCGGATTGGCATTATGAGCTATGGTCGCCTCGTGGAAGTGGGTACGCCGCGTGATCTATATCTGCAACCGCAGACGGAGTTCGTCGCTTCCTTCCTCGGAACCGCCAATATCCTCCTGGGTCAAACAGAACAGCAACAGATTCAGATTGGTCCGCATGTCTTTGGACTCACGAAAGAGGCAACCCAGTTCAGCACGGATGGCCGCGTGCAGGTGGTGTTCCGCCCTGAAGATATTGCCCTCGCAAGCAACAAGGAAGATTTGGATTGTCCGGCGCTGGGCGAGGGAACGGTTACCACAATGGGCTTCAATGGTCCATCTGAGCGGATCAGGCTTGAGCTCCCGGCGATCCGCGGCGTGCGGGCGATCGCCCCTGCAGTCCCCTTTGGCAGCCAGAGCATCACGATCGATGCCAGCCGTCCGCCCGAGCAAGCCTCGGCATTCCCGCTTTCCGTGAGCGACAAAGCCTGGGTTGGGATTCGACGCCTGCATGCGCTATCGCATCCGGGCTTAAGTTTCCTGGTGGTCACCGACGGCTCCCTGCGTAGTCAATCTGCGATCAGCACAGGTGGTTATTTGGCAAGGATGTCGCATGCACGCATGACGCTCCTTGGCGTTGGGAAGGATGAAGCCTTGTTGGATTCGTACCTGCAGGATGCTCGAAAACAATTGGGCAGCGGGATGGCATCCATACAGGTGCGGATCGATCACACATCCATGCCGGCTGCGGTCACAAAAGCAGTCGAGCAGAACCCCGTGGACCTGGTCATCGCCGGCTGGAGGCCGGTGGAAGGCGTCACTCTTGCTGAACAGATCATGCAGGTCGGTGACCATCATTTATTGTTGGCTGCACATCCGGGGGCGCGCTTCGAAAAGGCTCTCGTCTGTGTTGCAAGCGGCGAACCCGGTAAGGACGATGTGTTGTTTGCGGGCCGCCTGCTTCGTCATCTGGGTGCACAGGCAAAGCTATTCACGGCGCTGGGCCGGGATTTCAAAGATGACTATCAACGGCAGCGAGTCGAACGATTTGTCGCCGGTGGTGTGAAAAGTCTCGAGATATTCGGCGTACCGACACAAAGTGAAATCCGAATTGGAAACCCGCAGAGTGAAATCGTTGACGAAATCAAACGAGGCGAATTCGACCTGGTCGTGATGGGCGTGCCCCTGCCTCAAAAGGATGGTCGCCTTGCAATCAGCGGACTCATGGAAGGCATCATGAGAAATGCCGGGAACTGCTCGGTCCTGATCGTCCGATCTCATCATACAAGATACCAGGTTTGGCACAATTCGTCAGAGTTGCTTTTTGCCTGATAAAAACCGAAAGGAATATCATGTTTTTCAAATTACCTAAAATACTCCTCGTGTCTGTTTTGTCCATCGCCCTGCTCATAACAGGCTGCGGTGGTAATGGGAATGCTACGCAGGCTTCGTCTGATGGCGGAGTGAAGCTAATCCTTGCAGCGTATACTACTCCTCGTGAGGCCTATGGCGAGATCATCCCTCTCTTCCAGGCATATTGGAAGGACAAGACCGGTCAGACCGTGACTTTCGAAGAGTCGTATCAGGGTTCCGGGGCACAATCCCGCGCTGTGACGGAAGGCTTCGAAGCGGATGTGGTTGCCTTATCACTTGAAGCAGACGTTACCCGTATCGAAAAAGCAGGCTTGATCACCCACGACTGGCGCAGTGAACCATTCGGCGGCATGGTCAGCACATCGGTCGTTTCCTTTGCCGTGCGCGAGGGCAATCCTAAAAATATCAAGGACTGGACTGATCTCGCTCAACCGGACCTGGAAATTCTGACTCCGAACCCGAAGACGAGTGGTGGGGCGATGTGGAATATCCTGGCGTTGTACGGTGCAGCCCAGCGTGGTCATGTGGCAGGCTACTCAGCCGATGATGCCGGTGCCCAGGATTTCCTTCTGGCAGTCTTGAACAATGTTACCGTCATGGATAAGGGTGCGCGCGAATCGATCACCAACTTTGAAAAAGGTATCGGCGATGTCGCGATCACCTATGAAAATGAGATCCTTGTTGGACAACAAGCCGGTCAGAATTATGAGCTGGTGCTGCCGACCTCGACAATCCGGATCGATAATCCTGTCGCGGTCGTCGATACTTACGTGGATAAACATGGCACGCGCGAAGTCGCTGAAGCCTTTGTGGATTTCCTCTTCACCAAACCGGCACAGGAAATCTTTGCCAAGTATGGCTTGCGCTCGCCGGACGAGGAGGTTGCCAAGGCAACTGCAGATTCCTACCCACCGATCGAAGACCTGTTTACCATCCAGGATTTCGGCGGTTGGACTGAAGCGACTCCCACCTTCTTTGCCGATGACGGTATTTTTTATAAAGTGTTCGGCCAGGCACAAGGCATTCAAGTCGGCGAATAATCCCTCTTAACGGGTGATGGCTGCTTGTGAACAAAGCAGCCATCACTTCACACAAATATGAGCGTACAGACGACAATCACATCCCCCGATAATAAATATCAACCTTCCCTGCCGTGGGGCCGCTGGGGAATCCGTGCCGTTGCCCTCAGCTATCTACTGGTCATGCTGATCATCCCATTGCTGGTCATTTTGCATGATGGGCTCAGGGAAGGATTCGTGGAATTCTGGCGGCAGATCACGCTTCCGATGGCGTGGCACGCACTAAAACTTACGCTTTGGACTGCCGCCCTCATGACGATTATCAATACCATCATGGGTGTGCTGACAGCTTTTGTCATCGTGCGCTATGAGTTCCCAGGCAAGAGACTTCTCAACGGAATCATCGACCTGCCCCTGGCAATTCCGACATTGGTGACCGGTGTGATGCTCGTGATCCTCTTCGGTCCGCAGCAGGCGTTGGGGGCATGGCTAAAGGAGCAGCTTGATTTTTCTGTGATCTTCGCTCCACCTGGAATTATTCTCGCGCTTTTGTTCCTGACTTTCCCGTTCGTTGTTCGCTCGGTACAACCGGTGCTCATGGAACTCGACCGTGCCCAGGAACATGCAGCTGCCACTTTGGGCGCGGGCGGATGGACGATCTTTCGCCGCATCATTCTACCCCCGCTGAGTTTGCCGGTGATTACCGGGGCATTGCTTAGTTTTGCCCGTGCGATTGGCGAGTTCGGTTCGATTGTCATCGTGGCAGGGAACATCCCACTCGTCTCACAGACGGCAGCCGTGTATGTATTCGGTGAAGTGGAATCGGAAAATCGCCTGGGAGCCAGCGCAGTTTCCATTGTCATGGTAGCAATTGCATTTGGATTGTTGATGCTGGCGGATTATTTGCGGCAGCGTTCCAAGCGGAGGACTGCATGAGTATGACCAGCACGTCACGGACGGCACCGATACAAATACCAAGGTCCCTCCTGACCTGGTTGGATCGAAACAAAGGCAAACTGGGCAAATGGACATTGATCTCACTGGTCGTCGCTTATGTCGCCTTTTTGATTGTGACCCCCATCAGTGCGCTTGCTATTGGAGCTTTTGAAAAAGGAATCGGCGCAAGCATTGATTCGCTAAACGACCCGGCTGTGTTCAAGGCGTTCTGGAATACGCTGTGGATCAGTCTCGTTGTCGTCATCGTCCATACGATTTTCGGCACCGTTGTCGCCTGGGTGTTCGTTCGCCATCGTTTCCCCGGCAGGAATCTCATCAATGGCCTGGTGGATATGCCTTTTGCGGTGTCGCCGGTCGTCGCAGGATACATGCTTTTGCTGCTCTTCGGCAGGAACGGCATGCTGGCTCCGGTCATCGATGCATTAAATATCCAGGTCGCGTTCGCAATGCCAGGCATGGTGCTGGCGACTCTGTTCGTCACCCTGCCATTCATGATCCGTGAACTGATTCCCGTCCTGGAGGCGTTCAATACCCAGCAGGAAAAGGCAGCGGAAACTCTTGGCGCAAACAACTGGCAAACCTTCTGGCGCGTGACGTTTCCGGCCTTGCGCTGGGGAATGATCTACGGCATCACCCTGACTTTTGCGCGTGCCCTTGGTGAATTCGGTGCCGTGCTCGTGATCGGCGGCGGGGTACAAGGTCGCACGGAAACAGCGACATTGTTCATTTATCGGGCGCTCGATGAACGTCAATATATCGGCGCCTATAGTGCCGCATTGGCATTAGGATTGTTTTCGTTGATCCTTGTGATGGGTTCCGATTGGCTTAGGCGAAAGGAACGTTGATAGCGTAGTCGCATCACCCTGAGCGAGTGCTTCCTCCGGGCGACATATACCTTTGGAGGTTATAATCCAATCCATGAAAAGGATTGGATTTTTCCTTCTCCTTCTTGCCACACTGCTAGCTGGATTCCAGACCACTCAGGCGCAAGGTGATCGACCTCTCGTCCTGGTGATGACCGCCGATGGTCCGATCATGCCACCGATGCTGGAGTACATCAAACGCGGGATTCAAACCGCGGAGCGGCGGGATGCCGAAGTTTTGGTGATCCAGATCAACACACCGGGTGGTGACCTGTTAACGACACTGGATATCATCGCTGCGATTCGCGCCAGTGGGGTCCCTGTAGTCGTGTATGTTGCCCCGCGAAACGCGATCGCCGGGAGCGCCGGCGCGCTGATCACCATGGCTGGACATGCGTCTGCCATGGCACCGGAGACCGTAATTGGCGCATCTACGCCCATCAGCGGATCGGGCGGAGATTTGAATGCCGATGAGCGCGCCAAGGCAACGAATGCTTCGAAGGCCGCGATCCGGGATATTGTGTCGCCGCGCGGAGCCGAGGCGCTGGCACTTGCCGAAGCGATGATCGACGAAGCAAAAGCCGCCACCGCCAGGGAAGCTCTTGAGGTCCATCTGGTGGATTTTATTGTCGATAACATTGACGATCTACTGGAATCCCTCGACGGTTTCACGGTGCAGGTGAACAACGAATCGCACGTGCTGAATACGGCGGACGCCACGACCGAACCGCTCGACATGAGCTTTATTGAACGTTTTCTGCTCCTGCTCACGGACCCAAACATCGTCTTCAGTCTGTTATCCATTGGGACAACAGCCCTGCTGATCGAGATATCAAGCCCAGGCGGCTGGGTGGCTGGTTTTGTCGGAGTGTTTTGTCTGTCGCTGGCGGTATATGGCTTTGGCGTACTGCCCATCAACTGGTTTGGAATCATCTTTCTGATCACTGCCTTCGTGTTGTTCATTCTCGACATCAAGGCACCCACCCATGGAGCCCTCACGACTGCGGGTGTCGCATCCTTTATTATCGGCGCGCTCGTCCTATTCAATTCGGCGGCGACTCCTCAATTCCAACGCGTTTCCGTTCCGCTGGTGATCGGATTTGGCGTGTTCCTGGGATTGGTTTTCTTTGGGATTTTGATGCTCGCACTGCGCACCACCCACGTACCGGTACGAGTGGGCATTGAGTCATACGTGGGCAAGACGGGAATCGCCCGCTCGCCTCTGGATGAAATGGGCGGGCAGGTCCAGATGGGCTCCGAGCTTTGGACCGCGGATCCTGTCGCCGAGTCCGAAAAGATCGGTAAGGGAGACCACGTGGAAGTTGTCGAAGTGAAAGGTTTACGATTGAAAGTCAGGAAGATAAAATAACCACCCTGCTCCCATCGCCGTCCGCGGCGATGGATGCGCCGCCGAGACGGCGGCTTGAGCAGTAAAAGGATCTTATGCCTGCTACACCTACAAGAGACCGGGTCATCCCTGAAACCGACGTCCGCCCGTTGCGCCGCCCCGATTGGATTAAGGTGCGCGCTCCATCCGGCGAGACGTATGAATGGCTTCATGGGTTGATGCGGAAGAAAGAATTACATACGGTCTGCGAAGAAGCCATGTGCCCGAATTTGGGCGAGTGTTGGGGAAGCGGCACCGCGACGTTTCTGATGCTCGGTGACGTTTGTACGCGCACCTGTGCCTTCTGCGATATCAAACATGGCAAGCCCGGATTATTGGATTGGGGCGAAGCCGAGCGTGTCGCGCAAGCCGTCAAAGCGATGGAGTTGAAGCACGCAGTCATTACATCCGTGAACCGAGATGAAAGAAAAGATGGTGGCGCTCCCATTTTTGCGATGGTGATTCGGCGCATCCGCGAACTGCTACCCGGTTGCTCAATCGAGGTGTTGATCCCTGATTTCAAGGGATCGCTCGAAGCCCTGAAGATCGTGATGGATGCGCGCCCCGAGATCCTGAATCACAACGTGGAAACTGTCCCGCGATTGTTCAAGGCTGTCCAGCCGCAGGATAATTACGATTGGGCGGCAGCGACATTATCCAATGCCAAGAAACTCGATTCCGAAGTACTGACCAAATCTGGCATCATGGTGGGACTCGGCGAAGAGATGGATGAGGTGAAAGCCGTGATGCGCGATCAGCGCTCGTGGGGCGTGGACATTCTGACCATCGGTCAATACCTCCAGCCGAGCAAGAAGCACATGCCGATTTCGCGCTACTACACCATGGAAGAATTCGCCGAACTGCGTGATTATGGAAAAGAGATCGGCTTCAAGTGGGTGGAGGCGAACCCGCTGGTGCGATCGTCGTATCATGCCGCGGAGCAGGTCCGGGCGTTGAGCGTGGTCCATCGGAAGCTTTATGGAGGTGGTTAATGATAAACGTGGAAGAGAGCATCGTGATCAACCGCCCTGTTGCAGAGGTCTTCGCTTTCATCGCCGATTTTGAAAACCATCCTCAATGGGAAACGAATTTTCAGAAGGTGAAATTGATCAGTGCGACGCCCTCCGGTGTGGGCAGGAAATATCAATGTGACCTCAAATTGCCGGGGCAAACTGCCACGTCGATGTTTGAAATCACTGAATATGAAGTGAATAAGAAAATAGCATTTGAAGCAGAGCCAGCCGGACCAGCAAAACCCAACGGCAGTTTTCTTTTTGAGTCCGTCCCAAGTGGCACAAAGATCACCCTCGTCCCACGACCTGAATTTCGTGGCATTTTCAAACTATTGGAACCCATGATGGCTGGTTATGTTCGAAAACAAAATCAGGATCATTTGAAAAAATTGAAACACCTTCTGGAAACCTAGCAGTGAACGTGTCGGTCAAAGCCGTCCTGCCAATCCGTGTATCGAGGAAATCCTTGAAGTCGCGGCGGAAGGATTGCTAGCCAGCCCCGAGCGTTGAGCGGGGTGCGCCGAAAACTCTGTGGGAAACAAAGAGCAGAGATTAGAGAGTAGCAGATTAGAGATGCCCGTCAGTTGCCCGGCGGGCGTTTTTGATTTACCATTGTATGCGAACGAAGGATGCAGATTCAATTAATTCGCAACGCAACTTTACGAATGATCTATGGCGATCGGGTGTTTATCACCGACCCCTACCTTGCCCCAAAATATTCACAGGAGCCGTTAGTGGGGAAGTCGCGCAATCCCCTTGTCGGTTTGCCTTTCCCAGCAAAAGATATGCTGGCGGATATTGAAATGGTTCTCGTTTCGCACCTGCATCCAGACCACTTCGATAGTGTCGCTCAACAATTATTACCCAGGAATATTCAGGTCTATTGTCAGCCTGACGATGAGAATCAGATCAGAGAGGCAGGGTTTTCCAATGTCACAGGCATCGATGGGAGTGTGGATTGGGACGGGCTGAGGATCACCCGTACTCAAGGTCAGCATGGTAATGAAGTCTGGGCGGCGCGGATGGGGACCGTAAGCGGTTTTATCTTTCGCGCTGAGAACGAACCAACGATTTACTGGACCGGTGACACAATCTGGTGTGAACCTGTCAGGCAAATGATTCTCAACACAGAGCCGGACATTATCATTACTCACTCCAGCGGGGCAGCCTTCGAGGCCGGACAGCCGATTATTATGGATGGACAGCAGACAATAGAAGTCTGTCGGACGGCACCTCGATCCATTGTGATCGCCATTCATATGGAGACATTCGATTTCGATACAATTTCGCGCAAGGATTTACGAGCCATGGCTGATGCGAACGGAATTGAAGCAAGTCAACTGCATATTCCCGCAGACGGGGAGATACTGGTATTTTAGAATTGAGGTACTATGACGTCTCAGAGTTTCAAGGCTGTTATTGTTAAATCGGGAACCAGGACATTCATCCCCATTCCATTCAACCCAAATGACGTGTGGGGAGTCAAACAACGTCACCATATCACAGGAACTGTAAATGGACATGTTGTACGCGGGTCGCTTGGCTCCGATGGGAAGCAGTATTTTCTCCCGTTAGGCGCCGCGTGGCGACGGGATTGCGGTCTCGATGCTGGATCAAAAGTAGAGGTGGTTCTTTCCCGTGAGGGTCCACAATCCGAAAGCCTGTCGCCAGATGTAGCCAGCGCGCTGGATGCCGAGCCTCAAGCCCGGGCCTTCTTCGAGTCACTGGCAACTTTCTACCGAAATACCTACATAAAATGGATCGAAGGCGCTAAAAAGCCGGAGACGCGTACGGCCCGTATCAACGAAATGATCGAATTGCTCAAAGCGGGCAGGAAGCAGAAATGACCATGGACCAACTAACCGCAGAATTCGAATCGTTCCAGGGAGATTTTTTATTCTCCACATCGGATATGAAGGGAGATCATCCATGAGCGAAACCGAAAAGTACACATCCCAGAACCGCCTGGCGTGGGATGAGATCGCCGAAGTTCGCCAACAAAAGATGGAAACGGCTGAATTCTTTGCCAACGGAGGTTCTACTCTCAGCAGCGACGTTCTGGCAGCTGCCGGTGATGTCCATGGATTGCGCCTCTGCCACCTGCAGTGTGCCACAGGCGAGGACACGCTCTCCTGGGCAAACCAGGGTGCGGATGCGGCAGGTGTGGACATCAGCCCGAAGGAAATAGAACTGGCGAAACAAAAAGCGGCCGCCGCCGGTTTACCGGTTCGCTTTATCTCTTCGGATCTCTACGCCTTGCCCTCATCACTATTTGCAGAGAAGTTTGATATCGTTTTCACAGGTGGCGGCGCCATTGTGTGGCTTCCGGATCTGAAAGAATGGGCAAGAATCATCTTCGAATTGCTGCAACCGGGTGGACGACTCATTCTCGACGAGGAACACCCCCTGGCAAGTTGTATGGAAATACAGGACGGACTCGTCCGGATCGTCGACGATTACTTCGGGCGCAAGCCTGAGATCTATATGGGCTGGTCGCATTTCTCGGGCGGCGAAAATGCCGTGGAGAAGAAATATGAATTCACCTGGCCGCTGGGGGACATTGTGACCGCTCTCGCCCAGGCTGGGCTGCGGATTGAGTTTTTGCAGGAAAAGCCCAGTCAGGAAGGATGGAGATTTGGAGACAAACTTAATGAAGTGGCGCGAATACCCGGCGAGTATTTGCTGGTAGCAAGAAAAGACCGGAAGGAAGGTTGAGTAAAGACGATGCGAAATTCATCCAACGGACTGACCGTCAGCCTATTGGTCGTTGTAGTAATGTGTCTCTTTGCGATAATCTTTTATCAGAAAGCGTGGTTGATCGCGATCCAATATATGTTGTCGAATCCCGGCCAAGCGGGCGGCATACCAACCTCCACGACGCAAATTGCCGGGTTCTCGATCCCCACTGCCTCGGCTCCGGTTTCCCTGGGGAAGGAGGCAATTATCAATGATCTGGGTATTAGCGTTACGCGTGTGATCAGCCCGGCTGACAGCTATTTGGGGAAAGCCGCACTTCCTTCTGTCGCCCGCGATGGGAAGGAATATTTGATCGTGGACGTCAAAGTACGTTGTATCTCCCCGGATGAGAAGTGCCATCTGAGCGAATTTGATTTTGGTATTGAGACCAAAGGCGGGCACGATTACGCTGCCGAACTTACGGGCAGTTATTCGGACCTCCAGGGCTTGTTAGTTGGTGGTGACATCGAGCCGGGAAAAAGCCTGAGTGGTTCTCTGATCTTCATTATAGAAAAAGGAGAGACTGGATTGACGTTAATTTATCCACGATTGTTTGCCTTTGGAGGCTCGGCAAAGCTCCTTCTCGGCAAATGAACTGCATATGTTTGAGGAGCTGAATGACTGAGGAGCTAGTTGTAGCTAAGACTGTGGAAATCACCGCATCCACTCATGATGTCTGGTGCACACTGACGGAATCAGACAAGATCAAGCAATGGATGGGCGGCGCCCAGGTGGAGTCGACGTGGGAGCTCGGCAGTGAGATCACATTCACCGGTACCATGCCCAATTTTTATCGGAAGTATAAGGACCGCGGCACGGTGCGCGCCGTGCAACGCGAGGAACTCCTGCAATATAGTCACTGGAGTGAGATGTCGCACCGTCCTGATCTCCCTCAAAATCGCACAATTACGACGTTGACACTTGAGAACATTGGAGAGAAAACCCGCTTAACTGTGCGTCATGAAAATTTCAGGAGCGAAGCCGAGTATAAACACGCCAACTTCTTCTGGGGCGTTGCGTTGTATACATTGAAAAATCTAGTGGAGCAATAAGCATATTTTCTCGCCACTTTGTAGCTGGCAAATTGTATGCTTGCAGGATTGAATTCACACTCAGCGTCATATAATCAGCATGTATCATCGATACTTTCAACATCAAATGTGAGGTACTTGACAATGAAATATGGACTGGCACTGCCCTACACTACGCCGCGCACTGTCGCAAAATTGTCCCAACTGGCTGAAGAATCCGGTTGGGATGGTTGTTTTTTAGGAGACGCCATCTGGTGTGAAGACCCGCTGATCTGCCTCGCCGCGGCGGCGATGACGACCAGCAGAATTCGCCTCGGCACGCTGATCACGCCTGTGCCGCTACGGATCCCCTGGAGGCTGGCGAGTGAATCTCTGGCGTTGGATCATCTGTCCGACGGACGGCTGACTCTCGGATTGGGAACAGGCGCCGTCTGGATGGGATGGCATGCCTTTCCCGACGAAGTGACCGACACCAAAGCCCGCGCCGAAATGCTCGACGAAACAATCGACATCCTGACCCTGCTCTACCAGCGAAAACAGTTCGACTACGATGGCAGGCACTACCATCTCAAGCTTACCCAAATGGACCTGATGCACTATCCGCCCAAGCCTGTCCAGCAGCCGCGCGTTCCCCTGTGGTGTGTCGGGCTCTGGCCGCGCAAAAAATCGATGCAACGGGTCCTAAAATGCGATGGTGTGATCCTCGAAAAGGCAGGAATGGAAGGTAGTCCTGAGGATTTCATGGCCGATAACATCAGAGAAATAAAGTCCTATGCGAATGCGAATCGCAGCCTCTCGACACCGTTCGATATTGTGCTGCAAGGCAAGACAGCAGGTCTGGACCGCGCCCAGCTTCGAGACAGGCTTTTGCCGTTGATCGAGGCAGGAGCAACCTGGTGGATCGAAGCATTATTTGATGCCTCGCAGGAAATCGCAGCCGAATGCATCCGCCGCGGACCGCCGTCCCAGCAGCTTTGATCGAGTGACAGTCACCAGGGAAGAGTAAAGGATCCGGTGACTGTCATTTTAGTTCAAAAGTATGATTGGTCAGATTATTTGCATCTTATTGCTATCACAAGGAGACTTTAATGGATAACACACAGCCTTACGAAACACTCGACCCCGAAAACTGGGAGGAAATGCGTGCGCTTGCGCATCGAATGGTGGATGACGCAATCACCTATCTGGAAACGGTTCGTGAACGTCCAGTTTGGAAGCCGATACCCGGGGAGGTCACCGAGCGGTTCCAGGAAGGAGCGCCTCACGAACCCGCCGGCGCCGAGGCAACCTATCAGGAATACCTGGAAACCATCTTCCCCTATCCGATGGGCACCGCTCATCCACGCTTTTGGAGCTGGTACATG
>Ga0065705_10104379_pt1 | contig 17353 bp, 15 predicted proteins | sample SwibulcommuniRL2_FD_59092 | JGI IMG/M metagenome (GOLD analysis project Ga0065705, IMG submission 59092) | Bulk soil microbial communities from switchgrass field near Rose Lake, East Lansing, Michigan, USA - RL2 Bulk Soil v2 (version 2) | ecosystem: Environmental > Terrestrial > Soil >...
CTGCCGGACAGTTTCGGCATGGTGATGACGCGCCGCAAAGTCGCGACCAACCCGCTTTTGGGGCCGGTCAAGCCGCTGCGGCCGCGGGGGGAGTCGGGCCTGGAGATCAGCGACTTTCTGCCCGAAATCGCCAAGCACGCCGACGAGCTGTGCGTCATTCGCAGCCTGCACGGCGACAGCGTGAATCATCCGCAGTCGGTCTATCAGATGAACACGGGCTCGATCCTCATGGGCCGGCCGAGCGTCGGAAGCTGGGTCGCCTATGGCCTGGGGAGCGAGAACCGCGACCTGCCGGCGTTTGTCGTCCTGCCCGATCCGGGCGGCGGCCTCAAAGGTGGCCCGCCCGCCTGGGGCAGCGGCTACCTGCCCGCGTCCTATCAGGGCGTCACGATGCGGCCGGGCGACAAACCGATTCTGCATCTGGCCCCGCAGCCCGAAATCAGTTCCGCCCAACAGCGGGCGACCCTCGACCTCGTGCTGAAGCTGAACCGCGAACACCTCGCGGCGCGCAACAATGATGATGAGCTTTCGGCCCGCATCAAGGCGTATGAACTCGCCTTTCGCATGCAGGCTGCCGCGCCGGACCTGGTGAACCTGAAGGACGAAACGGCCGAAACGCTCTCGCTGTACGGCCTCGACCGGAAGGAAACCCACGAATTCGGCCAGCGTTGCCTTCTTGCCCGCCGGATGATTGAGCGGGGCGTCCGCTTCGTTCAAGTCTATTCGGGCGACACCAACGGCTGGGACGCCCACAACGACGTGCTCAAGAATCACGGCCAATACTGCCAGGCGACCGACCTGCCGGTGGCGGGCCTCCTGACCGACCTCAAGCAGCGCGGCCTGTGGAAGGACACGCTCGTCATCTGGGGCGGCGAATTCGGCCGCATGCCGATGAGCGAACAAGGAACCGGCCGCGACCACAACCCGTGGGGTTATACGGTCTGGCTGGCGGGCGGCGGGGTCAAACCGGGCATGGCCTACGGTGCGACCGACGCCGTCGGCCTCCGCGCCGCCGAGCAGCCGGTGCACATCCGCAACTTCCACGCGACGCTTTTGCACCTCTTGGGCCTGGACCACAAAGCCCTCAGCTTTTTCCACAACGGCCTGGACGAACGGCTCATCGGCCCGACGGATGATGTGGAGGTGGTGAAGGGCGTCTTGTCGTGAGTTGGTGGGCAGTCACACATGATGCTAGTCTTGGGGCGAGGCCGTACACCTGTAACCGACCCGATATGGGAGGATGTGGCGAATGCCTTGATGAAATTTCAACCGTTCGCGGACGGGATAACGCTTGTTCGCCATGGCAAGGAGCGGATTCACGCACAAGGTGCTCGACTTCGGCTCACCATTCAGTATTGGGCAACCGATGAGTCAAGGCCCATGATGGTCGGTTACAGTTCTGGAGGTAGCACAAGGCCAACGCTTTGCGGAAACCGTGTGCTCATTGGTCCCAGGGAGACTTGGACTACCGACGATGCATTGACGGTTTTTTTGACCTTCTATGAGGGCAAAGATCTGGCGCAGCTCTACTCGCTTCGTGATCCTGGCCAACAGTATTCCGCCGAAGAAATTCGAGAGATGATTCGCGTCTAGTTGCCTCGACGTTGTATGTCCTGGCTCAAATCTCCCCTTGTGCAAATCACCGGCCTCGCACTGGCAATGACCGCTTTCCAGGTCGTAGCCGTGATCGCTGGCTCTAACGCACTCGCCTCACTGCCGATATTCGTGGGCCTATTCCTGGCCTATGCATTGCCCGTGACGCTAGTCCTGTGGATCGCCGCTGACATGAAAGACCACGGCCGCACACCTCCGTTCGATCTGCCGTTCCTTCTCTTGATGGCATTCCCCATTTCGCTGTTCTGGTACTGCATCTCCACCCGCGGCTGGTACGGGCTGCTTTTGGCGAGTGGACTCTTTGCGGTCGCTTGCTTGCCCAGTCTGGCCACTGATTTCGTGCGTATCGCCTGGGCGATTGTGTTACCTTGACTCAGCAGTAGTCTGTGCAAATAAATGTGTACTCTTGCGCATCTATCGAAGGGGGCGAGCGGAAAACTGAAAGTCGGTAGCTGGTATTTTGGTGGTCGCGGTCCCAGTTTCGTTTGACCCTTATTCTTATTCTGCATAACTTGCATAAGAGAATCGGAGACTATTTTGTCGCAAGTTATTGATAGACAATCGTTTGTGACGAGATTGGTCTCTCAGACAAAAAGTCGGTAATGCTGCATAGATAGACTCGCAACTGCAGGCATGCGAGGGCTGAGGCGACTGAACATGGCAATTTGGGCAAAACTAGGCGTTGCCGCTTTGGTGGCCTTAATTGCCTGCGGACCGGTGCGCGCTCAGGAAGACGTCGCCGAGACCGCTGCGAGACATTCCAACTGTTGCCGCACTCGCCCAACGTCGTGTGAAATGGAGGAGGCACAAGTTGCCAGCGGGCCGCGACCAGCAGGGGCCGTTTTGAGAAAGTTGCTCCCATGCAATGCAAGCTGATCTGGCTGATCCCTGCTGCACTTTGCTGTCTTCTATTCCTAGCCCAGCACTCTGCGGCTCAACCCGCGCCGAAACCATCGGAATTGGCAGCCAAGATCGGCGAGCTGGCGAAATACGACAAGCTCAATGAGGCCGTCGCCCTGGTGCGCTCGCAAGCTGAGAAAGATGCTGCGGATTCCCAACTGCCCATGACCATGGTATTTGTCGCCGACTGGGCGAGAGCCTCCGATCGGCTCGACACCTCGTTGGAGTTATATGGCGAGGTGATTCAGCGATTTCCCCAAACGCTCTCCGCCGCGCTGGCCACTTGCGGACAAGGGTTCGCCCTCGACAAGCAGGGCAAGCATAAGGAAGGTGTCGCCGCCTGGGAGCGCGGAGTGGCTTTTTATTCCGCAGTCGCGCCGCGTGATTTCAAGGACCGCACTAATCTTGCGAGCGGTGCCTGGCACGCCCTTGGCGAACACTACGTCATGACGCGCCAGTGGTCCAAGGGGCGACGGGCCTACCTGAATTGGCAGCCGGTGGACATTGGATGCGGCAACGGAATCGACGACTACTTGAGTACTCGAGCCTACAACGTTTTGCTTTGCCAGGCACATGCGGGACCGGCTTCGACCACCGCACGGCTGGCGCGAGAGGCACTCGCGTGCGGCAGCTTCAGCACTCCACAAGACCTTGTTGTATTTGTGCTTGTCCGCCTGTACTCCGAGTCCGACCAGCTGGATGACCTGGAGCACCTCGCGGAAGACGACTTGAATTCGGTTACGCCAGCGCATGCAATGCCGCTGACACCGGGCGCTCGACGCAGCCGCTCGGCGGCATTTCTCGCCGGCATTGCGCTCGCGCGCTCGCGGCGCTGGTCCGACCACATCGCTGCATTTGATGGCATCGACCGCAGCAAACCAGAGCTTTTTGAAGACAAGGTCCGCCGCCACGTTGCTGCTTGGAAGCTCCTGCGCGAACAGAACGAGACGGTTTCCGCCGTTGCCATCGCCGCCCGCCAGAACAAGGGTCCAGGCGGCGACCTATTGGCAGAGCTACTTGTCAACATGTCCACGACCGAAGCCAAGGAGTCATTAGGGCGATTGTCTCGTAATTCAACGCCAAATCGCCGAAAGCTAATCGTTGAATTGACACAGCAGCGCGATTTACGACTGAAGAAAAGCAAAAACGCCTCGCTGACGAGTGAAACGAAACAAGCCCGCGGCACAGTGCGCTCGGGCCTGCCGATGTTGTTCTACGAGCCGTGGCCGTCGATTGAGCCTGGTTCATTGCCAAGTTCGTAGTAGGCTGACCAAATTGCGGAGCACCCACAGTGAAGTTCGTTCTTGCAATCAGCGCAACCGTGCTTATGACCTGTGGCCTGCTCCGCGCTCAGGAAGACGTCGCCGAAACCGCAGCCAAGACGGTGATCGACACAACGCCGATCGTCGAAGCGCCGATTACCGAGGCCGATCGCGACCACTGGGCGTTTCGGCCCATAAAGCGGCACGATTTGCCGGTGGTGAACAATACGGCCTGGCCGCGCAGTGGCGTGGATGCGTTCATTTTCGCCAGACTGCAAGTAGAGGGACTCACGCCGGCACGCGAGGCGACTCGGCCGATGCTGCTGCGGCGATTGACGTTTGATTTGCACGGCCTGCCCCCATCGCCGGAAGAACTGGCGGCTTACGAGGCCGACCAGCGGCCCGATGCCTACGAGCGCGTCGTCGATCGATTGCTTGCCAGCCCCGCGTACGGCGAGCGGTGGGCGCAGCATTGGCTCGACCTGGCCCGCTTTGCCGAAACCGATGGCTTCGAGCACGACAAGGTGCGACCGCAGGCCTGGAAATATCGCGACTGGGTGATCGCGGCGCTGAACACCGACATGCCGTACGACGAATTCGTGCGGCTGCAAATTGCGGGGGAAGCGGGTTCAGGGTTCAGGGGGCGGGAGGGCGAGGCTCCTGCCGAGCCGTCCTCTGGAAATCCGAAATCCGAAGTCCTAAATCCGAAATCCGAAATCGCCACAACGTTCTGCCTTGCCGGGCCCGACATGCCCGATATCAACGACCAGCTCGAGCGGCGGCACAACCTGCTTAACGAGATGACGGCGACCGTCGGCTCGGTGCTCTTGGGCCTGCAAATAGGCTGTGCCCAGTGCCACAACCATAAATACGACCCCGTCAGCCAGGCCGACTTCTATCGCCTGCGAGCTGTGTTCGAGTCGGCCGTGCCGCCGCTCAAGCGGGATGTGCCGTATAACGTACTGGCCGAGCAGAAGGACGCGCCGGTGGCCCGCTTTTGGGTTCGCGGCGATCATCGGCGGCCGGGCCTCGAAGTTCCGCCGGGATTTCCGCGGATCGCAGATTCCGGGGTGGCTGGGGATGAACGAAGTTCAGCCCCGGCAGTCCGGGGTCGCGCTTCGCTTGACCCCAGCCACCCCAATGCCATCCCGCGAGTCAAGTTTGCCGATTGGCTCTTCCGCGAAGACAACCCGCTCACTGCCCGCGTCATCGTCAACCGACTCTGGCAGCATCACTTCGGCCGCGGCATTTTCAACACGCCCAGTGACGTCGGCCTGATCAACGCTGGCCCGACGAATCCCGAACTTTTGGACTGGCTGGCGGTTGAAATGCGCGATCACGGCTGGGAACTCAAACGGGTGCACCGCCTGATCGTCGGATCGGCGACCTATAGGCAGATTTCAGATTTCAGATTTCAGATATCAGATTTGCAGGGAGGCGAGTTCTCGAGTCTGAAATCTGAAGTCCTAAATCTGACATTCACGCGCCGCCGTCTCGACGGCGAGTCATTGCGCGATGCGATGCTGGCCGTGGCCGGACTCTTGACGAGCGACCGCGGCGGGCCGAGCGTGATGCCGCCGCTGCCGCCGGAGCTGGTCGGGACGTTGCTCAAAGACCAATGGAAGACCAGCCCCCGCGAGGCCGACCACTACCGGCGAAGCATCTATGTCTTCGCCCGCCGCAACCTGCGGTATCCGATCTTCGAGGCGTTCGACCGGCCCGACGCCAACGCGAGCTGTCCGGTCCGCAACCGCTCGACCACGGCGCCGCAATCGCTGGTCCTGTTTAACAGCGAATTCTCGCTGCTGGCAGCCAGGCATCTGGCGGGGCGCGCGCTGGGGAAACAGGAGACGGGCCAAGAACCAGGGTCCAGCAGCCAGGAGCCAGCGCAGCAGATCGAGCGGCTGTATTTGCTGGCCCTTTCGCGGCGGCCGACCGAGCAAGAGACCGCCACTCTCAACAAGTTTCTGACCGACGAGCGCGAGCGGCTGGCCGCCGAAGCACGTCCGCGGGACAAGCTGGCTCTGCCGGCCGGCTTCCCGGATTCAGCCGATCCATATGCAGCCGCGGCTCTGGTCGATGCCTGTCTGGCCCTGCTTAACGGCAGCGAGTTTCTGTATGTCGATTGACGCCCCAACGACCACGCCGACGCCGCGGCGCTGGCTGAGGCCGGCCCTACTCGTCGCGGCCATCACGCTGGTGTTGTCGCTGGGGGGTGCGATCTCTCTGTCGAAGACCTTTCAAGACGGCTCAACGCGAGTATTCAGCAAGGTGGTGGACGGCGTCAAAGACCACCCGCGGGCGACGATTGGCCTGTGCCTGGGGGGCGTGGCGATATTATGGCTGGGGATCGGCGCCCTTGCCGCGGGTCAGGAATTGCGGGGCCGCGCAACTCATGGCCGCTAAGACTTGACGGCGGGAGCCGTGCTACCAGCAGCGGCCTGCGCGACGATCGGAGTATCCTTCTTCACGACCTTGTGCCACCGCGGACTGCACTTGGGACAAGACATCCGCCGCCGCGGATTGCCGATGGCCAAATAGCGGATGCCCCCGGCGTCCCAAATCGACGTTTCGCGGCCGCATTCGGGGCAGACCAGCATCCACAGCCGCGATTCCTTTTCCATCGCCTTGGCCACTCGGCGGGGGACAATCGATAGCAGAAAAAGCTGTAAGCTCGACATACCTTACGCCTCCGCCAGGAATTCGCTCGGGCGACCTGGTTCTTGGCCATGGTCCAGCGCTGGCCGCGCCACACGGCACTTTGTATCTTAGGATCGTCGAAATCGGCGGCGCCTTCGCGCCATTCCCAGCGCTTTATTCTATCGAGCCGTCCCATGACCGACCGAATTCTCATTCGCGGCGAGCTTTCGTGGTGGGTGCACTTTTTCCGCGTCATCGCTGCGCTAACGCTGGTCGTCGGCGTCGTCATTGGCCTGGCGAGCTTTTTCGCCGGCTGGATCGTCGCGGGAATTGGCGGCGTGCTGTGGCTGACCCTGGAGGCGGTCGCTTGGAAGGCCCGCCGCGAGCGGACCTGGCTGCGGCAATTGGCCGACGGCTTCGAAGTCGAGGATCGTACGGGCCGCCGCACGATCGGCGATGCTCAAGTGACGGCCGCGGCTCTCGAATCAAAGCGGAACCTCAATAACGGCGAATTCAGCTCGACCACGCGGACCTTCCGCATTTGGACGGACGACCGCAGCGAGCCGATCGTCATGCAGAATACGATCGCGAAAGACTGGCCCGATCCACTGGCCGACCTCGTCGCCCGGCTGCTCGACGGATTGACGCAGCGGCTGGAAAACGCCCTGGAGCGCGGCGGTACGGTGGCCGGCGACGGCTGGCGGCTCACGCTGGGCGGCCTCGCGCTCGGTCACGCGCCCAGCGAGACCACTCTGGCACTGAGCGAGATCACCGCGGTCGAAACCTTCGACGACAAAATGTGCGTCTGGCGCCGCGGCCTGGACGAGGCGTGCGCCAAGCTGCCGCTGTCGGGCCGTAATGCGTATCTCTTGCCGGCCCTGCTGCGGCCGCGCATTCCCGAGCAGGCCGATGTCGGTGGGGCCGAATCGCCAACCGGTCTGGGGCGGGTACTCTTCGAGCGCCGGCCCCAGCCCGCGCTAGCCATCGCCCTGATCGCCATCGGCGGCGTCATGTCGTTCATTGGCGTGATCCTGGCGGCGACAGGCCGCATCGGCAACGACATGCTCCCGCTTTATCTGCTGATCCCGGGCGGGCTGATCCTCGTCGGGGCCGGAGTGGCCCTCAAGCTGAGCAACTTCCGCTGCCACGAGCGAGGCGTGTGGCAAAAGAGCATCTTCGGCCAGAAAATGCTGCGGTACAGCGACATCGGCAGCTTCACCTACGGCGCCACGCGACACTATCACAACGGCGCCTATACGGGCACGCACCTCTCGATGCAATTCAAGCCGGTTTCGCCGCAGGCTGGCTCGGCGATTCGCTTTAGCACCACCGTCCAAGGGGACGATGACGACCTCGACGAGCTGCGGAACGTAATTTCGCAGGCCATCGCCGCCCGCATGGCCGGCGAGCTGGCCGCGGGCCGGCCGGTCGCCTGGACGCCGAACCTCGAGTTCGCGCCGCAGGGAATTCGCTACCGCCCCGCCGGCATGTTCGGCCGCAAGGAATTCGAGTTCTTGCCGTTTGGAAGCTACGGCGGCCACAACATGGACCAGGGCGTGTTCTACCTTTTCGCTAGCGGCAATCCAAAGCCAGTGAGCAACGAACAATGCTCGGCCGAGAATTTCTTTCCCGGATTCTTCCTCTTGCTGATGTTGTGCCACGCCCCGCCCGAAAACGAGCCGCAGGCCGCGGCCGCAGCGGAAACTCTCGACTTGCCTCCAGATCGCAATCCCCTGACCGCATTCAATCAAGGTCAGCCGCCTGGCCGGTGACGGGTCCGGACGACTCTTGCCAAGGGTTACTGGCGCGCCGTCTTCGTTCCGGAGCGTGGCCTTCCAGTCGTTGCTAATATGCATGGATGGCAGAACTGTCCGTGGACCAGACACGCGATCGCCCGGCATCTGGGCGGCGCTTGCTCCTGGGCGCGCTTGCCAGCACGCTCCTGGCACAAAGCCTCATCTGGCCGATTATCCTGCGGATGTACGACGCGTCGTGGCCAGCGGCGTCAGCGATCGCCGCAATTGGGATTGCCTTCGCCCAACTCGGGCTGGCCGCCGTTCTCGTGATTCTTGGCACGGGTAGCCTCGCCATTCGGGGATCAATCTCCGTCCTGCTGTATTTCGGCGCGGCCTTCCTCGCCTTCCGTGCGGTCCGCGGCGAAGGGATCAGCGGCTGGCTGGCGATCATGCTGCTGGTGATGGGGGTGATCTGTGCGCCGCTGGTAATCGCCCGGCTGTCGGGAGTGGCGATCGTGCCGGCCATGACCGGGCCGCCAGCTCGCGGCTCGCGGCAGTACACGATTTGGGGCCTGATGGTGCTCACGACGATGTCCGCCGTGCTCCTGGGGATTGGGCGGCACCTGCGATTTCCCTGGGAGGAGCTTGGCGCGATTGCCGTGTTTGCCGTTGTTGTTGCCGTTATTCCGGGCGTTCTCGCGCCGCTGGCCCTGAGCAGGCTTCCCTGGCCGACCAGTATCGTTGCCGGAGCGAGCATCTGTCCGGCAGCCGGCGCGCTGCTCACCTTGACCGGTTTTCCGCCGCCGCGCCAGCCGATTGAGCTGGCGGCGATGTGCTCGATTCAGGGCGCGGTGATCGTTGCGGCCTGCCTTGTCGCCCGAGCCAGCGGCTATCGGCTGTCAGTGCCGTGGGAGCGGCGGATGGAGTGAGTGGTCGAGCGGTGGAGTGGCGAGTGGTAGAGTGGTGAAGCTGGAGACCACTCACGACTCACCACTCCACGACTCACTCCACCCATGAAACTCACCAAATACCAGCTTTCCGCCGGCCAGGCCGGCGTGGCCCGCGTCGAGGGGGATCAGCTCCTGCCGCTCGATCTGACGGGCGGGCAATACCGCTCGCTGGCCGAGATTCTGGAAGCCGACAATCCTTACGAAGCGGCGGAGTTTTTGACGCAAGAGGGCGAGCGTATGCCGCTGGCCAGCGTGACGCTTTTGCCGCCGATCGACCGGCAGGAGGTCTGGGCCGCAGGCGTGACCTACAAGCGGAGCAAGACAGCCCGGATGGAAGAGTCGGCCACATCCGCGTCGTGCTACGACCGGGTCTATGTCTCGCCGCGGCCCGAATTGTTCTTCAAAGCCTCGCCGCATCGCGTTGCGGGACACGGCCAGCCACTTCGGATTCGCAAGGACTCGAAGTGGAACGTGCCCGAGCCGGAGCTAACGCTCGTCCTGTCAAGCAAGCTGCAACTGGTGGGGTTCACCGTCGGCAACGACATGAGCTCGCGCGACATCGAGGGGGACAACCCGCTCTACCTGCCGCAAGCCAAGTGCTACAACCAGTCGTGCGGCCTGGGGCCGTGGATCACACTGCCAATCGGCATGCCGGCCCGTCACGAGATCGGCATTCGCCTCGTGATCCACCGCGGCGGCAAGCTGATCTACGACGGGCGGACGAGCGTCGATCACATGGCCCGCACGTTCGAGGACCTGATCTGGTGGCTGGGCCAGGACAACTCGTTCCCGACCGGCGTGTTTCTGCTCACGGGAACGGGCATAGTGCCCGAGGGGAACTTCACACTGGCCGTGGACGACCTGGTGGAAATCAAGATCGACGGGGTTGGAACGCTACTGAACCCGGTCGTGCAGGGGTGAGCGAGCATGCTTTGGCACAGAGTCGCCTTTCGCTCTGCGAAAGGGCGCGTGGCAGGTTCCCAACCTGCCCCACTAAATCAGCTCGCGGATCACTTCCCGCTTTTCGACCAGGTACTGCGGCCGGCCGGCGGGATCGATGAGCTGAGTGTGGCTGACGTCGATGCCCAGGTTGTGATAAAGCGTCGCGAACACTTCCTGGAGTTGCACCGGGCGGTCCTTGGCTTCTTCGGCATAAGCAGTTGAAGAGCCGATCACCTGGCCGAGCTTCATTCCGCCGCCGGCGAGGAAACACATCGCCACGCGCGACCAGTGGTCGCGGCCCGCGCCGCCGTTGACGCGCGGCGTGCGGCCGAATTCGCCCCACATGACGACCGTCACGTCCTTGTCGAGGCCGCGGTCCGAAAGATCCTTAAGTAGGGCACTCATCGCGCGGTCGAGATTCGGCAGTTGCCGGCGGAGCTGATTGAAGTTGTCGCCGTGCGTGTCCCAGCCGCCCCAATCGAAGGTCACGACGCGGACGCCCGCTTCGACCAGGCGGCGAGCGGTGAGGAACATGCGGCCGTCGTCGCGGCCATAGCGCTCGCGAACTGCCTTGTCTTCCTTTTCCAGGTCCAAGGCGTCGGCCACTTTGCCGCTCGTGACAACGCCGACGGCCCGCTGCGTGAACGAGTCGAGGGCGGCCATCTTGCCAGTCGCATCGCTGGCCCGGCGGATCTTGTCGAGCGACGACAGCAAATTGGTCCGCGAGCTGAGGCGCGATTCGTCCATGCCGCCGACGAGCCGCAAGTCGCCCCCTTGCGGGCGATAGGGCTTGTGGACCGGGCCGAGATAGCCTTCGGGTCCGTCGTTGTAGGCGATGTAGCACGGGGCGCCGCTGCCGGTCGGCCCGAGCAGCTTGCTCACCACGCTGCCGATGCTGGGCCGACCGCCGATATTGCGGAGCGAGTCGCGGCCGAAGCCGGTCTGCGTGTGGAAATTGCTGTGGTCGTCGAACATCCCGCTGAGCGAGCGGATGATGGCGTATTTGTCGGCCATCTGGGCCAATAGCGGCATGTGCTCGCAGATTTCAATGCCGGCGACATTCGTCTTTACGGGATTGAATTCGCCGCGGAACTCGCGGGGGGCATCGGGCTTCAGGTCAAACATGTCCTGGTGGCTGGGCCCGCCGCTCAGATGGATGTTGATGATCGCCTTATTCGACGAGCCGACGCCCGCCACCGCCTCGGCCCGGAAGAGATGGGCCAGAGTCAGGCCGCCCAGGGTGCAAGCCCCCAATTGGAGCATCGAACGGCGGGAAATGCCGTCGCAATAGCGCGATTTCGCGGCAAGTTTGATGCTGAGCATATCCGGGCTCCTGGCGATAGGTGGGCTGTTCAGGCAGGACTGGTTGCGAGCAACCAACTATGGCCGACGTAGGGTGGGACGTTACGGGGCAATTCGGCCACGAGTTGCCTGATTATCGCCCGCGGCTCATGGACGAATCAATAGAACTGGATGTTTTCTTGGAATTGCTAGCTGGGCTGTGCGGTTTACCGTAGGACCCACACGAAATCTTGCTCGTTCTCGTCCTCGTCCTCGAATGTGTGGCGGTAGCCAGATGGGGTAATGCTCGAAACAACGGGGACTAAAACCATTGCCGGATCTGGAGCACGACGAGGACGAGAGGGAGGAGCACGACGGCAGCAACCAATCCGCCCCCGATTTGAGATTGCCCCGCCGCCATGCGACAATCGTGGCACTCTCGCTGCCTCCTCCGCCGCCCTTCCCGCCACGACCCATGGCCAGATCATCCTCCCGTTCGACAGCCGTCGCGCTCCGCCGCCGTCCGGTGAAGAAGGCCAAGAAAAAACTGGCCACCGGATATGGAGTGCCTCCCAAGCCCGTCACAATCGTCCCCGCCGGCAAATTGCTCGCGGCGGAACTGGCGATTTACAGCGTCCATCCGGGCGTTGCCATGATGCAAAAGTGGATCGCCGAGTTGAAGCCAAAGACCGGCTGTTCGCTCGCGGAATGGATCAAGCACATTCAACTGATGGGACCGAAGGACGAGCGGTTGTGCCGCGAGTGGCTGAAGGAGAAACACAAGCTGGGGACGAACGCGGCCTGGTGGCTGGCCGAGCGGGCACTCGGTGAGCCGAAACGTTTTGCCGACGATTCGCCCGAGTCATATCTCGCGGCCTGTCCGGGCTACGTCGAAACAATGTATGCCGGCGCCAAGTCGGGATTGCGGCCGCTGCACGACGCGCTGGTGCGGCTGGCGAGGGAAATCGGCGACGACGTGAAGGTCTGCCCCTGCCAGACGATGGTGCCTCTGTATCGGCATCACGTCTTCGCCGAGATCAAGCCGGCGAGTAACAAGCGGATCGATCTGGGGCTGGCCTTGGAAGACGAGCCTTTCACGAGCCGCCTGCTCGACACGGGGGGCAAGGCCAAGAAGAACCGGATCACCCATAAGGTGGCAATCGCCTCGCCGGACGACATCGACCTGCAAATCAAGCGGTGGCTGAAGCAGGCGTACGAGCGGGATGCATAGCTTTGCGCGGCGGAGATGCGAAGGCGTAATTAACCCGCGCGACGCTACCTCGCCCGCGTCAGCCACGAAACTGCGACGAGCACCGCAAAGCCGAGTGGGATCGTGACGATCCCCGGCTGGCTGAAGGGGACCAAGGCGCTGGCCGGATCGAGGCCATAAACGTTCTTGTAGGCCTCGCCGCTGGCCAGCACCCAGGCGAGCGACGACCCAAGGCCGGCGAAGATGGCCGCGGTGATTCCCTGCTTCGTCGTGCCCCGCCAGAAGAGCAGCATGACCAGCGATGGCAGGTTGGCCGATGCCGCGACATTGAACGCCCAGCCGACGAGGAAGCTGACATTGAATTTCTCGAACAAAATGCCAAGAACCATCGCGATGACGCCGACGACGATGGCGGTGAGCTTGCCCGCGCGGACTTTGGTGGCGTCGTTCATTTCGATCCGCAGGAAGTTGGCCAGGAAATCGTGCGCTACGGCGCCGCTGGCCGCCATGATCAGGCCGCTGACCGTGCCGAGGACCGTCGTAAAGGCGATCGCCGAAATCACCGCGAACGGGAGCTCGCCAAAGCTGCGGGCCAGAAGCGGCGCAGCCATGTTGTTGTTGGTGGGATCGAGCGTGCCGCTGGTCATCGCTCCCAGTCCAAGATAGAGCGTGAGGATGTAGAAGAAGCCGATCGACGCAATGCCGACGACCGTGCTCTTGCGGGCCGAAGCCTGGTCTTTGACGGTGTAGTAGCGGATCAGAATGTGCGGCAGCGACGCCGTGCCGGCGAACAAGGCGATCATCAGCGAGAGAAAGTCAAGCTTCTTTAGAAGCGAGTCGCTGCGGACGCCAGAGAAAGTAGGGCTGCTGCCGGGGGTGAGCATATCACTTCCGCGGACGAGCTTGGGATAGAAGATTGTCGTCGTGACGGTTCCTTCCATGAATTTGTCGCTGGCCCAGGTGACAATGCCGGCGCGCTCGAGAGTCGAAAGGTAGGTGAGCGGTCCGACCGGACCGGTCTCGTTGCGGTCGGGAAAGAGCATCTCGACATGACCGACCGGTCGAAAGTCGCCTTCCCCAGGTTGACTGCCGTGTGGCAGGCCGTTGACGAAGCGCCGCGTCTGAGCACCCGTTCTGACTTCGACCAGCGTTTGCGTTTCTGCCCATGCTTCTTCTCCGTCGATCTGCAGGAAGGCGTTCGGCAGCTCGCGATAGACCTTGATTCCCTCGGGTCCCGGCCGCTCTTCTACGCGCAAGTAGGGCTTGTCCACCCACGGCCCTGCGGGAGGAATCAGGCGATCGCCTGCCCTTGTTTCGAGTTCGTGGCGGTGAAACGTCGCAAGTGGAAAGTGTTTCCTGGCGGTCGCCGAGCTAGCGGTCGGATCGGTCATGATCCCGCGGCACAGAATCATCGCGGTGAGAATCGTGCAAAAGATAACGAGCAGAGCCCCCTTGATGAATTGCACCCAAGTCGTCGAAACCATGCCCGCCGTGACGACGATCAGCACCACGACGACACCCACGACGACCACGCCCGACTGATGCGAAAATCCCAAGAGCGGCTTAATCAGCGTGCCGGCGCCGACCATCTGCGGAATCAGGTAGAAGATGCTCACCACGAGCGTGCTGATCGCCGCGGCCAGCTTGATCCCCCGGCTGTTGAATTTGCTGTCCAAAGCGTCGGCGAAGGTGAACTTGCCCAGGCGCTTCAGCGGCTCGGCGATCACGAGCAGCGCGACGATCCAGCCGGCCAGGTAACCGATCGAATACAGAAAGCCGTCGTAGCCATAGAAGGCAATCATGCCACAAATACCGAGGAACGACGCGGCTGAAAGATAGTCGCCAGCAAAGGCGACGCCGTTGACGAACCAGGGAATCTGGCCGTGAGCGGCGTAGTAGCCGCTGGCTGACTTGGCCCTGGCCCCGAGATAAAAGCTGATGCCCAGGACGACCGCGACGAAGAAGGCAAACACGCCAACAGCCGTGTAGCTGGTCTGGTAGATCACTGGCCCGCCTCCCGCGTGGCCAGTTTGGCATTGCGGCCGCAGATCCACATATAGATGGCGGCGACGACCAAGGCGCCGACGATCAGACCCATGCCGTACGTGATGGCAAGGTTGACGCCGGCCAGCACGGGGGTGCCCATCGCTTGCGGGGCGAAGGCCGCCAACGCCATGAAACCGGCGTAGGCGGCCAAATAGACGAAGAACAGCACGAGCCCCGCGCGGGCGTTAGCCGCGGAGACCTCCGGATGATCGTCGTGAGAGGTGGTGGACATAGGCCGCCAGAATAACAAGCGCGATGTAGCGTGTCACGCGAGCAATCTTCAGGATCGTACGCGTCCTCGTCCTCCTCCTCGTCATCGTGTCCCGGATTCGAGGACGAGGACGACGACGAGTGTCAACGGAATAGACATCGTAGAATCTAGTAGTCGGCTGACCCGTCAACCAATACACGCGACTCTCATGCTCGCCATCGCCGCCTGCCGCGGTTCGACCGAACCGCAATTCATCGACGTGCCGCCGCCGGTTGAGCCCGGTCCGGGCGAAGTGCTCTGCCGCACGCTCGAGCTGGGCGTGTGCGGAACGGACCGAGATATCCTGCATTCAGCCGCTCCCTGGACGCCGGCGGGCGAAGAACGGCTCATTCTGGGGCACGAATGTCTGGCGCGGATCGAGGCGGTGGGGCCCGGCGTCACCGCGCACCATGCTGGTGAGTTAGTGGTCCCGGTTGTCCGCCGCGCGTATCCCGGCCAGACGCGCCGCGTCGATCTGCTCCCATTCGGGCCGTTTACCGAACGGGGCATCTATCGCCAGCATGGCTTTTCGCAGCCACTGTGGCTCGACCGGCCGGAGTATCTGTTCCGCGTCCCGATTGAAATCGCCGACCTGGCGGTGCTGACCGAGCCGCTGGCCGTGTCGGAGAAGGGGGTTAATGAGGCCCTGCTGCTCACGCGGGCGCGACTGGGCGAGCATGCCTGGGATTCGATGAATACGCCGCGGGTGATTGTCACGGGAATGGGCCCGATTGGCTTCACCGCGGTGCTCGCCGCGGTCGCTCGCGGCTGGCCGGTGACGATGATGGGCCGCGACGAGCCGGGAACCTTTCGCGCCGATCTCGCCCAGCGCCTGGGCGGCAGATATCAGCCGATGCAGACCGTAGATTTTGAGCCTGCCGACATCGAACGTGACGGCTTTGATTTGTGCCTGGAGTGCACGGGGAGCGACGATGTCATGCTCCAGGCCGCGCGTCTCGTCCGCTCGTGCGGCGTGGTGGTGTGGCTGGGCAGCCTGCGCAAACCCCAGCCGGCAATGCACAACGTCCAGCGGCTGATGCGCGACGGCCTGGTGCGCAATCACTTGCATATCGGCTGCGTAAACGCCGCTCCGCGAGACTTTGCCGACGCGCTCGTGCACCTCGCGCAGCTCAAGCGCACGCACGCCGCCGAGCTGGCCGCACTCATCACCGCCCGTGTCCGCCCCGAGGATTCGCTCTGGCACTACACGAACCGTCAACCGCAAGGGATCAAAACGGTTTTGCAGTTTGAATAGCCCCGGATAATGGCTCCGGTAAGTATTTCCGTTGGCCAGTGCGGACAGTCAGAGTTACGATACAAGCAATGAAAGCGAACACGACGGTTACGATGCCCTGGGACGTACTGGATCGCATGGAGCGAGCCGTGGCCAAAGTGCGCGAACGACTCTTGAAGGCAACGGCGGCGTTGAACCAGGCGGGCATCGCGTATGCCGTCGCGGGCGGCAACGCGGTGGCTTCGTGGGTAGCCAGCATTGATGAAGGGGCGGTCCGCAACACGCGCGACATCGACCTGCTCGTCCGCCGGGCCGATTTGCCCGCCGTCACTGTGGCACTGGAACTAGCTGGGTTTGTGCCTGCGAAAACTTTCGGCGTCACGATGTTCCTGGAGAATCAGGATGCCAAGCCGAGCGAGTCGGTGCATCTGCACTTCGCCAATGAAAAGGTACGGGACGACTACCCGTTGCCATCGCCCGACGTGGTCACCGTGGACGATCCCGCTGGGTTCCGCGTGCTGAAACTTGAAGAATTGGTCCAGATGGAGTTGATGGCCGACCGCAGCAAAGAGCGAATGCACCTCCAAGACTTGATCGGCGTGGGCCTCATCGACCAATCGTGGCTCAGCACGCTGCCTGCCATCTTGGCCGAACGCCTGAAGTCGATCCTCGACGCGCCGGAGTCGTAACGACGGCTCGCCTACGACACTCCTTCCACGCCGCGGACGGTGTCGGAGAGGCGGACGACCTCTTCGACTGGGAGCACGAAGACCTTGCCGTCGCCGATCGATCCCTCGGGGCCGCTGCGGGCGACGTGAGCGATGGTCTCGACAGTGCGGTCGAGAAAATCTTCGTTCACGACGATCTCCATCGCCACCTTGCGCAGCAGGATCGCCTGACCTTCGCGGGGACGTTCATCCACTCGGTCATCCGCTCGCTCGCCCATTTGTTGGCCGCCCAGTTGTTGGCCGTAGCCTTGGGCGTCGCAGATGGTCATTCGCTGCACGCCGATCCGGGCGAGCGCCTCCTGAACGGCGCGGAGTTTCGTGGGCTGAATCAGGGCCAGGACAAGTCGCATGGTTCGATTATGGTTTGGGCAGCGGCCAGAGCCGGGCGGTATGGTCCCAGCTCGCGGAAGCGACGAACGAGTTATCTTTGGCAATCGCGACGCGGGCAATGCCCTTGGTGTGTTCCTCGTAGCTCTGTACGACCGCGCCGGTTTCAGTGTCCCACAGCTTCACGGTCTGGTCGAGCGAGCCGGTGACGAAGCGGCGGCCATCGGCGGCCC
>Ga0065705_10001932_pt1 | contig 17352 bp, 20 predicted proteins | sample SwibulcommuniRL2_FD_59092 | JGI IMG/M metagenome (GOLD analysis project Ga0065705, IMG submission 59092) | Bulk soil microbial communities from switchgrass field near Rose Lake, East Lansing, Michigan, USA - RL2 Bulk Soil v2 (version 2) | ecosystem: Environmental > Terrestrial > Soil >...
CCGCCGCGGAACATCGCGGCGGGGGTTTTTGTTCAAGGGCTCGCCGTGACCCTTAGTAACCCTTCCGCATCTACCGGGGGAGGATCTGCGAAGGCTCGTCAAGCCCCCCTCTCCATTTTTTACTGAGTCCCGGCCGGAGGCCCAGAGTCGCAACCCGGGAGAAATCGCAAGGAATACCCCTCTTCCGGACTCTGTTCACCTAGATGTAGTGGTGGTAACCTAATAAGAGCGGAACGGCCGTCTCTAGGTACGAAAGGTCCAGGGATCGACACCCGAGCAGGGCTGAAAAGGCCCTATAATTAAGGGGCTCCGCGAAAATGGTTTCGATTGGTGGCGCGGCGCTCTTCTCCGTCCACACCAAGGATCGGTTGGTGAGGTCAGCCCGGAGAAACGCCGCGTCGCCTTGAAACCTCATTCATATCGACTATGCTTCCCCCGTCGCGGTGAGGCCCAAGGTCCGCGCGACCGAACTCAACCCCCCATTCATTCCGAGGAGGAACCATGAGGCGTACCCTGATCGCCACCCTGGCCATGGGCTTACTCACCGTAGGAGTTTTCGCGACCAGCTCTTCAGGTCTGGCCGTCGGAGCGAAGATCGAGGCCTTCCTGGTGCAGAACTGCGAGGGCGGTGATCCCTACTGCCAGGTCTGCAAATATGGAAAGCGTCCCAAGCTCATCTCCGTGGGAGATCTGAATGACCCCGCATGGATCGATGATTTGAAGGCGATCCAGCTTCTCCACGAGAAGTATTCCAACGATGGCAAGGGCCTGGCCGTATTCGGTGTGGCCGCGACCATCGTGGACGGCAAGGCCGCTCCCGAGGCCGACCCCAAGGCAGCCCTGGCCAAGCTGAAGCAGATCAAGGAGGAAAACCATCTCAGTTTCCCCCTGGTCATCGCGGAAAATGCGAATGAGATTTACAAGGCCCAGGGAAAGCCGAATCCCGGCTACCAGATCTTCGAGAGCTATTACAAAGTCACGCAGAGCCGGACGGTGATGTTTGGAGACGGCTCCAACACGGTGAAGTTCAGCGCCGTGCTCTCAGGCGACACGCAGCAGCAGTTTGCCGAGCTGGAGACGCTGGTCAAGAAGAATCTGTAGGGGGAGGCAGCTCAGGCGCTCTCGAAGGTCGCGCGCAGGGCGTCTTCGAGAGGGGTGATGGTGTATCCCAATTCCCGCCGGGCTTTCTCCGATGAGAAGGCCCAGGCGGTCTTCATCGAGCGGACCAGGCCGCGTCTTAACAGCGGCCTGGTCCCGGTTATTCTGGCGATCCCCTCCGACAGGCTGGCCACCGGCTCGAGGGGTGTCACGGGGAATCCCCGGAAGGGTCGGGTATCCCCCGCCAAGGCGCCGATTTTTTCCATCAGCTCCCGAACCGAGATGTTGTCCCCTCCCAGCAGATAGCCTTCCCCTGGCTCACCCCTGCGCATCGCCAGCAGTATTCCCCGGGCCACGTCTTCCCCGTAAACGATGTTGAGCACGAGCTTGCCCCCGTCCGGGAGCCAGTGGGGAACCCATCCACGCTTGAATCGACGGCACCAGGCGAAGACCCGGTTGGCGTCCGAGACATCATCAGGCCCGAACACGGAGGCGGGCATCACGAGGATGACCGGCAACCCCTCCGCGGTGTAGCGGGTGGCTTCCAGGTGCGCGTAGTACTTGGTCCGATGATAGTCCCCCAGGAACGGGTCGCCGGTGATGCGCGAGGCTTCGTCCTTCATGGGCGACGGGTCGTTGGCGTAAACGATGATGGAGGAGGAATAGACGAGCCTTTTCAGGCCCAGCTCCTTCGCCGCCAGGAGGACGTTGCGCGTGCCGACGACATTACTCCGCTCATATTCGGCCGGGTCCCTCCGGTGCTGGACCAGCGCGGCCAGGTGATATCCCTCCTCGCACCCCTCCATGGCGCGGCGCACCACGCCGGGGTCGCCGATGTCGCCGCTGAAGATCCGCAGCGGGGCTCCCTCCGGCATTCGCAGGCGGGCGGGATCCCGGACGATGACGTGAATCCGCCGTCCCTCCGCGAGCAGGAGGGGCAGGAGCCGCTTGCCGATGAAACCGGTCACTCCGGTCAGGAAAATCGGGGTATCGCCCACGGCGGAAGAGTCTAACGGGAGCCGGAGACCTTGTCGAACGGTCTCCCGGGCACCACCGCGGAGAGCGCGACCCCCTTGGCTTTGATGCTATAGTTTGGCCATGGCAGAACAGGGACTCAACATCAGCAGGCACCCCAGAGTCCTGGACGGAAACCGCTATGTCTACGCGGTGCTTTCCCGCCGGGCCAGGGGTATCTCCGTGGGCATCAACCTCAACCCCGACAAGATCTGCAATTTCGACTGCATCTACTGCCAGGTGGATCGGACCACACCGCCGGAGTTTCGGGAGGTCCGCGAAGGTGAGCTTCTGGACGAGCTCGAGTCGGTCCTGCGCCGCGCCAAGGATGGGAGCCTCTATCGCGAGCCCCGGTTCGCTGCCGTGGATGCGGCGCGCCGCAGGCTCTCCGACATCAGTTTCGCGGGAGATGGGGAGCCCACGAGCTATCCGCGCTTCAAGGAGGTGGTGGCCTCCGTTGCTGCGTTGAAGGGGCGCCTCGAGTTGTCCGGATTGAAGATCGCCGTGCTCACCAATTGCACACTGTTGGATCGTCCCGCCGTGAAGGAGGCCCTGGGCATTCTCGACCGCAGCGACGGCGAAATCTGGGCGAAGCTCGACGCCGGGACCGAGGAATACTACGAGAAAGTCTGCGTTCCCGGGGGTGCGCGCTTCGCCAAGATCCTTTCGAACATCCAGGAGGCCTCCCGGACCCGTCCGGTGGTGATCCAGAGCCTCTTTCTGGCTCTCCAGGGAGAAGGGCCCACGGACCAGGAGATCAGCGCCTATTGCCTGAGGCTGAATGAAATCGTGCAAGGCGGAGGACGAATCAAGCTGGTCCAGGTTTACACCGTGGCCCGCCGACCCGCAGTAAGCTCGGTCTCGCCGCTCACGGATGCACGCGTGGACGCCATTGCCGCGCAGGTCCGGAGCGCGACCGGACTGTCCGCCGAGAGCTACTACGGGTCCAGCGCCTGGCTGGAGTGAGGGATGCACCTGATCTCCGCCAGCCGCCGCACGGATCTTCCCGCCTTTTATAGCGACTGGTTCATGGAGCGCGTCCGATCGGGCTCGGCCTCCTGGGTCAATCCCTTCAACGGCACCGTCTCCAGCGTGTCGCTGGCGGCTCAGGACGTGGCCGCCGTGGTGTTCTGGACGCGGAACTTCTCACCCATGCTCCGGCACCTGGACGAGCTGGAATCGAGAGGCTTTCGATACCTGATCCATTTCACTCTGACCGGCCTGCCGCGGATCTACGAAACCCACGTGCCTTCGGTGCGCTCGGCGGTGAAGCAGATGCGCGCCCTGGCGCAGCGCATCGGACCCCATCGGGTATTATGGCGGTACGATCCGATTCTTATCTCGCGCGACAGCGACGCCGATTTTCATAGGAGCAACTTCCGGCTGCTATCCAGGGATCTGGAGGGAGCCACGCACCAGTGCAGCGTGAGCTTCGTGGAAATCTATGGCAAGGTCCGACGCAACTTCACCAGGCGGAATCTCCCCCTGCCCAATCCGGACGATTCGCAGCGCCGTCAATTGGCTTCCGAGCTGGCGGAGATTGGAGCGCGGCACCAGATCATCGTCAAAGCCTGCTGCAGTGACGAGCTGCTCAGCGATGGAGTGGAGAAGGCGCGGTGCGTCGATCGGGAGCAGGTGCTGGGAATCTGGCCGGACCTGCAATTCGAGGCGGCCTCGGCACCTACCCGCGAGCAGTGCGGATGCAGCCGCTCGTTCGACATCGGCGCCTACGACACCTGTCTGCACGGCTGCATCTACTGTTATGCGACTCGCGATCGGGGAATCGCCCAATCACGCCATCAGCGCCACCAATCCGGCTGCGCCACGCTCCTTCCCGTGGCGGAACCTACCCGGTAGCTCCTCCCATGGGGCTGGATCTCTCACGCATTCGCATCGTTCTGGTGGAGCCCCGGGTCCCGGAAAATATCGGCATGGCAGCGCGTGCCATGAAGAACTGCGGGTTTTCCCGCCTGGCTTTGGTAAGCCCGGTGGATCATCTCTCCACTGCGGCTTGCCGTCCGGCCATGGAGGCCTACCCCCTACTCCGGTCAGCGGAAGTGCACACCCGGCTCGATGATGCCATCCAGGGATCGCGGATGATCGTGGGAGCCACGCGGCGGGGAGGGCAGGATCGGTATCCACTTCTCACCCCCTCGGAGTGGATTCGTGAAGTCCTGCCACGGGCCGAAGGACAGGAAGTGTCCATCCTGTTCGGGGCCGAGAAGGATGGCCTCACCAGGGAAGCCACCGATCGATGCGATGTCCTCCTCACCCTGCCGGCGCACGCGGATTACGGCTCTTTCAACCTCGCACAGGCGGTGCTGCTGGTCTGCTACGAGCTTTTCCGGGCTTCGGAGCACTACGCCGCGAAAGAAAAGCCCCTGGATCTGGCAACCGACAAGGAGCGGGAGGAATTCTTTGCCCACTTGGAGAGTCTGCTCCTCACCGTGGGGTTTCTGCACGAGAACAATCCCGGACGAATCATGTCCTCTCTACGGCGGCTGTTCGGGCGAGCCGGACTGGAAGAGCGTGACATCCGGATCCTGCGCGGCATACTCAGCCAGATCCAATGGGCGCTCAAGCAGGGGCCGCGAGGATGAAGAAAAAGCCATTACCGGCCAGCTCACTGCGGCTCAAATGCCTTCCCGCGACCGAGGCGCGCTGGGCCGATCTGGAGACTCTGTTCGGCGAGCGCGGAGCCTGCGGCGGGTGCTGGTGCATGGTCTGGCGGCTACCACGAGCTCAGTTCGTGGCAGGGAAGGGAGTATCAAACCGCAAGGCCCTCATGAAGCTCGTGAAATCCAAAGAGGCCCCGGGCATCCTGGCCTACGCTGGGCGGAAAGCGGTCGGCTGGTGCGCCGTGGCTCCCCGCTCGGAGTATTCCTTTCTGGAGCGCTCCCGGGTGTTGAAGCAGGTGGACGCTCTTCCCGTCTGGTCCATCTCGTGCCTTTTCGTCCTCAAATCCCATCGCCGCCAGGGAGTATCCACGCTCCTCTTGCGGGCCGCGGTCGCATTTGCGGCGGCACGGGGAGCCAAGTGGGTCGAAGGCTATCCTACGATTCCCTGCGCTGAGGATGCGCCCGCCGCCTTCATCTGGACGGGGACTTTGTCGGCTTTTGAGCGGGCGGGGTTCACGGAAGTGGCACGACGCTCGCCGGGCCGTCCCATCATGCGCGCCGCGGTCGACAAGCGCCGCTGAGTGCGCCCACTGCGGGCCTATCTCGCGGGATCAGGCCTTTCGATTGGCCACGTCCAGCGCGGCGACCTTGTAGGCTTCGGCAAGCGTCGGATAATTGAAGGCGTGGTTCACGAAATACTCCAGCGTTCCCTGGTGCCCCATCACCGCCTGACCGATATGGACGATTTCGGTGGCCCCTTCTCCGATGATGTGCACGCCCAGGAGCCTGCCGCTGGGCGCCTCGAAGATAAGCTTTAGCAACCCCTGATCGTCCCCGAGGATTTGCCCGCGCGCAATCTCCCGGTAACGGGCCACTCCCACTTCGTAAGGAACACCGGCCGCGGTGAGCTCGCCCTCGTTCCTCCCCACGAAGGAAATCTCCGGGATGGTGTAGATCCCATAGGGGAGGAGGTCGGTCATGCGCTGGACGGGCACCCCGAGGGCGTGGCAGGCGGCGGCTCTCCCTTGCTCCATGGAAGCGGATGCCAGGCTGGGAAATCCGATGATGTCTCCGGCGGCGTAGATGTGAGGGACGTTGGTGCGGAAGCAGTCGTCCACGGCAATCCGCCCTCGCTCGTCAGCCGCGAGACCGGCAGCCGGCAGGTTCAATCCGGCGGTGTTCCCCTGTCGTCCCACGGAGTACAGGACCGACTCGGAGACGATTTCCTTGTGGCTTTTCAACGTGGCCACGACGCATCCATCGCCCCGCCGCCCCACGCGCTCCACCTCCTCGCCCAAGCGGAAGACCACCCCCATCTCCCGCATGTGATAGCACAGGGTGTCGATAATCTCCCCGTCGGCGAACTCCAGGATCCTCTGGCGCTGTTCCACGAGAGTCACCTTGACCCCCAGCGCCGCCATCATGCAGGCGTACTCCACGCCGATCACGCCGGCGCCCACCACCGTCATGGTTTTAGGAATGATGGGCATTCCGGGAAGCGTGTCGCTGTCCAGAATCGCCTTGCCATCCACGGGGAACTTGTCGGAGCGGGCGGGCGACGTTCCGCAGGCGAGAATGAAAAGATCGGCCTCGACCCGCGCCTCCGCTCCCTCCCCGGCCACCTGGAGGCTGTGGGGGTTGATGAAAGAACCCAGGCCCCGAATCAACTGGACCCGATTGCGCTGCAGCTGATGCTGGAAGACTTCCGCTTCGTGTTTCACCACATGCTGGATGCGCAGCGTCAGGTCGGCCGGCACGATATTCGGGTTGACCGCATAGGCGAGACCGTAGATGCCGCGCTGCCGGAAGCCCGTGAGATAGAGGATGGCCTCCCGGAGAGTCTTGCTGGGGATGGTTCCGGTGTGAACGCAGGCTCCTCCCACCTGGGTGCGGGAATCCACCAGTGCCACCTTTTTCCCGAGTTTGGCCGCCTGGATGGCCGCATGATGTCCGGCAGGGCCTCCCCCTACCACCGCCACATCGAAGCGGAGTAGGGCACTCATCGCTTCGCAGCCAGGTAATCGCGGAATCGCTCCAGCGCCGCCGGGGAAGGCTTCGAGGTCAATGCGGCGACGGTGATCACGTGCGTTCCGTCCTTGAAGCGCGCCGCGCCGTTGAGCCAGCTGACGTAGCGGAGTCCATCCGCTGAAATCTCGCCCCATCCGCTTTGACCCCAGGCGGGTTTCGAGCCGGATACGACGAGATCCCGCTCCAGACCTTCGCAGTGCTCAGCAGCTATGGGAACCTCGCGTTTCACGAAGGATTGCAGGAAGAGGTTCTGCTCGAACACGGTGACCCGCAGCGGCTCTCCCCTGGCCAGCTCCGCGAAAGACGCCACCGCTTCGGGGATGCCCGGGGTGTAGCGGGTCATCTGAAGTAGCCTGCGCACGGGCTCGTAGCCGACGCGCTTCAGCACCTGGGCGAAGAACTCCTCATTGGAATCCTTCAGCGCCTGGGCCAGCTTCATGGGGCCGTCGCGCGTGGGCACCTCCATGACGGCCGTCAGCTCGCCGGATTCCAACGCCGCGGCCGCGATCAACAGGTCGAGAGAGGTGCCGGGGGTGAAACGCTGTGACAGAAGCACGGCGTCGCCCGTGACGCGGTACGAGTCGGAGCTCATGGAGTAATCCACCACGACCGCGGGCCCTGCCGGCAGGGGCGGCGGCGACGCGGGGGCGGCGCGGTTCCCGGAGGATGCGACCGCCGCGAGCAGGAGCGCCAGGATCGCCAAGCGTTTCGTCATGGCCTGAAAAAGGGAAGGGGCCGGACACCCCCGGCCCCCACAGGATCGGTTGGCGGACAACCGGTTACTTGAGGTGCTTGGAGACGAGCTTGGTCATCTCGAACATTGAAACCTGCTTCTTGCCGCCGAACACCACCTTCAGCGCATCGTCGGAGTTGATCATTCGCCTGTTCTTGGAATCCTGAAGCTTGTTCTTCTTGATGTAAGCCCAGAGCTTTTTGGTCACTTCGGTCCGAGGCATGGGCTTGCTGCCAATCACCTCACCCAGGGCGGCGCTGGGAGTCATCGGCTTCATGAACGCGGCGCTCGGCTTCCGTGCCTTCTTTTTCGCTACTGCCATCGAGATCTCCTCCGAGGAATGGGTTGTAAAGCAGCTCAATTCTCGCGCTGGAGCGCTATTCATACCCGCGGAGCGCAAAAAAATCAAGAGGGACAGGCACCACGCCTCTCCACCAGGTCGAGGTAGGCGTTGAGGAAGGAGCGGGCCTGGCGGACCATGGCGGCGCCGTGCCGGCGCGCCCCGGCCTCGATCTGCGCTGCAGATTGCGCCTCTGGCGTGCTGGTCAGCTGCACGGCGTGCGCGCGGGTCCATTCCTCGATCCGCTCCGGCAGCACCTCGAGGTGGAATTGGAGGGCGTAACCAAACCGTCCCATGCGGAACCCCTGCCGCTCATAACGGTGGGAGCGGGCCAGAGGAATCGCGCCGGAAGGGAGATCGAACGTGTCTCCATGCCAATGAAGGACGACGGGGTCTTCGGAAGCGAGGCGGGAGGCCACGGGATCGCTCTCGGCTTCGCATTCCAGCTCGATCGGGTACCAGCCAATCTCCTGATGTGGCCCCCGCCGGACCTGGGCGCCCAGCGCCGCCGCCATGATCTGGGAGCCGAGGCAGATCCCCAGCGTGGGAAGATCGCGCCGCAGCCGCCTCGAGGCCAGGTCGATCTCCTCTTGCACGAAGGTGTGCCGGGAGATTTCGTACACGCCCATCGGGCCCCCCAGGATCACCACGAGCTCCGGATCTTCGGGCAGGGAAGCCACGATTCCATCGAGCTTCGCGTCTCGCAGGAGGATGTTCCACCCGCGATCCTTCAGGACCGATTCAAAAGAGCCCAGATCCTCAAATTCTTCGTGGAAGAGCGCGATGCAGGTTGGGGACATCGAGAATCCCTGCCCGGACCGACGCGGCCGGGAAATCCGTCAAATCAGGAACCGGCTTCGCCCGGAGGGTTGAAGGGCAGGAGCTTGCGCCCCTGGCGCTTGGGGGGGACGAGAGGCTTGTTCGGCCTGGTCAGGCGATCGAAAAGGGTCTCGATGGTGCGCTCGAAGGCGGTCAGAAGATGCGCCGGCACCGTGGGAGCAGGGAATCGCCGGGGAGCGGCGGGCGTCGAAGCGTCTTCATCGCCCGTGCAAAGCTCTGCATCGGACATTTCCATCGCCAGCCGCTCTCGCAGCATCCGGGCGGTCACGTACTCGAGCTTTTTCTCCCAGATGCAATGGAGCCGATCGGAGCACGCGTCTCCATCCGGGGCCTCCCCATCGCGCTCCTTCTCCACCTTGCGGATGGTATCCAGCGCCTTGCGCTCCTGATCCTGGTAGGAGTGGTAGACCCTTTCCTCGACTTCGCACCAAAGGCACATGACCGAGCAGCCTCCCGGAATCAGCCGTTTTGAGCCCTGTTGAAGATAAGGCGGCAGACTATAGCACAACTCGGGTAGTTTCGGTCGTACATCCCCGGGCGGGAGTCAGTTCTGGCGGTTCTTGGTCCACCGGTCGTTGGTGATGCCATGCTTGGCGACTTTGTAGTTCATCACGCGGCTGGAAACGCCGAGGAGCTTGGCGGCTTCCTTCTGAATCCAGTTGCTCCTCTTGAGCGCCTCAAGCAATGCCTGCCTCTCCAGGACCTCGAGGTTCAGCAGGCTGGGGTCCACCAGAGGCGGGAACTCGCCGGAGGCCGAGCCGCCCCGGGTGAGGATGCTCAGATCCGCCTCACCGATGGCCGGCGACTCGGTCATCAGCACAGCCCGCTCGATGGTGTTTTCCAGCTCGCGGACATTGCCGGGCCAGTCGTGGCGCAAGAGCATCTCCAGCGCCCCCTGAGTGAAGTCCTTCACCGGGCGCTTCAGCTCGCGGCCGAACTTCAACACGAAATGCCGGGCCAGAGGCACGATGTCCTCCCTGCGATCCCGCAGCGGCGGGACGGGGAGGCTCACCACGTTGAGCCGGTAGAACAGGTCCTCCCGGAACTTGCCCTCGGCGATTGCGGCCGGCAGGTCCACGTTGGTGGCGGCGACGATGCGCACGTCCACCTTGATCGTGCGGCTCCCGCCCACCCGCTCGAACTCCTGCTCCTGGATCGCCCGCAGCACCTTCGCCTGGGTGGACGGGCTCATGTTGCCCACCTCATCCAGGAATAGAGTGCCTTCGTTGGCCAGCTCGAAGCGCCCGATGCGCTGCCGCTCGGCGCCGGTGAAGGCCCCCTTCTCGTGGCCGAAAAGCTCGCTCTCCAGCAGGGTATCCGTGAGGGAGGCGCAGTTCATCTTCACGAAGTTGTTGTCGCGCCGCGGGCTGCTGTGATGGATTGCCTCCGCGATGAGCTCCTTGCCGGTGCCGGTTTCGCCGATGATGAGGACCGTGGCGTTGCTGCCCGCCACCTTCTCGATGGTGGTGAAAATCTCCTTCATGGTTCCTGATTCGCCGACGATGGATCCGGAGCTGGGCCCGGCGCCCAGCGAGTTCACCCTCTGCACCAGCCGGCGATGCTCCAAAGCCCGCTGGATCTTGACCTCCAGCTCGTCGATGGAAAAAGGCTTCTGGATGTAGTCGTAGGCCCCTTGCTTGATGGCCTCGACGGCCCCCTCGACGGTGCCGAACGCGGTCATGATGATCACCGGCGTGTCTTCGCTGGCGTTGCGGGCGCGGCGGAGTACATCCATTCCGTCTCCCCCGGGCATCTTCATGTCGGTCACCACCAGGTCGAATACCTGGCGCTCCATTTTCTCGATCGCTTCCCGGCCCGAGGCCGCTTGCACCACCTTGAATCCACTCTCCGAGAAGGCCTGGCTCAACCCCTCCCGCAGCGTGCCCTCATCCTCCGCAATCAGGATGTTCTTCATGGTTCCATTCTCTCCGCCGACTGTGGCATTAGGGGGGCCCCATCTTTTCGGGTGAGGAGCGGCAGCTTCACGATGAAGGTCGTGCCTCGCCCCACCTCGCTCTCGAAGTCAAGAATTCCCTGGTGCCCTTCCACGATCTTCCTGGCCAGGGGGAGCCCGACTCCGGAGCCCGTCTGCTTGGTTGTGAAAAAGGGATAGAAGAGCTGATCGTGAACTTCCTCGGGTATGCCCTTGCCGGTATCGGTAATCCGGACCACCGCGTAGGAATCGAAGGAAAGGGCAGAGCCGTCGCCGCCCTCCAGAAAGAAATCGGACTTGAGCGCGGTGGGAAGGATCTCCCGCCGGGTTTCCACGCGGATGCTCCCGGAAAGGGGGATGGCCTCGAAAGAGTTCTTAATCAGATTGGTCAGCGCGTCCCGCACCCGGTCCGGATCCATCCACAGCTCGGGAATGCCCCGATCCATGTCCAGGCTGAGGGTGATGGACTTGCCTTCCTGTGCCGAGGCGGCGGTGGTCATGGCTTCCTGGATCACCAGGGCCAGGGAGGCGGATTTCCGATCCAGGTGCAGCGGGCGCACATACTCCAGGCTGTCCACGACGGTCCGGTTGAGGCGCTTGACCTCGGCGATGATCCGGTCCACCAGGGCGAGATCCTCCGTGCGTCCGCTCAAGCGCCGCCGGAGGAGCGACGCGGTGACCTCGATTCCTCCCAGCGGATTGCGAATCTCATGGGCCATCCCGGCGGCCATCTGACCCAGGGCTGCCAGCCGCTCCTTGAGCTGCTCGCGCTCCTGGAGGTGCTCGATCTGCGTCAGATCCCGGAAGAGCAGGGCGGCCCCCAGGATCCGATTCGAGTCATCGCGGATCAGCGGCATGGAGAATCCAATGGTGCGCTTGCGCTCGTCCTTCAGGCGAATCTCCATCTCGGCACGATTCGGCTGATTCTTCATGCGGAACGATTCCACGAACACGGAAGTGAGCTTCGGATGATCCCGCAGAACTTCGGAACAGGGCAGTCCCAGAAAGTCGGTCTCATCGAGCTCCAATATCTTTCGCGCCAGGTCGTTGATGCTGGTAATCCGCCCCTCTCGATCGATGGTGAGGCTGCCGCACCTCAGGCTCGCGAAGAGATGCCGGTAAAAGGGGTCTCCAGGCGGCGAAAACCGCTGGGTGGCTCGGCTTGCAGGCATCGGATCGGGCTGTGACATAAATTGACAGAATCCTTTGAAATCCAAGGAGTTAATATAGGTCTGAAGGGTCGAGGGTCAAGGAATTGAATTAAGCGATGACAGGAACGTAGTTTAGCGGCGCGGGCGCGGAGCGAATAGCGGCTCGACTGCCCGGAACAGGAAGCGCAGGGCCCGGTAAAACAGCCCGCCGGACTCCCCCTCCCCGGGAAGTGAGGTGGAGGGGAAAAAACCTGTCAGGCGGCTGTGGGCGCCGTAGAGAGTGCGGTAAAACCAGGCCCGCTCGTCGGACCCTACGGGGAAAGGCAGCGTGACGCTGCCATCCTCCCGTTCCTCCTCGGCGGACTCCACCCTCGCCAGAACCGCCTCCGGCGACACCAGCTCCTTGGCCGCGTTGTTGTCCCCTTGGAAGATCAGCCATTCCCTTCCCGCAGTTCGTTTTCTCCAGACCAGACGGTGGATGGTCAGGATCTGCCCGTGCAGGAAGGCGCCGATATCACCAACCCGCAGCTCGTCGGAGGATATGGAGCGCAGTTGAACCCTCCATCCGTCCCGCAGGGTCGGGTGCATGCTCTGGCCACGCAGGGTGATGCGGGCCGCCCCCGAAGCCTTGAGAGCCTCCAGCAGCAGTTGCAGTCCGGCGGCATCGGATAGATCCACTTCAGCGCACCGAAAAGCGGGCGTCGGCCTGGGCCGACAGGCCGGTCACGCGATCCTTGACCGTGATCTGGAGCTTGAATTCGCCGGCCGGCCAGCCGGTTAGGGGGAAAGCATAGCCATGCACGAGCCCGGTCTGGTTCTCGAAGTGCTGAGCCTGGCCCAGGGGCTTGAAAGCGGGTTCGCCCGTCTTCTGTAGCGAAGAGGCCTGCAGGAACTGGTAGGTGAGATCCATGCTTGCCTCGCCGGTCTTCGGATCCTTGCCCGGATGGTACACCTGGAAATAGTAGGCCAGGTCGGAACCGGTCTGGTAAACCGCTTCCATTTTCGGGATCACCAGCAGCCTGCCAACCAGGAAAGGTGGATCCGATTCAGGGCTCGGCGCCGGCTCGAGACGGGCGGCGAGGGTGATTCCGGAGAGCGCAAACGTCCCCTCCCGGAAGTCGGGGACCGTCAGCCGCTCGCCGAGGGAAAACAGCTGCTGCGTGGCCAGGTTTTGCATTCCGAAGAAGGCACTGTAGAGGCCGGGCGGGAGCGAGATGCGCCCCTGGTAGAGGCGAAACCCGTCGACGTCACTTCCTTCAGGGGAAGTGCGAAAGGAGTCCGCGCCAGCAAGGTCGAAAGATGCCGCGCCGCTGGAGAGGCGCGCATAGACTCTCCATTCAGGCTCCGGGTCGGATCGGCGGATTCCCAGGGTCAGGATAACCGAGGTGCTTCCGTCGGCGGCCAGAAAGAAGTCGTAGCGGGTGTGAAATTTCTGGGAGTCCTTTGTGGGGTGAGCGGCGGCTATCGTGTCCAGCAGATCCCGCGGCTCGGGCGGGCGCTGGGCGGACGTCGCCCCGAGCGCCAGGTTGCGCGGCGTGCCGAAGTAGCGCTCCACCCGATCCAGCGCCAGTCGATCCGTGGCCTCGTACTGTCCCGAATCGTCGCGCACCAGCCGCACCTGAGTGTCCCGCTCCATGCCGGGGAATCTCGGCTCATGGTAAATCCAGATGACAAAAAAAATCTCCTTGCCATTGCGATTGAAACCGTGGTCCTCGCGGAGCTCGTCGGGTGGGCCGATCAGGACGTAGATCTTGCCTCGATCCGTCTTCCAGCCCGGGTAGGGTGCGTCGCGGAACAGGTTGTTGGCCTCCTGCACCCGCTTCTTGTATCGCAGCTCGAACTCGTTGATCGGAGTGGAGGCATCCTCGTCCCTCCGGGCCCAGAAATCCTCGATGAATTCCCGGCGCTCCTCGTCGGTTTTCAGGGCCCGGTAACTCTTTTCCTCATCGGCAGTGATCAGGTAGCGGACCGGCCCCTGGTACCAGTCCCGAGTAGGGAGGTCCCAGTCTTTCTCGGGGGCCTGGGAGGCCCCGAAGGCGGTCAGGCTCGCCTGAATCATGAGGATGCATGACAGGGCGAGCAGCCGGCACGGGGTTGACAGGCCCCGCGCGCGGTTCCTATACTCCATCCATCCGGGAAACCCAATCATGACCAAGAAGATAGTCTCCCTCGAACCGCTTCCCATGATGGAGGAAGGGCTTCTTCGCGTGCGTGCCGGGGAGGCCATCGTCCTCAGCATCGGAGCCCTCGATCGGCAGACGGGAATCGCCGAGATTCGGGCGGTGTGCCGGTCTCGGGAAAACCACGACCTGGTAGCGACGGGCGGTTGGAGGCCCGGGGATTCAGTGCCGCTGGAGCACTACTACTCGGTTCGGATTCCCATACCCGCTTCCTCCCCGACGGTCGTCTGGGAGTTGAAATCGATTCTGCTCCAGGACGGTCAGGGGAATCGTCGCACTTTCACCGCCGGGCGCGATTATGACGAATTCCTCTTTCAGGTGGAAGGGCTCGAGGGCGTGGACTCAACGCCCCCGAGGCTTCTGGGGATTCGCGTCGATCCGACCTAGTTCTTGGCGGCGGGTTTCTCCGCGGCCGGCACCTCGGTCACCGTCACCTTCTTGATGAGCAGCGGCTTGACGGGGCGCGCCGGCGCGCCGGGGGCTTCGCCGCGCGTCTGCACGACCGGGACCTGGCAGAGCGTCTTGATGGTATCCATGCCCTCCACCACCTTTCCCAGGACCGACACCCTCCCGCGCAGCTCAGGCTTGGCGATTCCCAGGATCATGATGTGGGCCCCAGAATCCATGGCGCCGGTCTCACGGTTGCGAACCTGCAGCATGGTGCCGGCGTCCGTGGGAACTTCGGATACCTCGGGATCCAGGTTGTAGCCTGAGCCTGCCGCCGGATCACCCGTGGGGGATCCGCCGATGATGGCCTGGCCCGGAATGACCCGGTGGAACTGATTTCCGTTGTAGTACCCCTCGCGCACCAGGTCCACGAAATTCCTCACGTGCCTCGGCGATGCTTCCTTGTTCAGGTCAATCACGAAATTCCCGAATTCGGTCTCGAATTTCGCGCGGTAGTTCTTCTTGGGATCGTAGCGCTCCACGATGTGAAGGATGAGTGAATTGGCGTCCGCCCCTTCGCCCTTCCACGAAAGCCGGTAGTTTCCCGCCTTCGCCAGTCCCGGAAAGATCGCGTTAAGTGACAGGACCCGCCCGAAGAAGGCGCTCTTCTCCACGGCCGCGGGCTGGGTCATTATGATACCGGTCGTGTCGGATTTCTTGAGCTTGGCGCCGCGGGCATCCTCCACCTGCAGCCCCGCCATCAGGTCCAGCCCCTTGCTGTTGTCCACGGTGCCATCGGAGACGTTCTTCACGGTCATCGCCACGGGCAGATCGTCGCCTTCGTAAAAGTAAGGGAGCTGAGTTTCGAAAAAAACGGAAAGGGGCGGCTTGGCATCCGCAGAGAGGGCCAGGGCCGCGGGAACCAGCAGAGCGACCAGCGCAGCCAGCTTCCAGAATGCAAAGTACCCTCGAGCCTGTCGCATCGTCACTGCCTCACCTCGTTCGGGAGTCACAAAAATTTCCCGGCGGAGCGCCGGGATCTCGCCGATATTTCGGCCGGTTTCTGAAGATAACGGGAAAACGCATGATAAACCCCGACCTGCGGGGCGTCAAACTGTGGGCAGGGGAATCAGGGGTCCAGCGTCACGGGGTCCTTCCCCTTGACGCCGTTGGAATCACGGTGAGTCGCTCCGACCGAGCCCAGGAACAGGGCCACCAGCCCCGCCGAGATGAGCAGCAGAATCAGGAAGGCCGTCCAGCGGAGAGGACCTGAGCGCCGGAAGAGGGGGATTCGGGGAGCGGGAAAAGCCAGGATGCGGGCCTTCATATCGCGTTTTCCACCGTTGGGAATTTGACAAGATTGAATTATGCGCAAGGAGCGGGTCGGAATGCAAGGAGATCTCACAAAAGCCTTGCGAGACACGGGTTTTGGAAGTATTAGGATGTCTTACTCGAGGGGGATTTCTTGACCTGTTCCGGTTGCGGCGGGGAGCTCGGGCAAACCGAATACCTGGGCGTGGACATCGACCTGTGCCCGCAGTGCGGGGGCGTCTGGCTCGAAGACGGCCGCCTGAAGGCGCTCATCGACTGCGCCCGCCGGGGGCTGCCCACCAAGTCGGTGGAAAACGCCACCAGCTATCGGCCCAATTACCGATTGAGCGAGGGGGACAGCCGGCGCATCGTGAAGTGCCCCTGGTGCATCGGCATCCTGAAGCCGGTGAATTACACCGCCTCGTCCGGAGTGGCCATCTACGCCTGCATCAACAACCACGGTGTCTGGGTACCCAAGGACAACCTGGAGCGCCTGCTCCTGTTCCTCCACGTCTGGGACAGCTTCCTGAAGCCGGCGCGAGCCGCCTACGCCCAGCTCGCCCCGCTGGGCAAGCAACGCTTTCTCCGGCGCTATCCCGCTCGCTGAACAAGCATTAATTGCGTGCCCCGACCCTGACGCGTCTGCTCACTTCCGCACCGTCGCTGCTCGGGACCCAGAGCTGCGGGCGCGGCTGTGCAAGGGAGTAGAATGCGGCATCATGGTTTTCCGGACTATCCTGCTCGGCTTCCTGCTCGCGCTCCAGGGGTGCGCACTGAATCAGGCGGCCAAGCTCGCCGCAAAACCCGAGCCGGAACCCGAGACCCAGCCTTTCGCATTCATTCCGCCCACATCCGACGGTCCGGCGGACTTTCAATCCCAAATCCTGCCCGTGCTGGTGAAGCGCTGCACGCCATATCACTTCCCGGGCGGCAAGATGTACTCCCGCCTGCCTTTCGATCAGCAAGCCACCATCCAGCAGCTCGGTACCAGGCTGTTCACGCGGATCAAGAGACCCGAGGAACAGGCGCTCATTCTGAGATTTCTGGCCCAGAACGAGGCCGCGGGGGTCCCGGAAGAGCAGCCGACATTCATCATGCCTGGGGATCAAACTCCCTGAAGCCCGCTGCCCGGGCAGCGGATCGTACTGCGGCCCCGGCTGCGTTCACGACCTAGACAGTGGAAATCGAAATGAACAGGAGTCGACGCAGGTCCCGCGTCCGGACGCTGACGCGTCCGCTCCTCAGGGAAAGGCTGGAACGAAGCCCGCCTCCACCAGCAGCTTGCGGGCCTCGTCGCTCTTCAAAAAAATCATGAAGGGACGGACCGCCGGAGACGCAGCGGAGTGGGCCACGAGGGACACGAGATACTGAATCGGCTGGTGACTTTCCTCCGGGAGCTCCAGGACGATCTTGACCGCGGGACTCGTCAGTGCGTCGCTCGCCATGACGACTCCCAAATCGGCCGCTCCCGACTCCACGCTCGCCAGGACTGACTGGCCGTCGGGCACCTCGACGACCCGGCCGCGCACCGCATCCCAGATCCGATAGAAGGACAACGACTGCCGGGCATAAATGCCCACGGGGGCGCGGCTGGCATCGGCCACGGCGAGGTGACGAAACCGGGCATCGGCAATCTGCTGCACGGAGGTAAGAGACTCACCCGCCTGGGCCGGGGCAATCACCACCAGGCGGCTGCGCATCCAGACGTAGGTCGATTGC
>Ga0065705_10104380_pt1 | contig 17333 bp, 15 predicted proteins | sample SwibulcommuniRL2_FD_59092 | JGI IMG/M metagenome (GOLD analysis project Ga0065705, IMG submission 59092) | Bulk soil microbial communities from switchgrass field near Rose Lake, East Lansing, Michigan, USA - RL2 Bulk Soil v2 (version 2) | ecosystem: Environmental > Terrestrial > Soil >...
CCACCAAATTCTGGCTTTGTCAGCGACGCTTTGGCAGCACGAACGAGAGCCGACTATGCACGGTATATGCACGGTAAACGCAGAAATTGGTTCGACTTGATCAAATTCCTGGAAACCATAGAATCGCGTAAGTCATTTTGCGACGGTGGTTTCTCGACTTACGGCAAGTTGAACGAGTCGTTCGGGACCAAGAGGTCGCAGGTTCAAATCCTGTCACCCCGACTGACTCGTAAGTCTCGCCGAATCCTGGAGTTAGGAATACCTGTCGACGGTCGGCAGTGCGGCTCAAGTCCTTGGAAACGTAGTACCTGGTACTACTTTTGGACCTTGACCGCCATGCCACGCAGGAATCGCCCGCCGAGCTATCGGCACTACAAGCCCAAAGATCTCGCCGTCGTCCGCATCAAGGGCAAGGATCATTACCTGGGCAAGTACGACTCGTCAGAGAGCTGGCGGGAGTACTACCGGCTGATCGCCGACCATCTCGCTCCCGCCCAGCGGCTGAACCTCGTCACGGAAGAAGGTCAGCCGAAGCCGCCCCCGCTGAAGGTGAAGAAGCTCTGCTTGCTGTACTCGGAGTTCGCTGAGTCCGAGTACGTCAAGGACGGCAAGCCAACCGGTGAAGTGCCCTGCATCAAGCACGCCTTGCGGCGGCTGATCAAGCTCTTCGCCGACAAGCCGGCCGCAGAGCTCGGTCCGAAGGCACTGAAGATGGTTCGGGACGAGTACGTCCGTGACGGCCTGACCCGTAACACGGTCAACAACAACGTCGCTCGCATCAAGCGAATGTATCGCTGGGCCGTCGAGAATGAGTTGGTGCCAGTCACAACGTACCAGGCATTGGCCACAGTTCGCGGGCTGAAGTGCGGCCGATCTGCTGCCGCGGAGTGCGAAAAGGTCCGGCCCGTCAGCGACGACGCCATCCAAGCAGCCCTGCCTTTCATGCCGCCGCCGATTCAGGCAATGGTTCAGCTGCAGCGAATCACAGGCTGCCGACCGTCAGAGATTTGCCAGCTCCGCCCCTGCGACATCGACCAGACCAACGACCCGTGGTGCTACGAGCCGGAGTCGCACAAGACACAGCACCATGAGTGCGAGCGGCGAATCTATTTTGGTCCTCGGTGCCAAGAGCTGCTGCGACCTTGGCTTGTTCGCCAGCCTGACTCGTACTGCTTCTCGCCCAGCGAATGGGAACAGACTCGCCGCCAAGCGATGCACGAGGCTCGGAAGACACCGCTCAAGTACGGCAACCGACCCGGCACTAACCGTAAAAAGAATCCAAAGCGTCGTCCGGGATTGCGGTACACGTCGACCAGCTACCGTAAAGCCATCGAACGGGCCTGCCTGGCTGCAAAAATCGACCCTTGGAAACCGAATCAGATCCGGCACACGCGGGCCACCGAGGTGAGCAAAACGGCCGACCTCGATGCAGCTCGCGTTCTGCTCGGACACACCGATCCCCGAGTCACGGAGGTCTACGCCGAGAAAGACTTCACCAAGGCGGCTGCATTCATGCTCAAGTACGGGTGATTCGCCAACCGTTCCATGATTGATTAGTCTGATGCCATTTGTTGCGAATGTCGCCAATGGCACTAACGCCGTTCAAACACGAAGACCTGGACGTTGGCCTGTACCTTCGCGATCTGGCGGCCTACGCGATCGGGCGGCTTCTGACGCGATTTGAATGGCACTTGAAGCAGGCGATACTGCTTGCGGCTGGCACTGCCACACCGATCGGCGACTCCTCGTTCTGGGATTTGCTTGCCCTCCGCCATCCTGGCCGTGCCAAGTCATCCTGGCTGCCAATTTTCAAGCAATTGAATGACCAGATGGCCGAGAGATCATCGTCGCACTTTACGGCAGCCCGCAGAATCGCAGTCGCGTCGGCAGGTATCGCACTCCAAATCCCCATCGCCAACGCTCTCGCCGTCGCCAAGGAAACTGAGGCAAAAATACTCCGGGTTCTGGCGGAATCGACACACGACGATCTCGCTATTGAAGTGCAAGAAGCCAACGAGCAGTATCGTGCTGCCGTCTTGTCTTCCGACGGACCCGAAGACGAAGCCGCCGATAAAGAATTGAGATGCGAACTGTGCCGCAAAATTGTGGAACGCATAGTGTCCGCCCCGCTGCTGCGGCTGGCGGACAATCTTCAGTCCAAGATGAACGACGATCAACGGCACCTATTCCTGCTTGCTCGGGATCTGGAATGCGGACTTTGTCCGAGGTTCGTTCACACGGCACTTGATGGCCAGCCACGTCGCTCGTTCCTGGTTGATCGCCGGCCACAACATGACAAACAGATTGCCGCCATCGGTGCTCTGTTGATTGCCTATGAGGGTCGCATGCCGGGGGAACTTTACCCCGAGCCACAGTGGCCGAGAATTGTTCGGCACGACATTCTTCGTCTTGGCCAATTGCCCGTTCCAATTGACCAATTGCTCCGCGGAGTGGAGGAGAAGATCACAGATCGAGACTTGAATGCGAGTGCCCTAATGGACGCGACTGCTCGAATTCACGAGTGGGTCGTCGATCAGTTTGAAGCCGATCGACCGACGAAAGAAGGCGAAGAACTTGAAAAGGAGCCTGAAATAGCCGCCGGGGTCTTCGGTGAAATCTTGGAAATTGATCCCTCGGGGTCGCCTGGCATTTTGCGGCTGGCAGAACTTGAAACCAAGATTGACCGCCCGTCAGAAATCACACTGGCTCGCCTACTAATTCTGGCCAAAGGAAACGAAATCAAATTCGCAGTCATACGCCAGGCATTGCCAAAGCAGAACGGACCGTCACGAGGGACACGGGGTGAGCCGAACAATGATCTTCACGCGATAAGAAGTCGCCTGCAATCGAAGCTCGATAAGGTTGGACTGATCGCAGAAAGCGTTCGTGGAATTGGCTACCGATTGATTCGCCGCGAAACGTCAGGCTGAGCACCACGAGACTCGATTCACGGTCTGCAGTCATCGTGGGCGGGTGAGTCCATTGTTGACGGCCGTTCCTAAAGAGCATTCGATGCACACGCTTTGCCGATCCTGACAGGCGTCAGGATTGGTGTCAGGAATCGGTCATCTGCCGTCAGGCCCATCGGGTCTGCTTGGTTTCGCCAACGTGGTCAAACGACCGCAACACAACGCGAGACCAAGCAAATGATCGACATTTCGACCGAGACCGTTATCACCCTAAAGGAGGCCGCCAGGCAGGCTCCTTGTCGCCGCCGGGGACGACCAACAAACGTCACTACTCTGTTTCGTTGGTCTACAAAAGGACTCCGCGGCCACACGCTCGAAACCATGCTATACGGCGGTGTGCGTTGCACGTCTGTGGAAGCCCTACAGCGATTCCTGTTCGCTCTGAACAGCGGCGATGTTGCCTCCAGCAACGCCGCTGCTGCTGCCGCAGATGACGCAATCGTCGACGCCGGCCTACGAGCCCACGGTCTGATTGAGCCAAATGCTGGCTCGGCGGCAACGAAGTGAAGTTCATCCTAGAGCCCGTCCCGGCTCCGGCCGGGGCGGGCGGTCGCGTGGCCGCAGACTTGTCCCGGCCACGTGACGCACCAGACGCAATTCTAATCGTCGTCGCTTGCTGCCTGCGGCGAGCGACGCCAGTACGATCAAAAATGACTGTGAGAAGCAAAGATGAGTAGTGAGAAATGGATACCGCACTTGGTGTCAGCCGACGATGACGGACTAATCTTCGTCGAAACTCAGGGGCCGATTGACGCAGACCTGGCACGGGTCCTAGCCCGGTTCGCCCGTGTGCGGTGGGCCAAGCAAGGAGAGAGAGAACGCTGGCAAGCGGACGGTCACGGTGGACACAAACTGGTCATCCGAGCCATGCTGTACGACCCCGTGCCGCTTCGTGAGGGAGCAGGACGGTTGTGGTACTGTCTGCTTAAGCTCAACGACGTGAAGTACACGGTGGTCGTCGAAATCCCCGAAAACATGCCACCGGCTGCTGCGTCGGATCTCGTCGGCGATGTGTGGGTTGACATCCTGCTGAACTGTGACGGATCAGGCCATCCCTGGGTGTACGATGAGGAACGTTGTTCTGGCTGGCTGCTGACGACCAAGGTTATGCGAAAGGTGGGAAGTAACCTGTAGCAAATCAACGACCACGGGCGGCTGGCCCAATCGAACGGCCAGCCGCCCTACGATCGTGACAACGTGGGCCGCGTAGGCTCGCCGCGGTGCGGGCAACATCGGGCCATCCCATCTCGCTCCCGGCTCCGGCCCCTGCGAGCTACCGACGCAAGATTGAAGACGCTCGGCTCGTTGCCGTTGCCAATATTGACCGCGAGCAGCTGCTCGCGGCTCGGAAAGCACCATTATTCAAGGGAGATTACCCCGTGGCGAAGAAAGAGAAGGGATACCTGACGCAGAGTTGCGACCTGTGCTGTGGCGTCACCACGCGAGCGAGTGCGACGTGGAGTACTGCCACGACTGCGGCCAGGTGACGGACGGCGGCTGCGATTGTGAGGATAGCGAAGTCGAACTGGGCGAAGATGTGTACGGTGCCATGACCAGCGATCTACAAGACGAGGGGTCGGACATCAATGCAATCCTTAAGCGGGACGGTGCAGTGGCTGCGATGGCTGCCCACATCAAGGCTCACCCTGGCACGTTCGACTGTTGGCTGCCATACGTGCAGAGATACAACGATCGCAAAAGAACGAAAGGGAAATGACCAGTTGAAGTGATAGTTAGTCGTCGGTGCTGCTGTTGACGGTCTAGCGACTCCAACGCCGGCGAACGGGATAAACGTTTATAGAAACCCGGCCAAAACAGATCGAGCTGGACGCGTTCGAGCGGCCCGGCAAATAATTGACCGCATCAAACAACAAAAAGAGCCAGCCGCGTGGATGGGGATCTTTGCGGCTGGCTCTGAAAGCAAATCCAGTGATCAAGCCTACCGTCATCGTTGACGGCCGACAACTTCGGTTCGTCGCTCGTCCACCCAAGAATCAGCATCCCGCCTGGGATCATCGCGAGTCGCTGCTTGACTTCGAGACAACCACGCGGTCAACGCCGAAAAAGCGAAACGCAATCCGCGAACGGATCGACGCATCACGGCGGTCCAAGCAACCAGCCAAGTCGCAACCAGAAAATCCTGTGGAGCGATCCACGGAATGGCAGCGGGTGTTACAACGGAAGTGTGATCAAGCCGATCAATGGGCTCGTAGCGGCGGCGACCCACTGGCCCTGCTTGCGTGTGAGCTGGGCTGCAATCCTCACGACCCCCGGGCTCTGCGGAATCCCCGTCTGATCACGCTTGTTCCAGTTTGGGCTCGGCGGATTACAGGACATGGCGACGCTGCTGCAGTGCTGTCGGTCTTGCTTTATGCGATGGGGGAACGAAAGGACAACAAGAAGCGGCAACGCATGACCAAAACTGGCCCAGATGGGCGAAGATGGGTCAGCATGTCGAGGAATCAAATCGCCGAGCGACTGGGGCTGTCGGATGATCAGCTCCAGCGGGCAATCAATCGGCTGGCTGACACTGGATTCATCGAGCGAGGGTGGAAACGCTTGCGTCCAGCCTGGGGAGCAATTCGCAACGCGGTGCGTGCCCACTTCCATCTGCCCCCGGTGGAGACGACGAACAACCGGGACACGACCAGCGAGCTAATCGAGCTGCTGACCGGTGACGTGGGCAAGTTTGAAGCGACCCGCAAGACGACGTGGTATCGCCATATAAGACTGGCCATCCGGCGAGGGAAGGAGACGGACGGAGATCTGGCACTGGTAATAGGACAGCTCATCTGGTGGTCGATTCCGGTAGTCACCAATGGCGTCGTCACGCCCCAGCTGACGGCACAAGACGAGGACGACGGGTATTACTGGTGGCGGGGGCGGTGGGAGTCGGTGGCAAAATCGGTAGGGCTAGGCGACCAGCAAGTTCGTCGGGCGGTACGGATCTTGGTGCATGCGGGCGTCGTTATCCAGCGGCCGGCGGATCGTGAAGTCTGGCTACGGCTGGACTACCTGCGGGTCTGGCAGATCCTCCGAGATAGGTGGCGACGCAAGCTGAGTGATTGGCGGAAACAGCTCCAGCAGAAAGGGCATGGAACTCCTGGCTGCGATCCCTTGTTGGACCTGGTGGATCGTTTGGTGGAGGGCGGTCCACAGCCATCAGAGCCAGATGAATAAGCGTCACGACAATCGTACCAGTAGTGGTACGGTGGCTTGACTAAAAAGAGCCAATTGCCGACAAAATCGCTCAATTCGTTTCCGCAACCGCCGACAGGTAATTCCGAAACCGCCGACAGGTAATTCCGCAACCGCCGACAGCTCATTCCGCAACCGCCGACAGCCTTATAGATGTATTAGAGGTGCATCCATAGATGCACCATACTCGCTTTCGCTGCCGGCCCGGCCTTCTCCGCTTCGCTCCGCGGGCCGGCAGCTCGCTCGACAGTGACGCTCTCGCGAGCTATCGCTCGCTCCGCAAGGGAATTGGATTCACGGAACGAGGAAGGATCTGTGAGTCTGTCAAGCAAACCGCGGAGCGGCTGTCGCTCTGAGGGCCGCTCGATGGCCCCTGCGGGGCCGCAGGCGGGCTGAGCGACCCATCCCACTCTCAACAACCATCGTCAATAAACGTTTATAGAATTGGCAACATGCTCCGCTCGCTGTTCGATCGCATCTTCACGTACCCGGCATCACCGGTAGTGCTGCCGGCGGAAAATCTGGCGACTGAGATCACCGCTTACTTTCTGGAACACTGGCCAGGATTTCGGAGGCGGTTCCTCCAGGAAGTCGGCGTCGAACATCCCGGTAGCGACTGGACCATCGAAACTCAGCACCATCTCTATGCTCCAGGTCGCACCTGGCACGAGAAGATCCCAGATTTGCTTCTCCGTAGCGGCGACGGCACCATCCTAATCCTCGTTGAGGTCAAGATCGACGCCGGTGTGACCTACAGTGGCGAGGTCTCTCAGTCGCGGCTGTATCAGGACTACCTGGATCACGAATGCCAAGAAGATCGCCTGCGGCACGCTCAGCTCGTGCTGCTCACACGGTGGTTGCCGGGCGATCTCTGGATCGAGGGAGCCAAGTCGGTCCGTTTCAGCGACTTGGCCCGGTGGTTTGCAGAGTGCATGGAAGCGGAGCCCAATAGGCAGTTGCCGATCATTGGATTGGCGGAGCAATGGGTCACGTTCATGCGAGCAAAGAGGTGGGCCATGCTGGAAATCAACGAATCCCACGTCCAGGCTATTAGGGCGATGGGCGAGTTGCTGCCGCAGCTCTGGGACGTGCTGGCCGCAGTTCGTCGAGAAGTACTTGCCGATCCTGCCCGTTGGATGAATCCGCCGCGGGCACGCTCGTCGTCTGGAACCTGGCCGACCGGCAACGTGATCTGGGAAGCCGCGGTCGCTCCCAAAGCAAACCCGAAAGCCGCAGCTCAGCCAGGGTTCTTCTATGGCCAGCAAGATGGCGAAACGGCACTTTTCCCGATCGTGTGGTTCAATGTCAGTCTGGAGCTTCGTGATTGTCCCGAGTTGCAAGTCCTCGTGCGGCCGGGGTTCTGGGGCGGCCACTACGTGCAGTTCCCAAGTCTTGTGCCGTTGATCCTGTCTGGGACGCTGTCGCAACAGGTATGGGACGAAGCCAAGAGCCAAATCGCGTCAGTGTTTCCGCACCTTCAGTTGACGGCAGATTCCACTGGACCAACGGGCGAACTATCCGGCATCAATCCGCCCTCTTCATGATCCGCGGCCAGCAAAACTGGTGTTGCGTCCATCGCTACTCCAAGGGTCGAATGATCTGTGTAGTAACCGGGGCAACAACATCAGCGTGTGGCATGGCGTGGAAGCTACGAAATGGACGCCCTCACCTCTATCTGTCACGGCGTGATGCCGACGGCAGAACTCGCTCGATTTACGTCGGCACCGGAGAAAGGGCCCGGCAAGAGGCTGACCAGTTGGAGTCCAGGAAGGCAACACGCTCGCAGCAAGCTCAGGAACTGGCTACCCAGCGACGGCAAGTTGCAGATGTGACGGCCCTGGTCGACCAGTTGGACCAGGAAGTGACGCTACTGATCCATGCAGTTCTCATTTCTGCCGGTTACCGAAACCATCATCGTGGCGAGTGGAGACGAAAACGTGTCCGACGAATTGCTTAAGCCGCCCGTAAACAAGCCTTTGCACCAAGAAATCCGAGAGCTGAACAAGGCCATCAACGCCGGCAGTCAGCAAGCGTTCGATCAGCTGCAACGTCTGCTCGACCAAAACCCAGGTATCTGGCAAACGATCGGAGACGTCGCCCAAGTCGCAGAACAAAACCTGCTGACAGCGATTACCGTCGAAAATCGCACGTATGCCGAAGCCATCAAGCGGAAGATGGCAGAGCTTCGAGAACAGCTACTTGGAGAGACGCCATCGGCATTGGAAAAACTGGCCGTGCAACGAGTCGTCGCGTGTTTCCTAGAAGTGCAATTCATCGACATGAAGTATCCAGGCGACGCCGGCAAGTCGCTGCCAATGGCCCGCTTCGCCCAGCAATGCAAATTGGCTGCTCAGCGTAGATTCGATTCCGCGATGAAAGGGCTCTTGCTGGTCCGCAAGATGCAACCTGAGATCGAGATCGCAAACCAAGAGCTTCAGAAGCGAAAGAAGAAGATCATCCAACTGCCTGAACGAGCAAGTGCCTGAGTTGACTGAGTTTGCAACTGTTTGCATGGGTTTGCAAATCACCCATCGGACAAGCACTGAATGGCGAGGTGGCTCAACTCTGAATGTCCCTCCAGGATCGCCTGGCAGACCGCTGGCAGCACATGACACCATGACTGGACCAGAGAGCCACGTCGGGCAGCAGTGCGTTATATCGTTTCCTACGCGGTCGAATTACCACGCTCACGCTGCTGCTGTCGAGCATGGTCTGCCAGACTCATGCAATTGCACGTGTTCTCCCAGCTCTTGCTGTAGGACCATTTACCCGCCGCATGTGACTGTGGTACGACCCCTTCTGTAGAACATGCTGAATCTGGTAGCTCAGCCTGCCAACGACGATTTCGATAAACGTTTATAGGAGTGCCAACCGCCAAGACGGTTCCCTGTTTCCTCGCCGTGCTCAGTCGATCGCACTATCGCTACGGGACACTACTGCATTGCCGTTCGCGAACCGATCTATCGTCCAATTCCTGTCTTTGGAGGAAGAGCCATGTTCTCAGGCCTAGAGCAATCGCTGCGAACTATGCTTAAGTCGGTTCTGATCGAAGTTGTAAAAGAGGTCACCGCGTCCTCACCTCAGCCGCAGCAGATTGAGCTGGCAAGCCTTAAGTCACCACCGGTGCTCTGGCGACCGTCAGAGGCTGCTAAGGCTCTGGCGATCTCGGAAAGGCATCTTTGGGCCCTCACGCGTGCTGAGCAGATCCCCTGCGTTCGGATAAGCCGGCTGGTTCGATACGATCCAGTTGCCCTCCGAGACTGGGTCAGATTTGCGAGTTCTTCTAGGTTCAGTGTCCAAAGAAACGTGGGATCAGCTGAAGAGAAAAGCACTTCAGGTACGCCGAGAGACCATCGAAAGATGGGCACTCGATCATCATCGAAACAAGGCGACTCGAAAACCATCGTCCGAAGGAAAAGTGTCGCACGCTCGCCACGTCGCCAGCCCAATAGAGGCGACCTGGACTCGGATTCAACGCAAGGAGCTGGTCTGAATCGCCCACCAAGGGACGTACGTGCTCTCTTCGCAGAGCGATTGGGCGTTAGCCCCGAGCAGTTGCCTAGACTCACGAATGGGCAGCTTATGCAAATCGCCGACGTAGACACTGCTACGTTACATGGATGGATTCACTTGGGGCGTGATATGCCTGAGGCCGCAATCCAAAGGCTGCAGTCCTTCTATGCCAGTGAACTGAAGGTCCGATGATTCGAGTAATCGGATGGGCCGGGCTGAATTTCGATCCCTCAGATAGAGTCGTTATCGGCAGTCACTGGTGAAACACGCGTCGATCCGCGACGATTGCGATTGCCGATTCGTGTCTTCCTTTGGAGAACTGTCATGTCCTGGATTCGGCAGTGCGACTTGGACGCCGGCCGCGACGACTTGCCGCCAATCCCGACGCGGATTGCATCGAACGAGGAATTCATTCCACCGCCTCAGTCCACCGAACAGCGGGAGTTCGAGTTGCGGCTCTGGGCGATCGCGGAAACGGCAGCCAATAAGTTGGGGCTCAGCCGCCGCGACTTCCTGCGAACTGGCTGCGGCATGGCGGCAGCTTTCGTCGCCTTCAACCAGGTTTTTGGCTTGTGCTACGAGGTTGAAGCTGACGAACCGACCAATCCCGACAAGGTTCGTGAGAAGTGGCCCAAGGACCAGTTCATCTTCGACGTGCAGACGCATCACGTCGATGTCAGCGGCAAATGGTATGACGACACTCCCGAGGGAAAGTGGTTTCAGAACTTCGTGAAGTCGCTCCGGCCGGCGGCCACGATCGACCTCAGCGTCGAACGCCTGAACCGGGACCACTACGTCAAGGAGGTGTTTTTCGACAGCGACACGGTCATGGCGATCATTAGCGGCGTGCCGACTCGCACCTGGGACAAGAACCCGCTGCCGCCCGATCAAATGGCTGCTACGCGGGATTACGTCAACGACCTGGCCGAGTCCCAGCGAGTCCTCACCCACGGCTTGATTCGACCAAATCTCGGGAGGCAAGAACTCGACGAGATGGACCGCCAAGCGAAGGAGCTAAAAGTCTGTGCCTGGAAGATGTACACGGGGGCGGAAATCGGCGAGAAAGCGTGGTGGCTCGATGACGAAGAGGTCGCTTACCCATTCTGGGAGCGAACGCAGAAACTCGGCATCAAAAACGTCTGTGTCCACAAGGGCCTGCCTCTCGGCGTCTTCAACGAGGAGCACTGCAAGCCCAGGGATGTGATCAAAGCTGCCCGCGACTGGCCGGGGCTGAACTTCATCATTTATCACTCCGGTTTTCGGAGCCTGAGTTCCCGCCCGCAGCCGGACAAGCCGCAGGAGATACCGTGGATCAGCGACTTGCTCCGCGACCTGAAGGAAAGTCCCGGCGTCAAAAACGTGTACTTCGAGCTCGGTAGCACGTTCAATCAGCTATCGTCGTTCGCACCCGAGTGGTGCATGCACATGCTCGGCCAGATGATCCAGGTGGCTGGGGGCGATCACGTACTGTGGGGCACTGATTCCATCTGGGGCGGCAGTCCGCAGAGCCAGATTGAGCGGATGCGGCGGCTGAAGATTAAGGACGAGCTGATCGAGAAGTATGGCTATGCTCAGCTCACGCCGGAGGTCAAGGATCAAATCCTTGGGCTGAACGCCGCCAAGTTGTTTGGCGTCGATGTGAAAGCCAAGCGGCACGAAATCGAGCACGACAAATTCAGCATGTTGAGGCGAGAGTACCTTAAAGACCCGCACCCATCGAACACGCAGTACGGATGGGTATGGCACGATCCAGCGGGCCGCCCGCCAGTCTTGCCGATAGAACCGGGGTGATTGGCTACAGCCTGAGCCGAGGGCTTGCTCGATGATACTGCACATCGACATGGACGCGTTCTACTGTTCCGTTGAGGAACGAGACGACCCGTCGCTCGTCGGCAAGCCGGTCATCGTCGGCGGCACGGCGGAGGGACGAGGCGTAGTCGCTGCCGCGAACTACGAGGCCCGCAAGTTCGGCGTCCACAGTGCAATGGCGTCAGCCCGAGCCCATCGGCTCTGCCCGCACGCTGTTGTGGTCCGCCCGCGAATCGACTACTACGCCGAGGTCTCCCATCAGATTCGGCGAATCTTCGAGGACTACACGCCGATCATCGAGCCGCTGTCGCTGGATGAGGCGTTTCTCGACGCCGCCGGGAGCGAATCGCTTTTTGGCCCTTCGGCCGAAATCGGGCGACAGATCAAGCAGCGAATCCGAGCTGAGCTTCAGCTTGTCGCCTCTGTCGGTGTCGCTCCGAACAAGTTCGTTGCCAAGATCGCCAGCGACATTCAAAAGCCGGACGGCTTTGTGGTCGTCGAACTAGGCGACGTTCAGGCGTTTCTTGACCCACTTCCGGTCGGACGGATCTGGGGCATCGGCAAGGTGACGGGCCAGGTCTTCGACCAACTCGGCATCAGAACCATCGGCGAGCTGCGAAGTCTGTCGCTCGAAAAGCTCGTCGAGTTGTTTGGAGCGTCCGGAGAACACTACTGGCGGCTTGCTCGCGGAAGCGACAATCGGCCTGTGGTTCCCGATCGCGAGGCCAAGTCCATTTCGCACGAAACGACCTTTCCGGAGGACATTGCCGACATAGACGTTCTGCGGGCTTGGCTCGTCGATCTCGTCGAGCAGGTCGCCCGCCGGCTTCGGCACCACGACCTCAAGGGCCGCACAGTCGATTTGAAAGTGCGGTTCGCTGATTTCACCACGATCTCTCGGTCGCAGACGCTGGGCGAGCCTACCAACGCGACTCAGGAGCTGCTCGACGCAGCCTTGGAACTACTCACGAGTCGGCTACCGACCCATCATTTGCCGGTGCGGCTTCTCGGCTTTGGCGTCAACCAACTGGACGGCACAGGCAGGACGCAGCAGCATCTATTCGACCAGCCCGACCGCGAACGTCACCGCGAACTGGATGCTGTGGCCGATCAGATCGCCGCGAAGTTCGGCAAGCGGGCGATTCGACGAGGTGCAGGATTGCCAAATGACAAGTGACTGCCGCTATTGACGCTGCAGTTGCTCCAGCTCGGATCGTAGCGTCGTTTCCAAAGTAACACCCAAGTGATGGGCGACGACCTGTCCACGTTTGAGAATGATAAACACGGGGATTGACGACACGCCGTAGTGAGCCGCCAGCTCTTGGTTCTTGTCTACGTTCACCTTGCAGACTTTGAAGTCGCGTGCCAGCGACTGTACGACCGGATTCATCGTCCGGCATGGTGGGCACCAAGGGGCCCAAAAATCAACGAGCACCGGTTCTTCGGATTCCAGCACCTCCCGCTTCCAATTGAACTCTTCCAGCAACATGCCTTAGCTCCAGAGTTTTCCGGGCTCCACGCGACGCAATTTTAGGCACCTGGAGCAGCCCAAACCGATAAAATTGCCGGGATGATCGCAGTTCTTGATGCCCACTACGACGAGGACACTTTGGCAGCCGTCGGTGCTGCTGTCGTTTTCAGCCATTGGAACGACTCAACCTCCGCCGCCGAATACACCGCCGATTGCCAACGAGCTGAGAGCTATGTGCCAGGAGAGTTTTACAAGCGAGAACTTCCCTGCTTGCTGGCGGTGCTTAAGCAGATTGTTGAACCGCTCGACACCATTGTCATCGACGGTTACGTCTCGCTTGGCGACAAGCCGGGCCTGGGAATGCGGCTGTGGGAAGCACTGGAACGGAAAACGCCGGTGATCGGCGTTGCCAAGACGCGGTTTCGGACCGCCGATGCCGTGGAAGTAAACCGGGGGACGAGCAAGCAGCCGCTTTACATCACGGCGGTCGGAACGGACCAGGAGCAGGCTGGGGCGAACATCGCGATGATGGCGGGGCCGCATCGCGTTCCGACGCTGCTCAAGCGAGTGGACCAACTAGCTCGCAGGCGATTGCTGGAAGTACTGGGGAAGCCTCCAGCGGTGTGACACAAGAGGTAGCATGAGGACCGATTACAGCCCCATCATTGGCGGAGATATTGGCAACGTGGAGTCGCACCTGGACCTCAAGCCGCTTCTTCAGGCGATTCTGGCTCAATACACGCTGCCGTTGGACGGATACCACGGTATCGGTCATTGGGCACGCGTGCTCGAAAACGGCTGGCGGCTTGCTACGGAGACTCACGCGAACATCGAAGTCATCAAATTGTTCGCCGTGCTGCACGATTCGCAGCGACGAAACGAGAACAGCGATCCACAGCACGGCCCTCGGGCAACCGATTTCGCACTGCAGGTTCGCGGAGAGCTATTCGAGCTGCCCGATCGAGAGTTCGCCCTTTTGCATCGAGCCTGTGAAGGACACACTCACGAACGAACCCATCCGGACGTGACGATCCAAACGTGCTGGGACGCAGATCGCCTCGACCTGGGCCGAGTCGGTGTCACACCCCATTCCAGTCGGCTCTGCACTGAAGTGGCGAAGCGGCCGGACGTCATCAAGTGGGCCGACGGGCGGGCATGCTTTCGTGTTGTTCCTGCGATCGTGACGGAAGAGTGGGGAATTGACTTATTGTGAATTACTCGAAGGTTCGACTGAAGCACGGAAATTGGAGCATGCAGAATGAAGTGGCTGACTTCCAATCTTTTGATTCTGCTTGTACTCGGACTTCTGCTATTCCTCGGAAGTTTCCTACGTGGTCGGGTCTGGGTCGTCAAGCCAAATTGGCTGGCATTTGGGATCGGCTCGATGCTCTTGGTGGCACTTGTTATAGGAGTGATTCAAGTTGTCCGCGGGCCGCCGGGCCAAGTCGATACTGTCGAAGAAAAGCCAAGCGACAAGGTTCCCGTCGTCCCGAAATCGGCATTGGTTCGCTTGCGGAATGCTTGGGATGCCGATGCCGCGGCCGACTGGCCAGCTTCCGAGACGTTAGCCGACATCAGCGAGATTGCCTATCAATCGCCGCACGACGCGGAAAAGAGCTATAGGCGGCTTGGTTTTTCAACAGTAATGCCGGTGGTTCAGGGTTCGATGATCGGCTACGTCATCACTGGCGAAGATGTCACGGTGGTAGTTTTTCGGGGAACAGACTTCACCGAGGTCTCGGATTGGCTTGCAAACCTCGGCAGGTCGGCCACCGACACACCTCACGGTCAGGTTCACAAGGGTTTCTACGACGCTTATCAGTCGATGAAGTCCCAAGTCGATGCGATTCTCAAGGAACGCAACACAAAGCATCTTTGGGTCACGGGCCATAGTCTCGGTGGAGCACTCGCACTCGTGTGTGCCTATGACCTAATTGAAGTCGAAAAACAGCAACTCGACGGCGTAATCACGTTCGGGCAGCCAATGGTCGCTCGTCAGAAGTTCGCCGATTACATCGACAACGTCCTCGTCGGTCGCTACGCCCGCTTTGTGAACCGAGATGACATCGTTCCGAAGGTGCCTCCGAGTCATGTTGCCTGCGGATCGCTGGTCTGGTTTACCGATGAGGGGCTGCGGCGGTCCAAAGTCAAACATATTGTCTACGGAGCAACAAAAGCCCCGCCCGATCCGCCCGTGGGCGAGTTGAGTGACGAAGCCGAAGTCAAGCCACTGTCCGAAGCGGAATTCAAGGCATTGCAGGCCAAACTCAAGGCCGAGAATGCTGAAAAGGAACGCTTGCCAGAGGGTACTCCGATGAAGTATCAGGCTGCCGCTTCACCAATTGATGACCACTCGATGTGGCTTTACCTCGAAAAGATTCGCAAATTGCTTGGGATTAAAAATTCAATCGAGTAATCGACGGTCCATTCGCGGCAGGTTCGACGTCGAGCTCCTAACTACGAGCACACACGATTTAGCCACCCTTGGTCTGCTAAGGCTTGCTCTCGGGTTTGGGTCCCAAAAGCCAGTGCCGCTCCTTCGACCAGCCAAGAAAACGGCGAGCGATTGTGCCTTCTTCGGCCGACTGCCCGGCTGCCGCTCGACGCAGGCCCTCGATCGCCGGCCGGAACCTCAACTGAAATTCGGCCGGCTGCTGGGAGACGTGTTCATCGGCCCAAGCCAAGAATTGAGTCACCTCGCTCTTGGGCAACAGGGACAGGTAAAAGACCATCTGCCTCCAGGCGTATGCCGTGTTCTTCAGCACGATTAGCAGGGCATGCCAAGTGGGTGGGTTCTTTTGCTGTCGCCTGCAAATCCAGTCGAAGCAACGTCGAGCGAGATCGGTGAACTGACCACGCAATTCGGGAAGCAGATCCAAGTCGGAAACGAGAACTGCCAGATTCTGCGTCGTCAAAATCTGCTGCTGTTCGATGATCATTCCGTTGACCGCAACGTTCCAGCCGCCAGGCGTCACGCCTGCTCGGGATTGGCAAAGAGCTGCAAACGGATCGTCGGTTTCGCCGCTTTTCCAGCGGAACCACGATGTCTTTCGCTGCTGCTTTGCTTCAGGTAGTCGCTGAATCGAGGCGTAATCAATGTCGTAGTAGGTCTCGTACAACGTACCGGCCAGCAGTTCGCCCGCACGTTTGGCGGCACTAACGAACTTGCCCGAAAATTGGCCCATGAAGATGTCGGCTGCCAGCTCATCAACCAGTGGCAAATCGAGATCGGCTTGCTTGGCCAGCTCTCGCAGCTCCTGAAGCAGCTTGTTCGGAAGTATCGCGTGCGGAAATGAAACGAGCGTAAGGGCCGTGATCTCTTGCAGCGTTCCTTTGGCAACGTCGGTCGCAGTCAAATCGCTGCGGCGAAACTGGTCGATCGCCGCCACCCAAGGAAGTTCCTCGATCTTGACTTGGCTTTCCAGGTTGAGCAGAAGCAACGACCGACGACGGCGGAAGGCTCGATAGATCGCAGAGTAGAGCTGCCGCAACTCAGGGTCGATGATGCCGGCGGCACGCAGTCCTGAGGTAACCTGCGGTAACACGCGGGCCAGCGTATCGGCGGACGTAATGATGCCCCGCCGAATCAGCTCGTCGGCTGTCTCCGTAAGGCAGCGTTCGACCTTTCGCTTGATCGAGTCCGGAATCTCTACAGTGCTCGATAGCTTGTAAAGAGTTGCCTCTTCGGCCGTGATCGGGCGAACAGCGGGTTCGGCATCTTCGACTCCGCTGTCGCGAGGATAGCCGGCCAGACGTGCGGCCACGACCTTGGAAATCTCGTGGAACGTCGGCCCGCCGGCTTGCTGCGACTGACGCCGCCAGAGTGCAGTGCGTTCGGTCGAGTTCGGAACGCCGTGGCGAGTAATGCACTGGGCAAGTAGCAGCCGAACGCGAGCGACCTCTTGTCGGCCGACGGAATTGGGAGCGAGGACACAGCGGCTCAGGAACTGCCGCAGCTGGTAAAAGTTCTCCTTCCGTCGCTCCGGCTTGCCGCACCGCTGATGAACCTGCCGCTTGGCGACGTATTCGTCGAGCAACTGCTTAGCACGCTCTGCCCAATCAATCGGAAAAACCTGGCAAGGCCAACCGCCGATGACTTCCGCTGCTGCATTGCCAACGGCCTTGCCGGAGGCCAATCGCGGTGGATCGCCATCCAGTGTTTCCAAGAAGAGACCAACCGTCCGATCATAGAGCGGCGTCCAGACTTCGATGGCTTCCTTCTGAGCGAGAATCTGGGCATTCGGCTGAATGGTCCCGAGGGCGTTTAGAGTGCCAGCCACGTCCTGCACGTAGACCCGCGATCCGAAACGCCGCGGTTGCTCCATTGTGCGGGGGTAAAACCGCAGCCGGGAGAAGAAGGGGCCGATCTCATC
>Ga0065705_10104381_pt1 | contig 17331 bp, 10 predicted proteins | sample SwibulcommuniRL2_FD_59092 | JGI IMG/M metagenome (GOLD analysis project Ga0065705, IMG submission 59092) | Bulk soil microbial communities from switchgrass field near Rose Lake, East Lansing, Michigan, USA - RL2 Bulk Soil v2 (version 2) | ecosystem: Environmental > Terrestrial > Soil >...
GGGGCCGCTGGCCCTGCTCGCCGCCGCGAGCCGAACCTTGGCTGTCGATCCTGATTCTGGTGTTAGGCTGGTTTGTGCTGACCCGCGGCCCATCGTCGCGCATGCTTCTGGCAGGGCTGGGCCCGACGATCGCGGCCCTTTCCGCAGCGGCCGGCATTTCGCTCTTGGTTCACGTCCGCGAACGATTGGTCCTGGCCAGACCTGCCACTGCGAGAGCGGGCACGTGGCCATTGGGGGCGTGGCGATGTGCCTTGGCCGCAGCCGTGCTCCTGGGTGTGATGCTGCTCGAATCGCGCCCGCTACCCGCGATCAAGCCGTGGGAGGCAGCGCGCTCCACAGAGGCTTCTGCTGCTCATCCAACATCAAAGCCCTGACCAGTGGTCAGGGTGTTGGGCGAATCAGACGCCGATGTCAAGTTCACACCGACGCATGGTCGGGGCATTGTTGCCGTCGCCATCCGCTGCAATCCACAATCCGCACTCCGCAGTTCGTCACGCCTTCTCCGGAATCCGCATGGCATAAAACGATCGCCACACAAATATGAGAGCAATGGCAAGCATGACCACGCCGATGTAAGGCGTGTAGTCCACCTTGCCCGCGGCCGTCGCCGAAACATAGTTGTGGACGGCGATTTCGACGGCCAGGAGGCCGAACAACGTGGAAAACTTGATGATCGGATTCAGGGCCACGCTGGTGGTGTCCTTGAAGGGATCGCCGACCGTGTCGCCGACAACCGTTGCGGCGTGTAGCGCCGTTCCCTTCTCTTTCAGATCGACCTCGACGAGCTTCTTGGCGTTGTCCCACGCGCCTCCCGCGTTGGCCATGTAGATCGCTTGGAACAGTCCGAAGACAGCGATCGCCACCAAGTAGGCCACGAAAAAGTTGGGATTGAAGAAAGCAAACGCCAGCGTGATCGTCATCAGCGCGATGAAGATGTTCCACATTCCGGCCTGAGCGTACTCCGTACAGATGCGGACGACGGTGCGGCTGTCGTCGATGTCGGCCTCTTTCTTGTCGAGCTTCATGTTCTTCTTGATGAACTCGACCGCCCGGTAAGCGCCCGTTGTGACGGCCTGCATTGACGCCCCTGAGAACCAAAAGACAACCGCTCCACCGCAGATAAAGCCGAGCAGCACGGGGGCCTCGGTCAGGCTCAACTTCAACAGGCCCCGCTCTTCCAGCAGCAGAATAATGGCGAAAATCATCGTCGTTGCGCCGACGACCGCAGTGCCGATGAGCACCGGCTTGGCGGTGGCTTTGAACGTGTTGCCGGCCGAGTCGTTGGATTCGAGATAGTGCTTGCCGAGCTTGAAGTCGGGCACAAAGCCAAAGTCGCGCTCGATTTGTTGCTGGATGCCGGGAATGTGCTCGGTTTGAGCCAACTCAAAGATCGATTGGGCGTTGTCGGTGACCGGGCCATAGCTATCGACGGCGATATTCACCGGACCCATGCACAGAAAGCCGAAGGCGACCAGGCCAAACGCAAAGATCGACGCGTGCTCGCCCATCATGTCGCCCAGGCCGGGCCTTTGAAGGCTGATGAAATAGGCTCCGGCCATCAGCGCGGCAATGAGCATGCCCTTCCAAAACGCGCTGAAGTTGCCGGCTACGATGCCGGAGAGAATCGTCAGCGACGCACCCCCTTCGCGGCTGGCGGTGACAATTTCGTGGACGTGCTTGCTGTGCGAGCTGGTGAAGACCTTGGTGAATTCGGGAATCAGCACGGCCGCCAACGTGCCACAGCTAATAATCGTGGCCAGTTGCCACCACAGGTTCTTAAGAACGGTGGTGCCGGCCGCGGTGGTGACGCTGAGCTCGCCAATCAAGAGCCAACTCATCCCGAACGACGTGCTGATGCACAGGATCGACGCGATCCAGATCAAACGAGTGAGCGGCTCTTCAAAGTCGAATTCCTTGAGGCCTTTGTACTTGGCTTCGGAAATAGCCTGGTTGACGAAATACGAAATGCCCGACATGAAGTCCATAAGGAATCGCATGGCGAAAATCCATACGATCAATTTGGCTTGCAAGTCGTAATAGTTTGTTCCCGCATTCTTTTCAGTAATGGCCAGCGTGATGAAAGAAATCAAGGCGACGCCGGTCACGCCGTAGGTCTCAAAGCCATCGGCCGTGGGGCCAACCGAGTCGCCGGCGTTGTCGCCGGTGCAGTCGGCGATGACGCCGGGGTTGCGCGGATCGTCTTCTTTGACGTTGAAGACGATCTTCATCAGGTCGGAACCGATATCGGCGATTTTCGTAAAGATGCCGCCGGCGATACGGAGGGCTGAAGCGCCGAGCGACTCGCCGATCGCAAAACCGAGGAAGCAATAACCCACAATCCGGCGATCGACAAAGAGCAGGATGATGACCATCATCACCAGCTCGAGCGAGATCAAAAACAGGCCGATCGACATGCCGGCTCGCAGTGGAATATTCACCACGTCCCAAGGCTGGCCGCGAAGCGAGGCGAATGCCGTGCGGGCGTTGGCGTACGTATTCACGCGGATGCCGTACCAGGCGACTGCGTAGGACCCGCCCATGCCGACAATGGCGAACAAGAGAACCAGGACAATGGTCACGCCGGCGCTGATCTCCTGTTCGCCGGGCGCGGGAGGCGTGTGACTGATCCAGAGGTAATAGGAGATGGCCGCCCCAATCAAGATAAATAGCATGACCAGGAATTTGCCCTGCTGGATCAGGTAGGTCTTACAGGTTTGGAAGATGATCTCGGCGATGTCCAGCATCGACTGGTGCGCCGGCTGCCGCTTGATCTGATAGAGCTGGTAGAGGCTGATGCCCAGCGTGCCGCAGATCACAAACGATCCAACGAGCAGCAGCATGCCGGCGTTGATCTTCTGACCGAAGATTATGAAGAAGGCGTTTTCGTCCCAAAGATTGGGGATCGCTAGATCGGCTTCGCTTCCCAGCGCTGTGGAAGCAGAAAGTGAAATAAGCACCGCAATCGCGGCGGACAGTGGAGTCGCAAGTCGATTTGCGACAAAGCGTTGCAAAGTCATCGGGAGGTCAGTCCTGAAAGGGAAGAAACATTTTTTCCAAGAGCACTCGACCGCAGACGGCGGGCTGCGCAGAACAGCCCGCATCCCCTCGCCAGCCGTGACGAGCGGAGAAAGTCGGCCGGTAAGGTGGGAGGGCCGAGTGCATCCCTGCAAATTGAGAAACCCGGGAACGAGCGATCCTTACAAGTTCGTGAAGTCGGGGAGTTTAGCGAAACGGGGCGCGAGTCGTCAACCGGGTAGGACGAGCCGGACGGCGTCCCTAATGCCCTTAATCTGCGGGCGCGGGCGACAAGGAATCCCAAGCATTAAGCTGGCGGGCTATCGCTCGCGCCTTCGCCTTCGTCTGGCTTCTTTTTCTTTTTGTCGAAGAGCTGCATTAGGTCAGAGAAGGAGCGCATCGGCTCTTTCCCCTCCTCCTGCGCCTTGGAAATCGGCTTGAACTTCTTGGGCTTGGTCGGGGCGCGCTCGATCGTTTGCGGGTGGCTCGACGGCTGCCGGCCACCGCGCCGCGAATCGCGCCGACCTCCTCCGCCCCCCTGTGGTCGCGGCGGTCGCTGATCCTGTCCCTGTGGTAGGTTGCCAGTGCTGGCCGGCTGAACGCTCTGCTGCTGCGGCCGCCCTCCCACGGGTTGACGCGGCGGGCGAGGAGGCCGCTGCTCTTGCTGCTTTGGCGGTCGCTGCTGACCGCCGCGGTCCCGCGGTCCGTGATGCGGGCGTTCGCTGCCGGGGCGGATCGCCGTCAGCGACACGCGCCGGCGGTTCTTATCGACTTCCACGACCCAGACGCGGAGCACGTCGCCCACGCCAACCACTTCGTGCGGGTCGCGAATGTACCGGTCCGCAAGGCGGCTGATGTGCACGAGGCCACTGTCGGACAGACCGATATCGACGAATACGCCAAAATCCACAACGTTCAGCACCGTGCCGGAAAGCTCCATGCCAGGTGACAGATCCTCCAGCTTCATGATCCCGCGACGGAAGACCGGTGCCGCGAGGCTGTCGCGGGGATCGATCCCCGGACGGCACATCGACATCAGAATGTCGTCAAGCAGGTGCCAGCCGACGCCTAACTCGACCGCCAGTTTCGGCACATCGATCTGATTGGCGCGGTCGGCAATTTCGCGGCGAGCCAGGGCATGGCCGTCGGGAACTTGGGCCGGAGTTGGCTGGGAGTCCGCGGCCGGCAGCGAGTCAGCAGGAGGCGGGGCGAGAGGGATAGAAGGAGGTGAGGGGTTGGCTGCCGGTTCGACGGCGCATTCAGCCGCGGGCGGCGACGACTGTTCGTCGGGAGCATCCGTGGGCGGCGAGCGGAGCGCGAACAATTCCGCAGGCGACATCACGACCGTTGCAGCGGGACTGCCTGACACAAGCTCGGTTTCACTTTCTCCTCTCCCGGTCTGGCACTGGGTCTTGTTTGTGGCTGCTTCCTCAGTCACCACCGGCTCAGCGGGAGGTACAACCAACTCCGCCGCAAACTCCTTTTTCTCGTCCTTCTTCGCCGGCGCGGGGACCGCACGGGCCAAGGCGCCTTCGTCGAGGCCAAGCTTCGCCAGCACTTGCCTGGCGACGTCGTAACTTTCCGGGTGAATCCACGTTGCGTCGAGCGGATTCTCGCCCCCAATAACTTTCAAAAAGCCAGCCGCTTGCACAAACGTCTGCTCGCCGAACCCGGGAACCTGCTTCAGCTCTTCCCGGTTTTTGAAAGGCCCTTTCTCGCGCCGATATTCATAGACCCGCCGCGCGGTCAGCGCATTCATCCCCGAAACGTACCTGAGTAGTGCCGGGCTCGCAGAGTTAACATCGACGCCGACGAAATTCACCGCTGACTCGACCACGGCGTCCAGCGAATCCTTGAGGTGCTTGGCCTTGATGTCGTGCTGATACAGCCCGACACCCAGGTTCGCCGGGTTGATCTTGACCATTTCGGATAGCGGATCGAGCAGCCGCCGGCCGATTGAAATGGCCCCCCGCTGGAGCGCGTCGTGCTGGGGCAATTCCTCTCGTCCCAGCGGGCTCGTCGAGTAGATGCTCGCACCGGCTTCGTTCACCACCACGTAGGCGACATCTCGGTCCTTCAGCTCATCGGCCAGGACATCGGCCACCAGTTGTTCGGTTTCCCGACAACCTGTCCCGTTGCCGATGGCGACGACCGAGACGTTGTGTTGCCTGGCCATGTCGGCCAGTCGCTGGCGGGTCTTCTTGCGCCGCTCTTCGTCCTTGCCGATGACGAAGATCATCCCCAGCCCGAGCACATTGCCAAATTCGTCGAGGGCCGCCATCTTGCTGCCGCTCTTGAAGCCCGGGTCGATCGCCAGCACTCGGCGGCCGCGCGTCGGTGGTTGCAGCAGGAGCTTGCGCAGATTACGGATGAAGACTTCGACGGCGTGCTGCTCGGCCTTTTCCGTCATCTCCCGACGGATCTCGCGCTCCAAGCTCGGCTGGATCAGTCGAAGCAGGGCGTCGCGGACGCAACCGCGAAGAAATTCTGAGTGCGGATGGTCGGGGCGAACGACGAACTGCTCGGCCTCGCGCAGCATCGCCTCCGTATCGGCTTCGAGCTTTACGCGAATCGCATGGGCCCGTTCGCCTCGGTTCATCGCCAGCACGCGATGGGGCGGAACCTTCCCCAGCGGCTCGCTGTAGTTGTAATAGTCCTTGAACGCGTGCTCGCCGATGATCTTCTTTTTCTTCTTCTTTTTCTTCTTCAGCACCGCGGCCAGCGGTGCGGCGACGGGCGTCGCGGGCGCCTCGAACAAGCGGCCAGCTGGAAGTGCGCCGGCGGGCGACTCCGATGCAACAGAGGGCGAGGAGGAGACAGAGACAGCGGCGGATGCCGGCGGCGCGGAATCGTCGGCGTTGCTTGTCGCTTCTGCCGCCGTCTCTTGGGTCGCGGTGTCTTGCGCCAGAGCCTTCCAATGAGCTGGCGACATGACCACCGTCGCGGCGGAGGCGGCGATAGCCAAGGTTTCCGTCTCAGCGACCGCTTGGGGCTCGGCAGCCATCGGGACTGCTGCCTCTACTGGTGCTTCGCCGTTATTTGTCGCCTCGGTCGCCCCCTCACCCTCCCTCCCCCTCTCCCCGTCTGATACTGCAACCGCCGTCGATTCCGCTGGGCTCGCAGCCGCTGCGACACCCGCCGCCACGACGGGCGCCTCCACCTTCGTGCAGACAACCTTCCCGGATCGCTGAAAGATCCGCCGCAGACGGCCGCGCAACTCGGCATAATCGCCAATTCGCTCGGCGATCAGATGTCCAACACCTGCCAGCACGTCGTCGATGGTGTGCAGTTCCTTCTCGGCCGAAACGAATGTGGCGGCCCGGGATTGCATGTCCGTGGCGCTTTCGTGCGCCTCGAAGATCTCTACCGCCAATGGCTCCAGCCCTCGCTCGCGGGCGATCGTTGCCAGTGTCTGCTTCTTAGGCTTAAACGGCAGGTACAGGTCTTCCAGCCGTTTGGGCGTGTTGGCGTGGCGAATCTGGTCGGCCAATTCGGGCGTGAGCTGTCCCTGGGCTTCGATCGTTTTGAGGATCGTGGCCTTCCGCTCGGCCAGCTGCCGCACCTTGCCGACGCGGGCTTGAATGTCGCGAATCTGCTCTTCGTCGAGTCCCCCGGTCAGGTCCTTGCGATAGCGGGTAATGAACGGGACGGTGTTGCCTTCGTCGAGCAACTCCACCGTTCGCTGCACCTTGTCCGCCGGCAAATTCAAGTCGCGCGCAACGTGCCCCAGGTCGATGGTCGTGGTCTCGGTCATGCAGCCATTGAACCTGCCAGGAACGAGGCAAACGCGAAGAGTGCGCCCCCAAAGCGTACGGGGCGAATCTAACGTAATGCCGCAATTTGTCAAGGGTTACGGCGACGTTGGCAGTTATCCAGCAACACTAACTTCGGCATACTCTCGTCCTCGTTCTCGTCGTCGTCCTCGTCCTCGAATCGGAGTCCGACGAGGAGGACGAGGACGACGACGAGCACGACAGGATGATCGCAGCGTGACCATCTCCCGCCGCCCTTTGACCCTCCAACTACCTGCCATAGAATCCGATTCAATCATCCTGAACCTGCCTGAACCCCGCGCCGGCCCGTCCGGTCGTTGACCTTTATGACCGACCACGAAGCTGCCCGCCGCGAGAAGCTCCGCAGAATTAGCGACTTGGGGCACGACCCATGGGGCGGCCGATTCGACGATCGCTCGCTCATTGGCGAGCTCAGGGCCCGCCGTAGAGAGATTCGCTTCGTTCGAGAAGGTGGTCAGTCAGTCGAAATCCCCGATCGTGACACTCAGCCCGATCTCGACTTCCGCGGCTGGCTTCAGGATCAAGGCAAGGGAGAGATGACCGGCCCCAAGGTTCGGGCCGCGGGACGGATCGTTCTCTCGCGCGATGCGGGCAAGCTGCGTTTCATCAACATTCAGGACTGGACTGGCAACATTCAACTTCTTGTGGGAAAGGCACAAGTCGGCGAGGAAAGCTGGGCCCTGGCTGAGTGTTTTGACTTGGGCGACATTATTGGCGTCGATGGCAAGCTGGCCTATACCAAGACTGGCGAGCTGACGATTTTTGCCGAGAAGCTTCACTTCCTGACCAAAAGCCTTGTTCCCCCACCCGATAAGCATGCCGGCCTGGCCGATCCTGAGCTGCGACAGCGAATGCGCTATCTCGATCTGGCTTACACCGACGGCGCGCTCGACCGCTTTCGCAACCGGACCAAGGTCGTGCAATCGGTCCGCTCGACGCTCAACGCCCGCGGCTTTTGCGAAATCGAGGGGCCAACACTGCACGCAATTGCCGGCGGCGCGGCAGCCCGCCCATTCAAGACCCACCACAACACGCTCGACATGCCGCTCGTCCTCCGTATCGCGCTCGAGCTGCACCTCAAGCGGCTCTTAGTCGGCGGCATGGAGCGAGTCTATGAGCTGGGACGCGTCTATCGCAACGAAGGGATCAGCCCGCGGCACAATCCCGAGTTCACGATGCTCGAGGTCTATCAGGCTTTCGGTGATTACGGCTCGATGATGGACTTGACCGAGGCGATCATCGCCGACGCGATCAATGCCATCGACGGTAACTTCAAGCGTCCCTGGGGCGACACCGTCATTGATTTCACGCCGCCATTTGACCGCAAGACCTACGACGAACTGTTCGCCGAGCAGACCGGCGTCGATGGGGCGGACCAGGTTGCAATCAAGGTATTAGCCGACACGATCGGCTTCGAAACTGCGGGGAAGCATCCGGACGTCATCAAGAGCGAGGTCTTCGAGGAAAAGGTCGAAGATGCTCTCGTGGGGCCGATTTTCGTTACCGATTACCCGGCCAGCATCTGCCCGCTCACAAAGCGCAAGCGCAGCAATCCCGCGGTTGCCGAACGGTTCGAGCTGTTCATCCAAGGGATGGAAATCGCCAACGCCTACACCGAGTTGAACGACCCAGACCTGCAAGAGCAGCTCTTCAAGACGCAACTCGCAGGGCTCTCGGAAGAAGAGTCGATGGCCAAGATGGACCACGACTTTATCAGGGCGCTAAAGCACGGCATGCCCCCGGCCGGCGGCCTGGGCATCGGCATCGATCGGCTGATCATGCTGCTCACGAACAGCCCGTCAATCCGTGACGTAATTCTGTTTCCGCTGCTACGGCCAGAGACATAGGTCCCTGCCGCCCGGCACTGCGCAGGCGAACGCCTGGAGAAAGGCATCGCGCTCAGTTGCGAGATTGCCGGCTATTTCCGCAGGTACTTCCAATTCCGCGATTTCCCCTCGGCCAACCATGCGAGCGCCGTTGCCAGGCGCTTTTGCCGCGTCGCGTCGGTCCTCGCTTCGGTGATCCATTCGATGTATTCCCGCTTGTGGCTTGGGCTGAAGCTGGCAAACGTCGCGGCGGCCTTGGCACTGGTCTTGAGGGCTGCCCTGAAGTAATTCGGCACGACGAGCGGTGTCTTGGCCTTTGATTTGTGCTTTGTCGGAGCCTTGGCCCCAGTTTCATTGAGGCGCACTGCCTCCTTTACTTGCGCCACAAGAAATTCGTCATTGGGCAAGTCAGCCGGGCTCTCGATGCGGCCCAGTTGACCCATGGCTTCATGGGCAGTGCCTCGGGCAGTGAGCGACTTCAGGAGGGTCCCCTTCCAGAAGCCGAACGAACAGTGCTGCTTGAATGCCGCCATGCTGCAAAGCATTCCCTGGTATAGAAAATGGGGAAAGCCCCACTTGATGTCCTCCTCTACGAAGGGGCAGCCGGCGTGCACGACCTTCCGCAGCCGATTTAGGATTGGCCGGGCAAAAGGTGCGGCCCTGGCAATGTAGGCGTCAACCCGCGAGTCTTTCTTTCCCATGAGCCTGCTCCAAGTGAGATCGCGGGCCAATGCTAGCAGATTTGGGATTTCAGATTTCAGATTTCAGATTTATAACTCCGCCGCCCTCAATCTGCTTGCCAATCTGAAATCTGAAGTCATCAATCTGAAATCTGTGCGCGGCCTATGTATAAGCTCCTCCTCTCCTGGCGGTATCTCCGCACCCGCTACATCGCCCTGGCCTCGATTATCAGCGTCACACTCGGTGTGGGGACACTGATCGTCGTCAACAGCGTCATGGCAGGTTTCTCGCACGAGATGCACATCCGCCTGCACGGGATCCTCTCCGACATCATCTTCGAGGCCCACAGCCAAGATGGCATGGAGAATGTGGAAGAGCTTATTACTGAAATTCGTAAAGTCGTCGGTGATGAACTCGTCGGAGTTACTGCCGCGGTACACGTGCCGGCGATGATCAATATCAACTACCACGGGCAGATGCAGCCGCGGCAAGTGAACCTGATTGGCGTCGATGAAGCCACCTATGCCGAAGTGAGCGACTTCAGTCAGTACCTGATGCATCCCGAAAATCGGTCGAAATTTGATTTCTTGCTCCGCGAAAGCGGATGGGGCGACGACGAGCACGCAATTCCACCCAGCGGCTGGCCGTATCGCCGCCTGAAGGCGAATTACGAGCGCGAGCAGGAGCTGCAGCGGCGAATGCTTCAGAATGCAACGGGCGAGGCTCCAGCCGGGCCCGGCGAATTGGCGGAGCACCCTCAACCTGGCACTCTCCCATTGGCAGAGGGAACAGGACTGGCGACTGCTCCCGTTGATCCATTCAACCAGCTCAAGCCGCAATCGGCCGAGAATGTCTTCAATCCTGAAAAGGACCAATACACCGGCATCATCCTCGGCATTGCGATGGGGAGCGTCCGGCAGCGCGACGCTCGCGGCAAGGTCCGCGACGTCTATCTTTGCCGCCCCGGCGACGACGTGCAGGTTGCCTTTGCTTCAGTTGGTATGCCACTCCCAAAAATCTTGTCCGAGAATTTTACGGTCGTCGATTTCTACGAAAGCAAGATGAGCGAGTACGACAGCGGCTTCGCATTCATCCCGCTCAAGGCGATGCAAAACAGTCGGGGAATGGGCGACGCCGTGACGACGATCCAGCTCAAGCTTAAAACTGGCGCCGACCTGAACGCCGTCCGCGACAAGCTTCAGGCCCGCTTTCCGGCCGAGGAATTCCCCTTCCGCATTCAGACCTGGCGCGACATGCAAGGGCCGCTCCTCGCCGCGGTGCAGATGGAGACGACGCTGCTCAACATCCTGCTGTTCATGATCATCGCGGTGGCGGGCTTCGGCATCTTGGCGACGTTTTTCATGATCGTCGTTGAGAAAACGAAGGACATCGGCATCCTCAAAGCGCTCGGCGCGCCCGGCCGGGGCGTGATGAGCATCTTCCTGGGCTACGGCTTTTCACTCGGCCTGGTGGGGAGCGGCGTGGGAATGCTCGGTGGTCTCTTATTTGTTACCTACATCAATCAAATCGCCAAAGTCGTCGAATGGATCACGGGCCATGAGGTCTTCGACCCAACCGTCTATTACTTCTCGAAGATTCCGACGATTGTCGAGCCGCTGACGGTTGCCAGCGTCGTGGCGGGGTCGGTGCTCATTGCGGTCCTGGCCAGCGTGCTGCCCGCGCTACGGGCCGCTCGGCTGCATCCGGTGGAGGCGCTGAGGTATGAGTAGCACAGTGATCCGGAGCCACGGGCAAGGAGCCAAGAACCAGGAGCCAGGAGCCAGGGTTCGGGAGGGCGAGGCTCCGGCCGAGCCGAGGGTTGAGGGCTCAGTGCTTAGGGTTCAGGACACTACTCCGGCAGCCATTGCTGACTCCAACCGGCAAGTACTCAGTACTCAGTACTCAGTACATAGCGCTCATTCCGCCAAGACTGTCCGCTCGGCCACCCCGCAATCCTCACTCCGCACTCCGCAATCGAGTCTGTTGGCCGCCAAGAAACTCGAGAAGAGCTACCGCAAAGGGCGTTTGGAAGTGCCCGTGCTCAAAGGAGTTGACTTCGCAGTCCGCCCCGGCGAGTTCGTGGCGATTGTCGGCCAAAGCGGGAGCGGCAAGAGCACCCTATTGCACCTCCTGGGCACGCTCGACGCTCCAGACTCCGGCGAGATTCACTTCGAAGGCAATCGCATTGACAATCTGCCCGCTAGCGGTCGCGACGTGCTGCGAAACAAATACTTCGGCATGATTTTTCAGTTCTATCACCTGCTGCCGGAACTGACGATGCTCGAAAACGTCCTCGCGCCGATCATGATCCGCTTCGGCATCTGGAACTACTTCTGGAAGCGCCGCGAGCATGTCGAGCGGGCCAAACAACTGCTCGACATGGTGGGCCTCTCGCATCGCCTCACGCACAAGCCGCGCGAGCTTTCCGGCGGCGAAATGCAGCGGACCGCCATCGCCCGCGCGCTGATCGCCCAGCCCAAGCTGCTCTTGGCCGACGAGCCGACCGGTAATCTTGACCAGCAAACCGGCGGCGAAATCCTCGCGATTCTCAAGCAGCTGCACCGCGCCCAGGGGCTTACCATTCTGATGGTCACGCACGACCCGGCGATCGCCCGACAGGCCGACCGCGTTGTCAGGCTGGTGGAAGGAAAAGTTGCGGCCTAGGGGCGCGCTGTTATTGTGTAGGGGAGTATTTGCAATGGCGGTGCTGCCGTGGATGTGCCAGATGAACTGCGCCCGATTGCGCCTGGCAGGCCCAGCGTCTGGCGATGGTTGCGCTCGTCGTTGTTTAGATTCTCGATCCGCGAATTGCTCTTGCTAACGGCACTGGTCGCCACCCTCATCGCGCTGGCGTCCCTGCACTTCCAACGGCAACGGCGTTTGCATTCGACGGATGTCGCCAAGAACGTCTGTCGGGTGGAGTTTTGGGATGAAGTTCTCGGGCGCCTGGAAATGGCGGGACCTGTGGAAGGCGGGCCAGCAAGTGATGAGCCCGGCGATTTCTATTCGCGCATGGCCCTTTGGGAGTTTGTCATTCCTGTGCAAATTGAGGACCGCGAACGATTCATGGAAGCGGCCGAGAGCGACGTGCAGCGCGTGGTGGAGACCGCCGAATGCCACGTGAACAGGAGCCACCATTTTTCGCGACGCGGAAAAACAAAGTGGTTCTACCATGATTACGAAAAATCGACCGTTCAGGGTCGAGTCATGGTCGTCATTGAAGAAGAGGACCCGGCGAAGTTGTGGCTGTCGGTTTTCGTTCAGGAATACCGAAATCCGCACTAAACGGCCCTCGGGCTGCGCAGCCCACCGACGGAAATGTTGCCCGCCAACAGATTTGGTCCCCTGCCGCGAACCTTTCGCTACCCCGTGAAGTCTTGCAGCCCAGTCGGCCGGCCCCGCCCTTGGGCACGGGCTGCACGGTCCTAAGTCGCTGCCCCTGAAACACTTCCGTCAGAGGTCACTTGCGGCTGCCCAAGTCCAAGCCGCGGGGTAGAATTGTCCGCGGGGTTGGCCAGCCCCGCTGGACCACGAACCAGGAGCCTGCTCATGCCAACGATCGCCCCTGCCGCTTTCCCAGCCGCGAGATCCCCAAAATCCGCGGTTGCCTCTCCCGTCTCCAAAGAACAGCCCATGTCGCTCAAGATCTACATCTCCGGCAAGTTCTACGACAAAGAGGACGCCAAGATCAGTGTCTATGACCATGGACTGTTGTACGGCGATGGCATCTTCGAAGGGATGCGGAGCTACGGCGGCAAAGTGTTCCGCCTCAAGGCGCACCTCGACCGCTTGTGGGATTCGGCCCGGGCCATCTGGCTCGAAATTCCGATGACCCGCGATGAAGTCGCCAAAGTGGTCAACGACGCGCTGGCCCTCAACGGCATCAAAGACGGCTACATTCGCCTGGTCGTGACGCGCGGGGCCGGGGCTCTGGGACTCGACCCCAACCGGTGCAGTAATCCGCAGGTGATCGTTATTGCCGATCACATCCAGATGTATCCGAAGGAGATGTACGAAAACGGTTTGTCGATCGTGACGGCCAGTACGATCCGCAACCATTCGGCCGCCTTGAGCCCACGAATTAAGTCGCTCAACTACCTCAACAACATCATGGCCAAGATCGAGGGACTTCAGGCCGGCTGCGTGGAAGCCCTGATGCTCAATGCCAAAGGTGAAGTCGCCGAATGCACGGGCGACAACATCTTCATTGTCCGCAAAGGAGTGCTGCAAACCCCGCCGATTGATGCTGGAATTCTGGAAGGGATCACTCGCGACGCCGTGCTCGACATCGCCGGCGAACTCAAGATTCCCGTGCAGCAAATCCCTCTTGTGCGGCACGACATTTTCATCGCCGAAGAGTGCTTCCTCACCGGCAGCGCCGCCGAGATCATTCCAGTGGTCAAGCTCGACAACCGCGTCATCGGTGACGGCCGCCCCGGACCGCTCACGCGCCGCCTGACCGAGCGGTTCCATCAATTGACGCGGGAGTAGGAGCTCAGGTTTCAACCCGCCACGAGCTGGCTATATACGGGAATCTGCACCCGTCTGGTGGGTTTCCGCCGTAAGCCGTACTTGCCCGAACTTGGCAATTCCGTTAGCTTTACGAGTTTCCACCAAGGCCGCGATAGCGGGCAGTCTGTGTGACGCCCCCGGCCTGGGTAAACCGCCTCCAGCCCGTCGTTTCGCCTGCCAACCGTAGAGTCGTCTTTCGCTCCGCGAAAGAACGCCCTTTCGCGGAGCGAAAGGCGACATTCGGCGAAATCGGCGTAAGGTATTGCTCCCGCTATGGTGAATCGCGCTCTGGTCCGCACGCTCGATAACGATCCTGATCTCGAGTCGATGTTTGAGTCGGCTCTTGTCGGCTTTAATGAAGAAGGGATGGCCCCGGCCGAAGCCGGCGGCGAATTCGACGTCAACAAAATCGTCGAAGGGCGCATTCTCCGTGTCTCCGATGGCATGGTGATGGTCGATATCGGCTTCAAGAGCGAAGGCTCGATCAACCTCGACGAGTGGGACGAAGGGGAAGAGCCGCCGCAGGTCGGCCAGCTCGTCCGCGTCTTGATCGAAGATCTGGAGGATGAGCAGGCCACGCCCGAAGACGGCGGCATGGTGCGCATCAGCAAGCGCAAAGCCAAGAAGATGGACGACTGGAACGACATGATCTCCAAGATCAAGGAGGGAGCTGTCGTTACCGGCAAGGTCACGCGGAAGATCAAGGGCGGCCTCTTGGTCGATATCGGCGTCAATGTCTTCCTGCCCGCCAGCCAGGTCGATATCCGCCGCCCGGCCGACATTGGCGACTACATCGACCGCGTGGTGCAATGCGAAGTGCTGAAGATCGACGAGGCCCGCCGCAACATCGTCGTCAGCCGCCGCTCGCTGATCGAACGTCAACGCGAGGAGGACCGCGAGGCCTTACTGAAGGAGCTGGAGGTCGGCCAGGTCCGCAAAGGCGTCGTGAAAAACATCGCCGAATTCGGAGCCTTCGTCGATCTGGGCGGCATCGACGGCCTCTTGCACATCACCGACATGAGCTGGGAGCGGATCGGCCATCCCAGCGAAATGGTCGCCATCGATCAAGAGATCGAGGTGATGGTGCTGCACATCGACCGCGAGAAAAAGAAGATTGCGCTCGGCCTCAAACAGAAGGGACACAACCCTTGGAACGACGTGGTCGAGAAGTACCCCGTCAGCAGCACGCATAAGGGCCAGGTCGTTAACGTGATGAGCTACGGCGCGTTCGTTAAACTCGAACCGGGCATTGAAGGGCTGGTGCACATCAGCGAGATGTCATGGACTCGCCGCGTCAATCACCCCAGCGAGCTAGTAGCGATTGGCGATGAAATCAACGTTGTCATTCTCGGTGTGGACAAGGAAGGTCAGCAGCTTTCGCTCGGCATGAAGCAAACTCAGGAGAATCCCTGGACCCGCGTTGCCGAGAAGTATCCGGTCGATATGCTCGTCGAGGGGAAGGTCCGCAACCTCACGAACTACGGTGCGTTCATCGAGCTGGAGGAGGGGATCGACGGCCTGTTGCACGTGAGCGACATGTCGTGGACCCGCAAGATCAGTCACCCCAACGAAATGCTCGAGAAGGGGCAGGCAGTCAAGTGCAAGATCCTCTCGGTCGATCAGGAGCGTCGCCGCATCGCCCTCGGCCTCAAGCAGATGGACGACGATCCGTGGTCCACGAACATTCCGGCCAAGTACCAGCCAGGACAGGTCGTCAGCGGCTCGGTCACGAAGATCACCAACTTCGGTGTATTCGTGGGTTTGGAGGACGGCTTAGAGGGGCTATTGCACATTTCCGAGCTGGCCGACCACAAGGTCGATAACCCTGAAGACGTCGTCAAGGTCGGCGACAAGATCGACGTCAAAATCCTTCGCGTCGATACGGACGAGCGGAAAATCGGCCTCTCGCGCAAGCGGGTCGAATGGGCCGAAGATGACGGCATCGAGCCGCCGGCCGAAGGCGCCGCTGCGCCCGCAGCCAAAGAGAAAAAGCCTCGCGGCGAGCTGAAGGGGGGCCTGGGCGGCGCTGGCCCGCTGATCTCGACCGAAAAGACGTAAGCGGTGCAGGTTTGCAATGTGCCTCGCACTTGCCCGTGGCGCCTGTACCCTGGGTCTCGACTGCAGCTTTCTTGATTCCTCGCTGCGCTTCGCTATTCTAATGCGAGGCAATTGTTCAAACAGTAGCGGGAGCGGGCCATGGTCATCGTTTGGGGCACCACCAACGCCGGCAAGGTCGAGGAAGTTCCGGGCGGAATGTTCCACGTCATCACGCAGTTCGGCCACGTTTATTACATCCCGCTGATTCCCACCGGCTCGTTCGTCGTGTTCGAGAAAACGGCCGATGGCGGTTTTCGCGGGGCGCCGATCCCGATGAGCTTCAAGTCGATCCTGGCCGGGTGGGTCCGCGGCGGGAGCATTGTCGCGATTCTTGCGTCGGTCGTGGCGGTCCCGATTATGCTGTCCGACGCGAGGAACGCTCCAAGTGCCTGGATACCGGTGCTGATTGGCATCTCAGCCATCGCTGCTCTGATTCTTTCCTACAAGCTCAAGTTCTTCACCGAGGCGTCGTACGAGCGGGCGAAAGAGCTGGCCCAGCACGCGGGGTTGAGCGACATGGGGCTGATCATGCTCGAAGTGAGCTACGGCCGCATGACCGCCGAGCAGGCCGACGCGGAACTGGCTCGCCGGGAGCAGCAAGCTGCCGCCCAAAGCGCCCAAGCCCCGATCGCCGCTCAGCTTGCCGATTAGGGGATATGGCCGTTTGTTCTCAGGCACTCATAGAGAATGCAAATTCGAGTCGCGAGTGGGAAACTCCACCGGCAGTCGATCGTCTGATAGTAAGCATCGCAACCCCCTCTCTGGAGCCTATCCATGTGCTGCTTTACCGGAATCGTCGAGTCGGTTTCCGCGACCCAGATTTTTGCCCGCCCGTCGTCGCAGGGGCGGCAATTTCTCGTCTATCACATGCAGTATCGTGCCAAAGAGCCGCTGGCGATGGTGCTGCCCATCCCAACGCCGGCAGGATCGGCCGACGACGCGGTGAAATTCATTAGTCTCGACAAATATGACAATTTCTTCGCCGATTTGCACAATGGGTTTCCACGACCCAAACGACCTCTAGCAGCCGCGCCGGCGGCCGGTGCTGTGCCGCCCAAGCCAGAGGCCGTGCTGCCGGTCGTGGAGGTCGGCAGCTTCGAGGCGTCATTCGTTCCCAAGATTGCGGACTTTGCCCGTCTCGATGCCCGCTTCCGCCTGGCCGACGGCGTTTGGGACAAGTTGCCTACTTACAAGAATTATGGCTTTGCAGTGTTCAAGCTCAAGGAAGGCAATCCCAAGCTACACCCGATGGCGTTTGAATTCCCGCGGGCGAACACCAAGGCCGTGTTCTTTCCCACCGTTCACATTCACGACGGCGAGGTTCACGAGAACGCTGACTTCGATCACACGCTTTTTCTCCAGCCGACCGGCGGCCGCCCGCCGCGCAGCTGGGACGAATCGCCGCA
>Ga0065705_10001929_pt1 | contig 17261 bp, 17 predicted proteins | sample SwibulcommuniRL2_FD_59092 | JGI IMG/M metagenome (GOLD analysis project Ga0065705, IMG submission 59092) | Bulk soil microbial communities from switchgrass field near Rose Lake, East Lansing, Michigan, USA - RL2 Bulk Soil v2 (version 2) | ecosystem: Environmental > Terrestrial > Soil >...
GTCGAAGGGGCGCCAAGGTCNCAAAGGTCGGATAACACAAGAAAGAATAATTACGTTTTAAGATTTCCTATCGGATTATTCCGAACTTGGCGTGCTTTGCGCCTTGGCGAGAGTCTATTCTCCCCCCNGTTCGACAATTTCCGCCTTTGTTCTGGCGAACCATAAGTACCTTCATTTAAGAGTCACTACAGTAGAAGGGCAAACGAATCCTCGGGGAATCGCGAGCGGATTCGTCAAGATCTCGGGAAAATCGGAATAGCTTGGATCAAGCAGAATAAGGAAAATTCCGCGATGCGAGGCTCTAAAGGCTTACCTTTTCCGTGTACAAATCCTTCAAAAATTTGCTGGCTTTAAGTTCATCGAAGAACTTGGGTTCAATGATATCCGAAGGCTTTAAATTTTTCGTGCGCTCATCGACCGCGGCGCCGACATCGACGAAAGCCTGCATCGCTTCGCTGTTTAACTCGGGTAACGGCCGGAGCTGCGCTGAAAAAGCGTCGTACATGGCATCGACGCTGACGCCCTGATTGCCGGGAAAATACTTTCTGAGAATGGCCAAGCTATCGCTGCGCTTGGAGACAAAAAACTGAATCGCGGCGGCGTAACCTTTCATAAATCGCCGAACCATTTCGTCTTCCGCTTTGATAAAGGTGCGAGTGGTGATCAACAGGTCGGTCATCACCGGCACCGCCTTGATATCCAAAACCTTGATGCCCAGCTTCTGCGCCTCGGCGGCTACCTGCTGATTCAACGGCACTCCCTGCACCAGATTTTTTGTCAAGGCCAGGGCTCGAGCCGGCGCCAAACCAGCCGCCACCATCTCTACGTCTTTCGACGGGTCCAAACCGGCGCGCCGGAGCATAACCCGCGCGACCAAGTCCGACCTGGCGCCAAGCGCGGACACGCCGACCTTCTTACCTTTGAGCTCTTTAACGTCGCCGATGGCCGACCCTACGCCCATGCCGTACTGGTCAAAACTCACATGAGAACCGATAACGGCGATCCCGGCGCCACTCGCAACGGGTTGCAGCACGGCGAGCGGATTGCCGAAACCGATGAGCAGATCGATACCGATTAGCGACTGGACCCCGGCCGATAAAGTATCGCGAATCGGCAGTTCTTCGATCTCAACACCGTTTTTCTTGAACAGCCCGGCGTCGACGCCGATATAGGCGACGGCCGTGCCGATCTCCCAACCGGCATACGCGAGTCGCATTTTCTTGGCGCTATCGGCAGCGAATGCTGAAGAGGCGGCCGACACGAGCAAGATCGCGGCAAATCCTAGAGCTATGAGCCGACCGCTAGTTTCCGTTCCAACTTTGAGCATGCTTCATCATAGCCCACATTATTCTAGCCGCCAAGGGCTATGGTGCGCNGGTTCGACGCCGTTCCGAAACACTGCGGACGGCAAATAACCTCNGTCCAGGTCTTCCGACGGTGGGGGTCGAACGAGAATTGACCTCCGCGCTGNAAGCCACGTGAATGAGACTGCGTCGCGCTCCTGAGCACGCAGTACGATCGACACTGTCACTACAAAGGTTTCCTCAGCTCCGGCAGGTTACGCCGTTAGAGGCCATAGCGAGATCAGAATGGCACAACTTCCTGAGCCGCCCTTTCGGTTTCGCCAAAGACAGGACCCGAACCGACCTCGGCGCGTCCGCCCGCTGATTGCATCCACAAAAAATATCCTCTAGGATAATCCTGCTTTCACACGCGGTAAATTTCCTTTTATATCGGGAGGATCGGCTTCATGGCAACGATGATTACCAACGACTGCATCAACTGCGGCGCGTGTGAGCCCGAGTGTCCAAACAACGCGATCTCGCAGGGCGAGCCGGTTTACGTCATCGATCCGAAGCTTTGCACGGAATGCGTCGGTTTTCACGATTACGAAGCCTGCGCCGCCGTCTGCCCGGTGGACGTCTGCGTTACCGATCCGAATAATATCGAGAGCGAAGAAATCCTCATGGCGCGTGCCCGCGAGCTGCATCCCGAAGTCACTTTCCCCGAAAATTTCGAATCACGATTCCGCAAAGGGCAAGGAAAAGCCGCTCCGAGCGCATCCGCGCCCGCGTCGGCCCCGAGCGCTCCCGCTCCTGCCGGGGCGGTCGCTGCGCACGCAGCATCAAACGCTGCTGCCCCGGTCGATGCCCTGGCCGAAGCGCAAGTCAACTATATTCAACTACCCGCAATCGACTCTTGGAACATCCCGCTGCGCTGCTACAAATGCAATGAAGTGCAGACCCAGAACGTCAAAAATTTTACCATCGGCAACGTGATTTTTTGCCCGCACTGCAACAAATCGATGGTCGTGCGCGACAACTTGAACTATCACATCCGCACCTTGCTCAAGGACGCTTATGACCATTGGGAAAAAACGCAAGGCGAGTTTGCCGCACGCCGCGAGCGCGAACGAGTCGAGTTTCTCGAGCGCCGCGCGAAGGAAGCCCAGGCCTTCGAGAATCGTCAGAAGAGCGAACTTGAATCCATCCGCCAACAACTCGCTGCTATCGGAGAGAATTACGACGCTGCCGGCAAGCCATTCAAAAAGGGTTCGCGTTTCGCCTGGGGTTGATCCCGCCCCATGCTCTACTCCTGGCTGCACCTCATCGCCCTGATCGTCTATCTCGGCGCGGTTTTGGGGTTTTGGCTCATGCTGTCGCCCGCCGTTTCTGTTTTGGAGAAGCACGAAGACAAAGTGCAGCTTCTCGCCCGCGGGCTCAAATTCTACAACCCGCTTCAGGTCGGCGCCCTCGGCATCATTCTATTCAGCGGTGCGTTTCAATTGACCGAGCTCAAGGCAGTCTACCGCGAGGCGTTTGTCAGAGAACTGGGATACATTCTCCTGGTTAAATTGAGTTTTGCTTTTTTGCTGGTGATCTTCAGCGTCTACCAGGCCTTGGGAATCGGCCATCGGTTTGTCAGGCGTCATGAAGGCGGCGAAACCGTGACAATCGAACAATTCAACTCGATCCTTAGCCGGCTGAAGAGCGCCAACTGGTGCATCATCCTACTTGCCGCAATCACGATCTGGCTGGGGCTGCGCATGGGCGGTTGAATTCACTGGCGTTGGCACGCGCGATGATGTTATGAATCGGCGATCATCGCCCATTCGTGAAAGGAACTCCCGATGGCCCCTCGACAACTTAGAATTATTTATCGCTCGAATTCGCATGCGCCCTTCTGGCTGGTCGCCGACAAATCCGGCTGCTGGCAAAGGAATGGCCTCGATGTCGACACTTCGCCGCAACTGATCCGGGAGAAAGCCGTCGAATCGCTAAAGAACGGCCACGTCGATCTGATCTCGGGGAATCATCACAATCTTTATGTTCGAAACGCCGTGAATGGCGAAGACTTTGTCCATCTCGCTCAAGCGACCAACAACTGGACGGAAAACAAGCTCGTGGTTCGCCCCGGCATCCGCTCGATCCAGGATCTCAAGGGAAAAAAGGTTGTTGCGGACAAACTAACCTCTCATGCCGGGCTCAATATCTGGCTATTTTTGAAGCAAGAGGGGCTCGATGTCGATCGAGGCGACGTCGAGTTGACCGAGTTGCGCGGCTCATCGGAAGAGCGCTGGAGAAAGGTCCTGGCCGGCGAATATGACGGCACCTTCGTCACGATCCCGCACGACAGCCGCGCCGCCCAAGCGGGCGCTCATATCATTACCGGCCGGGCCATTCCGATGATCCGCGGCGTGACTCTGACAACGACCACAACATTCGTGCGGAGTCATCCGGAAGAAATTCGCCTGCTCGCCAAAGGCTTCGTCGACACCATTCACTTTTTTCTCACACGCCGCCAACAAACCCTGGAAATCTTAAACGAGCATGCCGGTCCCATTTTGAAGCTGCAATCGGACTCGGAGGTCGAAACTCTTTACCAGGAATGGGCGCAGTCGCTCGAACGCAAACCCTACCCGTCCCTCGATGCGATTTCGAACGTCTTCCAACTGGCGGCGCGGCGAAATCCGGAAATCAAAAGTTACAATCCGCTCGCGCTTTGGGACACCCACTTCGTCCGCGAATTGGACGATAGCGGATACATCGACACGCTCTATCAATAAAAAAGGGCGGAGCAAGCTCCGCCCTTTTTTCATCTCAATATGCGGGTCTGTATTCGGCTTACCGCTGTGACAACCGATTGCTCGGCTGTTCCTTATCCAACTGTGACGAACTAGGCTGCGGTTGCTGCGCAGGCGCTGTCGTGGCCGGCGCCGACGAAGCCATGGCGGGCTGCGATGTGATGCCTTCGCGATACACTAGTATCTCGACCCGGCGATTCTTGGCCCGACCCTGGGGGTTGCTGTTATCAGCGGTAGGGTTGCTCTCACCATACGAAACCGGAATCACGCGTATGGGATCGAGCTTTTTCTGGGTTACCAAGTAACGACCGACCGCATCGGCTCTTTTCTTGCCGAGATCATAGTTGATCTCCTCGCTGCCGACGTTATCCGTGTGACCCGCGACCACAAACATCGCACTTTCACCTGCATCACCTTTAAGATCACTCAGAAAACCGTCTATCTCACGCTGTGCCGAAGCCGGCAGACTAGCCGAATTGAAAGCAAAATTAGCGCCGTCTTTCATATCGATGACGAGCTTACGTTCCAACCGGAGATTTGAGATGGCGCTGAGCGCGCGATCTGCCTTCGCATCGACTTCGCCCAGGCGGCCTTCAAACTGGCCGAGTTTGCCTTCAACGCCGCTCATGCGGTTGCCTAGGCTACCGATTTGCCCTTCGGCCTTTTCCATTCTTCCTTCCGTTTGTGACGCCCGAGTCGACAACGGATCCATTACCGTCTCTTTAACCCAATCACGCGTCGCAAGACAGCCTTGCGCCAACAGCAATGTTCCCACCATACCCGCACCGATAGAATATTTCGCGCCCATAGAAGCAATACTTTTCATAGTCCCTCCTGACGGTTAGTTGTTAGTACCTTTGTTTATCGCCTCACTGAACAAATCGTTTCTCAATTTGACCGACCGGCGTGCGCGCGATTGTCGATTGGCAATCGTACGACAAATTCCGCAGAGTCACCGGGACGGCTCTTCAAATAAACATCACCTCCGGCATTGTCTAAATATTCGCGCATTCGCGCTATCGCGGCACCGCTTTCATCGCGCGCGTCCTCCGATCGCGACGCAACCTCAAACACGGACTTTAAACCATCGGCCACCCGGTTCGAACTCACCCCTTTGAGAACCACTTCCAAGTCGTCGTTATCACGCCGCACGCTAACCCGTACCGTCTCGTTTCGCGTCGCCATCGCCGCATTATCGACCAGCGCGCCCAACAGGAGTTTCACCTTTTCGGGAATCACCGTCTCATGGCCCGGCACTTCGGGTGCATAGACCACTTCGACATCGATGCCGCGCTCCTTCGCCGCGCCACAGGAAGCGATGGATTGTGTAACCATTGAGGCGATCTCGGCGAATGTGTCCCCGGCAGGACGCGCCGCGCCGCGTCCCGTTGATGAAAAATCGGGGAGAATACGCACGCGCTCGGTAATTTGTTGTACCGCCAATTCGATACCCTCAAGATACCTATCGCGCTCACTGCTGAAATGATCTTTTATTGTCTGACGAAGAAGCTCGGTATTGCCGACGATGACCTGCAGCGCGTTCTTGATATCATGCGATGCAGCGGCGAGTTTCTGCTGGCCAATATTTCGCGCCGCCAAATCACGTACCACCCAACTCAATTCACCGGCCAAGGTTTGGAGCAGAAACAGTTCAATCGCCGAGTAAGTGCGCGCTCGCGCATGACCGAGCATTAGGAAACCGAAAGACGGGCCCATGGGCGCTCGCAGCGGTACCAACACCGTGCTACGAAACCCAAGCCCGATCCCCGCTTCATTCCAAGAAACCGGGGCCTGTGACTTTGCCATTGACTCCAAACAGCGGCGCGCAAACTCCGGAGGCAACTGGCGGAGACCTGCTTCCGGCACCCCGACTTCGACAATCGTTTCTTCACTCACCCTCAATGCGCCGAAACAAACATCGACGCCGAAGAAACGCCGTAGCCGAGGTAAAAAATGGGTTAGTAAAATCTTTTCGTCGTTTATCCGTTGCGTCCAAAAAAACGTGCGGACTAGATTGGCTCGCTCCCACATCCCAAGGAATAGTTCCCAATCTCCCGAGGGTGGCTTTGGCCCGGTTAGGCTCGGAATCATGCTTTTCACGTAATCACATTCCCTTCCAGGGCGACCGTCATCCTCGGTGTAGGCGCGCAGAAATTTCACGATTCTTCGACAGCATCAAATTTCATACCATCCCGAGATTATCGGTGAATCCTCGGCAAATCCTGAGTTTACTGGGAATTCCCGGCGAGTTCGTTTACGATGTGACGCCAAATCCCTACACTTATGAAGGTTTGTCCGGCGGGTTTTGGCGTAAGGCCTTAGAATACCCGATTACCTTTCCAAGCGTTCCTCTCTGAGCCTTTGGTTTTCCCGGCGCAGTCGTTCGATTTCGCGCTGGTTCTCGTCGCTTTGGATTGATTGCTCTCCCTGTCTCCGTTCCTGTCCCATCAAGTGGTCGCCAATTAAAGCTCCGGCAATCAATCCGACCGGGCCACCAACCAGCGCTCCGACGGCCGCATGCCCGACCGTGCTGCCGATACGCCGATCAGGCCTCCTTGTTCACGAGTGGTAATCGGTGAAGAGCATCCTGCGACAACGATCAAGCACATCAATGCCGTACGAACCATCCGTTTTCGCGCCATGGTTATTCCTCTCGGGGCAATCAAGCTCTCGAGTTACTCGTTAATTGTTTGATTAAATTACTGCACGAAAAGGGCTTGGGTAAAACTGCAGCGGCATATTGCTCAATCTCGCGTTCCAGCAATGTTCGATACTCCTCGACCGCTCCGCTCATATAGACGGCTCTGACTTGCGGCTGGAATGTTCGAATACACTCCATCATGGCGATGCCATCCAATTGCGGCATTTGGATATCGGTCACCACCCAATCGGTGGGATGACGAAAATAGCTGGTGCATCCGTCAAGCCCATCGTGGGCCGTCTGAGTTTCGAAGCCTTCCGAGCGGAGCGCCATCGCAATCACCTGGGCTAAACCTTCGTCGTCCTCGACAACGAGAACCGACTCGCCGCGCCGTGCCATCCGTTTGATCCCCTCAAAGGATTAGTAGAAAGCAATCCCCATTCCGCAATTGAATCAGTGTCGACGCATTCCTACGTGCTCGACATTGTTCAATTATTTAGCGATGGGCAAATAGGGTTGGAGGTTAATCCCTGCACGAAAAGGCGAAGTCAGCCACCTGAGCGCTTCATGAGAGCGGCCCCTCGCGCATTATTCATTACACGGATTGCGGTGCTCGATTACTACAAAGAAAGACTTAAGGATCGTTTACGCGGTCGTCATTAGGTTAGGACAGCCCTAGTTCGGGAGCCCGGGTTTGGCCTTCTTAAATTCGTGGGCCCTTAAATCGTGCTTTTTCAGAAGGTCGTAAAAGTCCGCGCGATACTTTCCAGCCAGCTTCGCGGCTTGGCTCACGTTGCCTTCGGTCATCGATAATACCTGAATGAGGTAATCACGCTCGAAGGCGTCACGAGCGTCCTTGAGCGGTCTCAACCCGCCACTCGGCTCCTCCACCGGCTCGGCCGGAAAATTCGACGCCCGCTCGGTTGTTAGGCTCTTGCCTTGCAGCATGTAATCCTCGGTCACCATATCGCTCTGCGTCATCGCAACCGCATACTCGATCGTGTTTTCGAGCTCGCGCACGTTGCCGGGCCAGTCATGCAGCATCAGCTTGCGCAAAGCCTCGGGTGTCACACCCTTCACTTCTTTTTTCATATGCCGGCTATATTTCTTTAAGAAATGCTCCAACAGCGGCACGATGTCATCCTTGCGCTCGCGCAACGGCGGCAGCAAGACCGGAATCACGTGAATTCGGTAAAACAGATCGTCGCGGAATTGACCTTTGCGCACCTGCTCTTCCAGATCCTTGTTAGTCGCGACAATAACCCGCACATCGACCTCAACCGACACCTCGCTTCCCACGGGGTAAAACTGCCGCTCCTGCAAGACGCGCAAAAGTTTGGACTGAGTGGCGCGCGGCATATCACCGATCTCGTCCAAAAATAGCGTGCCGCCATGGGCTTGAGTGAATAGCCCGCGCGTGCTCCTCACGGCCCCCGTAAACGCGCCTTTTTCATGACCGAACAACTCGCTTTCGAGCAACGACTCGGGCAGCGCCGCGCAATTCAAAGCGACAAACGGCTTGTCTTTGCGGTCGCTTGCCAGATGAATGGCCTTCGCGATGAGTTCTTTTCCGGTGCCACTTTCGCCGTGGATATGCACCGTGGAGTCGAGCTTGGCAATGCGCGCCACCACGTCGAGAACAGCGCGCATCTTGCCACTCCGCGCGATGATGTTGGCAAAATCGAAGCGCTCATGGATGATGTCCTTGAGCCGCTTGATTTCGTGATTGAGCTTGCGAGTTTCAAGCGCGCGGTCGATTTGAAGCAGCAAATCCGTGGGTTCAAAGGGTTTGGTCAGATAGCTGTAGGCGCCGCGGCGCATGGCCTCAACGGCGCTCTCGATACTGCCGTGCGCGGTCAGGATGATCGTCGGCACATCGGGGTTGATGCCGCGAAACTCGTCCATCAATGTGAGCCCGTCGCCGTTGGCGAGCATCAGGTCGACAATGCAGAGATCAAAATTTTTCTCCCTGATTGCGTTAACGGCTTCCGCCTCATCGCCGGTGGCCATCACATCGTATTCGGCCGACTCGAGCCGCATACGGATCAGCTCCAGAAGATTGGGGTTATCATCAACAACTAAAATTTGACCTTTAGCCATAATGGGTTATCTGTCGCGGTCGCGCCGTTTTTGATCGATTTCAATATCCACTTGTTTGGATTTTTCGATGACCTGCTTGGTCTTCTCTATCTCCTGACGGGTTCTGTCAAGCTCAAGGCGGGATTTTTCTATTTCTTGCCTCGACTTCTCTAGCGCTTGGCGGTTTTTTTCCAACTCGAGCCGTGACTTCTCTGCCGCTTCGCGTGACTGCACGATTTCTTTCTTCGAGTCTTCGGTCTCTTTGAGAACCTCGAGCCAAACCTTGGCTTGCTCCCCCCAAACACTGGCCGGATATGAAGAAGCGACTTGAGAGAACGCCGTCATGGCCTTGTGCAAATCCCTCGTCGGATTCTTCGGGTGCGCATAGACTAACCCGGTTTTGTACACCGCCACGTCGGCCGGGGGTCGTTCGCCGGCCATCGCTGCGACGCTCTCAAATACGCGCAGGGACCGCTCGAAGTCGCCTTCGCTGAGCAGTCGATTGCCGGCTTCGAGCGCATCCCGCATATCGCGCTGCCGAATCGATTCTTGCGACAGGCTACAACCGGATAGCCATACTAACAGGGCAAGACAAAAATAAAAGTGCTGCCTTTTCCTGGTTCGCTCTCGGCCCATATTTTTCCGCCGTGTGCTGTGACGATACTTTTGGCAATCGTCAAACCGAGCCCTGTGCCTTGCCGGACATAAGGCGTCTGACGACTTCCCTGGTTAAATTTTTCAAAAATCGAAGTCAAGCTCTCCGGCGCAATTCCCGGTCCCGAGTCTTTCACGGATATCGCGACTTTGCCATTCGACGGCTGAGCGGCGATGCGCACAAGCCCGCCCTTGGGTGTAAACTTGACCGCATTGCCGAGCAGATTACGCATGACTTGCAGGATGCGCTCGGGATCCACTCTCACCGGCGGCACCGCCGCGTCGACGTCGTTCTCCAGGGCGATTTCTTTTGTCTCCACCAAAGGCGTGATTTCCGACAGGGCGCGTTTAATCAACACATCCACGTGAGTCATCTCGAAGTCGTAGGACATCATGCCGGCTTCCATCTTGGAAAGATCGAGCAGCGAATTGACCAGATCGATCAGGCGATTACTCTCTTCGGCAAGTATGCCTAAGAGCTTGCGTTGCTTGTCGGTGATTTCACCGCCAACGCCCTCCAGCAATAAACCGGTACCCTCCTTGATTGAAGTCAATGGCGTGCGCAGTTCATGCGACATGGAAGCAAAAAAATCCGCTTTCAACCGATCGAGCTCGTGCAACTTTTCGCACATCGAGTTGATGGCCGTCGCCAACTCGCCGATTTCCGGCGGCGAACGTACCAGCAGCTTTCCTTCGAAATTTCCCCTGGCGATCTCCCGAGTCTTGTTTTTCAGTAAATCGATCGGGCGGGTGATGCTTTTGGTGATAAAAAACGTCATCAGGACGATCGCGAGCAGGCACGTCACCGAAATCAACCCGGCGAATTCCGCCGCCTGGTCGGCGGCCGCCGCAAGATCGGTCACCTTGGCGTAAGTCAACCGCTGTTGATTCGTGCGAATTTTTTCAAGCGCGGACAAAATCGAATCGATCAACGCGTCCTTATCCTGTTTGTACTGCGCCTGGGGATACGTTTTTTTGGCCCGAACCATGCGGGACTCGTCAGCCACGAGCTCGTCGTAACTTCGGTAAGCGTTGGCGATCTGCTGCAAGACCGGACTCGCCGCACGATCCTGCAAATCGACCGCGCTTTGCAGTCTGGCTTCAAAATCAATTTTCAGCCGCTCGAATTGCATGTACCAAGCTTCGTCTCTGGTGATTGAAAATTTTTGCTCGGCTCGGCTCTGCGCCAGCAGGAGATCGGCGAGCGTTTTTTCGTGATCGAGAAGGCGGGTATCCACCCTGAGAATGGACTCGGTCAGATCGCGAAAGTCCCGTAGCTTGAGAACCGCGTAGCCGCTGGCCAGCGCAACGATCAGAAAGATCGCCAAATAGCCGATAGTCAGGCGAGAAAATAAACTTAACCGCACTTTCGTACTGTCCCCGCTCGTGGATTGAAATCGGTCGAAAACCTATCGCGCTCTTGCGCTCGGCGTAGTATCGCCGAGCTCTTCCTGATCCCTGTCCGCAGTCAGCAGCTTTTGCGAAAATTGCTCCAAGCGGCGGTCGGCGGTTTGATATCCGGCCTGGGCGTGACCCAGATGTTTTCCGATCAGCGCGAATTCGTCGCGAAACTTCCCGAAGTCGCCCTGCAGCCGGCTCAGATATTGAACGATTTCTTTCGCGCGATCCTCTATTTTCATCCCTCTCAGGCCTAAAACGATCGCCTGGAGGTAGGCGTACAAGCTGTTCGGCGACACCGGCACCACGCGTTTCGTCATGGCGTAGTGACTCAATCCTTTATCATCCGGCGCGTCATCTTTGATGATCGTCTCGTAATAAACGTTTTCGGCTGGAATATACATGAGCGCGAAATCATAGGTGCCCTCGTCCGGCAATATATACTTGGCCGCGATGGCATCGATATGCTTCCTCACATCGGCGGCAAACTGCCTTTTCGCCCGGATTTTGTCGTCATCGCTGGCAGCTTCCAGAATGCGCTTGAAATTTTCCAATGGAAATTTCGCATCCACGGGAACCAGCGCCGCGCCCAGCTTGATTACGGCGTCGACCTTGTCACCATTGCGAAAACTGTACTGAGTCGCAAAATGCTGCGACGGCAGAATCTGCGCCAGCAAATCTTCGAGAAAATATTCACCCAGGCCGCCCCGGAGCTTGGGCGCCCGCAAGATCTCTTGCAGCGAAGCGATGTCCTTGCCGACTTCATAAATTTTGCGATTGGCTTCTTCCAGCCCGCCCAGGCTGCGTTGCACCTGGCCGACGACGCGCGCCGCAGTGTCCAATCGCTCGCCCAAACTCTGTTGAGTCTGGCTCAGCACATCGGCATTGTCTCGCAGCCGGTCGTTGACGTGGCCAAGCATTTGTCCAAGTTGTTGCTGGATCGCGTGCGCGTTGTTATCCAACGCCTGGCTGAACTGCATGCGAAGTTGCTCTATTTGTTGCTGTAAGAACAGCAGCGACGGGTCATCGTGTTTTTCCCGCAGAACCGACCGCATCCGGTTCAGGAAGAACCAACCGAGAAAAAACAGAGCTACGACTGCGGGGACAATTAAAACCAGGGGGTTGGACAGTTCCACGATTTACCGTGGGGTGTAATCAGAGGAGTCTTACGGCGTATTCCAAAATCTCACTGAGTTTGCGAATCTGCGTTGCTCGCATGGAACGTTCCTCGCGCGGCGCGTTGAAGTAATCATCAACGCTTTTTTTCATGTTCCATTCCAGCAAATCCACGCATTGCTCGATGCTCAGCTGCTCCGAACGCCGCCGGCGCGCTTGATGCAGTTCGCGGATTTGGATCAGCTGCCCCATACAAGCGCGTAGCATAGGCGAGTGTGAGAAATTGTCAAGCCCTGCGAGCGTTTATGCGCGCGACCGCAGCGCGATCGGATATTTTGGATTGTGCTTGCGGCCGGGAATGGGTTCGAGTTGAAACCATCGCTCTTGGTGTCTCGAACTAAATCACGCGGCGTCGACACGCTCGGCAATACTTTTTTCTAGGATGCGCCATCATGATGCCATTGCCATGGGCTCCTGCTGCGTCACGCAGTGGATCGCGCCCAAACCGGCGACGACTTCATTGCAACGAAGTGCGACGACTTTTCGCCGCGGAAACAGATCTCCCAAGATACCCAAAGCCGCAGCATCGTTGGGGTCGTTGAAAACGGGAACGAGGACAACGTCGTTGGCAACATAGAAATTGGCGTAGCTCGCCGGCAAGCGCGCACCCTCGCAGTAAACCGCTTCGGGACACGGCAGACTCACAACGGAAAGTTTCTTGCCGTCTTGATCCGTCGCCGTTTGCAAGCGCTCGTAGTTCTCCCGCAGAGGGCGGTAATTGTCGTCCTTGGCATTGGCCTCGAGAACGCACACAACCGTCGTCGGATCGACGAAGCGCGCGATGTCATCGATATGGCCGTCGGTATCATCGCCGACGATTCCATCGCCGAGCCAAATGATATGACACACGCCAAGACCGTCTTCGAGACGCCCCTCGATTTGGCCGCGAGTGAGATGCGGGTTGCGATTCTTGTTCAACAGACATTGCTCCGTGGTCAAACAGGCGCCGGCGCCGTTGACTTCAATAGAACCGCCCTCGAGTATGATGTCGTGGTCGAAGACAGGAACTTCGAGCATGCTCGCGATTTTCGGCGCAACCTGATCATCCTCCTCGTAGGTTTTGTATTTGCGGCCCCAACCGTTGAAAATCCAATCGTTGCAGGCGAGCGGCAGCTCGGTCGAGTTTCGCGTAACAAATGTCGGTCCATAATCACGCATCCAGACATCGACGGTGGGGATCTTGAGCAACGTGATATTTTTCATCACGGCGCCAGCCTGCTTTAAACGCGCGGCGATCTCCTGCTCGGTGCGACCATCATTGGCCAATACATAGACTTGTTCGGAGGGCGAGAGCGCGCACGCCATCTGCGTCCAAACTCCGCGCACCTTCTCCAGATCGGTCGGCCAGGTCTCTCGATTGTGGGGCCAGGAAAGCCATGTGGCGCGGTGCGGCGCCCATTCCGCGGGCATCGAGTAGCCGAGGGAACGGGGCGTAGCTTGCTTCGTTTCGGACAGTTTCATGAAAACAACGGAGCGATTAGCGTCCGCCGCGGCTTTCGAGAAAACGCGCCCGCAAGGCGTCGTAGGCATCAATGCGCCGGTCGCGCAGAAACGGCCAGCTCTGGCGTGTCTCTTCGATTTTTTGCAGTTCGCACCTGGCGACAAGAATTTCTTCGTGCTCGCCGTCGGCGTGAGCGACGAGCTCGCCGAACGGGCCGGCGACAAAAGAATGACCCCAGAATTTAATCTTGCCTTCGCGCCCGACGCGATTCACCGACGCGACGTAGACTCCGTTCGCCACCGCGTGAGAACGCTGAATAATCTCCCAGGCGTTACGCTGGTTCTGCGCCACCGCACGCGGTTCACCGGGAATCCAGCCAATCGCAGTCGGATAGAAAAGAATCTGCGCGCCCGACAGCGCCGCCGCACGCGCCCCCTCAGGGAACCATTGATCCCAGCAGATGAGCACGGCAACCCTTGCGTAGCGCGTCTGAAAGCTCGGAAACCCGAGATCGCCCGGCGTAAAATAAAATTTTTCGTAGTAAAGCGGATCGTCGGGGATATGCATCTTGCGATATTTGCCCGCCATGGATCCGTCCGCGTCGATCACCACGGCCGTGTTGTGATAAATGCCCGCGGACCGCCGCTCGAAGAGCGACGCGACGATCACGATCTCCCTGGCGCGCGCGAGCTCGCTCAGCGCCTCGGTACTCGGGCCGGGGATCGTTTCCGCAAGCTTAAAATTCCGTTGATCTTCGCTCTGGCAGAAGTAACGGGAGCGAAACAACTCCTGAAGACAAACGATTTGCGCGCCCTTTCTTGCCGCCGCCGCGACCCGCTCAACGGCCTTGGTCAAGTTGGCCGCGGGATTTTCACCGCAGCTCATCTGCACGAGTCCGACCTTGACCTGATCCCGGTTTTTTACGCGCGGCATGATGGTTGGCAGTGTAGCGGATTTGCGCCAAAGAAACAAAAAAGGGAGAGAAAAAGCGGGAAGCTTTCTCTCTCCCTTACACGAATCGATATCCAGGCTATTTTAGATGTTGCGCGAAAAAGGACTTGGTCTTCTCCCAGGCATCTTTCGCCGACGCTTCATGGTAGCTGCCGCGGTCATCGCAGTTAAAGCCGTGGCCGGCCTCCGGATAGATCTTCATCTGAAATGGAACCCTTTTGGTCGTCAGCTCGGTGTTGATCTGTCCGACCTGATCCATTGAAATCAATTGATCCTTGGCGCCGAAGAAGAGGTACATCGGGCACTTGATCTCGCCGCTGCGCGACAGCGGGCTCGGATTGCCCATCGGAATACCGCCGCCATAGTAGGGCACCGCGGCTTTGACGTCGCTCGCGTGGTGCGCCGCAGCCAGGTAGGTAAGCCGGCCGCCCATGCAAAAGCCGATGACGCCGATGGAGCCTGACTTGACGTTGCTCCGCGATTTGAGGTGCGCTATCGCCGCGCCCACATCCTCCATCGCCTTGGGATCCTGCACCCGCTGTAAGGTGGCAATCGCTTTCGGCATTTCGGCATAGGAAATGATCCGTTCGGCTTCGCGGTGGAAAATATCCGGCGCGATTGCGACATAACCCTCGGCGGCGAGCCGTTCGGTCACTTTTTTGATATGATCGTTGACTCCGAAAGCCTCCTGGATCACCACGACACCGGGATAGCTCCCGCCGTCCTTCGGTTGCGCAACATAAGCGTCCATCTTGCCGTCGGAAGTGTTCAATTGCACCGTTGAGCTGCTGACGTCCATGAGTAGACCTCCTGCGGAAATGTTTTCGATTTGGAAGTGATTTTCTCTATCAGATTTTTTTTGGGTGGTCCACACTCCTACTGCCGGCTAAATTCCAGAATGCGGTCGCAAACTTTTTGAGTCGTCTGTTCCGGCGGCATCACGTTCCAGAAATCGGCTTTTGGCAGCAGCTCGCGCAAATAGTGCGCGCCGGATGTGGCGTGGGACGGATCGTCTCCTGGAATAATCAGGGACGGGGCTTTGACACCGAGCACATTTTCCGGCTCAGCCCCGGGCGCAGTATCGCGATCGAAGAGACCGCGTCCGCTAGTGATGATCATGCCGAGATAGCGTTCAAGATCCTGGGCCGCGAACTGACCGGCAAATGCGCTGTCGCGAGCGATCAGCGCCGCCCATGGCCCGCCCTCCGGGTCCATCCAAAAAGTCTTGCCGCCGCGCGCCCGTTCGACGACGCCACCAAGCCCTTTTTCCCTGGCGAAATTGTAGTGGCGCATGAACCTGTCCAGGCTGTTTACTTTCCAGCGATAGCCGCCCACCGGCCAGTGCAGCAGCAATCCGCGCGTCGTTTCCGGATAGTGCACACCGAACGCCAGGGCCACCGAACAGCCCATACAGCCGCCCATGATCCAGGCGCTTTGGATTTTCAAATGATCGAGCAGCGCCTTGCCGTGGCGCGTGTAGCTCGCCCAACCCAATCGTTCCAGGCGCCCACCGGATTGGCCGCACTCGCGCCGGTCATAAATAATGACCGAGTGCTCAGCGGCGAGCGTTTTGATGGCGTCGATCCCCGTCCACGCGCTCGCGCCGCGCCATTTGTCGACCGAGGCGTCAAATCCCCCGGGCGCGCACATTAATATCGGCGATCCGGAACCATGGGTTTCGTAATAGGTTTCTATCCCATCGACTGTGGCGATCGGCATGATCTTCCTCCATTCAAATTTAAGCGGCGTCCGGTGAAGTCTCAGGACCGATGTCCGGATCCCATCGCAACGATACGTGATACGCTCTCCTCGATCGTTGTTCTCGATTCACTCAAAGAGCCGCACCAACTGGACTTCAAAACCCACGCCACGTAAGATCTAACACACTGCCGGGCATTCAGAAAAGTGCAATCACCATGGAGGGTTGATCGCGTGAGCGACAAAGAAGTCGAACACAAATTCGCCGAATTGCTGGACGTAATGGCGCGCCTGCGCAGCAACACCGGCTGTCCCTGGGACAAGGAGCAAACCCACCTCTCGCTCAAGCCGTGTCTGCTCGAAGAGACCTACGAGCTGCTCGAAGCCCTCGACGACGGCGACCCGCAAAAGCTCAAGGAGGAATTGGGCGACGTTCTGCTCCAAGTGGTTTTTCACTCGCAAATCGCCGCGGAGAAAGGCCGGTTCACCGCGGAAGATGTCATTGCTCAACTTACCGAGAAACTTATTCGCCGCCATCCCTACGTCTTTGCCGGCGCACCGCTGCCCGACGACACGGCCGCCGTTTTGAAGCAACGCATGCAGATCAAGACCAGCGAGAGACAGGACGGCGAAGCGAAATCGGCCTTGGGTAATGTGCCCAGGGCCATGCCGGCCTTGGCGCGCGCTCAAAGCATAACCCGACGGGCATCCCACCTAGGTTTCGACTGGTCCGACATCGAACCGGTTTGGAAAAAAATCCACGAGGAAATCGATGAGCTCAAAACCGCCGCAGCCTCTGGCGATAAAGCGCGGGTAGGAGAAGAACTCGGCGATCTGCTTTTTTCCGTCGTCAATCTTGCGCGCTTTCTCGATGTCGAAGCCGAAGATTCTCTGGGGCAGACGATCGACCGCTTCACGCGTCGCTTTCATTACATCGAGGCGCAATTGCAGCAAGCGAACAAAACCTTTGATCAATCTTCTCTCGAGGAGATGGATCGGTTTTGGGATGAAGCGAAAAAACTGGAGTCGGCGGGGAGGCTTTCAAAATGAGCACCCAGCCCGCGAAAATCGTCGTGCTGGACGCCGCGACTTACGGAGACAGCTCGCTTGAACGATTCACCAAAAACTGGACTTGCACG
>Ga0065705_10104382_pt1 | contig 17260 bp, 14 predicted proteins | sample SwibulcommuniRL2_FD_59092 | JGI IMG/M metagenome (GOLD analysis project Ga0065705, IMG submission 59092) | Bulk soil microbial communities from switchgrass field near Rose Lake, East Lansing, Michigan, USA - RL2 Bulk Soil v2 (version 2) | ecosystem: Environmental > Terrestrial > Soil >...
AATTATCCTCCATTAAGATTACCATGCGAAATCTTTGTGACCTGGAATTACTTGCCACCGGAGGCTTTTCACCGCTGACAACTTTTATGGGCAAAGCAGATTATGAGCGCGTCTTGAAGGAAATGCGTCTCGCGGATGGGACGTTGTGGCCGCTTCCCATCACGCTGACGGCTGACCCGCAGGAGCTGCCGACCGTCGGTGACGATATTGTCCTGCGAAATACGAACAACGATGTGATCGCGATCATGACCCTCGACGAGGTCTATCACTGGGATACCCAGACCGAAGCCGCTCTGGCATACGGTACGACCGACTCAAAGCACCCAATGGTCTCAGAAATGCAGCGCTGGAACAAGGTCTGTATCTCAGGTCCGTTGAAAGTTCTCAACCTACCCAAGTATTATGACTTCATAAATTTACGCTGCACGCCTGCCCAGGTGCGTGAAAAACTCGAAGAAATGGGACATGACAATGTGGTCGCATTTCAGACCCGTAATCCCCTGCATCGCATCCACGAGGAATTAACGAAGCGCGCCGCCGCAGAAGTCAAAGGCTCATTATTGGTTCACCCCACTGTCGGTATGACCAAGCCCGGCGACGTGGATCACTACACCCGTGTCCGCACCTATAAGGCGCTGGTGGACAATCACTACGACAAGAACAGCACCATGCTCAGCCTGCTGCCGCTTGCCATGCGTATGGCAGGACCCAAGGAGGCGCTTCTGCATGCGATCATCCGTCGCAATCATGGCGCGAACCATTTTGTCGTGGGGCGCGATCACGCTGGACCCGGCAATGATTCCACCGGCAAGCCATTCTACGGTCCATACGATGCGCAGGAAGTGATGAAGAAATACGAAGCGGAACTTGGCGTCAAGATGATTCCGTTTGAGATGCTCGTCTACCTCCCGGATGAAGATCGCTATGTCGAAGAGAAGGATGTGCCGCAGGGCGCACGCACTTTGAATATCTCGGGCACACAGGTCCGCGACGATTATCTTGCCAAGGGCAAACTTCTGCCCGAATGGTTCACCCGTCCCGAGACCGCGGAGATCCTGCGTCAAATGTACCCGCCGCGCGCCAACCAGGGCTTTTGCATCTGGTTCACCGGTTTAAGCGGATCTGGCAAGAGCGCAACCACACAGGTCCTCACATCCCTGCTGCTCGAGCGCGGCAAGGAAATTGCGATTCTCGATGGTGACGTGGTTCGCACACACCTCTCCAAGGGACTTGGTTTCAGCAAGGAAGATCGAGATACGAATATTCTCCGCATCGGCTTTGTCGCCGGTGAAATCGTTCATGCCAGTGGAGCGGTGATCTGCGCCGCGATCAGCCCCTACCGCGCTGCTCGCGCCGAAGCGCGCAAGATGGTCGGCGAGAACTTCATCGAGATCTATATGGATACACCCATTGAGGTCTGCGAACAGCGCGATACAAAAGGGTTGTATGCCAGAGCGCGCCAGGCAATGCAGGAAGGCAAACAACCAGGCTTCACGGGGGTTGACGACCCCTACGAACTGCCGGTCAATCCCGAGATCACACTCAAGGGATATGGCGCCACTCCCGAGGAGAATGCTCATATCATCCTCAAGTATCTCGAAGTTCAGGGATATTTATCGGCAAGCTAACCGCAAAGACCATGCGCAGTACGTATAATGGGGTGCGTACTGCGTTTCATTTCCATGAACATTCGTGTAACATCCCGTCTTGCCATTTTTGTAGCCGTGTTGTTGATCGCCGTGATCGGGTTCTTGTTGGTATTACAGGCAACTCCCGAAGGCGCGGGATTGTCCGATGATTCGATCGCCTACATTGCTGGGGCGCGCAGCATGGTCGCCGGACATGGCTATCGTGAAGCATGGCTGGCATCGAACCAGCCGGTCACGCATTTTCCGCCTGCCTTCCCCTCCGTTCTTGCATTGTTTGGATTCATCGGAATTGACCCCTTACACGCAGCGCGTTTCGTGAACGCTTTCCTGTTTTTCCTGACAGCTGGCTTGCTTGGGATCCTTGCCTGGCGGATGACTCCCTCCCTTACCGCCGGGCTGGTCATCGCCGGGCTGTTTGTTTTATCGGGAGATCTGCTTCAAGTTCATGCGGTGGCGATGAGTGAACCGCTATTTATTTTCGTGTCATTATTATCCTTCTGGATGTTCGATCTTTATTTTGAACGTGAGCATCATTGGCCGTGGCTGGTTGCCTGTGCGACGCTGGTCGGCATCGCGTATTTGACGCGCTATTCAGGTCTCGCCCTCGTCGCCACGTTCGTGGTTGCCCTGCTCATTTTGCGCAAGAGTTGGAAGGAAAGATTTACCAGCATCGCGATATTTATTGCAGGCACATTACCCTGGATCCTGGGCTGGACGATTCGAAACAAGCTTGTTGCCGAGAATGCCACCAATCGCACGTTTGCATGGCATCCCATCACAGCGGAAAACCTGCATATTGGCTTGCGCACCGTGGCAGACGCGCTTTTTCCCGTCGACGCCTGGCGCAAGGCTGCGATCCGACAACCCATCATCATCGAAGCGCTGATCGTTCTCATCCTCGGCGCAGTGTTAGTCTGGCTCGTCATTCGGGCGTGGAAATATCTTTCGGAGCCTCAACCCTCAACCCCTAAGCCTGCTGATAAAAAGATACATGCAGCGGGCGAGGTTATCTCCTTTACAACTGGCTTATATCTGTTTGCCTACCTTGCGTCCATAATCTCATCCATGCTCATGTTCGATGCGGCGACGAAGTTCAGGCTCCGTATCGTTGCCCCGATGTTCGTCAGCCTGTTGATCCTGCTGATCTACTTTGGGGTATGGCTGCGAAACAAGAATCGCCCGCTGGTCGTCGTGTTGACATTTGTGTTGCTGGCGTTCTCGGCCTACAAACAACTGCATACCATTAGCGATTGGTCAAAAGGTGGCACAGGATACGCATCGTTCCAATGGTATGACTCGAAAGCGATGGCTTATTTACGCGATCTGCCTGCGGACGTCCACATTTATACGGATGAACCTGCCGCGGTCTATCTCTACACCGGGCGTGGAAATTATGTTTTGCCCGACCGAATCGATTCTGCGACCGCGCTGCCGCGTGAAGGTTTCGAAGCTGGACTTGAACAAATGCATCAGGAAATTCTGGATGGCAGGGCTGTGCTCGCCATTTTCAGCGGTGGCGAGGTGAACACCGAAGAAGCAGCTTTGTTGAGCGAGGGCTTGTATCTTGCCCACAAGTCGGCGGGCGATGAAATCTACACTGCACATCCATAAAGGCGTCTATGCCAATACAACAAAAATTTGATCTAACAGGACGCGTGGCGATCGTAACCGGCGGCGTAGGATTGCTCGGCGCCGAATTTTGCAGCACCCTTGCCGAAGCAGGCGCATCGGTCGTGGTGGTGGACCTGAGCGCCTCCGCCTCGCAAGCCGTAGCCGATTCGCTCACGAAAAGCGGGTACAAGTCCCTGGCTGTCCCCACTGATATCACCCAGCCCGAGGCGGTGAACGCGCTGATCGAAAAGACGCTGTCCGAGTTTGGACGGCTGGACATCCTCGTCAACAGCGCCGGGCTGGACCCGAAATTCGATCCCGATGCCGTGAAAAAAGGAATCACACCGGGCGCGTTTGAGGATTATCCGCTCGATCTATGGAACTCCGCATTGAATGTGAATCTCACCGGATTGTTTTTGATTACGCAGGCATGTGTCAAGCCGATGATTGCACAGGGTAAGAAGGGGAGCATCATCAACATTTGTTCCACCTACGGTTTGAACGGTCCTGACCAGCGCATCTACATCAAGGATGGCGAGCGCGTCGCATTCAAACCCGTCTACTACACGGTGACCAAGGCTGGCGTGATGGGATTCACCAAATATCTTGCCGCGTATTATGCCGGCACAGATATCCGGGTCAACGCACTGACTCCGGGCGGGGTGTTCAACAACCACGAGGATTATTTCGTAAAGAATTACTCCGCCAAGACGATTATGGGGCGTATGGCAAACAAGGATGAAATGAACGGCGCCCTATTGTTCCTGGCATCGGATGCTTCATCTTACATGACAGGCAACAATGTCGTAGTGGATGGCGGGTGGACGGCGTGGTGAGGAAGTTTCGGAATCCAGTGTCTCCTGACATTGGACAGCAAAAGTCGGGAGACTTTTGAATCGGTGAGAAACAATGACTGAAATCCTCGCCCTCATTCCTGCCCGCGGCGGCTCAAAGGGAATCCCGCGCAAGAACATTCGCAATTTTGCGGGATATCCGCTCATCGCGTGGAGTATTGCCGCAGGGAAACAATCTGAACTCGTCACGCGGGTGATCGTATCTACCGATGATGAAGAGATCGCGGCTGTGGCACGTGAATGGGGTGCCGAGACTCCGTTCCTGCGTCCCGCAGAACTTGCCCAGGATCAAACAACCGATCTGCCTGTGTTCGAACATGCCATTCAGTGGCTGGAAGAGAATGAACGGTATCGGCCCGAGATCATGGTCCAATTGCGTCCCACATCTCCAATCCGTCCTAAAAACATGCTAGACCACGCCATCCGCATCCTGCTTGAGCACAGCAACGCAGATTGTGTGCGCGGGGTGGTCCCGGCGGGACAGAATCCGTTCAAGATGTGGCGTTTCGAAGGCGAAGACAAAGCGATGAAACCGCTGCTCGCAGCAGACGGGATCGCAGAACCCTATAACGCGCCGCGGCAGATGCTTCCGCCGGTCTACTGGCAAACGGGACATATCGATGCGATTCGCGTTTCGACGATCAAGCAAAAGAAATCATTGACGGGCGATGTTATTTATCCGCTGGTGATCGACCCGCGCTACACCGTGGATATCGATAACCTGTCCGATTGGGCGAAGTACGAGGCACTCGCCAACAGCGGATTGGACATGGTCACACCGGGCACGGCTTTCAGCCGAAAGCGTCCCAGGCCAGCGAAGATCGACCTGATCATCTGTGATTTCGACGGCGTGATCACCGATAACCGCGTCTGGGTGGATCAGGATGGTGCAGAGACCGTTGCAGCCTATCGCAGCGACAGCGTCCGTGTGAAGGATATGCGCGCGATCGGCATCGACGTAATGATCCTGTCCTCCGAGCCGAATCGCGTCGTCGAAGCGCGGGCGCGAAAAATGGGCGTGGAGGCAATTCATGGCATCGCCTTGCACGATAAGGGACGCGTGATGCGCGAGGTCCTCGAAAAGAAAAATATCAAAGCGGAGAATGTCATTTACATCGGCAACGATATCAATGACCTGCCCTGCTTTGAAGTAGCAGGCTGGTCCGTCGCCGTCGCGGATGCGTATCCGGAAGTGATCCGCGCTGCCGACTATGTTTTGAACAAGGCAGGCGGTCATGGTGCGTTGAGAGAATTGTGCGACCTACTATTACAGAATCGGTAGGACAAGTTCTCAACTTGTCCTACTTCAAAGGAGAAAAAATGGTTCGTGAAATAAGGATTGGAAACAAGTTGGTGGGTGATGGTCATTCTACATTTGTCATTGCCGAGATCGGCATCAACCATAACGGCGATCTTGAGATTGCCAAAAAGATGATCGACGCGGCGGTCCACGCGGGCGCGAACGCGGTCAAGTTTCAGAAGCGGACGCCCGATGTCGCTACACCGCCCGACCAGCAGAATCAGATGCGTGAGACGCCCTGGGGCTATATCACGTACTTGGATTATCGCTACAAGGTGGAATTCAACGAAGAGCAGTACGCGGAAATCGACAGATACTGCAAGGAAAAAGGGATCGCCTGGATGGTCTCCGTATGGGATGAGAATGCTGTGGATTTTATGGAGAGGTTCGACACGCCAGCGTATAAGATTCCTTCCGCTTCTCTCACGGATTCGAAATTGATTCGCAAAGTTCGCGCTACGGGCAGACCATTGATCCTCTCCTCGGGCATGTCTACGATGGAACAGATCCGGAAAGGCGTGAATGGTGCGGGTGAAAAGGATCTGGTCCTGATGCATTGCACCAGCACCTATCCCTGCGAACCTGAAGAATTGAACCTCAAAGTGGTCCAGACCCTGCGCAATGAGTTCCCGAATCTTCCGATCGGATATTCCGGTCACGAAGTAGGTCTCGTCCCGACAGCCGTTGCGGTTGCGTTAGGTGCCTGCATGGTAGAACGCCACCTGACTCTGGACCGCGCCATGTGGGGTTCCGATCAGGCGGCGTCTGTGGAACCCTGGGGTTTCGAGACCCTGGTCAAATATATTCGCGTCACCGAACGCAGCATTGGCGATGGCGTGAAGAAGGTGTACGAATCGGAAAAAGGTTCTATGAAGAAACTCCGCCGCGTAACCGGCGAGGACTGATCAGCCACAGAGTCGCGGAGCCTCAGAGAATTTTGAGAATCTCCGTGTCTCTGTGGCAAAGTATATGAGTCTTGTACAGCGATTCCGGCGAACATTCCGTCCTGCAGGGAAAACCTTGCAGGCGATTGCGCGTTGGAAGCAGTTCTCGTTCCATGAGGTGCCTCCCATCTTTGGCAACTCCAAGCCCAAAAGCGGATCGCATCTGCTGCTTCAAATCCTCAACGGCTTTACGCAGATCATGCCGTACCGTTATGTGGATGCGGATCCGGTCAGAACGATTGAAAAAGAGGGAAAAAGAAAGACGAAAGAAGAAATACGTGGCGAGTTAGAGTTAATTCCCCGCGGCGTGATCGGATGGGGATACGTGGAAGCTACCTCGGAGAATGTCGCGTTTCTTTGCCAGCCTGAGCGAGTCAATTATTTTATCTATCGCGATCCGCGGGATATGCTGGTGTCACAGGTGTTCTTTGCTACCGATATGCAGGAAGAGCATGGCATGCATGAGTTTTACAAGTCGCTGCCCGATTTTGGCGAGCGCCTCAAGATTGCGATCAGCGGCATCGACCGGGATGGGCTGTATATGGTCAGTGTGACGCAGCGATATGAAGGCGTCTTCCAATGGCTGGATGCCTCTCGGCAAAAGCAGGTGATGTGTCTCCGCTTCGAGGATTTGATCGACAACCGGGATGTAACCTTGAACTCCATGCTCGATGAAGTGGAAAAGACAGGATACAAAATCCCGACTGCTCGACAGAAGGCAATGTCCATTTTGGTCGAAGCGATCCAGCCGAAGAAGAGCCATACCTTCCGCTCGGGGAAAACCGGTGGCTGGAGGCAGTATTTCACCGAGGAACACAAAAGCTTGTTCAAGGATGTGGCGGGGGATTTATTGGTGAGGTTAGGTTACGAGAAAAATAACGATTGGTAACCACGGGAATCGAAAGTAGAGATTCGGGAATCGGTTCTGGTGGTTATGGAGATTGGGGTATGAGTATTAAAAGTTTGGAATCACTGGAAACCTGGAACAAGGCTTACGCCTATGGAGATGTCAGCCCGGAAGCCATCGCCGAGGTGAATCAACTTTCGGTCGATGCAGCCCCGTTTGTGGGTCAGAACTTGATGATCCCCTAGGTGGCTGGAATTTGCTGATAAGATTGGGGACAAAATTATGCTCAACGAATTCTTCACCCAACGCATCAAGCGCGGACTGGTCCGCAGGTTTAATAATCTCAAAGTTGCCGCTGTATCCAGGGCGGTCACTCGTCAAGAGGCTCCGTCGAATGGGGCGCCGATAGTTTTCTTCAAGGCCTCCACCGGGATCGACGATCTCTCCTGGAACAGCGGATTTCATCTCCTCGCTTCATGGGCACTTCGTCTGCAAGGCATCCCGGTCACCTATTTTGCCTGTCATTCGGGGATGAGTCACTGTGTCTTGGGAACCCATCGAGAGAATGTCAGCAAGGCGCCGCCGTGTGGGTCGTGCATCCAGCAATCGAAAGCACTGTATGCAGGCGTTCCAACGTTTGAACGTTCAAACCCTTCGACAGGCTCAGGACAACGCGTTCAACGTTCAAACGTTGCCTGGTTTGAGTTCAATCGTGACGTGGATCTCGCCGCGGCAATCGAGAATCTCTCATTACAAGATCTTATGAACTTTGCATGGCAAACTATCCCTCTCGGTATGTTATGCCTTCCCGGGTTACGCTGGATATTGCGAATCCATCATCTCAACGATGACGAGCCCACGCGCTATCTTTTGCGTGAGTATATTTTGTCCGCCTGGAATATTGCCCAAAAATTCTCTAAATTCCTCGATGAATCGCATCCGGGTACTTTGGTCGTGTTCAACGGTCAGTTCTACCCTGAAGCAACGGCGCGCTATATCGCCCAGCAGCGCGGCATACGCGTGATCACTCATGAAGTGGGATTGCAACCGGCGACAGCCTTCTTTACCGAAGGCGAGGCAACTGCCTATCCCATCCATATTCCCGATGAATTTGAATTGAACAATGCGCAGAATGCAAAGCTCGATGCATATCTTGCCAGACGTTTCCAGGGCGACTTCACGATGGCGGGCATCAAATTTTGGGCGGATATGAAAGGACTCGATGAGTCGTTTCTGCAAAAGGCTGCGGGATTCAAGCAGATCGTGCCTATCTTTACCAACGTCATCTTTGACACCAGCCAGCCGCACGCCAACACCGTCTTCGAAGATATGTTCGACTGGCTTGACCTGGCACTCGATGTGATCCGGGAGCATCGTGAGACACTCTTCGTTATCCGTGCCCACCCTGACGAGTTGCGCCTTCGAAAATCCAGCCGGGAAACGGTCGAGGACTGGGTGGCAAGCCGGGGTGCGGACAAAGAGCCGAACGTTGTCTTCGTGAGTCCGCGCGAAGCGCTTAGCTCATATGAGTTGATCCAACGATCCAAGTTTGTCATGGTCTACAACTCTACGATCGGGTTGGAGGCTTCGATCATGGGCGCAGCAGTTCTGTGCGCGGGAAAAGCGCGTTTCACGCAATATCCGACTGTGTTCTTCCCGCAGACGGTGGATGAAGTTCGAAGAAGGATGGAAGAGTTTCTCGATGCTGGGAGGATTGATGTTCCGCCTGACTTCCGGCGTCATGCCCGCAGGTTCTTGTATTACCAATTGTTTCGAACATCACTGCCTTTCGGTGATTTTCTTGAGCCATCGGTGCGCACCACGCAAACACGATTGAAGTCGTTTGGGTTTGATGATTTGTTGAAGTCGGAGGCGATCAATGTGATCGTCGATGGACTATTGAACAACGGGGATTTCTTGTTAAAAGAGTAGTTTTTCAGTAGACAACGAAGCACAAAAGTCTTTAGATGTATGAACCTCGCTACGAGCGAGAGAGTCCTCGTGTATCTAGCGATTCTGCAACCGGTACGGAATTCCAAAAAAGGTATCTCCGCCGATGATCTTTTCAATTTCAACTCTTTGTTGATGAGTCCCATACCATATGAGAACGTCCGCCTTCCCCTCACAATTCAAGGAATCAATCTCGATGCCAATAGCTCCCGGAGCAACCTGCTGTATCTGTTGAATGGCATCCTGATGTTGAGCCATCATTCTTTCCACTTCGATCCTTGCAGGTAGATCCCGACAGGGGAGATAATGATTTCTGTTATCCAGAACGAAATTATCATAGCCGCGTTGCATGATTTTGAACCGCAGTTCAACGATGGTTGCCAGCGCGCAGAGGAAAAGGAATCCAAGCACGGGCAGAAAAATAGTCCTGGGTAGTTTCTTTTTCATACAACCGGATTCCAGGTACGGGGTAGGGATCGGAAATCAAGAAGTTCGTATTTCATTAACATTGTCATCAAGGTTATCCGGGATATTCTCAGTCAGTTCTGTGTCCTTTACATTTTCCAACTCGATTCCAATCATATTCTCTCGAAATTCGTTCCTTTCGATTCTATGATAGCTCGGGAGCATCGATGATGTTTCGACCTCCAGATGCCTGACCCCATGGTCTTGATTCGCAGCGATGCGAATCGCTTTCTTATTTCGAATCAATTTGTTTCGTTCGATCAGCCAGTCGCGGCTGGTCACGTTGATATTGGGGACTCCCTTTAGAAACCCATAAGAGCGTGTCCAAATCAAAATGCCATGGGCATTGTTCTCGATGTCGTTGTCGAGAACCTGGAAATTGGTGCCGTTCTCCACGGCGATGCCTGCCTGGCGATTGTTGTAAATCTGATTGTCGTGCAACATGCAGTTGCTCGAAAAGCCAAGCCAGAAACCGTAGTTTGAATGATTTGCCTGATTTCCCCGATAGATATTGCCCCTGCTGAATACTCCTTCAAAGGCGTTGTTCGGGCTGTAGGATGCATCGTTTTCCTCAAACACGTTGTTGTTACAACCCACATCGATTCCATCGGGGGTAAGACCGGCAAGAAAAAAGCCATCGCCACCCAGACGGGCGTAATTTCGCCGAAAGATGTTGTCGCAGGACTTGAAAACGATCAGGAACCCTGCAGCATCGGCTCCGAGATGAGAACCTGTTTCGCTCAAATAATACCTGCAACAAAAGTCGGCATAGTTATTTGCAAACGTGCTGTCACACGTTTCAAACAGATGGAAACCAAATCCACTGCAGTAATTGGCAAGGTTATTCACTACATCCAGCCGCCGGCATTGATAGCTGAGAATCCCGTTCATTTGGTGCTGCAGGTCGTTGTCGTGAATTTTTGCGTCGGAAACCTGTTCCAGGTAAATCGCACCACCATACGCATCGGCGGCAGGTTTCCAGATATCCAGGAACACAGTGTTCGCCGTGATTTCCCCTGTCGAAGTAATCGTACAGCCCGAGATCTCGATTTCATGGGATCTCTGAATCGAGACGCCGTGATAATAATTCAGCAGGCGGAGATTCCTGATGGTGATATTCTTTCGATCCGCGACGGTAATTCCCGAACCCATGCGATCGGTCCCCATGATTGTTGCGCCGCGACCATCCACCGTCACGTCGTCTGAGTCAATGGTAATTCCACCAGGTAGCAAATACACACTGGGTTCCAGTTGCGTATCTTTGTTGATTCTCAATTCATCCATTTGTACCTTTTCGAGATAAATAGGAAGCTGTAGCTCCATTTTATTCCGAATCCCTCCTGCCCTCCTCACAAAAACCTGCCGGATGCTGGGAAACGCTTTTCGGACTGCTGAATCGGACAGACCGTTTGCAAGGGAGCAGACTTCTCCGGCATTTTAAGAAGGCTCAACCAGGGAATTCATGACATTCAGTAATTGTCATTTTGGCGACGCAAAGTATGATGATGTCAACATCACAGCCTGATTTGGAGGAAATCATTATGAAACGTTTCGTACACCTAATTCTTCTGGTGCTCGTATTGCTCTCATCGTGCAGTACATTGGCGCCAACACCAGCAACATCGACGCCGGCACCTACAGATACACTTCCACCCACGGAAACGCCGCTGCCCACCGATACACCCACGCCCGTTCCAACGTCCACGCCGGACAAAACGTCGACCGCGGCAGCCCAGGCTGCGGAAATTTCCGATGCGGTTTTGAGCGAGCTTAAGGCACTGCTTCCAGATACGGACATCCCATATGAGGATGGGCATCTTGCATGGAACCAGGGCAAACCGATGAAGGTCAGCTTGTCGGGTCCAGGCTGGGATTATGTGGAAGTTGACAAGGAGTTGGCTGCGGACAACTTCATCCTGAAATCGGATATTACCTGGGAAGCCTCAGGGATCATCATTTGTGGTGTCATCTTCCGTTCGGAGCCAAATATCGAGCAGGGCAAACAGTATCATTTTGCCTACCTGCGCCTCTCGGGTCTGCCAGCCTGGGATATTGAATTGTTCGATTTCGGCAGATTCAAGAATTCTCCGACCAGGACGCAATATTCCAACGCGATCGATCAGGCGAACGGCGCAACGAATCAAGTCCTCCTGGTGGCGCAGGATGAACAATTCACACTTTATATCAATCGGGCGCGTCAGGGCAGGTATTTCGATTACAGCAAGCAGCGTATGGATGGTTCCTTCGCATTCCAGGGCTCTCAGGATTCCGGTACAGGCAGCTGTGAGTTTGAGAATTCATGGATCTGGGTTTTGGAGTAAAAAAGAAGCGGTTCTCAACGAAGAGGGATGCCAGGCATCTCTCTTTTTGTTTCTCCATGGCATTGCAATGAGCAAATAGGACCATTTATGGTAAAATTATTAGAACATTTATTCTGTTTCCAGACAAGAGGAGAATCCTTATGGGCAAAAAGGTATTGGTCTTCGTAGGAACGCAAAAGGGCGGTTTCATTTTTGAAAGCGACGCGAAACGAAAAAAATGGCAAACCGGTGACATTCAATTCAAAAGCTGGAACGTGATGCATATGCAATTGGACCCACGCGACCAACGCCTGCATGCGGCCACCAGTCATTTTGTCTATGGTCCTACCACCCATTATTCCGACGATCTTGGGAAAACATGGACGCAGGCAAAGCAGGTGCCTCTCCTGACGCGCCCCTCGAAATCTGGTCGCCCTGCCGGAACAGTGGAGGAAGCGTTTCGATCTGAGGGTGGAGAGAGCGTGAAGGATATTCCCGAGAAAATGAACAAGGTCTGGAATATCAAACCGGGACGCGATAGCGAGCCGGGCGTGTTGTATGCTGGAGCGCAGCCAGCGTCCTTATTCGTCTCTCGCGATCGCGGCGAAACCTGGACGATCAATGAAAGTCTGTACGATCATCCGCAACGTGGACAATGGAATCCCGGTGCTGGTGGATTGACCCTGCATACGATCCTGCTCGACCCCACGAATCTCGATCGGATGTATGTCGCGGTTTCAGCTGCCGGTTGCTACCGCACGGACGATGGCGGGCAGACGTGGGTACCCTACAACAAGAATGTGCGTGCCGATTTTATGGGAACACAGTTCCCGGAATTTGGACAATGCGTCCATAAGATGGCGATGCATCCCTCGAATCCAAATGTGATCTATCAGCAGAATCACTGCGGTGTTTACCGCAGTGACAATCGTGGCGAAGACTGGATCGATATTGGCGAAGGCCGATTGCCAAGCCGTTTTGGCTTCCCGATTGCCGTCCATCCAACAGACCCTCGTACGATCTATATTGCCCTCGAGGAGAGCGATCAATACCGCATGAGCGTGGACGGTAAATTCTCGGTCTGGCGCAGCCGCGACGCCGGCGAGTCATGGGAGCGCATGACCAAGGGATTGCCCGAAAAGGCACATCTTGTTATCCTGCGTGAGGCAATGGCGACCGACAGCTTCGAAGACGCGGGTATTTATGTAGGAAGCAGCACAGGTCAACTCTTCTACAGCCGCGATTCAGGCGACTCGTGGGATCTCATGGCAGACTTCCTGCCGCCGATCCAATCTGTGGAAGCCGCGGTCGTTGAGGCGTAGACTAGGACACAACTTTTCAAATGGAGGCGTCGATCGCCTCCATTTTTTTCTTCTGCTGTATAATCATCCCGAGGCTTTCAGAAAAACAAATGCAAAGAAAATTTCAGTGGTGGAAGCTGGTCGCCGGATTTGCCCTGTTCATATTCTTCCACCAGATCTATGACATTTTAGGCGGGGGAACGCTTGGCGCAATTCTGGGGGAGGGCATCGAATCGATCTATAGCCACATGAAGATGTATTTCTATGCCTACCTGGTGGTCAGCGCGATCGATTATTTCCTGCGCCGCGACCAGATCGCCTCGGCAGGCTCGTTCTGGACCACGCGCATGCTGGTCGCCTCATCCTTTCCCTGGATGTCCATTGCCATCTGGTTCATTCCGGTTGCACTTGGATTCGAACTGGGCAACTTCGAAATCTACTACTCCCTCGCTCAAACGGTACTTGGGCTGTACTTTGCCATTCGGCTGGACGAAGGACTTGAAAAAACGGAATTCAACCCTGCTTTGAAGGCGATGATCTGGCTGGCTTTTCTGGCGGCGTTAATCACGTACATCGGATTTTCGTTCCAGGTGCCCAACAACTTTTTTATCGTCGTTGAGTAAATGTCAACTCTGTACTTCCATCGGGACGTGAGGCTGCCTCCGTTCCGATTTTCGTTTTCTCGTCCCACTATCTTTTCCTGCCCAAGGGGATATTAACTATAGAGAGCTCTCCTGGAAAATCCGTGCATGGATGACCGAATCGCAATATCCCGCATTAAACAAGGCGATCTGGATGGTCTGGAAAGCCTGATCCATCATCATCAGGTGCAGGCTGTGCATGCTGCGTACCTGATCCTCTATGACCGCGCGCTGGCAGAAGATGTAGTGCAGGCGGCATTCGTAAAGGTAGTGGAACGCATCCATCAGTTCGATGAGGATCGTCCGTTTGCGCCGTGGTTTTATCGGATCGTGGTGAACGACGCCATCAAACTCGCCAAGCGGCAGAAACGCCAGATCCCGCTGGACGAGTTCGATGAACAAACCCGGCAGATCGCCGAGTGGCTGATCCAGCCCGACGCCCAGCCGGAGCAGTTGATTGAGAAAAAGGAATTAAGCGAGAACATCCTCAAGGCGATCCAAAGCCTGCCGCCGAAACGGCGTGCTGTCATCGTTATGAGTTACTTCCTCGAGATGAGCGAAGCGGAACTGTCCGCGAAAATGGATCGTCCGTTGAGCACCATCAAATGGTGGCTTAGGGATGCGCGCCAACGCTTGTATGACCTGATGAATAATTCACGATAGGAGCCAGACATGGACAAGAAACATATCCAGTCCATTTTGAAGGAAGCGCTGGAGCAGGAGTACCCGCCCTCGCAGATCGACCTGCTGCCCAACGTACAGGAACGCCTTGTCCCGGGACGAAACCGTTCGACTGGACAAGAAGAAAAAATGAACAGATCTATTTCGCGTCGCTTGTCACGCTTTGCACTTGGGACGCTTGCAATCCTGGCATTACTCGCGACTGCATTCATCACCCCACAGGGACGCGCCTTTGCACAAGACCTTTTGCAGTTCTTCCGGCGAGCGGAAAGTAATGTGCTGCCTTTGCCGGTGGAGCAGGTCGCTGCAACAGACGATCCATCCGCTCCGACAGCGCCTCCGCCAGCTCCATTGGTGAGTGTGGCAGAAGCTGAAAAAACTGCCGGCTTTGATGCCAGGGAGCTGCCTTCGGTTCCATCCGGTTTTCGCTTTGCCGGTGCGATGGCGAATGCAGGCGGTATCAGTATTCAATATGATGCACAAGGCGGCGGCGGGGCATTGCTGATCAATGAATCGGTCCATGGGTTCATGCAATCGGAATGGGACCGGGCACCAGCAGAATCCATTTCATCGGCAAAAGTCGGCGGGCTGGAGGCGGAGTTCGTACAGGGTGCCTATGTAGTGTATCCGAATGCGACCAACGCCGAGTGGAATCGCGATGCAGCCGCGCTGCGCCTGCGATGGATCGAGGATGGGATCTGGTTTGAGATGGCAAAGTTTGGGGATGTCGAGTCGATAACGTATCTGGATCAGGCGGAAATGATCGCACTCGCCGGGAGCATGGTGTATACACCGGTCGAGAGCCAGGATGCGGCGTCCACGCCAGCAGGTCTCACAGACGCTGCACAGTCTACAACGGAATCTGATCATGTGCTCTTAGCTGAACTTGCCGAGGCGAGAAAAGTGGCGGCATTTGATGTGCAGGAATTGCCTTCCACGCCGCAGGGCATGGTTTTCCAGGGAGCCACAGCGACAAGCGGTTCCATCACCCTGCAATATGCCTCAGAGGAGCAAGGTGCAGGTACGTTGAGCATCAACGAGTCCCTGACCGGCGAAAACTGGGAGGAGTTTCCTACGGAAGCGATGACTGAAATCCACGTTGGTGAAGTGGATGCAGAGCTGATCAAAGGTGCCTATATCTTCAGACCTGGAGATGCTTCCGGGACATGGAACGCAGATGTCAATATCATGCACCTGCGCTGGAGCCAAAACGGAGTATGGTTTGAAATCCTGCTGACCGGCGGTGGAGTTGGGTCCCTTGCCCACCTCGACCAGGATGGTTTGATCGCACTGGCGGAAAGCATGATGGAAGGTCCTTTCTCACTTGAGATCGCGGAGGCAGAAGCCCTGGCTGGCTTCGACGTGCTGAAGCCGACCTGGGTGCCTGAAGCGCTATCGTTTAAAGGAGCTGCATTCGAGTCCAAGGAGTGGCAAAGAAAACAAAATACCGTCAGGACATTCTATTTCTTCAGTTCCGATGAATATGGACCCGGCCTGGAATCGAACGGTGTTATCCTGACACAACAACCCATCGAGTCTGTGGAGGATTGTGAGATCTGCGACCTGATTGGTCCCACTGCGGAGGTGCAGACCGTTCAAATTGGCGGGTCAACCGGTGAATATGTCCTCGGGGTCTGGAAAGCTGATGATAGCGGAAATTGGATTTGGGAGGATGAGCCCTATCTGCAGAGGCTCCGCTGGCAGGCGAATGGCGTGGCTTTCGAACTCCTCTATATGGGTCCTCCGGAGGCAGTTACCAAAGCTGACCTGGTTGCCATTGCCGAAAGTTTGAAGTAATAGGCAATCTGCATATAGCTAAAGACGGTCGCCAGATGGTGACCGTCTCTTTTGTTACTCTTTAATCGGCAGGTGCAGGTTCAGTGTCAAGAGGATTTCATTCACTGTCTCATCCAGCCGCTGGTGCCTTCCACCTTCGGTTACGCTTTTCTGATCCAGCTATTTCCACTCTGTTCGTATCCGTGAGTGCTGGCATTATTTTTCAGCCACATAATCAGTCGCACATGGATGGGAGCCCGGTCATAGGATTTTCCTTTCCATTCCTCGTACAACTCCTCGACATTCACCTTTGCAAAATCGATTCTGCCGATTCTCTCTTCGATCTTGTTGAGCATACCTTTTTCGTAAATCAGGTACGGATCAATGTTGCCTGCGAGCAAAGCGCTGAGGACTTCGGGGTGAAGATCGATGTATGCCCCGCCGTGAGTTAAGGCTTCCTGAATCGCAGCGTCGCGTTCTCCAAGCACAAGGCGATCATCGTTCCTGGCTGACTTCTTCGTTGACGTTCTGGTTCCCAAAGGTGGTGGGGCAGTCTTTGCACCCTCCACAACACCCATCGCCACAATCCCGGCTGCGACATACGGATCAATATCCCGGGCGGATTTGCAGTGATATTCAAAGACGATCGAACAAACCACCATGCCTGCCCGGGCGCCGTTCAAATAATCGAGCCGATGCTTTTTCATGAGCTCATCGTATTGATCCTGGTATTCTGCCAGCACCTGTTCCACTTCCATGCGCGGCTTATCCTTCTCGGGGAACTGCGTGACAACCGGTTTCGACATGATATCGATTCCGTTTTGCTTGCAATAGTATGCAAACAAATTCATCAACTGCGGCCAGGCATCATTGACTTCCTCGGAAAGCACCACGACGCCCGGGGTAATATCCTTGTTGTAGTTAAGCGAGCGAAACAGGCT
>Ga0065705_10002012_pt1 | contig 17217 bp, 12 predicted proteins | sample SwibulcommuniRL2_FD_59092 | JGI IMG/M metagenome (GOLD analysis project Ga0065705, IMG submission 59092) | Bulk soil microbial communities from switchgrass field near Rose Lake, East Lansing, Michigan, USA - RL2 Bulk Soil v2 (version 2) | ecosystem: Environmental > Terrestrial > Soil >...
TGGCGGGGTGCCCGCCACGCCCCGAAGCCTTGATCCACGGTGTTGTGACTCTGTACGAAAAAGTAAAGGGCGATAAGTTCAAGGATGTGGTGGTTCAAAAATAAGCTCTGCTCGCCGTCCCCGGCGAGCACTTAACGTTGCCGTCCCAAAGAGCCGCAGGTGGGCGGCGGAAACACATGTGATTATGGACAAAAAACTGGAAAACATCGTTCAGGTTTTGCAGGAAAAATTCAGCACTTCATTCGAGGAATTTCGCGATGAAGTGCATGTCTTTGTGAATCCTGAGTCTATCGTCGAAGCGCTGACTCTTCTGCGCGATAAATATGACTTCGAATTGCTGTCTGCCATGACTGCCTCGGATTACTATCCCCAGCAATCGCCGAGGTACCATGTCATTTATCAATTAACATCGCTGGCGAAGAACCTGTCGCTGCAGCTGCGGGTCCCGGTCGATGGCTCCGATCCCCGCATCCCGACCGCGACCGGTGTTTATGATGTAGCAAACTGGCGCGAGCGCGAGCTGATGGATATGTTTGGTATCGTCGCCGAGGGCCATCCCGACCCGCGCATGCTTCTGCTGCCTGAAGACTGGGGCGGGAAGCATCCGCTTCGCAAGGATTTCCCGCTTGGCTATGAGGAAGTGCAGTTCACGTTCAACTTTGACGATATCGATTTGCGGAAGCCCTACGCAAAGGAATAAGCATGTCCCAAATTGAAGAAGTTACCATAGATCAATTCAAACACTTGGTGTCGGAACGTGCCATAACCGGCGAGACCATGCTGTTGAACATGGGGCCGCAGCATCCGTCCACGCATGGTGTGCTGCGTCTGCTGCTTGAACTGGATGGCGAGACCATTGTCAATGCCATTCCTGATATTGGTTATCTTCATACCGGCATCGAGAAAAACATGGAAGCCAAGACCTACCTCAAAGCGGAAGTGATGAGTGATCGTCTGGATTACATGAATACAACAGGCAATAACCTGGCATATTGTATGGCGGTCGAAAAACTGGTGGATCTGGATGTGCCCGAACGTGCGCTTTGCATTCGCATCATCCTGACCGAACTGCAGCGCATCGCTTCCCATCTCGTGTGGGTGGGAACGTTCGGTCTTGATCTCGCCGCGATGTCTATGTTCCTCTACGCATTCCGCGAACGTGAAGCGATCCTGGATATCCTGGAATTATGTTCGGGGCAGCGCATGATGACAACCTATATCCGCCCGGGTGGTTTGTGGCGCGATGTTCCCGTGGAATTTGAAGCTGCGGTACGCAACTTCATCAAGATCTTCCCGAAGCGCATTGACGAATATGAAGCGCTCTTGACGAAGAATCCACTCTTCCTCGACCGCCTGCTGGGCATCGGCAAACTCGATGCAGCAACTGCTCTTCAGCACGGTGTGACCGGACCGATGCTTCGCGCCTCCGGTGTGAACTGGGACCTGCGCAAAGCACGACCGTATATGGGCTATGACCAGTATGATTTCAACGTGCCTGTTGCCACGGAGGGTGACACGTACGCGCGTTATGTCGTTCGCATCCAGGAGTTCCGCGAATCTTTGAAGATCGTCGAACAGGCGATGAACAAACTGCCGATGGGACCGGTGCACAGTGACAACCGCAAGTTCGTTCCGCCACCGCGTTCCGAACTCGGTGTGAGCATGGAGGCATTGATCCATCACTTCAAGTTATGGACCGAAGGTTTCCCGGCACCGAAGGCTTCGATCTATTCGGCAGTCGAATCGCCACGCGGCGAACTGGGGGTCTACCTGGAAGGCGATGGCGGACCCAAGCCGCATCGCGTTCACTGGCGTACGCCGTCCTTCGATAATCTGTCCGTGCTTCCAAAGATCGTGAAGGGACATCTGGTCGCGGACCTTGTCGCCATCCTTGCTTCTACTGATATCGTGCTCGGAGATATTGACCGATGAGCCTTCCCTCACCCTTCCCGCCTCCTAATGGGAGAGGGGTGTCCGAAGGACAGGGTGAGGACAACAACGAGGAATTATGCTGCTAAAGAAGTATCCGAAGGAAGTGAAACAAATTCTCTCGAAGTATCCGCCTGAGCATAAACGTTCAGCGGTCATGCCATTGTTATTCCTGGCACAGCGTGAGGAGGGTTACCTCACCAAGGCTGCCATGCAGGATGTTGCCCGAATCGTGGACATCAGCGAGACGGAAGTTGCCGCGCTGGTCGGCTTTTATACCCTGTACCACGATGAAAAGGGCGGCAAGTATCGCATGCAGGTCTGCACGGACCTTCCCTGTGCCTTGCGCGGTGCCGATGACTTTATGAAGAATCTATGCTCGAACCTGGGCATCAAAGTCGGCGAAACCACCGAAGACGGTTTCCTCACGCTCGAGGCAGTCACCTGTCTCGCGGCGTGCGACAAGGCGCCCATGTTTCAGACCCAGGGACCAGAGGGGATCAAGTACCACGAGAATATGACCGTGGATCGAACCATGGAATTGATCTCGGTGCTCAAGCGCTCTGGCAGGGAGGTGTCTTAATGGAGCACATCCTCCTTCGCCATCGCGAAATTCCCGATATCAATACAGTAAGCGGTTACAAAAAGAACGGCGGCTTTGCAGCGTTCCAGAATGCAGTTACCAAAATGACGCCCGCCCAGGTCACCGATGTGGTCAAAAACTCAGGCTTGCGCGGACGCGGCGGCGCGGGGTTCCCGACCGGCATGAAGTGGTCATTCATCGATAACAAAAGCTGGCCCCACTATGTGGTTGCCAATGCCGATGAATCCGAGCCGGGCACGTTCAAGGATCGTGAGCTCATGGAAGGCAATCCATTCCAGTTCCTGGAAGGTCTTGCGATTGCATCCTATGCCGTGGGAGCGAATGCCGCCTACATTTATCTGCGCGGTGAATTCTGGGAGCTGGCTTCTTTTCTGGACGAGAAGATCGCCGAGATGGAAAACGAAGGTGTTCTCGGCGATAAGCTGTTCGGCGGCGAGTATTCGCTGCGCATTTACACTCACCTGGGTGCCGGCGCATACATCTGCGGTGAAGAGACCGCTTTGCTCGAGTCGCTCGAAGGCAAACGCGGACAGCCGCGCGTTCGTCCGCCGTTTCCGCCTTCGTTTGGTCTGTATGGCAAGCCCACTGTCATTAATAATGTAGAAACCTTTACCAATGTGCCGCTGATCCTCGAGAAAGGTGCCGACTGGTACAAATCCATGGGGACTGCCGACAGCGCGGGCGTGAAAATTTTCTCACTCTCCGGTCGCGTGCGTAAACCGGGCAATTATGAACTTCCTTTTGGGACAACCTTCCGTGAGTTGATCTACACAAACGGCGGTGGCGTGCAGGATTCGCGTGCGGTCAAGGCGATCATGCCTGCTGGCGCATCCTCATCGTTGATTGTCGTCAATGACGAGAAGATTCTCGATACACCGATGGATTACGCCACCGTGCGCACTCTGGGCGCAGACCTCGGTTCTGCGTCGGTGATCGTGATCGACGATACCGTTTCGATGGATTGGCTGGTCAATAAGACCGTCCATTTCTTCAGGCATGAATCGTGTGGCAAATGTACGCCCTGCCGCGAAGGCACATACTGGATGTCCAATATCACGGAGCGTATTCGCGAGGGTCATGGAAAACCGGGCGATGTAGACCTTTTACTCAACGTAGCGAAACAGATGCAAGGCAAATGTCTGTGTGCGCTCGGTGAATTTGCAACGATGGCAGTTGTAACCGGGATTGAACGCTTTCCAGCGGATTTTAGAAAAGCTGTGAGTCCCTCACCCCGTTCCCCTCTCCCAATGGGAGAGGGTTAGAGTGAGGGTTGGAGAACTATGTCAAAACAGGTAACGCTCACAATTGACGGTATGCAGATAACTGTTCCTGAAGGAACGGGTGTGCCGGAAGCAGCGAAAGTCGCCGGCATCGATATTCCCGTCTTTTGTCACCATCCCAAACTCGAGCCGGTCGGCATGTGCCGCATGTGTCTCGTCGAAATTGGTCGTCCCGTTCGCGACCGCGCCACAGGTCAATTCGTGATGGAGAATGGCGCGCCGAAGATCCAATTCCTGCCCAAGCTGGAGACCGCCTGTACGAACAAAGTGGAAGAAGGCATGGTTGTCTTGACTCAAACGGCCAAGGCAAAGGACGGGCAGAAAGGCACCGTAGAGTTCCTGCTGACCTCACATCCGCTGGATTGTCCCATCTGTGATAAAGGCGGTGAGTGCCCCCTGCAAAACCTGACCATGGCGCATGGACCGGGCAAGAGTCGCTTCATCTACGATGAAAAACTTAAGCTTGGCAAGCATGTCCCGCTTGGCGATCTGATTGTCCTGGACCAGGAACGCTGCATCCAGTGCGCGCGCTGCATTCGCTTCCAGGATGAGATCGTCGGCGACTCGGTTCTTGGCTTCGATGAGCGTGGACGCGGGATGAAGATCATCTCGTTCTCCGACCCAGGCTTTGATTCCATTTTCTCAGGTAACACCACCGACATTTGCCCTGTCGGCGCGTTGACTACAAGGGATTTCCGCTTCGAAGCGCGACCGTGGGAATTGGAAGCCCAGGCTTCGATCTGTACTCAATGCGCTGTGGGCTGCAACACCACGTTGAATGTGCGACGCGATCCAAAATCGGGCGGAGATATTACCGTACAACGTGTCATGCCGCGCCAGAACGAGGAAGTCAACGAAATCTGGATCTGCGATAAAGGTCGATTTGCGTATCACTATGCCGAAAGCAAAAAGCGTTTATCCCATCCAATGGTTCGCAACTCAGTAAGGACGAGCAGCGGCTCGTCCCTACAGCGCGCCTCGTGGGATGCCGCGACCAAACTTGCTGCTGAAAACTTCGAGAAAGCCGGCAAGGATTTCGTCGTGCTGGCTTCTGGCAGGCTTTCCAATGAAGACCTGTTCAACCTGAAAAAACTTGCCGAAGGGTCGGAAGGCACTGCGTATCTGTATTCCCGCATGGGCGGCGGTGAATTGACATCACCGGTGGGTGTTGGTGCAGACACAAATTTTGCAAAGATGGGCGCCGGCACAACAATCGTTGTCGTCGCCTCCGACCTGTACCAGGAAGCGCCGATCTGGTATCTGCGAGTCAAACAAGCCGCGGACCGCGGCGCGACGCTGATCGTGTTGAATCCGCGCCAGACAAAACTTGACCGCTATGCTTCGTACGTTGTCCGTTATGCCTACGGCGATGAAGTGAAATCAGTCCAGGATCTTGGCAAAGAAGGCAAGATCGGTGATGCGTTCAGCAAAGCCGAAAATGCTGTCATCCTGTTCGGCAGTGATGGACTTGGCGTTTCCAGTTCTGCAAGCCTCGCTTCTGCCTGCGCCACGCTCCTGCAGCAAACTGGGCACGTTGGCAAACCTAACAACGGATTGATCGGTGTTTGGGAACGAGCCAATGATCAGGGCGCATGGGAACTCGGATTTGAAGTCGTCGAAGACCTGGCGGATGCACTGAAAGGCAAAGCTGTGTACATCGCCGGTGCTGACCCGGTCAGTGATGATCCAAAACTCGCAAAGGCTCTCGAAGAAGCCATATTCGTTGCAGTGCAGGATGTGATGGAAACTGCCACCACTGCGATTGCAAATGTGGTTCTTCCGGCGCAGGCGTTTACGGAGCGCGAAGGTACGCTGACCTCCGGCGAACGACGCGTCCAGCGCTTCTATCAGGCTGTGCCCGTGACGAGCGAAGCGAAAGCTGACTTTGCCATCACCTCACAGATCGCGAGTCATATGGGAGTTGTCCTCGAAGGAGCATCTCCTTCGACGCTGCTCGATATCCTGGCAGGTTCTGTCAAATCGTTCGAGGGATTGAGCTATGCAAAACTCGCCGAGGTCCGACCGCAGTGGCCGATCGTCGGGCGTGGTGACTTGTATTACGGAGGCACCACCTATGAGAACAAACACGGGATGGGTGCACACCTTTCCGCAGCAGCAACACGCGGGGAAACGGTGAGTCTCCCCAGAATCGACGCTTCGCGAGAGACGACTCCTCGTCCCCAGGAAAACGAACTGCTGGCGGTCCCGGTCACCAGGCTTTATGACCGTGGCACGACAGTCATGATGTCCGCCAATCTCCTGCGCGATCGGATCGGCGGACCAACGATTTCACTGCATCCCGACGCGGCGCAAAACCTGGGCGTGGAGGATGGAGAGTTGGTGACGGTCAGTTTCAACGGCACGAGCGCTGAAGCAAAGGTCAGGCTGGATGATACGATCTCGGTTGGTGTCGCGCTGATCCCGCGCGAGATGGGATTCGCTATTACTACACCTGTGCCTATACAAGTCAAGGCAGCCGCAAAGGTGAAATGATGTTAACAGATTGGACTCTCTGGCTGGAATGGTTTATCAAATCGGTGATTGTGACGCTGGCATTGCTGACCGGCTTCGCCTATCTCACCTGGTATGAACGGCGAGCGCTGGCACGGATCCAGGTGCGGGTGGGACCGAACCGCGCCGGACCTTTCGGTCTGCTGCAACCGATCGCAGACGCCGTGAAGTTGATCTTCAAAGAGGAATTGACGCCTGGCAAAGCCGATAGGATCATATTCTTCTGGGCGCCTGTTATTACGCTGGTGCCTTCCATCATTATCGCGGCAGTCATCCCATGGGGTGATAAGTTCACAGCCTGGGGACGTACCATCACGCTTTACGTCGCAGATATCAATGTAGGTGTGTTGTACCTGATGTCCATCGCTTCGATCGCGGTGTATGGAATCGTGCTGGCGGGTTGGTCCTCGAACAATAAGTATGCAATGCTCGGCGGGCTGCGTTCTTCTGCCCAGATGATCTCGTATGAACTGGCATTGGGACTTTCGTTTGTGACGAGCATTATCCTGGCGAACTCGATGCGTCTGCTGGATATTGTCGAAGTACAAAAGCAGTTATGGTTCGTGGTGGTCCAACCCGTGGGAGCGGTGATCTTCTGGATCGCAACTCTCGCAGAAGTGAACCGCGCTCCGTTTGATATGCCGGAAGCCGAGCAGGAATTGACCGCCGGTTATCATAGTGAGTATTCAGGTATGAAGTTCGCCTTGTTCTTCATGGCGGAGTATCAGAAGATGATCGTCATCTGCGCCATCGCTGCGACACTCTATTTTGGCGGTTTTCTTGGTCCCTTTGTGGATAGATTTCCACTTCTTGGACCCGTGTACTTGCTGATCAAGGTAGTAGTTTTATTGTTTGGAATGATCTGGGTGCGTGCCACCTGGCCTCGCATCCGTTATGACCGCCTGATGTCATTTGGTTGGAAGGTGATGCTGCCGCTGTCGCTTGCAATCACCTTGATCACTGCCACGGGAATTTTGCTTTACGAGATGTACGACAACATCCTATATTACTGGGCGATCCCCGTGGTCTCGATTTTGATTGGTCTGCTTACTGTTGTATTCATTTATCGTGAATTGAGGAGAAAAGCGTATGAGCGTGCTTGATCCGGTTGTTGAACTTGTGCGTGGGCTGGGCACCACGCTGAAGATGATGTTCGAACGCCCTGTGACCATTCAATATCCCGAACAGAAGCGGGAGGTCCGTCAGCGTTTTCGCGGCCGTCACGTGTTGAAGCGTTACGAGAATGGTCTCGAAAAATGTATCGGCTGTTCGTTGTGCGCGGCAGCCTGCCCCGCGGATGCGATCTTCGTGGAAGCCTCTGAAAATACGGATGAGAATCGTTTCTCGCCCGGCGAACGGTATGCCTCCACCTACGAGATCAACATGCTACGCTGCATCTTCTGTGGATACTGCGAAGATGCCTGTCCGACCGAGGCGATCGTGCTCGGCGATAACTATGAGCTTTCCTTCTACGACCGGCGTTCGGCGATCTACACCAAGGAAATGCTGCTGGAACCCGTCCCGGCGCAGGATATGACCACACCGCAAAAAGTGGAAGCAAACAAATTCACACGTTCTGTTCCTGAAATGAAGGATCCTACGGATTAGCAGAAAGGTAAACATGTAGACAGGTAAACACGTAAACAGGGAAACACCCGTACCTGTCTACTTGGTTACTTGTATACCTAACACACTATGACCCCCGAAATCATCCTCTTTCTCGTCCTTGCCCTGGTTGCGATCGCCACCGCCATGGGGATGCTGATCAGTCGTAACGCCATCTATTCAGCGTTATTCCTCGTGCTGAATTTCACTACAGTGGCAGTGTTCTATTTGTTGTTGGGCGCGCCGTTCATCGCCATGTCCCAGGTGACCGTATATGCCGGCGCGATCATGGTCTTGTTCCTGTTCGTGATCATGTTGCTCGGTGCGGAGGCTCTCCCTGAAGCCGAAGTCCTGCCATGGCAGAAACCGCTTGCCATTACACTGGCGGTCCTTTTGGTGAGCGAGGCGGCATATCTTCTTATCACGCGCGCACGCCCTGTTGGCGACATTATTCCGCCGGGGGCAGTCGCCAATGACCCGGTTACCCTCCAGCAATTAGGCATGGCGCTCTTTCAGGATTATCTCCTGCCTTTTGAGGTTACATCCATTCTTCTGCTTGTTGCGATGGTTGGGGCGATCGTGGTGATTCGAAAAGAGAAAAGGGTGCATTGATTCATGGTCCCGATTAATTATTACATCATTCTTTCCGCAATCCTGTTCAGCATAGGCGCCCTCGGCGTGCTCATCCGCCGCAATGCCTTGATCATCTTCATGTCTGTGGAACTCATGTTGAATGCTGCCAACCTTGCGATGGTCGCGTTCAGCAGCGTGCTCAAAAGCTTCAGCGGGCAGATCTTTGTGTTCTTCGTGATCGCCGTCGCTGCAGCGGAAGTGGCTGTGGGTCTGGCGTTGATCGTCGAGATCTTCAAGTCCAAGCGCAGCATCGATGTTGACCAGATGAACAGTATGAAGGGATAAAATCCTGTCTCGGTGGCTGAGTGGGCGAGCGGTTTTCTCGCCCGTATCGAAACCACCTGGCCAAAGGTTAAATCAAAATTTTCTTGCAACCAGGTGGTCTCGACACCGCACACCTGCCCCGGCATTCACCGGGGTGACGGTCGGTGCAGGTGTATGCCCCTCCAAAAGCATTCGGGGCTGCTCGACCACCGGTAAAAGATAAAAAGAGAAATTATGCACTTAGCCGAATCATTAAACACAGGTTTTGCCTATCTCGCCCCATGGCTGATCTTTGCGCCAGTGATCGGTCTGCTGATCAATCTGATCTTTGGCAGACGATTGAGTGAAGCATTAGTTGGCACCTTTGCCAGCCTTGCCTCCGGCGCAACGTTCGTTATCTCACTCTTGCTGGCATACACAGTATCTGCCAATGGCGGCGAAGCCATCCGCTGGAAACTCGCCGAGTGGATACACATCGGAACGCTGAGTCTCGACTGGACCTTCCGCGTCGATTCACTGTCCACGACGATGATGCTGGTCGTCTCGGGTGTAGGGACGCTCATCCACATTTATGCCATCGGGTACATGCATGAGGATGTCCGTTTCAAGCATGAAGAGGGACGCTTCAGCCGTTTCTTCGTCTACCTGAACCTGTTCATTGCCATGATGATGATCCTCGTCTCGGGCGACTCCTACCTGATGCTCTTCGTCGGATGGGAAGGCGTGGGGCTATGTTCCTTCCTGCTGATCGGCTTCTGGTATGAGTTGGATACACTTGGACGTACATCCTGGGCAAACTCCAACGCGGCAAAGAAAGCCTTCATCACCAACCGCATCGGCGACTTCGGTTTTCTGATCGCGGGCTTTTTGATGTTTTGGCATTTGGGCAACAGCTTCCAATTCGATCGGGTCTTTGAAGCCGCGAAGGAAGCACCGCCGGGAATTATTGTTGCTATTACTTTATTTATGCTTGTCGGCGTTGCCGGTAAATCCGCGCAGATCCCGCTCTACGTTTGGCTCCCGGACGCAATGGCTGGTCCGACTCCGGTCTCGGCGTTGATCCATGCCGCGACGATGGTCACCGCCGGTGTGTATCTGGTCACTCGTTCGGCGGAATTGTATGTCCTGGTGCCTCAGGCGCAATACATCGTGGCGATGACGGGCGCGGTAACGGCCCTGTTCGCCGCCACGATTGCCGTCGGTCAGTATGACATCAAGAAGGTGCTTGCGTACTCGACGATTTCCCAGCTCGGTTTCATGGTTGCCGCGGTGGGGATGGGAGCCTTTGTGGCAGGCATGTTCCACCTCATCACCCATGCTTTTTTCAAGGCGCTGCTGTTCCTCTCTGCCGGTTCCGTCATCCTCGGCGTCGAGCGTGGCCATCATCATGCAGAGCACGCTCACACTCATCAACCTGTGAAACAGAAACAGAAATTCAAAAAAGGGAGGCGTGAACAACAGCAGCATCAGAGTCACGCCGAAGAACACGGTGAAGTGTTCGATCCGAACGATATGCGCAACATGGGCGGGCTTCGCAAAACGATGCCTGTGACCTTCTGGCTTTACATGATCGGAACCCTTGCCCTGGCTGGCATCTTCCCGTTCGCGGGTTTCTGGTCGAAGGATGAGATCCTTGCAGATGCATTCAGCGAAGGCTTCACCGGAGTGTACTGGTTATTGACCATTGCTGCCTTCTTCACTGCTTTCTACATGGGACGCCAGATCTGGATGGTATTCTTTGGTGAACCTCGTCATGAAGCTGCAGCGCATGCGGAGGAAAGTCCACTCGTAATCACAGTGCCTTTGATGATCTTGGCATTCCTGTCCATTTTTGGCGGTGCTTTGAACTTACCGGGTCTGCATACCTTGACGGGATGGCTCGAACATACAATTGAAGTCCACGCAGGCGAATTTGTCTGGAGCGTGGCGATCATTTCGACAGTTCTTGCGTTACTTGCCATTCTGGCTTCCTGGTATATCTACGGACGGGATCCTCTCAAAGCCGGACAGCCCGATCCGTTGAAGAAACCGCTGGGTCTGCTCTTCACCGGTATGGAGAACAAATGGTTCGTGGACGAGGGCTACTTCGCCGTCATCATCAACCCATTCAGGAAACTGTCCGAGTTCCTGGCGGATGTGATCGACGGGCGTTTCTGGCATGACTGGTTCCATGAGACCGTCATCGCCGGGACGTACAACTGGGTGAGCAATATCGCCCTCAACCGTTACGCCGACCAACAGGGAATCGACCGGGTCGCGAACGGCCTGGGTGAGGTAACGCAGTGGTTATCTGCGACTGCGCGCAAGATCCAGAACGGATTCGTGCGTTCGTACGCCCTGTCTGTATTATTGGGTGTTGTCCTTATCCTTGGATATCTGATCTTGAAATAATCATTCTCCGCTCTCGCTTGCCCCTCACCTTTTGGGAGAGGGGATGGGGTGAGGGCAAAGAGGCTAGAACATGAATTTTTTCCTGCAACCGCTTACACTGTTGACCTTTTTCCCACTGGTGGGGGTATTGATCCTGTTGTTTATCCCCAGTGACCGGAAGAATCTATTGCGCTGGGTCACCCTCGGCACAACGCTGGTGACCTTCCTGCTCTCGCTCTGGGTGCTGGGAATGTTCGATGCCTCAGACCCGCACCTGCAGTTGGTGGCGCAATACAACTGGATTCAAGTGGCTGGATGGAATATCCAATACTATCTCGGTGTGGATGGACTTAGCATTCTGCTTGTTCTGCTCACTACCTTCCTGACGCCGATCTCGATCCTTTCGACATGGACCGCGGTTGAAGAGCGCGTCAAAGACTTCATGATCTTCTTCCTGCTGCTCGAAGTGGGCATGACAGGTGTCTTCCTGGCTCAGGATCTTTTCCTGTTCTACATCTTCTGGGAATTCACGCTGGTGCCGATGTACTTCCTGATCGGCATCTGGGGTGGACCGCGCCGCATCTACGCCGCGATTAAGTTCTTCCTGTATACGATGGCTGGTTCGATCCTGATGCTGCTCGCCATTTTATGGCTCGGTAATACTGGCAAAACATTCTCCGTTCCCGATCTGATCGCCCAGGGAAATATTCCTGTCGGCGTGCAAATGTGGCTCTTCCTGGCATTCGCTGCTGCTTTTGCGATAAAAGTGCCAATGTGGCCCCTGCATTCCTGGTTGCCGGATGCACACGTGGAGGCGCCGACAGCCGGCTCTGTCATTTTGGCAGGTGTCATGCTGAAATTAGGAACCTATGGTTTCCTACGCTTCAACATTCCTCTCTTCCCGCAGGCTGCGTTGGAAGCCGCCCCGTGGATTGCGCTCCTGGCGACCATCGGTATCATTTACGGTGCAGCTGTTTCTTATGCTCAAGCTGATGTAAAGAAGTTGGTTGCATATTCCTCCGTTAGCCACCTCGGCTTTGTGATGCTCGGTATGTTCGCCTTGAATTCACAGGGTGTGGCGGGCGCGATCCTGCAGATGATCAATCATGGTCTCAGTACAGGCGCCTTGTTCCTCCTCGTCGGTATGATCTATGAGCAGACGCACACGCGCGAGCTCAAAGTGTATGGTGGCTTGTGGAAGATCACTCCGGTCTTCGCGGCGATCATGCTCATCGTGTCACTCTCCTCGATGGGCTTGCCCGGTTTGAACGGCTTCGTTGGTGAGTTCACGATCCTGCTCGGCGCGTTCGGCTCACAAGCCATCGGTAGCGCATGGTATGCGGCGATCTCTGCGCTCGGTGTGATCATGGCTGCGGTCTACATCCTTTACATGTTCCAGAAGATGTTCCTCGGCCCACAAGGCGAGATCGTGGATGAAGTGAAAAAACATGGACATAGAATCCGCGACCTCAACTGGCGCGAGATCGGCATCATGGTTCCCATTTTGATCCTCATCTTCTGGATCGGTCTGTATCCGAAGCCATTCTTTGCGCTGATGGCTCCGTCCGTGGATAATCTCGTCCAGGCGTTGAATACCGCTGCTCTGGCGATGCATTAAACATTATGACACTGCAACCTGACTTAACTCCCATTCTCCCGCTTACCCTGCTCGTCGTCTGGGCGTGTGCGCTTTTGCTGGTGGACCTCTACATCCCGAAGGATCGTAAAAGCATCACAGCATTGCTCTCGGCGCTGGGACTGGCTCTGACGCTAGGTTTCACACTGGCTCAGATCGGTCAGGAACCGCTGGCAAGCTTCAATGACATGGTTGTGATGGATGGTTTCTCGGTCTTTGTCAATGCACTTCTGCTGGTCAGCGGCTTGCTTGGTATTGGACTGTCCTTTGGCTATATCAAACGCATGAACATGGAGCGCGGCGAGTATTACACGCTTATGCTTTTCAGCATTTCAGGCATGATGTTGATGGCTCAAGCCGGTGACCTGATCGTTGTCTTCCTCGCCCTTGAATTGCTTTCCATTCCGTTGTATGTTCTTGCCGCGTTCGACCGCCCGAGAGTGGAATCGGAGGAAGCCGGGCTTAAATACTTCCTGCTCGGCGCGTTCGCAACGGGATTTATCGTCTATGGGACGGCGCTCGTCTTCGGTGCGACCGGCACCACATCCCTGAATGGGATCGTGACCTTCCTCGGTTCAAACGAGAACCCAGGACTGCTCCTCACCATCGGCGCGGCGCTCATCCTGGTAGGACTTGGCTTCAAGATCGCCGCAGTCCCCTTCCACATGTGGACACCCGACGTGTACCAGGGCTCACCTACCGCGGTGACGGCGTTCATGTCCTCCGGCGCGAAGATCGCGGGCTTTGCCGCGCTGCTGCGCGTGTTCGCCACGGCATTCCCCTCCATCGCCGTGGACATGACCGGCGTGCTCTGGGCGATCTCGGCCCTGACGATGATCCTCGGCAACCTGATCGCCATCTCGCAGAGCAACATCAAACGTATGCTGGCATACTCCAGCATCGCCCACGCAGGTTATATACTGATGGCGTTCGTGCCCTATGGGAATTCTGAGGTGGCCTCTGTTTCGGTTGCGGCGGGATTGTTCTACCTTGTCTCGTATGCGATCACGAACTTTGGCACGTGGGGCGTGGTGATTGCTCTCGAGAAAGCCGAAGGCAAGGGACTCGAGATCAAGGATTATGCAGGCCTTGGCAGAAAATATCCCGCCCTCGCCGTAGCAATGACGATTTTCATGCTCTCGCTGATCGGCCTGCCTCCGACCATTGGACTTGTCGGAAAGTTCTACCTCTTCCGCGCCGTCATGGCGGGTGGGTTCACCGGTCTGGCAATCATCGGCGTGCTGACCTCGCTCATCTCCGCATACTACTACCTGCGTGTGGTCGTCACGATGTACATGCAGGAAGGCGATCCGGAACGCTCACGCGAATCCTTCCTCGACCTGACGACGGCGTTTACGGCGATTGTCACAGTTTTGGTGAGTCTGGTCCCGCAATATTTATTTGCCTGGGCAAGCAGCGCAGTGTTGAAGTTGTTCTAGAAAACCTGTCCCTCTAAGGGAGCGTTCGCCGCGACCGAAGAGTCTTTATCGCCGTATTGGAGATGCCTCGCTCAGCTCAGCATGACATAACAAAAACAAACGGAGACAGCACATCACGCCGCCTCCGTTTTTGATTCTAGTAACTAACCCCGCTTAAGATCTGTGCCACAACATCTGCAAGGCTCTGTTGTTGACCATATTCCCATGCCAACTGGTACCGAGGCGGATCCAATTGAGACTCAACCTGTACACGCATTTCTTCAGCCTCATCACGCAGTCTGCCAGGATGATTCAACGAATTTTGATCGCTGGCGGGATGCTTGATCACGATTGTGAGCAGTTGTAAAGCATTATCCAGATTACCTTGCGCGATATGCACACTAGCGAGATCAAGGACGGATGCCAGCATTTCGCGCGTTTGCCCACATTCCTGGCTGATACGCAGGCTCTTGATAAAGAACTGCTCAGCCTGCTGAACATCTTGTTCCAATAGCGCAACTGTACCGCTGCCATCATACGTCCTCTGGAGCAGCCGCAGGTAATTGATCTCTTCCGCCGCTTGCATCCCGCGCAGGAAATACGCCTTTGCAGCGCCAATATCACCGATTGCCAGCGCAATCGCAGCTAAAATGATTCCCAAAGCAACGGACGAGCCGAAGGGGTTGCCCACTCTCTCGAAAATGACAACTGCTTCCTGTCCCGCCTTCAGTGCTTCATCAATTTTTCGCTGCAAAACGAGGGCATAAGCCCACCATATCAATGCAAATCCTCGTTCCCAGACGTCTCCACTCCTTTCGGCGCGTTCCATCATCGCCTGGCTCATCTGCAGGACGATTTCAATCTTGTTCAAAAATATGGCATTGATATTCGCACAATGAAAGGTTTCAACCGGGATGTCATGCGGGTTGATCTGGCTTAAGGTGTTAAGACTTTGCTGGGCGATCAGGAGTCCCTCATCAGGTAAGCCAATCAGAGCGGTGAACCATGCCTGTCGCGCCCGGAGTTGTGCGCCAGCCCAAACAATGCCAGGCTCTGTTGCTGTGAGCTTCTTTGCCGCATCCTCAAAGAATTGAATTGCCGGTGTGAATGAACCGCGCACCTCGAAAAATAGCCAAAGTGCACTGATAAACTCGATGATGCGGTCTGCATCCTGCCTCGTAATCCAGTAGTTCCAGGCAACGCGGATGTTATCAAAGTCTCCTTCAACTTCCAGAAGCGCCGCTTTCGCCCGGTGATCGTGCATCTGCGCCTCGTGTATTTTCATGAAATCTGCAAAGTATTTCGCGTGTTCCTCGTGCGCAGATTGCTCCTCTTCCGCGGAGAGCTTAAGTTGCTCCTCGCCATATTGACGCAATAATTCATGGATGGAGTATCGTCCCGTGTCTGGGTCGCGCCGCAGCAGTGCCTTGTCAAGCAGTTGGGATATTCCGCGTAATGATGCTCCGGCGGCTTCCTGAGCGGCTGCCCGCGTAAAGCCCCCACGAAAGATGGAAAGGCGTTTCAATAGAGTCTGGGCTGTGGCGTCCACTTGACTCCAAGACGCTTCAATCACGGCTCGCACACTGCGCTGACGATCAGGCACATCACGCTTTTCGGTTTCTAACAAGTCGATACCTTTTTCGATCTCTGCTGCAATTTCATCCACAGAGAGCGTGTCGATCCATGCCGCCGCCAGCACAATTGCCAGCGGCATTCCATCGACCAACAGGCAAATTCGCCTCACAGCCGGTAATACCACATCGTTGAGCTCAAATTTGGGCTGCGTCTGCCTGGCGCTTTGTTCAAAGAGCTTGACCGCGCTGTCCTCCTCTGAACTCTTATCGCCCACGCCCAAACCTTTGATATTAAAGACGGTTTCCCCCATCAAATTAAGTTTGGCGCGGGACGATGCCAGAACTCGCACATGCAGGCACTCCTTCAATATGTCCTGAACGAAAGTCGCACCATCCAGGACATGCTCAAAGTTATCCATCACCAGCAATATGGCCTTGTCGCGCAAATAATCGACAACTCGGGATTTGGGATCTTCGTTGGAGGACAATGATATGGGCAGCACTTCAGCCACAGCCTGCACGATCATATCTGCCGATGTGATGCGATCCAATGCGACAAAGTAAATGCCCTGTGGAAATGTCTGAACCATTTGCCCGGCAGCTTCCAGGGAGAGGCGTGTTTTGCCCATCCCACCTGGTGCTACGAGAGTGATGAGCCGATTGCGGGGATCGGATAGTAGTTCGTGGAGTGACGCCAGTTCCATCTCACGCCCAATGAATGCCGTGAGTTGCGCTGGCAGGTTATGGTTGATCACTTCCGCTGCCCTGAGAGGAGCAAAATCTGTAGGCAGATCGGAGGCGGTTAATTGATAAAGATGGACGGGATGCGCAATATCCTTCAAGTACCGTTCCCGCATATCTACGAGGTGGATCTCGGTTGGCAGTTTGTCACGGATAAGATCAGCCGAGATCTGAGAGAGCAGGATCTGCCCCCCATGCCCCGCTGACATGATGCGCTGAGAAGTTGCGAGTGTTGTATAGCCTTCGTAACGCGGATGCTTGAATGCGTCTTCCAGTTGAGCTGTACCGGTGTGAATTCCCATGCGGACTTTGATGGGCGCGGGTGACCAGGCTTCCCGATGCAAGGCGTGTTGAATGTCCAGCGCAGCCTCCAGCGCATCGCCTACATTATGAAATGCCACCNAGAACGAATCCCCGGCGATATCAAATGTGAAGCCATTGTGCNCTGTGATGGCTTGATTCAGAATCTCATNATGCCGGGTTAGTAAGGCCGGCATCTGTTCNGGATATTGTTGCGAAAGTCTGGTGCTGCCTTCAATATCGGTAAACAGAAAGGTAACGGTACCAGAGGGTAAATTATGATTGAGCCTTTCCTGACTCGAAACCCCGACTGGTCTATCCGAACCGCTGCTGTTTTCATCGTAGAGCAATT
>Ga0065705_10104385_pt1 | contig 17205 bp, 21 predicted proteins | sample SwibulcommuniRL2_FD_59092 | JGI IMG/M metagenome (GOLD analysis project Ga0065705, IMG submission 59092) | Bulk soil microbial communities from switchgrass field near Rose Lake, East Lansing, Michigan, USA - RL2 Bulk Soil v2 (version 2) | ecosystem: Environmental > Terrestrial > Soil >...
CTGATCATTCAGTTGCTCAAAGTTTACGAATTCGATGAGCAGGGGTGTGACCCACCCCTGCTCATCATCACAAACAGAATTTCCAGCTTGGCGAGGGTGACCCTCTTATTGTTCGTTAATCAGGATCATGCTCAGGAAGAAAGGTCAAAATGTCAAACGACAGAATGACAGAAGTTAGATCAATCCAGCAGGAACCCGAACGCGAACAACGCATTTTCACTTTTAAGGTTACCCAGTTGATCTGGCTGTTCCTGGGCATACTCGAGGCCCTTATCGTGCTCCGCATCGGATTAAAGCTGATCGGTGCCAATCCCGCGAGCCCAATTGTGGCCTTGATCTATGGAGTTACCTACCTGTTCCTGTTCCCCTTTGAAGGCATGGTCGTAACCCCCTCGGCCGGCAGCATGGTGTTGGAACTCTCGTCCCTCTTTGCCATGTTGATCTATGCCCTGATCGCATGGGCTGTGGAAAGAACAGTCTGGTTGCTATTTTATCGCCCGCGTGGGCCTGTAGTGGGCACCACGCAAACAACGACAAGCGAGCGTCATATCAATCCATAAATATAAGAGGCAAGAATGGATAATTCCTTCCATGAACAAGGATCCCACACGCAGCAGGATTCGAAAAGTTTTTTGGTGAGCCTGCCAATTCTTGGGAACCTCATCAAATGGCTGGCAAGTTTTAGCCAATGGACAGAAGAAGAGCAGGAGGAGGCCGGCATATATCTGGATCGTCCGGGAGGTGAATGAATATCGGTCGACGAATGCATTTTGCCCTGCGTATTCGACACATAGGCCGCAAGACGCGGTCAATATTCGTCATTCGTCGGTAGGAGAAAACAAAATGATCTATGAAAACCAAGATTATGAACACCCCACAAATAACACGCTAAACATTTTGCTTGGCATGCTGATCGGTAGCGTTGCCGGTGCTGTGGCTATGCTATTGCTGGCGCCCCAATCTGGAAAAAATACCAGAAAACATATCCAGAAAAAAGGCATGGAGCTGCGCGACCGGACGAACGACATGGTGGAAGACGCTATGGCGCAGGTAGGTTTGAACCCGAACAAAGTGGAGATGAATGTTAAAAACTATCAACAATTGGAGCACATATCCGACGCGGCATAAGTGGGGAAAAGGTAATGCAGAGTTCCTGATAAGAAGATTCCTTTGCTTGAGCTGATTATCCTGGCATTGACGATGTACTGGCTGCGCAGCTTCTTCGGTCGGTCAATCGTTCCCGGTGTTCCACATACAGCTCGTTTCATCGATCTGCTAGCCGTTGTTATTGTTGTCCTGATTATTATGAAATTCCTGTCGTATGAGAGCAGCCAAACTTTCAATCTTTTAATGGTCGTCGATGTTTTCAGCAAAAGCATACTGTCTTGACATCTTATCAGTTGCAAATATCCCGGCCAGTGAACTCGAGGAGTAAACATGTTGGCAACACAAATACCCAGAATAAATAATGAGTTTTCCAGGTGTGAAGAAAGCAGTGAAATCCCCGATCGCGGAAAAAGCCTTAGCCCGAGTCAAAAAACGGACGCGTCGATAAAAGAGTTCGTTGACCGTGCTATCTGGAACGATGATATTCTGCGAGCGATCGAATATTACGAAATTGATGTTCACGTAAAAAACGGGATTGTCTATTTGCATGGGCACATTGTGGGCACAACCAGCAAGAGCCGGATAGAAAACGCTATCCGGTCCATTCCGGGCATCCTGGGAATTCAAAATAATCTCGTTCTAGACGACAAACTCACCCTCAATGTCGCAACATCTTTAGGGAATTTGGAACACACCTACAATTGCAAGTTTTTTACCGGTGCATCACATGGAGTAATATCCCTAAACGGTAATGTGAGTGATGAAAATGTGAAATCGCTGGCAGAGAAGCGTGCGGCCAGTAACCCAAATGTCCGTGGTGTGATCAACAATGTGCGCGTCTTGGGGGCTGAGCAGGCCTTACAAGACCAACCCTTCCTCCAGCCCATTATCGGAGAGATCATTTATTTTCTCGATGGGGTCTCGGGGGTTGTAAAGCAGGTAATTATTAATCCGAACAATCGCCGGGTGAAAGCCATGATTATCGAGGGAAGATTTACCAATCAGCATGACAAGCTCAATTTACCAGCTGATGGCAAAACCTGGCTTGCAGAGCACCTCATCGTCGTGCCAATGAGCGAAGTTCGTTATCTGACCCGGGCCTCAGGATTTTTATATATCCGCAGCAATGAAAGAAATCGGTATATGGAATTCGACCCTATTCGCTTTTTTACGCCCAAAATGGGTTGGAAGGCTCCCCATCCGTATTGTCCTGATGACGTGCTTTTCCCCGTGGAGCCACGGGAGGTGGAATATCAGATTCTAGAACAGCTTCCGCGGCCTCCATTTGTCGTTGCCTTGCAGGAACAGGTGCTTTGGGAACAACTCCTCGCCAACGATAGTCTGGGAGGATAACAATGAAAAACAAATTGGCAAACAGCAGATTGTTTTATTTTTTCACGCCACGAATTCATGGCAATGTGCTTGCATGGGTAAAGCCTGCTACTGCATCGGAGAGAAGTAAACGTGCAATCGAAAATATTCTGCGCTGGGAGGATGATGGTGGGCAAATGCTGGACATTGGCAACAGCGCCGAAAAAAGCATGGTGCTGACTGCAAACGTTAGCGCTTACAGTAAGCCCGTTCAGTTGAATCTGGATAAACTCTAGGCACAAAATATTAGTCTCACTATCTACGACGCTTCGATACCATGCCCATAACTACCAGATGCTCTTAATAACGATGATTTCAGGAAAGCTCCAGCCGAAGCAGTTGATGACCCACCATTTTATGTTGGATCAAGCCATCAATGGCTACGATACGTTTGGCAAAGCAATTAAGGAATAAGTTGGGATATAAGTGGACATAACTAATGATCAGGAATTGAAATGCATCTGTCAATATCAAGCAAATTCAAATCAGTCTCCCGTCACCCGCTGCGGGCAAAACTGATTTTTAATGCAGGCTCCGGCCGGCCGGAAGAATCACCTCAGCAGCTTGCGGATATCCTTTCAGAGATGCAGGATCACCAGATTTTGCCTGAGGTGTATACGGTGCGACCGGACAGCAAGCTTGAAACAGTTGTGCATAATGCTATTAAGGCAGGCATCAAACTGATCGTCGTGGCCGGCGGCGACGGGACGATCGAAAGCGTTGCAGGAGTTATGGTTGGAAGTGATGCGACCCTTGGCATCATCCCCACCGGCACCCGAAACAACGTCGCGTTTAACCTCGGGATTACCGGGGATATCGCCAATTCTGTTGCTCTACTACGTCAGGGTCGCCGGTTGAAGATCGATGTAGGAAGAGCACACTGTGGACATTCCCGTCGCTGGTTTCTGGAAGCCGCGGCAGTGGGTCTTCTATCTGATCTATATCCCATGGCGGATAACCTCCAACACGGCGACCTGGCGCAGATCGGGGGATTATTATCAACATTTATCTCAGCAACACCCTCACGGCTGCGTATGATTTTCGACAGGCATAAACACGTCGATACAACGGCACATATGATGCTGATTGCCAACATGCCCTTTATTGGACCGCGCTTCCAGATTTCCTCTGATGTATTCTTCAGGGACGGTCATTTGGACCTATTCACGTTTTCGGATATGAGCAAACTGAATATGATTTCATACGCCATGCTGTCTCAACTAGGAATTGTGGATGACATGGGTATCCGGCACTACCGTGTCAAACACGTAAAGATCCATTCGATGCCGCGCATGCCTGTGCTTGCCGATGGTGTACTGCTGGGCGAAGGTTCATTATCTGTTCATATCCATCCACGCGCCCTGTCAGTTATGGCTGGCTCAGTGCTTACTAGACAGCTGGCAACATCTGAGTTGGCGGATTCAAAGGTGACGGTCAATGGCTAGCGTTTCTGAACAGACGCCGCTGCCGCCGCAGTCGCAGGAGGCTTCTTTTTGGTCTGCGAATAGACGAACTGTTTTCCTTGGCGTTCTTGTGATAGGACTGATATTGTTCCTCATCTGGCTGCCGGGCGGGGCGCGGGCATCTTTATGGGCAGCGTTGAGCGCGCAACGAGGATTATTCGTTTTGCTTTTCCTTTTCGCCCTGGTCACATTGTCTCTGATTTGGTCCGCCGGTCAGCGCTTGGACACCCGGATTTTTATGCTCTTCAACATACAGGGCTATCCCAAATGGCTGGATCGATTCATGTGGCTCACAACCCAACTTGGCAATATGCTGACTGCATTTGTCGCTGCGTTCCTTCTTTTCGTGCTGAACTATCGCCGTCTGGCCATAGTGATCATCCTTGGCACCCTCACGCTTTGGTTATTGGTGGAAATGATTAAGGCATTGTCTGACCGCGACCGTCCATTTCTTATAATTGAAAAGACACGCAGCATTGGTCGGCGGGAAAAAGGTGATTCTTTTCCCAGTGGTCATACAACCCAAATATTTTTCCTAATGACTCTGTTCATATATCATTTCCAGTTGGGGATGGGTGAATCTATCGCCCTGTATACAATCGCGGCTGTGGTCGGTTTCACGCGTATCTACATCGGCGCGCACTATCCAAGAGATGTCATCGCAGGGTTCGTGCTTGGCTCGGTCTGGGGGATTCTCGCGACTCTGTTGGATGCTACAGGCCGCTAAGATGTTTCTACAAAAGTCTCCGCCAAAAGTGGCCAAATGGGTCTCTCGGCCCGCTCAGGCCCAGGAAAGTTTCTGGAAACACGGACGCAAAATCTCATGTATCTCAAACCCTCACGAACAGTGCGATAACAATGGCAGCTAATCCAGTTCCTCAAACGTACAACTGGAGCTTTCGTCGCGTGGTATGGGCGACGTTGGTACTTGTCTCTTTGGTCTTTTGCTTCTGGCTTCTCTACCGGTTTTACCAGGTTGTATTCATCCTGTTTATCGCCATCGTGATGGGGACGGTCATTCGACCCATTGTCAGCTGGTTGTATCAGCGCGGGCTCCCCCGAATGGCCGGTGTCATTCTGGTCTATCTCCTGCTGCTTACCCTGCTTGCAGGCTTCCTATGGTTGCTGTTTCCTTTGATCTTCGAGCAAAGTTCAACGCTGGCAAAGGAAGTGCCTGGCTATTACCAAAACCTGCGCGCGGGAATGGTGAAGGGTGGCAATCAATTATTGGTGCCCGTGGGCCAGTTGCTACCAAACACCCTACCCAGCTTAACTCCACGCATCACGCCGCAGACAGGCGAAGAGGTGGTGGCTTCAGCTGGGCAGGTATTGAATTACTTGATAGCGACCGCTCGAGCCAGCTTTACAGCCATTATGATCCTTGTAATGGCTTTATATTGGACTCTTGATGGGCCTCGTATCATCAAGTCCTTCCTGGTTCTGATTCCCCAAGATCGCCGCGAGAGCATTGACGAACTGACTTCGGCCATGGAAAGCAAGGTTGGTTTTTATCTTGCCGGACAAGGGGTCCTTTGCCTGGTTATTAGTATCATGGCGCTGGTGGCTTACCTGCTGATTGGATTGCCGAATGCCCTCGTGCTTGCGCTGGCAGCGGGAGTGATGGAGGCCGTGCCGATGATTGGACCGCTGCTTGGCGCTGTCCCGGCTGCGCTGGTTGCCATATCCATCGCACCGGACAGGCTAATTTGGGTTGTTGTGGCGACGATTATCATTCAACAATTGGAAAACACTCTGCTGGTGCCGCGTATCATGCGGCAGGCAGTGGGAGTTAATCCGTTCGTCACGTTACTTGCATTGTTTGCCTTTAGCTCATTGTTTGGCATTGCCGGTGCACTCATGGCAATCCCTATTGCAGCCATTATTCAGCTGGTACTCAATCACTTCGTCTTTCAGCAAGCGACAGTCGAAATGGAAGTCTCGGAAGGACGCGATTACGCCAGCCGCCTTCGTTATGAAGCCCAGGATTTGGTTCAGGATCTTCGCAAACAGGCGCGCCATAAAAAAAGAGGTTCAGATCTAAAGATCCAGCAGCTTGAACAAGTAATGGATGAGATTGAGACCATCACAACCAATCTTGATGCACTTTTGGCTAAAACCAATCATTCGGATATGGAATGACGAAACAACTAGTTGTGATCGGTGCTGCAGTCTTAACTACCTTGCTTGCCTTGGTGGCATTATGGCAATTTCGGATTGTAGTCGTCTACGTTCTGATCTCGCTTGCGCTTGCGGCTACAGTCCGTCCTATGGCCAGGAGCGAATCCAGGCGCGACTTCAGGACACGTTTCCTTTCGATTTTGCTCTACGTGGTCAGCCTCGGCATCTTCAGTCTATTGATCTTTCTGGTCGGGCGATTATTGATCGGTGATCTTCAACAACTGGCCCAAAAAACATCAATACAAAGTACCTGGATGTTGCCCCCCTGGCTGGAAGGCGGCTTGTTTCAACAGGCACTAAATCGATGGCTGCCAACACCGGATAAGCTCTTTGAAGCGATCACCAGCCAGCGTCAACTTATGTACTCTGCTGTTCTTGGCTTCACCCAGGGCATTGGTGGTATCGTCAGCAGCTTTCTCGTTATTCTGTTCCTGAGCATTTATTGGAGCATCAACCAAAATCATTTTGAACGCCTCTGGCTCTCCCTGCTTTCATCCGAACAACGCACGCATGCGCGAGACATTTGGCGAACGCTCGAGCATGATCTCGGCGCCTACATCCGCAGTGAGATCATCCAAAGTCTCCTGGCGGTGTTGTTATTAGGACTTGGATATTGGATGCTTGGAGCTCCATATCCGGCGCTGCTGGCAGTGGTTGGCGCGCTAGCCTGGCTGGTGCCTGTAGTGGGTGCAGTCCTGGCTGTGATCCTGCCGCTGCTACTGGGGTTGTTGACCGGCGCACAATTTAGCCTTATTACGGTTCTTTATACGTTCCTGGTTTTAATTGCTTTGCAGGTCTGGGTCGAGCCGCGCCTTTTCCGACGCAAGTGGGATAATCCTATGCTAACCCTGGTCATCCTCCTGGCTATGGCAGATGCTTTTGGCCTGCTGGGAATCATTGTCGCGCCGCCCTTATCGGTAGTTTGTCAAATTCTTTGGAATCTGCTCATCAATGACCGCCAGTCTCCAGAGACAGCCGTTCAGGTATCAGCTCTTAAAGAACGACAGGCACGCCTCCGACTTGCCATAGAAGAGATGGAAGGACCCCCTCCGCCATTGGTGGTCAGCAGTATGGAACGGCTCTCTGGTCTTCTAAAGAAAGCTGAACCTATTTTGCAGGCGGCACTCCCTCAGGAACCACCCAATCTGTTCCATCCATCCCAGCCCATCACCAACGAAGACGCGACATCCAGACAGGCAAACCCTGACTGAAAGATACATCGCTATTGCCTTTCTACCCTGGGTAGATCAAAACAGCCTGCATTTCGCTATTGGCGTACTCTCAATAGCATTTCTCAATTCCCGCTCAAACACCCGCAAATGGAAATGGTCGGCTAAGTCAAGTCTCCCCCAAGTGGCGGAGACAAACACTCCCCGGATGAGGGATGTGGGTGGAGAGTGTTTGTTGTACTATGAGAGTAGACGAAATGTATGACGAATCATCTTTACGTCTCAATTTGTGAAACAGGGGTTGTAGTCAGACCACCAGCTATGATCGTCAAATTGAGCAAATAGCTCAATTTGAAGGAGAAACCTAATGAAGAAGTGTAGTGAAGTAATGACGAAAGACCCTGTTTGTTGCCTGCCAAACGACAGCGTGGCAAAAGCCGCCGAATTAATGAAGAACGAGAATATCGGTTCGATCCCTGTGATTGAAAGCCAGCAGACCCAAAAGCTGGTCGGTATCGTGACTGATCGCGATCTGGCTTTGAAGATCGTGTCTGAAGGACGCGATGCCAACTCCACGAACGTGGAGGCGGTGATGACACGCAGGGTAGTGACATGTGTGGCGGACGATGATCTGCAGAAAGCACTGGACGTGATGGCGGGACATCAACTGCGCCGTATTCCGGTCGTGGATCACGATAATAAGATCGTAGGAATTATTGCCCAGGCAGATGTGGCGAGGCGCGTTGATCAGCCCGAAAAAACTGCCGAAATGGTTAAGGAAATTTCGCAGAACTAGCTCTTCGCCAATGATAGTCCGGGTGGCTAGCTACACCATGCAGTTGAGGATGTTTTTGCTTGCTGGAGATAAAAAATGACAAGCGCTGTTAACAAATTAAAGTGGGATGAATTTTACCGAAACGTCTTCAGCTGGTGGAATAAACGTCGCCACGATCAATCCACAAAAGTTGATCGGGCGTACGAACGATCTATAAGCATCCTTCAAAAACGTTATGGATATACCAAAGAGGAAGCCCAATCCCAATTGAACAAGCATTATTCGAAGGCCTGGCTCGGCTAAAACGATCAGGGTCTATTCAAGGAAGAAGGAAAAACCTAATGAACAAAAAAGTTGGTTTGTGGCTCGACCGTAACAAGGCCGTTATTGTAAGTATTGCCAACAAAACTGAGGGGAGAAGGATCATCACTTCGGATATGGAGCATTATGTGCTTTACTCCACCGTTGTCCCTGGAGATGGCTCACCAGAGGAGATACGTGATCGGCGTTTCTGGAACCATCTCGGCGAATATTATGACAAGATCGTCGCGCACATCCGTGACGCGGAAGAGATCCAAGTTTTTGGGCCAGGAGTGGCTAAGTACGAACTCGAAAAGCGCCTAGATAAGGAAGGACTGGCGATCCATATCATCAGTATGGAAGATGCCGAAATAATGTCAGACCTTCAGATTGGCATCAAGGTCCAGAAGCGTTTTCCAATCCCGTCTCGATTCGTCCTCACGGAAAACAAGCCCTCCCGCCCCATGGATATCACTGGATAGTATTCATTGGAAAGTCGCTATCGGATCACGCCTATTCAATGGTCCGCCAACCTATACTATAGGAGTGGAGAGATTTCCAATTCTTAACCCTACTTTGAAGGAGATTCGTGATGCAGGTGAATAAAGATGTATTTGAAAATAAATGGGAACAAATCCGCGCCCAATCTAAAGAGTGGTGGGGTCTATTTAGCGAGGACGATCTTAATAAGGTAGAAAAAGCAACTATTAAGCGCGATAAATATGCCATGCTGCTGAGGGTGAAATACGGCTACACCCACGAACGTGCTGGGGAGGAAATCAACAAGCACATCACAGATTTAGAGGCCAATCCACCGAGCCCTGAATTAATGCGCGACTCGCTGGCTCGACAAGCCAGTTCGAAGGTTTCAAAAGTTCGGAAAAGCCGGACGAAAAGACGCAACCTGTAATTCAATGATTTCAAAAACCAGGAGAAAAAATGGGACGCAAAGGTGTCAGTAAACGCAAGCCTAAAAAATCCAATACCGGATCCAATGACAACAATCATGGTTCTTCCAATGCACGCCCGGGCCAAAGCTCAGCATCCGTGCAGTCACTTGTAAATGCCAGAAACGCTCCTCTTACGCGAGAGGGTGCCAATCCTTCAACTGGATCGAATAAAAAAATCAGGAACGGAAAATAAGTATCTGCACGACATAATGATGTTTACCTCTTTATAAATACTATCCAAGAGAAAGAACACTGAAATTGAAACTTCTCTTCATTGTTATGGATTTGCTTACTTTACTGGCGTATCCACTTGTGTTTGTGCATGGCAAGCTACAGCAGTATTCCAAATCAAAAGAAAGTATTCCACTGGCGAATTTATTGGTTACTATTCCAGTCACATCAGACAAATAAGCAATCGGAAAATTATGAACAAGTGCATGCACACGTATAGCGAAAGGTAACGATGCGTACTCAAAAGATCTATTTTCCAGAGCGGAAAACGCCCTGCGTTTTCCCCGATGAGCGTTCGAAGCTGGGGCAAGCCCTTTCAGAATTGGGCTTGAAAGGCCATTATCCGGTGATCGTACTGATCGGTGGTGAGATTGATGAACAACAAGCGGAGGCGACGCGGCGGGCGATCCAGGACATTTCCAAGGTCGCAGAAGAAATGAAGGCTGTTGTCGTCTGCGGAGGCACAGACATGGGAATTATGGCTGAGATCGGCCAAATCCGGTCGCGAAATGGTTACAAATATCCATTGATTGGCGTAGCGCCTGAAGAGTTGGTCACCTGGCCCAGCGGCCCACGCAGCACAAAGTTTTTATGGTGGGGGAAACGGCGCTGGCAGTTGGAATCTGATTACTCTCATTTCATCCTGGTACCCGGCAACCAGTTTGGAGATGAATCTCCGTGGATTGTCGATACAGCGACGATCTTATCCAAAGATCACAAGTCGGTGACGATCCTGATCAACGGTGGAGAGGTTTCCCGCAAAGATATTGAATTGAGTCTGGAGAAGGGCCGGCCGGTCATTGTGTTGAGTCGTACGGGACGCCTGGCAGACGAACTGGCAAGGCAGCCCAACCGGCACAGATTGATTACTGTAATCCCGGTCCATGCTGAGCAACGAATTACCGAGGTGATTCAAGCAGCATTATCGATTGAGGAAAGAGTCGAAGAGTCACTAACCTTCAAGTCATTGATCACATAAGAAGCGGATAAGAGGATAGATCGATAGCACTTTTAGGAACAGCGTTTGTCGAGCCTCAATTTCTGCCGGCACAGCCTGCATTGAGGGATGAAGTGGAGGTCTTATGAATAGCAGTGAGTTATTGAAGATTGTGGAGCAGTACAACCGCAAGAGTGAGGTGGGATATGGCGACCTTACGGTCACACGAGTACCAGATCAGAAAACGGTGTTTGTGGAACAAACGGATGGTGTTGGACGAGCGATCCTGATGGACAGATACGAGGTAAATGGAGCAACGTACTGGGCCGGATATAGCTCGCGTAGTGAGACGGTTTACATCAGTCTGGCTGCTTAGCCCGTCACAACGAGTTCTATTGACTATTGATTTCAATTTTTACAGTGATCAGAAAGGAAAGAATATGGAAAACCAAATTATATGCCCTGAATGCAAGCGAACGATATCGAACAACCCCATCATTGACTCGGCCGCGAGAGGAGAAGATCATGCTTTGGGGTCGGAGTTCGTCATTTGCGAGTGCGGTGAAAGGATCTCATTTTGGGCCATTACGGCCCAGCTCAGAGGTCAGAAAAAGCCCGTTGAAAGAGCCCTGAATTGGATTCGCGGTTTCTCCAAGAGTTGATACCAGGAAGAGCTACTGACGCATATAGAAATCAGACAGCGAAAGAAAATATATTATTAGATTTCCAATCCAATGAATAAAATAACAAATATGGAGTTGATAAAATGGCAACAGAAACAATCAAAAAAACATCCAGGGGGATGCGCAAGCATGTGAGGCGAATGAAACAAGAGTCTCGGAAAATGGGTGTTCCTGTCAATGAATTGAAGAAAAAGTTGCGCCCGACACAAGTATCCAAAACCAAGAAAGAGGCTTAACGATTCAGGTATATCTGTCCAAAACATCGAACAGGAAGAGCTTGGGATGGTGACTTTTCGAATGGATCAAAGTGAGAAGAATATTTTGAAGCCCTATGAACACGAATAAGAAATACCACCGTTCTATTTTACAGAGCATTGCCCGGCGGGCAATGCTTGAGCGAGGCTTGCTCCCTGATTTTTCCAACGAAGCACTCGCGGAGCTCGCCAAGCTTCAGATCGCCACGGTAACAACGAATGGTCCAACCGAAAGTCCGCTTGAGGTGCGCGACCTGCGCAACCTCCTGTGGTCATCTATTGACAACGATGACTCGCGTGACCTGGATCAGCTTACCGTTGCGGAGGCGATATCCCCAGACAATATAAAAATTCTGGTCGCCATTGCAGATGTGGACTCGTCCGTCAAAAACGGTTCAGCAATTGACGAACACGCGCGCCATAACACCACCTCGGTTTATACCGCCGCCGAGATATTCCCCATGCTCCCTGAAAGAGTTTCTACTGATGTTACATCCCTGAATTTCAACCAGGATCGCCTGTCCATTGTCGTCGAAATAACAATAGGTTTCGATGGATCCCTTCAGGAATCCCAGATCTACAGGGCCTGGGTGCGCAATCATGCGAAGCTTGCTTATAACAATGTGGCAGCCTGGTTGGAAAATAAGGGAACTATCCCTCCAGCGATCCTTGCTGTCGAAGGACTGGCTGAGAATTTGCGACTACAGGATCGGGCAGCACAAAGTATGAAGGATTTGCGGCATATCCAAGGTGCGCTCAGTCTGGAAACCATCGAGCCTAAACCTATATTCGATGGCGATCAAATCCGCACCCTTGAAATCGAGGAAAAGAATCGCGCCAAGGAAATCATTGAGGATTTCATGATCGCCGCGAACGGTGTGACGGCGCGCTTTCTTTCCGCCAGCAATTTCCCCTCGATCCGTCGAGTGGTCCGCATTCCAAAACGCTGGGATCGGATTGTTGAAATCGCCGCGGAACACAAATTCGAGCTTCCCGAGGAGCCGGATTCAAAAGCGCTGGAGGATTTTCTGGTCAGCGAAAAAGCCGCAGACCCGATTCGCTTCCCCGACCTTTCCCTGGCTGTGATCAAGCTTTTGGGCTCTGGCGAATACATTGCCGAACCTCCCGAAGGAGAGGCTTCAGGCCACTTTGGTCTGGCAGTCAAGGATTACGGTCACTCTACGGCTCCGAATCGCCGCTATCCCGACCTGCTTACCCAACGCTTGCTAAAAGCAGCATTGGAAGAAAAGTCTACACCTTATAGCAAGGAAGAGCTTGATGTTCTGGCTGTCCATTGCACCGAAGCGGAAGATGCAGCAACCAAGGTCGAACGACAAGTCGAGAAATCCGCGGCCGCGCTTCTGCTTGAATCAAGGATCGGAGAGCGATTTGATTCGATTGTCACGGGCGCATCGGAGAAAGGCACGTGGGTCCGGCTTCTCAATATCCCTGTTGAAGGCAAGCTGGTGGAAGGATTCGAGGGATTGGATGTCGGCCAACAGGTCCGGGTGCAGTTAATCGATACAAATGTTGAGCAGGGCTATATCGATTTCAAAAAAGTCAGTTCGTCCGGACGTGGATAAGGATAGTCTTATGAAAAAGGAAATCGGTTTATGGATCGATCGTCGAGAGGCGATACTCGTAATTCTTACAGAGGGTGAAGAAGAGATCAGACATATCACCTCAAGCAGCAAAAAATATACCCGCGAGCCAGGCAACTCACATGCCACGAATCCGGAAGGATTAATAGGCTTCACCGTGGAGGATCAAAGGGACCGAAAGTATGCGAACCGGCTCAACAAATACTACGATGAGGTGATCGCTGTCATTCGTGGTGCAGACTCCATCCAGATATTTGGACCGGGTGAGGCAAAAGGCGAGCTGGAAAAACGCATCGGGCAGGTTGGACTCAAAGCCCGGATGCCAGCCACTGAAGCCACGGACAAGATGACCGATCGCCAGATCTCAGCGAAAGTTCGGGAACACTTTTTGACCTACATAGTGCCGCATAAATAATTAAACCTTTGCTTTGGAATTTCGCCTACTTGTGGCACTCAAAAGCTCAATTACGCATGTAGAACATGCGTGAGACAAGCGGTAAGTGTTTTACGAAAAGCAGGAAATGCTTACAATAAGGGGGATCAATAAAGAAACGCGAGGATCTCATGATCAAAAAACCACATCTCAAAGAGACTAGAGATTATTACACACGTCCGGAGCATATGGAGGCGGAGGCAGAAGAGCAGTTCAAGACGCCAGTTGAACACTAACTACCTTATCCAGTGATTCCAATCAAGCCGATCCGCTGGTAATCAGATGAAACCAATCAGTCTTTTTCCAAAGAAACTGACTCAACAACCTAAGCCCTCTGCAGTTCTGGATACCTATTGGACTCTCACGACCGATCAACTCCTTTCCGAGCTTCACACTACCCGTAACGGCATCGAACAAGTCGACGCGGAGAGCCGCATCAAACAATATGGGCCAAACACGCTCAAAGCACAGCGACAAACGACCGCGTTTGGGTTGCTGTTAAGCCAATTTAAGAGCCCTCTGGTACTGATCCTGATTTTCGCATCGATCGTCTCCGCCTTTGTAGGCGAGTGGACCGATGCCATCATCATTCTGGCTGTCGTCCTCGGCAGCACAATGCTCGGCTTTGTGCAGGAATATCGGGCCAGCAACGCGGTTGAGAAATTGCGCTCGCAGGTGACCATCAAGTCCAGTGTATTACGCGGCGGCAAATCGAAGATGGTACCCTCCGAACAGATCGTTCCCGGCGATGTGGTTCTACTCTCCGCGGGGAGTCTGATCCCAGCCGATGGGATTGTGCTGGAGACCAACGACTTCTTTGTGAATCAAGCCGTGCTGACCGGCGAAACGTTCCCGGTCGAGAAAACTCCGGGAATTGTTCCTTCCACAGCCAGTCTGGCAGATCGTACCAATTGTGTCTTCATGGGAACCAGTGTCCGCAGCGGTACGGCACATGTGTTGATCGTACAGACGGGTAAGTCTACTGTGTTTGGCGGGATTGCCGAACGGCTCAGCCTGCGTCCGGCTCAGACAGAGTTTGAACGCGGCGTCCAAAAATTTGGTTATCTGTTGACGCAAGTCATGCTGGTGATGGTAGTGATTGTGCTGGCCATCAATATCTTCCTCGCCAAGCCACCCATCGACTCACTGCTCTTTGCGCTCGCCCTGGCAGTAGGATTGGCACCTGAGCTCCTCCCCGCGATTATCAGCATCACTCTGGCACACGGCGCGCAACAGATGGCGAAACGTGGCGTGATCGTGCGCAGATTGAACTCCATCGAGAACTTTGGCAGCATGGATGTGCTCTGCACCGACAAGACCGGCACCCTCACAGAAGGCATCGTCCGCCTGGATGGCGCGCTTTCCCCCAACGGGGAGCCATCTGCCGCCGTTCTGAATTACACCTATCTCAATTCGCAGTATCAAACGGGGTTGAACAATCCCCTGGATGACGCCATTAGTGCTTATGCGCAAAGCACTGGGATCAAGAGTGGATCCGAGCAAAAGATCGATGAAATTCCTTATGACTTCGTGCGCAAGTGTTTAAGCGTCGTTACAGCCAGTGCAAGAGATGAGCGTACTCTTATCACAAAAGGTGCACTGGAAAACATCTTGAAGCTTTGTACTTATGTGCAGTCAGAAGGCGACAGCCATTCCCTGGATGATAAAGCATTGGCTGGGATTGAACAACGCTACAGCGACTGGAGCAGTAAGGGCTTCCGCGTCCTAGGTGTGGCCATTCGAAAATTGGAGGGAAAAGCCGTATCCTATTCCAGCACCGACGAAAAGGATATGATCTTTATTGGCTTTCTGCTCTTCTTCGATCCTCCAAAGCCCGACGTGCAGCAAGCCATTGTCGATTTGGCAAAACGTGGTGTACAGCTCAAAATCATCACCGGCGATAACGAGAAAGTCGCTCGACATGTTGCTGAGGCGGTCCATCTTCCGATTACAGGCTTGCTGACTGGCAATGCCCTGAACAACATGCGGGACGAAGCCCTGTGGCACGCCGCCGAGCGTACGAACATCTTCGCAGAAGTGGATCCTAACCAGAAAGAACGTATTATTCTTGCCTTGCGCAAGACGAAACACGTAGTTGGTTATATGGGTGACGGCATCAACGACGCCCCGGCTTTGCACGCTGCTGACGTGGGCATCTCGGTCGATACAGCGGTGGATGTGGCCAAAGATGCCGCCGACTTCGTATTGCTCAAACAGGATTTGGATATTCTGCGCGAAGGGATTGATGTTGGCCGCGTGACGTTTGCCAACACGCTCAAATATATTCTAACGACCATCAGTGCCAACTTCGGTAATATGTTCAGCATGGCTGGCGCTTCACTGCTCCTGCCATTTCTGCCCTTACTTGCACCCCAAATCCTGCTCAACAACTTCTTATCCGATATTCCAGCCACCACAATTGCCAGCGATAATGTTGACGCAGAGTGGGTGGCAAAGCCGCGCCGCTGGAACACCGTCTTTATTCGCGATTACATGGTCCTTTTCGGTTTGGTCAGTTCGATCTTTGACTTCCTGACCTTTGGGGTACTCTTATTCATCTTCCGCGCCTCGCCCGCGGAGTTTCGCACCGGCTGGTTCATCGAGTCCCTCTTAACTGAACTGGTAATCGCGCTGGTTGTGCGAACACGTGGACTGTTCTTCCGCAGCCGCCCGGGCAAACTCTTGCTGATGAGCACGCTGATCATTGTGGCTCTCACTCTTGTCCTGCCATATGTCCCTATCAACTTCCTGTTTGGCTTTATTCCCTTACCTGCGTCGTTGATGTTGATGATGCTCGGACTAACCGCGCTTTATGTTCTGGTCACCGAAATAGCCAAAAGGTATTTCTATTCCCGGATGGAGAATTCATTTGCCTGAGAAGAGAAGGTGATTCAGAAGCTGCAATATTTTTTATGAATGGGCCACCTCTACCCCTTGAATGTCCCGCGCGCTTGCTTATTCGAGGGGATTACCACTACACGTAATGTTCCATCGAGGGTGTTGAAACTTTCCAACCTGTAACCGTTAAACCAATTTACTCGATCCCATCAAAAATATGATCGAGCACATCCTCGCTTACATCGAAGACCGCGCCATTCTCAGGGATCGCCTGCTCGGTCATCCATTTTGGCAAACGGTCATCTTCCTTGGTGAATCCAGCCCGCCGATTGAACTCACGCTCCATTTTGATCGTTTCTTTTCCGAGCGCCTGTAAAGCGTTATCCGGAATATCATCCCAGCCATAGCGTGCTTTTAACAAACGTTTGACAACCGCATCCGGCGTCGCGGCATAACCGAATCCAGCAAAGATGCAGGCTCCCAATGTATCGTAACCAGCCATATTCAATTGCGCGTTCAACGACGGGTCTTTTTGAACGGTCGGATCAAGATGGTTGATCTGAGCCCGAATCGTCAGCCCAGCGGTGTGATCGGCTCCCTGGGGAGTCGTTGCATACGTCACACCGGTCCCTTTTATGGAACGGGGCTCATAGCCAGACATGGCCTGTCCTTTCACGGCGGGCACCCGTTCGATATTATATTTTTTTCCGACACTCACCGCACCATTTCCAAGTACCTGTCCCAATTCTGTTCCCTGGCGAATCTCGTCAATCAGTTTCATTGCGCTGGCTTCATCACCCCAGGTCATTAAGCCGGCTTCGGCGGCAACACCCAACGCCGCGCCGATCTCGATGGAATCAAGTCCCAGGTCATTGACCTGCCAGTTCAATCGCCCAATCGAATCGAGCGATCCAA
>Ga0065705_10104386_pt1 | contig 17190 bp, 8 predicted proteins | sample SwibulcommuniRL2_FD_59092 | JGI IMG/M metagenome (GOLD analysis project Ga0065705, IMG submission 59092) | Bulk soil microbial communities from switchgrass field near Rose Lake, East Lansing, Michigan, USA - RL2 Bulk Soil v2 (version 2) | ecosystem: Environmental > Terrestrial > Soil >...
AAAGCGCCGGAGGCTCCACGATCGGCTCCGGATCAACCTGCGAGGCGGTGCGGGGCGCAAAGGCCGGCGGCATTTCCTCTTCAATCGGCCGGCGCGTTAACTGGTCCTCGAGCGATCCTCGTTCGCTGACGATGACGATGCGCGCCACCGCGTGGAGCAGGATCCGCTCAGGCTCTTTCAACAGATCGGAACGACGCACAAAGACGCCGCCGGGCTTATCCAGTAACATCTGCGCGCCTGACGCGCGCACGGCCGCCTGCAAATCATCCTGCAGGTTTTGCGCATAACTCGAAGGATGATCGTTCAGGATCACCAGATCAAATTGCAGGCCCTTCATCCGCAGGTACTGGTGTCCACGCAAAAGCTGACGGGCCATCAGCACGTCCTCTTCGCGTTCGAGCCGCAGGATCACGATCGGCAAGTCGCCACTGATGCCCTGCCCCCAGAGCGAAGACTGCGCGAGCTGGTTTAGCGCCAGCACATGCGATTGCGGCCGCAGCGATGGATCGATATAGAGAATTCGTCCTCCGAGTCTTTGAAACAGATGGGCCTCGTCCGGATCAATGTGCAGGTGACTCATTTCGACCTGCGCGCGCGTCCAGGCCATCCGCGATTCACGCTCGAAAATGTTCGCGTCGTAATACTTCTCAGCGAGGGTGATCGCGTGCTCGCGGGATCTGGCAACACCGGTAGTAAAGACAATCTGGGCAGTTTCATTCGGCTGTAAGCGAACGCGGCAACGCAAACTGAAGACTGGATCGAGCACGGCGCCGACCGTGTTCGACAGTGGGCGATCCTCGATGATCGCAACCGGGTCTGCGGTCGTGTGACCCCGGCCGACAAAACGCGAACGGTCAGTTTCGAATTGAATCCCGCCAATCGTATCGCTGCTGGTAGACAACACATGCACGCCCCAAACAGCCTCGTCCTTTGATGAGCGCGGACGCCGGCGGGCCAGCAGCGCGTGGTGCGCCGAGTGAAACGCAGTTTCAATGAACAGGTTGCTGAACGCGGGATGGGCGAGATCATCAGCGCGCGGGGCCAGCACGATTTCAGCATAGCTGGTCAATTCGATTTCGCGGGGGCGGTTCGAATAATTCGCCAGCGAAATGCTCCGCATCTCAGCATTGTCTTCGGCCGACACAATCACTTCCATGTGAGTAATGATGCCGAAGTCGCGCCGCCAGAAATCGGCTTTGTCTTCAGAAAACGCCACTTCATAGCTCTGCGGTTTGGTGGCAATCGGTTGATATCCGGCGGACCAGACGGCCCCGCTGCGCAGGTCGCGGATATAAACAAAGGCGCCCCAGTTATCGCGAGTGACGTCTTCGCGCCAGCGCGTGACGGCGCGTCCACCACAGTCTGAATAGCCGCCGCCGGCGGTCGTGACCATCACGCTGTATTTTCCATTCGATAACAGTTGCGTTCGCGGCGTCGGTAAATCAGCAGAGTCGTAAGCCCGGGTCACCAGGCCGGTGAGGGTCCGCACGATGCGGCCGCTCAAAACTTCTTCAGCGCGCGGATGCGCGGCTTGCACGCCACGCGGGATGCGTTCCTGCAAAATCAACTCGGTCGCCTGCACGGCCGGATCGCTGTGAAATCGATTCGGCATGATCTCGTCATTAAGCAGATTGTCGAGGGCGATCAAGCTCATGCCCTGATGGTGCGCCATGAACGCGCGAACCACTGTGCAGGTTTCACCCTTCTTCACTCGTTCCGGTGTGAAATCCAGCGCTTCGTAAAGTCCGTAGCGAGAGAGCGCCCCTTCGCGCTCGAGCCGGCGCAGGTTCTCCATCGCGCGCACCGGCGAAATCATCGACGCCAGGATCGTTGAGTAGGGCGAGATCACCAGGTCCTCGATCAGCCCGCGCTTGAGGCCAAGACCGGGAACACCGAAGGGGCCGTACTGGTAATTGAAAGACAAGTCACGCGCGGCATAAGCCGACTCGGAAATTCCCCACGGCACGCCGCGTTCGTATCCGTATTCGATTTGACGATGGACCACCGACTCGTAGGTTTCGCTCAGCAGCGTCTCAGGATAGTTGCGCATGACGATCAGCGGCATGAGGTACTCGAACATCGTAGCGGTCCACGAGATCAGCGCCCTTCCACCATCGACCGAGGTCATTTGCCGGCCCATGCGAAACCAATGTTCCTGGGCTACGTCGCCTTTGGCAATCGCGATGAAACTCGCCAGCCGCGCTTCCGTGGCCAGCAGGTCATAGAAAGACTTGTCGTGATGTCCTTCAGTGACGTTGAACCCAATCGTGAACACCTTCCGTTCGGGATCGAGCAGGAACCTGAAATCCGTGTCATCGACCAGTCGCTGACACTGGGCCGCGGTGTGCGCAATTCTGTTTGAGATCGTCCGCGCCGGCTCAGCCCCTTGTTCGAGGGCGATGGTCAGAGCTTTCAATTCTTCCAGGGCCGCGTCGCGATGACCTTCAGCCGCACCTTTTTCGATTTCCGAACGCAGGGCCGCCAGTTGGACCAGCGCCCGGTCGGCCGTCTCTGACAGCTCAGCGAGCGATGGCACGCGGTGCAGTTCTCTTTGCACGCTTCGCCAGTTGACGGCCACGTCTAATTCTCTGCAGGACAAACTCAGGTTCGTTACCGGCACGATAGCCCAGGGCGTCAACAGATTCAGGTCGCGGAGATAATTGCGCGCCTCCTTCAACAACGAGGCGGCCCACCAGCGCACATCGGCAAATTGTTCGCCTCCATGTTCGTGCGAAAACGCCGCGACGATGTCGTCGATCTCGTGGGCCCGCTGGCTCAACTCTTCCAGCAAAGCTGCCCACTTGGGAAGAGTCTCCGGCGCATCGCGTGAGAGCAATCGGGCGCAGGCTTCCACCTCGGCAGTCAACTCCTTCATGGTGATTGCCGAGGTGCGCTGTCGCGGCGCTGCTAATTGCGACAATTCAAGCTTGAGCGCATTTAGCGTGTCGCCCATTCCGAGCAACGCCCCGCCATCCAAAAGTTTTTGATCCGGGAGTTCAACCAGGGCTTGCTTGAGCGCAATGAAACTGCCGGCGAGATTTCCACTGTCCACAGTCGAGACGTATTGCGGCCACAAAGGCTGCAGCGTGCGCGTGTCATGCCAGTTGAAGAAATGGCCGCGAAATTTTTGCAGCTTGTCGAGGCTTACGAACGTGAATTCCAAACGCTCAAGCAACTCAGTCAGACCGATATAGCCAAAATCGCGCGCCGCCACAGTCGAAAGCAGAAGCAATCCGATGTTGGTGGGCGAGGTGCGATGCGCAACCACTGGCGGGTCTTCCTGAAAATTGTCCGGCGGCAACCAGTGGTCTTCGTCCCCCACGAATGTTTCAAAGAAGCGCCAGGTACGTCGCGCCACGATTCGGGCCGTCCGCACGTCACGAGCGCTGAGCGGTGCTTTACTTTGTATGCGCCGGCGACTGACATAAAAAGCGATTAGCGGAGACAGAGCCCACATCACCAGAGCCAGCCCGGCATAAGGCAACGCCCGAGGCTTAAGCAGAATGATCAGCACCACGATCGCCAGGCAGATCGCTTCCACCGACCACATGAATCTGAAGAACGAGCGAAGATCGTGCTTGTTCGATTTCTCGACCCGGGCCTGCGTTACCCACTCCAGCAGGTAACGGCGGGAAACTAGTTTGCGATAAACCGTGCGCACAATCGCATCGGCCATTAACCACGACTGATGTGCGATAAAAACAATTTCAACAACCAGCTGAGCGGTGCCCGTCCGGAAGTCGCCCCAGACACTCCAGAAGTGACTGGTCCAGGGGACGCCTCGCGGATGAATCAACAAGCCGCTGGTTAAGTGCGCGTAAACGGGAAACGCCAGTGTCAGAAGCACAAAGAGACTGATCCAGACACCGCGTCCCGGCAGGACCGTCCAGCCGGCAACGAGCAGCAGAACTATTGCCGGCGCCAACAGGCTGCGGCGCAAATTGTCGAAAATCTTCCAGCGCGAAATTGTCGAAATGTCATTTCTCTTTTTCTTGCCGCTCGCGTCGCGAACCGTGGGAGCGAGCCAGCCGGCAATTTGCCAATCACCTCTGGTCCAACGATGCTGGCGTTTCGCATAGGTGTCGTACTGCGTGGGATAGTCGTCAAGAAATTCGATGTCCGAAACCAGCGCGGCTCGCGCGAAGATCGATTCAAAAAGATCGTGGCTCAGCAATGTTCCGTCGGGAACCCGATCGTCCAGGGCGCGCTCGAATGCATCGACGTCGTACAACCCTTTGCCGGTGTAAATGCCTTCGCCGAAAAGATCCTGGTACGCATCCGAAGCCGCAGTCGTGTAGGGATCGATCCCGGTATTACCGGAAAAGACGCGCGCGAAGAGGGATCGCGAACCGCTCTCCAGCGAAATGCTCACGCGTGGTTGAAGAATTCCGTAACCACGAGCCACCATGTCCGTCTCCGGATCGAACTTCGGCTGGTTCAAAGGATGAATCGCCGCACCCAGCAAACGCCACGCAGCGTCCCTGGGCAATTGCGTGTCGGCATCCAACGTGATTACGTAACGAATCTTTGCCAGCAGCTCGGCTTCGGCGGTGGCCACCACGAAGCTGGTGTCGCCGGCGCCACGCAGGAGTTGATTGAACTCGCGCAGTTTGCCGCGCTTCCGTTCCCAGCCAATCCATTTTCCTTCCGTTTCGCACCATTGCCGGCGACGATGGAAAAGATGAAAACGAACTGACCCGCCATCGTGATAACGTTGGTTCAGTCCCTCAATTCCCAGCCTCGCGGCATCGAGAATTTCTTTATCCGCGGGTATCTCCGGCTTGGCCGCATCGGTGAAATCACTCAACAGACCGAAGTACAAATGCTCGTCGCGATTGGCCAGATAGGTGACTTCGAGTTTATCGATCAGTGTTTCGATGGTAGCGAGGTCGGCGAGCAGAACGGGCACAACCACGATCGTCCGGGCTTCGGCCGGAATGCCCTGCGAAAGATCGATCTTGGGAAGCAGGCGTGGCTCAAACAGATGCGTGATGTCCCAGTTGAGCACGCTCAGCGCGAGTTCGCTCGCCGGGATCAAAGCGAGCAAAGCCGTGATGACAACTAACGCTACGCCGCCGCCGCTCGCAAAAACGCCCAGTCCCAGCAGGCCGACAAGTAACCCGGTTAACAAGATCAGCCCGCCCAGGTACACACCCGTTGCGTGCCGGGTAACGAGACGCCGAACAAACTCGCCGAGGCTCAATCGACAGGAAACCTCGCCCTCGAGCTGGGGCAGCCCTTCGTCAATCAGAAAATATCCAACATGGGCCCGAGCTGAAGCATGGTCCGCATCGTTCGCCGCTTCAGCCAGTGCCAGGACCTTTTGCGCTATCTCAAGTTCACTCTTTCTCGTGCGTTTGCTGACCCGCTCGATCATGTGCCGGTATCGATCGCGAGTGGCGAAATCCATCCGCGAATATATGCCGGCAGGATCTTTAGCCAGCTCCGGATCGATCAGGCTGACTGTTTCAAAGAAGTCTCTCCAATCCAGCGTCGAGAGCAGCCGCATGCTGGTGATGATGTTGCCCACCGTGACCTGCGCCGCTGCCTGCCGGCGATGCTCGTCGCGCACCACCTGATCAATCGAGACTTGCTCTTTGACCAGTTGTTTTTCCAGCCATTCGAAAACCACCAACAACCCGGGATCCTGTTCGCGCAAACGCTGGGTCAGCTGCACGGCAAACGTGTGACTCATCGTCTTGCGCTTTCCGTAACGCGAAGAAAGCAGCGGCACCACTTCATCAGGCTGGCGGCGAATAAGCTCCAGCAACTTGTCGGCGAGCTTGTCGGCTTCTTCGCGTTCCGCGCGCGCCGACACGATGCGCGAAGTGAGGCGGCGCAGGTTTTCCACCAGGGCAATGCGCAGACTGATCGGCACCGCCCACAACTCGCCGATGGAAAGCGGCGACACCGTCTGATAGGCGTTGATGAACCGTCGCAGCGTTTCCGTATCCAGATGGCTGTCGGTATGGGCGACCAGGGCAATCGAAAGAGCATAAATGCGCGGATAGTCCTTGTAGTCGCCCTCCGCGAGCTTAGGCAATTCCTGGTAGTAGCCGCGCGGCAGGTCTTCGCGAATTTCGCGCACTTGCTCTTCGACAATATGAAAGTTATCGACCAGCCATTCGGCCGCGGGCGAGATGACGTGTTCCTGGCGGATCGATTCTGCGAGTTCTTTATAAGCTGCAATCAGCTTGCGGCTGTTTTCTTCCAGCCGAGGCAGTAGCAGATTTATCCGCCGAACTTTTTCTGCCACCTTGTGTTCGGCTGCCAGGGTCGCGGCGTATTGTTCCAGGCGCTCGACGCTGAGCAACTCTTCACGGATCGGCGTCTCGCCGCTGGACGCGTGCCAGAGTTTGCCCGTCAATGTATTCAGCCAGGTCAGCATACCTGTCGACCAAAGGGGGATTTTTTAGGGGCTGAAAATGGGATGCCTTAGGATATCACGACCGCGGCGGCACCACAGTTAAGGAGGCAGTTCGATGTTTCGCGAATCTGTTTTTAAGCTTGAACTTTTTTGTGGAGTGCCCGTTTATGGAGTGCGGCGACTTGTCGCCGCTTTTGAAAGCGCTGACGAGTCAGCGCACTCCAAATCTCGTCACCAGCCGGATCTCAAAGGAGGGGTCTCAGCTGAACGGAAACGCTGCGCGAGAGTCGAACTGAGTTCAATTAATCCGGGAATTATGAAGAAGATAGCCACCGAACTCAGGAGGGCGCCCGTCACGAACCGTGATAGGTGGTTGTTGTGCCAGATATTGAAATAGCCGAGCGCGAAATCGATTGCCAACGGAATGGCCGCCAGAAACAACCAAAACAGTCTCGGTGTGTCCGTTTGTTTTAAGGATCGCACCAGCGGATACGCCAGGGCCGCGAGCGCTAAGCCTGAATACAAACCGGTGCAGCGTGAACAGACGCCAAACTTGTGACCGGCCAGATGAAACGAGCGCTCGGGAATCTGATGACAGACGAAGCTGAACGCTGAATAGATTGCCGAGGCAAGTGCCGGGTGCCCGCTTGCGTGCGCAATCGGCGCCGCGAATATCAAACACAGCAGCCCAAAGGAGATGGCAACCACCAGCAGCCAAACAACCCGGGCGGTGGCCAAGGTCTGCCCAGCTGGCGCGCGCATAACCGCGTTTGGAGTTGAATTCAAAATCCCAAATTCAAGATCTAAGATCCCAGACCTAAGACCCAAAGCCTAAGACCTAAGACCCAAGACCTAAAACCTAAAGCCTAAAATCTAATCACTGTGTCCGGCCCGCCCTCGATATGAATACTGTCGACGAAGCGAATGTGTTTTGACTCGCTCGTCATCACCAGAGAGTGCGTGCGCTTGCCGGAGCCGAAGAAGCGCACACCGCGCATCAACGCTCCATCAGTAACACCCGTTGCGGCAAAAATGATCTTCTTGCCGGGGGCCAGGTCGTCCGTGTCGTAAACCTTGTTGTGATCCGGGATGCCCATTGACTTGAGCCGCTCGATGACTTGCTCAGCCGGCGGGACCTTATCTTTATCGACCCCCAGCCGGTCAGGATCGAAAACCAGACGTGCCTGAATCTCACCGTTCAAACATTTGACTGCGGCCGCGGTCAGCACGCCTTCGGGGGCGCCACCGATACCGATGCACGCGTGGATGTTGGTGCCGGCCACGGCCGCGGAAATTCCGGCGGATAGATCGCCATCTGAAATTAACCGAATACGCGCACCCGCCGCCCGAACGTCATCGATGATCTTCTTGTGCCGCTTGCGATCCAAAACAATTACCGTCAGGTCCTCAATGTCGCGGCCCAGCCGCCGGGCGATGTTGCGCAAGTTGTCTTTCACCGGCGCGTCGATGTCGATTACTCCTCGTGAGGAAGGCCCAACGACGATCTTGTCCATGTAGATATCCGGCGCGTGCAACAAGCCTCCGCGTTCGGCTGCTGCCAGGACCGCGATTGCATTGTTAGCGCCCAGCGCGCAAAGGTTCGTGCCTTCGAGTGGATCGACTGCAATGTCGACTTCGGGACAGGATGCAGCCAGCTCTTCGCCTACGCCGAAGCCTCCCCCTACTTCTTCGCCAATGAAGAGCATCGGCGCTTCATCGCGTTCTCCTTCGCCAATGACGATGCGGCCCCGCATCGGCACAGAGTCCATCACTTCACGCATCGCTTCGACGGCAACCTGATCCGAATACTTCCGATCGCCCTGGCCCATCGTTCGCGCCGCAGCGATTGCGGCGGCTTCGGTCACGCGCAGGAAATCCAGGGACAACTCGCGTTCAGTTCTCACTTCTGGCGCCATTATTTGTCTCCTTTTGCGCAGAAGAAATCTCTGCGATCAGTGCGATTTGAATGTGTTGAAGAAAACGGCGACATAGTATCAGAGGAGTGTTTCGTTTTCCCAAAGTAGTTCGCAGAGAAACGCTCTTCGCGAGTTAGACCTAACGGGTGCGGTCCATCCGGCAATTGTCAGCACGATCCGGTTCTTCTCCATGGATTCGACTGAATCCATCCGTCCATGCACGACCGCGGCCAGCCTAAAATGATCGTCGCGGTCGTGAGTTTCCGTTTTCCACCATGCCGGCCGTCAGTCAGAGGCGAAGCACCTGAAGACAAAAATTCTTGTCTCAATATCTTTTGATTACTTTTTTTGAAGATATAGCAACGGTTATCGACATTCGCATGAATTCTTGCTTTTAGGCTGGCCTCTTTGGTCGAAAGTATCTAGAATGCCCGCCATGGCGAATGTTTTGATTGTGGATGACGACGATGCCGTCCGTGGGATACTTCTGGATCTCCTTTCGGATCGCTATCAGTGCAATACGGCCAGCACTGCCGAGGAAGCGTTTCAGTACCTCGAAATTGAAAACTATGACGCCGTATTGACTGACATTGCGATGCCCGGGTTGACTGGCGTCGAGCTCATGAAGCGCGTCCAGCTCAAAGACCTGGACACACCGGTGATTCTCATCTCAGGTAAGAACGACGAGCAGGATTCAGAAGCGCTGATCAAATTGGGAGCGTTCGCATATTTGAACAAGCCTTTCAGCCTGGACGAAATTGAATACATCGTCGGTCGAGCGGTTGGTTCCAGAAACGGTTCCGCCTGAACATCGTCAAGGGCCGCGGACTTTCTACGAACCCAAACGCAAAGGCCGAAGCCAATGCTTCGGCCTTATTGCTTTGTCAGAGGCCCCGGGCGTAAGCAAGGGCCCACGATGGTTAGCGTGCTCTCTCTTACGGTCGAGCTTCTGACCCGAGTTGGTTTGTGCTTTAGGAAGCGACGGCGCTGGCTTCGGAGGATTTCCAGGCCGGCAGAGTCTTTCGCGCCGGCTTCTCCTTTTTCAAACCCAGGGCCCAATCCGCCTGCATCAATGTGTGAATGTCGCGCGTCCCTTCATAAATCACTGCGGCTTTGCAGTTGCGCAGGTATCTTTCGACCGGATAGTCATTCGCGTAACCGTTAGCTCCGTGAACTTCGATCGCCATTGAGGCAGCCTTCTCGCTGCGCACGGTCGCTTGCCATTTCGCCAGACTGGTCGCCCGGCCACTCGGCTGGCCCTGGTTCTTTAACCATCCGGCCTTCAACCAAAGCAGGCGCGACATTTCATAGTCAGATTCCATCTCGGCAATTTTTTGTTTGACGAGCTGATGATTGGCGATCTTTGTTCCGAATGTTTCCCGTTCCAGCGCGTAGGCAACTGAAGCGTCGCGCGACGCGCGAATCACGCCGGTGGCGCCGGAGGCGACAGTGTATCGGCCTTGTTCCAGGGCGAACATGGCGATCTTGAAGCCTTCGCCTTCTTCACCCAGCAGATTCTCTTTGGGAACCCGCACGTCCTGCAAAGAAAAGTAGCCGGTGTTGCCTGCGCGAATCCCAAGCTTTCCGTGAATAGTTCCCGAAGTGAACCCTTTCATGCCGCGCTCAACGATGAAGCAGGACATGCCCGAATGATCGCGGTTCCGTTTTTTCTCTTCATCGGTCCAGCAGAAAAAGAGGAAGTTGTCGGCGAAATCGGCGAGGCTAATCCACATCTTCTCGCCATTCAAAACGTAGTCGTCGCCTTCGCGTCGCGCAGTCGATCGCGAGCCTACAACGTCCGAGCCTGCTCCCGGTTCAGTCAAACCGTAAGTTGAAAGCTTCTCGCCTTTGGCCTGCGGCACCAGGTATTTTTGTTTCTGCGCCTCCGTGCCCCAGCTCAAAAGCGTCAACGAATTCAAGCCGGTGTGAACGGACATAGCAACGCGCAGAAATGTATCAACGGCTTCCAATTCTTCGCAGACCAGGCCGAGGGAAATGTAATCGAATCCGGCGCCGCCGTATTCTTCGGGAATGCAGACGCCGAGCAGATTCAGCTCGGCCATCTTCTTGAAAATCTCGGGATGCGACTCCTGTTTCTCATCCCATTCTTTTATGTAAGGCGCAACTTCCTTTTGCGCGAATTCGCGCACGGTTTGCACCAGGGCTTCATGGTCGTCGGTAAGTTGAAGGTCAATCATAATCCACAGATTACACAGATTACCTAGATTTTAGAAAAGGCCATGACCATTATCCGCAGATTACGCAGATTTCGCAGATAAGGTAAAAACAATTCGGCGATGTTCAAGGCTCCGTGTTCCGAAGTTTAGCAGCAAGCCCAATTGATACCTTGTAGCCTTAAGGTAGTTAATAACTTGTGCCTCTTCAACTCCGCTCATTCGTGCAAGTGCCTTTAACTCGACTACGATTGAGCCGAAACAAATAAAATCAGCGCAATACTTCGTGCCAAGAAGTTGATCCTTGTAATGAATTGCCAATTTCACTTCGCGCTGAAACGGAATACTTCGTTTTTCAAATTCGATAGCCAACGCTTCTTGATAGACCGGTTCCAGAAAACCGTGCCCTAACTGTTTGTGTACTTCAATTGCCGCGCCAATGATCGCATAGGTACGGGGATCGCGCTCTCTAAGAGTGTCGCTAATGTCCACGAGGCAGAATTTTTCACCCGGATCATCCCATAACGTAGCCAGTTATTTGATAGCTGTTTTTTCATCTGTGTAATCTGCGTAATCTGCGGATATAAAAGTCTTTGCAACTTTTTTCGCTTCGTCCAAATCGCTTACCCGGCCATCCAACTGCATTTCATAAATCGCCTTGGTAATTTCGCCGATACGGGGACCAGGCTCGAGTCCCATTTCCAAAAGATGCCGGCCAAGTAACATGGGCGCCGGCGCTTTTGACTCGACTGCCAATTCACGCGCCCGCTCTATGAACCAATCCTGTGCTGCGGCGTCATACCATTTCTCGCGCGGCACCCACTCGGCATTGCGGCCGAGCGAATCAGCTTTGGCAACGCGATACAAAAGGTCGAGTTCGCACTTGCGCGCCAGTCGCCGAAAGGCCCCGTCGCCAACTTCATTTCGCTTCTTATAAAACTCGCCGGGCTTGAGATGGTCGCGCACCAGCGCAATCACCTGAGCGCGCACGTCATACCCATCCATCGTGTGAACCTTCAGTCGATCGAGAAAACTCTCGGACGGAGGGACGCCCGCTTCCTCGTGTTCGCGCGAACGCGTGCGCCCATCGATGAACGCGGTCGTCGCCGGCTTGCCAAAGTCGTGACACAACGCCGCGAGTATTACCGTTACCTGCTTTGGGTAAGACAAGTCGTCGATCAGCTCGCGGGCCCGGTCCACAGTCAAACGTGTGTGAACGAAAACATCGCCTTCGGGATGCCACTCGGGATCCTGCGGCACGTCGATGAGCGCTTTGATTTCGGGAAACAGTTGATCGAGCACGCCGAGCTCATGCAGCCAACCTAAACCAATTGAAGGACGTCGGGCCCGCAAAAGCAGCTTCTCAATTTCTCCCCAGATTCGTTCCGGCGGCAGGTCCGACAAATCGATCTGGCGACAGAGCTCAGCAGTTTCCGCTGCGATCCTGAATTCAAACCGGGCGGCAAACTGGGCGGCGCGCAACACGCGCAGGCTGTCTTCGGCAAACGTCTTAGGCGAGACCGCGCGCAGGACTCCGCGATCGATGTCTGTGCGACCATCAAACGGATCGAGGATCTCTTCGGTAAGCGGATCTTTCAGAATCGCATTGATGGTGAAGTCACGCCGCAGCGTCGCGTCTTCCACCGTCATTGCCGGGTCGCCTTCGATAACAAATCCGCGATGACCGCGTCCGCTCTTTCGCTCACGACGCGGCACCGAAACATCAAGGTGGGCGCCCAGTTTGTAGACAGTGAAGGCTTCACCGACGACATTAACTTCGCCAAACTCGTCCAGCAAGTCTCGCAATCGCCCCGGCTCAACTCCATAGACTTCCAGGTCCCAGTCTTTGGCCTCCCGGCCCATTAGCTCGTCACGCACACATCCGCCGACGAGCAACGCACGACCATTTTCGGCGCGCACGGCCTGGGCCAGGGCAAGCACTTTGTCGGGAAGGCGGGCCATTTCAGTCCAATGTCCAATGTCCAATGTCCAATGTCAACGACCGCGAGGACGTGTCCAGCGTGACCTTGGACTTTGGACTTTGGACTAATCCTGATCGCCGATGATGACGTTTGTTCCGCGCGTGGACGGCAAGCAACTGATGATTTGGGCGCGTTCAATCTTAGTCAGTTCGGTTCCGGCGGCGTGCCAGAGCTTCACCCAGAATGTGCGGGTCTCGCCATGGATCGCGAAAGTCGAACCATCATTCATGACCGGCACTGGCTCGGCGGTGGTTCCATCTCTTAACTCTTCGAGCAATTCAGGAATGTATGGCTTTAGCTTTTCGAATTGCACCAGCACGGCGCCTTCAGCGATTTCGGCCGGCGGCAATTCAACCGGGTCGGCGGATTCGAGCAGCAGACGCGACTCGGTCTGGTGATCGCGTTTTTTAACAATTGGCATGATCTAAAAGGAGCGGCCAGAAATCGTTTCGCAAATGGTGCCCTCCCTGACGGTCGGGCTTCTGACGCTGTCACCGCAATCAAATCACAGTGTGCTCAAAACTCAAAACGGCTTGACTGAAACGACCCGGTCGCTTACATTGGGCCTGCGCAAAACAGCGCCGCGATTACAGATGATCGGTCAAAGCCACAGCTATCGCTACTGTTATTATTACGGTCCGCTCTCCATTTGGAGGGACGGTCGGGCGATGAGCTGTCGCGAGACGATCAGGTAACTCGCAGACAAGTTTCAGAAACCGGCCATCGGTCCTTCCGAGTGAAGGATCGGTGGCCGGTTTAGTTTTTGCATGAAGGGCTTTGAGCTTAGACATTAGAGCTTAGCCGGTTATCTCGCTCTAAGATCTAAGCCCTAAGCTCTAACCACCGGAGAAAAATATGGACGAACATCAACCTTCAATCCTGTCCGATCACGTCGACGCCCGAATCGTCACCGGCGATCTGGACGAAGTCATTGCCGATCGAAATGCGATCGTCCAACTCGATCCGGATCATCCGGGATTCCGCGATCCCGAATATCGCCGCCGCCGCAATCAAATCGCGCAAATCGCGATGAACTACCACCCCGGCGATCCCATTCCTGATGCTCCTTATACGGACCTTGAGCATCAGGTTTGGTCGGTCATCTGGCGAGCTTTGCGGCCGGCGCATCAACAGCACGCCTGCGCCGAATATCTGAAGGCGATCGAGCAACTAAATTTTTCCGACGATCGCATCCCACAGTTGCGCGAAGTGAACGAGAGAGTTCGGGCCATCAGCGGATTTCGCCTGGAGCCGGTGGCGGGCCTGGTCCAGCCACGCGTCTTCCTCGAAAACCTCGCGGATGGAGTCTTCCTCTGCACCCAGTACATTCGTCATCACTCGACGCCCTTGTACACGCCCGAGCCTGACGTGGTTCACGAAATCGTGGGCCATGGCGTAACTCTGGCTTGCCCGCAATTAGCTGAACTCAACCGCCTGTTCGGCGAGGCCGTCAAGCGAACCACGTCCGCCGACAAACTGGAGCAATTGTCACGGGTCTACTGGTTCACTATCGAGTTTGGAGTATTGCGCCAGAACGGATCGATAAAAGCCTACGGCACCGGACTATTGTCATCGGCGGGCGAAATGGAAGAAATGCACAAAGCCGATTTGCGACGGCTGGATTTAGCGGCCGCCTCGAATGAGAAATACGATCCCACACACTTTCAACCAGTTTTGTTTTGCGCTGATTCGTTTGACGACCTCTATCAAAGGCTGCGCGAGTTTCTGGTGAACTGGTGAATCGACTGGAGCGACCGTCCCGGGTGCCGCGTAAAACCGAGTGACTTTAAGCTGCCCGCGAGGACGCTGGCGCTTCAAGTGATCGTGGATCTCGGAGAATTTCTGAAAATTTGAATTCACAAATCTTCTTGAGAATTAGACTGTCCCCAAATCGGCAATAAATTCGCTCGCGGGTGTACCAACGCAGCGGCATCGTCGTTGCATAAGCACAAGACAACCCCAGGAACCCTTGTATGTTCAGCCGTTCAAAAAGCTGAACCTGATCACTCTGCGAAGGAGGTTCCTATGCCAACCAAACTGAAACTTACGTTCCAGGTAATTATCTTTACGTTTGCATTGTTATGCTTCGGCGGTGTTTCCCTGGCCCAATCAACGGCTACGTTGCAGGGCACCATCAAAGACGAAAAGGGATCGGTGGTCCCGGGGGCAAAGGTGACAGCCCGCAACCTGGCCACCGGAATTGAACGCACCAGCCAAAGCGACTCTGACGGCAACTATCAGATCGCTTCGTTGCCGGTCGGCAGTTATTCCATCGGAGTCGAGGCCAGCGGTTTCAAGCGACAACTCGTCAGCAATATGAGCGTCGAAGTCGGCCGCACGATCGAGAAGGATTTCTCGCTCGAAGTCGGGACGCTGGAACAGAACGTCAACGTCACGGCCGATACTCCGGTGATTGAAACCACAACTATGTCGGTTGGCCAGGTCATCAATCAACGGACCGTGCAGGAGATTCCTTTGAATGGCCGGCACTTTGTTGATCTGGGATTATTGATTCCCGGTTCGGTGACGCCTCCTCAGAACGGATTTCTCACGGCGCCGCTGCGCGGCCAGGGTTCGTTCGGGTTGAACACTGCGGGCGGACGTGAAGACACCGTGAACTTCATGATCAATGGGGTCAATCTCAACGACATGGTGCAGAACCAGATCACCTTTCAACCATCCATCAATACGGTGCAGGAGTTTAAGGCTGATAATTCAACCTTCAGCGCCGAGTATGGCCGGAATTCCGGGGCCATCGTCAATATCGCAACCCGCAGCGGCGGCAACGAATATCATGGCGAACTGTTCGAATACCTGCGCAACGACGCGCTCGATGCTCGCAACTTCTTCAACTTCTGTCCGCCGGGACTCACAACCTGTAAGAACCAGGGCAGACCTCCGTTCAAGCGCAATCAGTTCGGCGGGAATATCGGCGGTCCGATAAACCTGCCGCACTTCGGTGAAGGCGGCTCGCCGTTCAGCTACCATGGCAAGAACAAGAGCTTTTTCTTTTTTAGTTACGAAGGCTTGCGTCAACGTCAGGGTCTGACGCTGCCCACGGTCACTGTGCCCACTGACGCGCAGCGGGCGGCGGTTACCGATCCTTCTATTCGCAAGTTGCTGCCGCTGATTCCGAGATCCTCGACCGGGCTTACCAGCGGTTCCGCGACTGCGCCGGTGAACATTGATCAATGGACACTGGACGTCAGTCACAATTTCAACGCTAACGATCGGTTGCACGGCTATTATGCTTTTCAGCGAGATTTTCGCGGCGAGCCAACCTTGCAGGGGAACAACATTCCCGGGTTCGGTGATACGCGCAAGTCCAGCCGTCAGATCTTCACGCTGAACGAGACTCATATCTTCAACGCCAACGTCGTGAATGAAGCTCGCTTTGGCTTCAATCGCATCAACATTCTTTTCAGTCCAAATGCGAAACTGAATCCGCTGGATTTCGATATTCAGAACGGCGTGACCGACCCAATCGGCTTGCCGCAGATAGCCGTTGGCGGTGGCGGGATCAATATGGGCGGCCCCACTGGATTTCCGCAGGGCCGATCGGACACCACCTTTGTCTTTTCAGATACGCTTAACTATCTGCGCGGAAACCACTCGTTGAAGTTCGGCGGCGAGCTGCGGCGCTTTTACAACAACAACACTAATCGCGACACAGGCAGCTTTACTTTCGCAAACACGGCCGCCTTTCTCGCGGGGAATGCGAACGGTTTCACCTCCACACTCGGTGATGTCTCAACAGCCATCGCCCAGGGCGCACTGGGCCTGTTTGTGCAGGACAACTTCAAAGTGCGACCCAACCTGACCCTGGAGTTGGGACTGCGCTGGGATTGGCTGATGTCGCCCACCGAGCGGTACGACCGATTTGCTGCCTATGTGCTGGAAACCAACTCGCTCGTGCGCGTCAATAACGGCATAGCCCCCATCTATCAGACCAACTGGAAGAACTTCCAGCCGCGTGTCGGCTTTGCGTGGGATCCATTTAAGGACGGCAAGACGTCGATCCGCGCGGCCTATGCGATTCTTGCCGATCAGCCGGTTACGAACCTGGTCACTGGTAATGCCACGAATCCGCCTTTCGCGTCTGCGGTGGCCTTACCGATTACGGTTCCGACGACCACTCTTTCCAACGCAATCAATGTGGCCGTTCCCGGCGCCACGGTTTCGCCAAGCTCGTCAGACCCGGGTTTTGAGAACGCTTACGTTCAATCGTGGAACTTGAACATAGAACGCGAAATCAAACCTGGTCTGGCCATCACTGCCGGATACTTCGCTTCGAAGGGAACTCATCTGCGTCTGACCCGAAACCTGAATCAGACATTTCTGAATGCTGCTCTGGTGGCCACGCGGCCATTTCCGGCTCTCTCGCCGACCAGCCCAATCGCGCCCGGAGTTCCCTTGCAGAACATTACCTTCCGGGAAAGCACAGGTAATTCGAGCTACAACGCTTTATGGGTTACCGCTAACAAGCGTTTGTCCGGCGGGCTGCAATTCAACGCTTCGTACACGTTCTCAAAGTCGATTGATTACAACTCGCAAAGTTCCCAGGGCGTCACGCTCCAGGACAGCAACAACATCAAAGGCGATCGGGGTCTCTCGGATTTCGATGCCCGCCATCGATTCGTAATCAGCGGCCTTTATGAATTGCCCTGGAAGAAAGATAGCGTGCTCGGTGGCTGGCAGTTTTCGGCGATCGTGCAATCGCAAAGCGGCAATCCGGTCACACTTTTGGCCGG
>Ga0065705_10104387_pt1 | contig 17178 bp, 15 predicted proteins | sample SwibulcommuniRL2_FD_59092 | JGI IMG/M metagenome (GOLD analysis project Ga0065705, IMG submission 59092) | Bulk soil microbial communities from switchgrass field near Rose Lake, East Lansing, Michigan, USA - RL2 Bulk Soil v2 (version 2) | ecosystem: Environmental > Terrestrial > Soil >...
CGACTCCTGAGGTCCGCCGTCGAGTCGCTCGAAGTGTAACGCGCCCGTTGGGCAGGTCATGACGACCTCGGCGATCTCATCCGGCGTCGCCGCATCAACCTTGACCCAGGGCCGGCTCTCCGGCTGGAAGACTTCAGGCGAACCGCGAAAGCAGTAGCCGGCGTGAATACATAACTTTGGCTCCCAGAAGACAGCGATCTCGCTGTTTTGGTACACCCTTTCCACGCCGGGCCGCCTGCGAGCTTCATTTTCATTGACAGGTCCACTCTCTATTTCCATCATTCCTCCAGACTCGGTACATACTATTCAGGTTCGCCAAAGTTACCTTATATGAGTAGTCATCAGTGGGATCACCGCTGTCTCGCAGAGCCGCAAAGCGGCGGGCGCGGGAAAGTTTTGTAGGCTAATTCAAGTTAATCAGAATTGTACGGAGATACGGTATGGCAAACCGTGAAACCTGTGCTTATTTATTTTCAGCGACAAAGTTGGGAAGAGGATGAAAAGTATAGCACCGATTTAGATGCAAGTTCGTGCTGCCCACTGCGGTTAGAGACGCATGAATTCCTGTGGAATTTCCGTTCATTAGTGTAAGCAAGATCTCCTCAAGGAGGTCTATTTCGGCGCTGGTAACAAAGTCAGGAGGTTGTTATGTCCAGGCAATCTACTTTGTCAATCACGATTGCGATCCTCATTGGTTCGATACTATCTGCATGCGGTGGCGCTGCTTTCCCCAGCGCGCCTCGTCTTTCGCTCTTTAACTCCATAAATCTGGGCCGCATCGAGACTGTCTTGAGGGAAGATGGCAGCGGATATAACAGATTTTGGCTGGTGATTCCGGCGGGGACAGAGTGTGAGCTTCTTGATCTGATGCCGCGACTGGGGTCGATCTCAACGCCGACGGCACCGAAGGTTATAGAAGTCCACGAATACCAGGATCCAAACTTCGCCTTCCCGATCAAAGTGAATGGATTTCGCGTTACCTATGATTTTGAAGAAGTCGACGATATTCCGGTACAAATCGATGAAATAAAGCGCGCCGTGGTGGAAACAATGAAAGAAGTCATTGAAGCCAGGCCAACCCCCCCACCGGAGAGCGAGGAAGTCCCCTTGCCCGCACCGGTCGTTATCGGTCAATATTACAATCCGAATCATCTTTCTTTTTCGATCCAGACAACCTCTGACACCTTAAGCGGAGAAAGATGGAAGGTGAATGTGGTGATCAATCCATTCCTGATGACCGGGCTCATGACAGAAGAGGGATATGGCGGGCTGCCGGAATCGTGCAGCCTGCCCAATTTCACTTATAAACTTGAAGTGTCCAGCAAAATGAAGATCAATCGTTATCAAGTGGATACGCAGCCATCCACCCTCGTGGAATATTCGCAGGTGAATGAGCCGACCACATCCATAATTGAGTGGACGATTGACAGTCAGGGGGCATTCGATGCGTGGGAGAAGATTCAGGCAATAGAGTTACAGGACCTGATAGCAGAATGGCAAATCCATTATGAAATGACGCCCTCACCCGAGCTTTCTGAAGCGAACATCAAATCCACTCTGGAGGCAGATGAGACAAAATATGCGGATATCACGGATAACACGAACCGGCAATTCTATAGATTAGAAGTGAATGCCACAACGCCAGCCCCATGGTTCCACTTTCTGACTGCTGTTCTCGCTCCTCTGCTGGGTCTCGTGGCTCTAATTCTGGGTCTCTTTCTAACCGTTAGGAATTTGCGAAAAAAATAAGTATCCTTACATAAATCCAGGAGCAGGTTCTTCCCAGCATCGTATTCGCAGAGTAGGCACCGATAGGCGACTTTAGGTTCTCTTGAATCAGATGAAGCTTGATGTGTATGGAAAGACCTGTGGTCAACTTCGCTGTGGCCAACCAGGACAGGTGACCGGCACTTTTTGTGGGAAAATTAGGCCGGTTAACTATGATCCTTTATCGTCCGGTTAGTTTGCAGGAATTAGCGCTGATCTATGACGGCGGAATGAAGGTCTTCCCTGCGCGCCTGCCCCAGCAACCGATCTTCTATCCGGTCTTTCAGCTTGAATACGCCCGTCAAACCGCTTCCGAGTGGAATGCCCAGAATGGAGAGTTCGCAGGGTACGTTACCCAGTTCAAGGTGGAGGATGAATACCTCGATCGATTTGAAGAGCACGCGGTTGGCGGGCCTCAGTACCAGGAACTCTGGATTCCTGCGGAGGAAATGGAGGAATTCAACCGGCATATCGTCGGTCACATCCAGGTGGTGGAAGCTTATTTTGGAGATGGGTTCCAGGGATTTGTCCCGGATACGTTTGGCATGCAGGGGAAAAACGCGGTCGAACAATTCACCCTGCTCGCCAACTCCTACCTTTATCAGCGTATGGATTTTTACCTCGAAATCAAGCGCAACCACAAGGCGATATTCCTGAACTATCTGTTCTGGCGAAAATATGAGTTCAGGAATCCGGGGTTGAAGGAAAAAATACTGCAGGCTATTAAAGAAGGCTGGTTGACATCCTTCCCCAAGATCCCCTTGCCGATGCCGCCTCCCGCAAATGAGGTTATCCCGCTCGTTAAGCAGACAGGTTCACCGTCCCTGCTCGACACTGGCGAGGAAGCGATCTTATCGGCGGAGGAAACAGACCTGGATGAGTATTCTTCGGCGAAGTCTGTTCAGGAGGATAACCCACCTGCAACGCAAACATATGCAAATTCCTTGCTCGATCCTGTTCAAGAAAATAGCGCGCCCACCCGGAAAACCGATTCGCATTTCGAGGTGAATCCTGTACATGAGCAGACTCCGCAAAGCGAAACACATTTTTTGCAGGGAATCAAGTTGGGCATAAGCGGCCAGCATCGCGAGGCAATCGCTGAATTGTCCAGGGCTGTCCAGGGGAATCCGGATGATGTAGTTGCTCAAACCAGTTTAGGGGTTGCCTTTCATCGATTGGGTGAAGATGAACGAGCTTTGTCCTGTTACGAAGCCGCTTTAAGAATCGACCCAACCTATGCCGAGTCCCATTATTTCAGGGCTAACATCCTCTACAGCCGCGGAGATGTCCGCGAAGCGCTGGCAGGCTATACGGTCGCGATCGGTCTGAAGCCGGAACTGATCGAAGGCCATCAAAAACCCCTCCCTGAGGACCGGCTGACAGACTATAGCCCCTCACCTGCTAAGATGTACCGGATCGCAAAGCCAGCCCATCGAATCCTTGAGCTGAACAAAACGCTGGAAACAAATCCAGGGCTGGCATCTGTGTTCAAAGAACGAGCGGCTGAATATTCCCGGTTGCGGAATCATGTACAGGCAATCGTAGACTACAGTTCGTACCTGGAGATCCAACCTCAGGACGCTGGTGTACTCCACCTGCGGGGCCAGGCGTACGATCAGATCGGGCAAGTCGACCGTGCCATGCAGGATTATAGACGGGCGATCGCCATCAACCCGCAATTATCGGACGATTACATCAATCGCGGTGTTGCGCTGGGGCAGATGGGGCATTTCCGGCAGTCTGCGGCCAGCCTGACAGAAGCCATACACCTTTCTCCCGGGAACCCTAATGGCTATTACAATCGTGGCATGGCATACTTCCAACAGGGCGATTACGAGAGAGCCATCGATGACTTTTCAAATGTAATCCGGCTTTCCCCGGGAGATGAAGATGCCTATTATTGGCGCGGGATTTCCTATGAGCAGACTGGAGGCCAGCGTGAGGCAATCGCCGATTACAGGCGGTTTCTTGAGCTATCCCGAAATGAGGATGCCAGGAGGGAGATCGAAGGGAGATTGAGCCAATGGACTATAGAAGAGCAGAATCGAAGCAGTGCTCCCGATGACATGGAAAAAAAGAAACAGGTCCTATCGGAGGAAAAAAATCCGGAGCTGGACATATATGGCTTGATCGTCGCTCTTGGGGAACGAGCGCTCAATTCAATGTGGTTTGGTAGCGATGTAGAGTGCTACGGAGAAAAAGCAGAGGAGCTGTATGCTCTTACTGACCATGACAGACCGATTGAGGGGCACGAGTTGCTCCGCATCACATCCGGAATCCGCCAGACGATTAAGGGTGACTTCCAAGCCTTCGAGCCGGGCGCAGTTGCTCCCTGGATCTTCATCCGCGCCTGGGAAGGAAGCGGATTCTACATCGAAATAGAGGATCCGAAGGACAAGGACCGTCTCAAGGGTCATTTTCAATCGATTGAGGAAGTGGACGGAGCATCGCCTCCCTATCAGGGCTTATTTATTCGCCTCTGATCGGACTTAAGACTCTTGAATTGATCCTCGCGCTACGAAGTCATCCCGGGCGAGAGAGTAACAACCATAAACTGGAGAAGACCAGCAGGGCGATGACGATCCATTCAAATGTCAATGGGGTGACCCGTGTGAGCGTCATCCGAGCGACCCAGATCCCGACCGGAATAAAGGGGAACACCCACCACAGGGAAAACAACAACGGCACATCCAGGACACCTGTATATAGAAAGCCCGGCACTTTGATGAGATTGAGCAACGCGAAATAGATCGCCGTCGTAGCGATAAAAGGTCGCGCCTTTAACTTTTGCAGTAACAGATATGAACTAAACGCTGGACCGCCGTAATTGAACATTCCGGAGGCTACTCCCGACAATAAGCCTGCTGCCGGAGCATGCCAGGGCTTCGGATGATACTGCAGCACCTGGATCCGGTCGCTCAGGAACTTATAAGCCACCAATGCCAGCACAAAAATTCCCAGGATCAGGCGCAAGCCGTTCGGCGACACAGACGAGAGCAGGACTGTGCCAGCCAGGGCGCCTGCGATTCCAGCCGGCAGCATGCGCTTGACCAGATCAAGGTCCCACTCTTTCCAATACATAGTAATAGCAAACACATCGCCGAACATCAACATCGGCAGCAGCACTCCAACCGCCGACGCTACCGGCAACACAAGCGCCAAAATGGGTGTAAGCAGGGCTCCCAGGCCACCGAAGCCGCCCTTGGCAAAGCCGATCATAAAACCCAGGATCGCGATGACGATAGCTACGTAGACAGCATTTTGATCAGTTGTTGGCATCGAGGCTCATCGCAGAGCAGAGTCTGTGCTTAGAATGATCCCGTCTTGAGTTCTCCCGCCCGTTTGAGCGTGGCAACGATCACTCCACTCGGCGAAGTCTTGGAATCTACCAGCGTATAGGACGCAGAAATGGTGCCCTTATCGAACAGGCGTTTTCCCATACCGACTGTCACGGGAAATATCTTCAGCCAAAACTCATCCACCAGGTCATGCTCCAGTAACGTCTGAATGAACTCTCCACTGCCATGCACCTGTAATTCAGGGCCATCCTGTTCTTTTAGCTTCCTGATTTCCTCTGCCACGTTACCACTCAAAAAAACCGACTTCTTCCACCCATGCTTTGTAAGCGTATGAGAAGCCACATACTTTGTTGCATCATTGATTCCACGCCCTTCTTCAGGATGATCTGGCCAATAGGATGCAAAGATCTCAAACGTTTTTCTGCCCAACAATAGATCAAAGGGGTGACTCATCTGCTCTGTCATCACGTCGCCAAGAAATTCATCGAAGTACGGAACTGTCCAGCCGCCAAGTGTAAAGTTACCACTGGTATCTTCAGTGGGTCCCCCAGGTCCCTGCATGACACCATCCAGTGTAAGAAAAGTTAAAACGATTATTTTTCTCATAGAAACGATTCTACCAGAGGTGATCCTGCGGCATACGACCTAACCCGTAATTTCATCGCACAAAGGGAGAAGCCCGGACTTGTCCGCTTTTTCAATTCCATAACCCTGAGAATGCACGCGCCTGGTGCCCCACCCGCCAAACAGGATAGAGGATGATTGTCATGCGTATGCGAGAGAGGTTTTTTCTGGCTATCGTTTTTTGAGAGTCAGGTATCTATACTATTGTCGTATAAGGAAATATAAAGGCAGGTATGCGGAAACATTCCGTATAAGACCCTGCTATGGAATGTTATCCGGAATCTCGGAGCATAAGCCCTGGTTGGGCAACTGGTCCTAACCACATCTACAAAGGAGAAATCATCATGTCAGTTGAACCAAATAAAGAATTAGCGCGGCGGTTTCTCGAAGAAGTTATTAACGCAAGAAATGTTTCGGCTATTCAAGAATTTATGGTTTCGGGTTCGATGTTTGCTGGCGCATTCGAAGGTTTTGTTACGAACTATATTAAAGTGGGCTTTCCCGATTTTCAGGTGAAAATAGAAGATGTTTTCTCTGAAGGGGACAAAGTCCTGGTTCAAACCACTGTCACCGCAACACAAACGGGGGCTGTGATGGGACGAGCTCCATCCGGAAAGACGTATTCATCAATTGTGATTTACATATTCAAAATAGCAAATGGAAAAATTACGAGCGGGCAATGGGTAATGGACAGAATGGAGATTGCACAGCAACTAGGATGGATACCTATGCCAACTTAGCCGCAGGATGGCGCAAGCTTCTTGATACACCAAACGCACATCACTTTAGGCGTGTGCAAAGGCTACAATAGAGATAATTCTTAATCAAGACGCCGCCCACCAGCCCCGCTACGCGGGATGCACGCGATGGGTACCCCACTCGGGAAAAGCACCCACTGCTTCGCAGCCTTTCAGGGCGGGGGTGCTACGCAAACGCAAACCTTTAGGCGTTTGCTTCGTAACATCAAGGTAAATTAGCTATGGATCTAAATGTCGATCAGATAGAAGTAAAAAAGCTCACACAGGAAGACCTATCTGTATTCAAATCATTAATCCAATTATTTAACATCGTATTTGAGGAAGACGAGACCGCTGTGGGTAGTGAAATGAAATTGTTCGAATTATTGAGTAACAATAGCTTTGTTGCGATGGCAGCATTTCATGAAAACGAAATTGTAGGCGGTTTAACAGCTTATGAATTACCTCTGTACTATTCGGATAATTCTGAAATCTTTCTTTATGACCTGGCTGTCAAACCAGAATATCAAAGAATGGGGATCGGAAAAAGCTTAATCCGTAATTTGAGAGAATATTGCCTTCAGAATGGAATCAATGAGTTCTTTGTATTCGCCCATGAGGAAGATGCACACGCAGTTGAGTTTTACCGCTCGACAGGCGGGAAAAGTGAAAGAGTCGTAAACTTCCTTTATACAGTAGCAATCGCCAAACAGTAAGCGATGGGCATAAAATATGTTGAGTTTGAGTGAAGTCCGCTTTCAGGCACGTTGTGTCGCTCGCGGTTGGTTCTGGCAAAATGGCGTTGTCTCATCCCGCCCACCAGTACCCCGAAGGGGCATAACTCCAACCGTTGGGCGCAAATACTCAACTCTAGACTTATACAAGTTTCTCAGTTTGTAAGGCACCTATGATGGTAACAAAGTGAGCAAATGTTTGTACAACAACTACCTATAGCATAAAAGGAGATGTTCGTATGGAATTCCTGGGTGTTCTACTGTATCTTCTCCCTGTATTTGCTGTTCTTGCGTTTCTTAATGCACTATTCCGAATTGCACGAGCGTTAGAATCAATTGCCCAATCGATGACCACAGTGAAAAAGGATAAAGATTCGTGATCGGGAAACATTGTGCATATAGTTATTTAGCGTAAATTACTAATTATAAGCGGAGCAGTCATGATAAAGTTCAAGGAAGTGCGCTATTTGAGTGTCTCAATTGAGCTCGAACCGGAAGCAGTCTACGCGTTCACCAGCAACCCGGAAAACCTGCCACAATGGGCTGCTGGCTTAGGACTCGGCGTGAAACGCGCAGGCGAACACTGGGAAGTGAAGACACAGCAAGGCACAGTCGGCTTACGTTTTACACCGCACAATGAGTATGGCGTGCTGGATCACACCGTGGTGCTGCTGGACGGAACCGAGGTGTATGTGCCCATGCGCGTGATGCCGAATGGCAAGGGGAGTGAAGTGATGCTCGGTTTATTTCGGCAACCTGAGATGGATGATGCTGAGTTTGCCCGTGATGCAGGGCTAATGCAGAACGACCTCTGGGTCCTCAAGGCGTTCCTAGAACGACAATAAGAATTTGTGAACAAACACACCGCCCAACAGAGAGCCCCGGGCGATCACCGGGGTTGTGTTGGGCAGCTTTTGGGACTTGAACCTGGTCCCGGCGCATCAAAGTTCATCCGTGAGGCAAGCATCATGTATTCAATAACAAAATATGAGCAATCATTTTGAAAGAGTCTATGAAAGCAAAACTACAATATCTTCGATTTGTTGCTCCTTTCTTGGTGATTATGTTACTGGTTGCTTGTGGCGACCGCACCATTGCATATAAAGGAACTTGTACAGCCCAGACCCAACAATTTATGGACTATATCCATTCTCTGGTAATTGATGAGCTTTCTCCGCTGATAGAGGAGGGTTTTCATTCGGGAGCCACCGCGGAGGTTATGAAGAGAATAGAGGAATTGGATACAAGAATAAGCGAAATAAATATCCCTGAATGCAATACAGGAACACAAGGGGTAAAAGACGCGCTACGTCTATATATGGCAGAGACGAGAACCTATTTTACGATTGTAGCCGGGCGTGCGGTCTATGGTGAGGGTTCAGTTCTAGGACAACGGATAAAAATGTCCGAGGCTGGCCTGGCTTTCGAGATAGCATTTCAAGATCTGCAAAAATAATCGCCCATGGAGGTCACATGAGAGTCCTAATTGATATGGATGGGGTACTCGCAGATTTTGAAACTGGATTTCTACTCTATTGGAAACAAAGACACCCCGACAAGCCTTATATTCCGCTCGATCAGCGAGATACCTTCTTTATTGTGGATCAATATGCTGCAGAGTACCGTGAGCTGATCTGGCAAATATTCCTCGCACCAGGATTCTTCAAATCATTACCAGAAATTTTCGGTGCCCATGAGGCATTAAACGATATGAGCACAGCAGGAATCGAATTGTTTATCTGCACAAGTTCGTTTGCAGGATATCAGAATTGTGTTTTGGAAAAATATGAGTGGGTCGATGAGCATTTAGGCATGGAGTGGGTCAAGCGAATGATCATCACGCCAGATAAGACAATCGTCGATGCAGATTACCTAATCGATGATATGCCAGAAATTAGAGGATTAGCTGTGCCTCGCTGGCAGCACATTGTATATACTCATGCCAAGAACCGAATGGAAAATACAAAAAAGAGACTCACATGGGAAACCTGGAAAGAAGTAATGCTAACAGAAGAGAGTTTTCGGAAAGTCTATAGACAAGGCGCTTGATTCATATCTATATTTAGAATCAAGAAAGCGGTGTGCGACGACACTCCCTGGCGCCGTACGCCAGGACGGTGTGCACCCGATTTTTGAAATGCGTTAGCAATTCATAGCAAATCCTGCGCTCGGTGCAGTGCAGGCCGTTTCGCCCCGTCGGGCTCACGGCCCGAACGGGGTGAGCAATCCTACTCAACAGAGCGTAAGATGGCTTCGCCCACTCGCCGTTTTAGGCCCGGGGCTCGCATTGACGGCGAATTTTTGTTTTGGATGTTAGGTACTCCCCACTGCAATATTGCTGATTGTTCGACCTCAGTTGTATTACAATTCTTATCGCGTCGAATTTCGCCAAAATGAGGAGAGTTTATGGACACAAGAAAGCTTTTTGTTGCCTGTCTGATCTGTTTGATTATCCTCGTGTTCAATTTCCAGTTGGTGCTCGCACATGAGGAGATTACGATCGGGGATTACACGCTTGCAATAGGCTGGCTGAGTGAGCCACCTATTGCAGGGCAACAGAATGCGATCATCGTGAACGTTGCCGGCGCTGACGGACAACCAGTCGAGGATGTTTCCGGCTTGACGGTCACCGTCTCTTACGGCGGGCAGGATAAGGCACTCACGCTCCAGCCGCTGGGAGAAGATACTCCCGGTCAATTCGTAGCCCCGATCCTTCCCACGATCCCGGGACAATATACGATCAAGCTAGGTGGGATATTGGAGGATACAGCTGCGGATGCAGAAGTAGAGCCGGAAGAAGTAGAATCCGTCGACACCCTTCAATTCCCCAGCGTAGCAGCCGCCAACGAGAGCACAAGTGCCGGTATGACGAACTGGCTAGTCTACGTAAGCCTGCTGATCGGGCTGGTCGCCCTGGTCCTGGCAGTCATGGCACTGCAAAAGAAGAGCTGAACGGAGCAGAGATTCTTCTGTCTTCAGCATCGAGATGAAATTCAAGAGGCAGTTTCTCCGGCCGATCCTGATCGCCCTGTTCATCAGCGCATGGACAGTCACCTCCGTGTCTGCCCATGCATTATTGTTGCGCTCCAACCCGGCTGCCAATGCAGTGTTGGATCAGCCTCCAGTGCAGGTGGAGATGTTCTTCAGCGAGGCGCTGGAACCGAATCTGAGTTCGATCGGGGTCATTGATTCGAATAATCTCGCCGTGGATGCAGGGGATGTGCGCCTCGATTCAAACGATCCGACGCGCATAACCGTATCGCTGCATCGGTTAACCGATGGAGTCTATACCGTCACCTGGAAAGCTGTCTCTGCGATCGATGGACATCAGACCGTGGGCACGTTCCCCTTTGCGGTAGGGAACGCCAACGCTGCTGCGGTGAGCGCCATCTTACAGAGTTCAAGTTATCGCCTGCCGATCAGCACCCTGATTTCCAAGTTCCTCATACTGGCTGCGTTAGCGCTTTTGGTAGGTCAGCGGCTATTTATCTCTCTGGTCTGGAATCCAGCACTCAAGGCAGATCAAATCGATTTTGATTCCTCGATAGGCAAGCCTGCTGTTTGGGGCAGGTTCTATCATATCGGTTTGATCGCCACACTCGTTTCGATAGGCATAGGCATCCTTGGGCAGGCGGGTCAAACCACCGGAAGCGAACTGGCGTATCCGTGGAGTCCGGAGATGGGATCGCTGTTGACCGAAACGCGGCTGGGCGTGATCTGGCTGTCCCGCCTGGCATTGACATTACTTGCCGTCTGGCTGGTTGGCAGAAAAGCGTCGCCGCTGCGAGACTGGAGTGCATTCGCCGTCAATCTCGCATTGTTATTCACGGTGACACTTACCAGCCATGCGGCGACCGAAGCGCGCCCCACCCTGGCGATTCTTGCAGATTGGACCCATTTGATCGGGATGAGCTTTTGGCTGGGCGGGCTGGTTTATTTCTTCACGGCTGTCCGCCATTTAAGAAGATTGGGCAGCCATTTGCGCACGAAGTTGACTTCGCTGCTCACCAGCCGATTCTCAACCAATGCATTGATCTTTGTCGGCTTGATCGGTCTGACAGGTTTTTATTCCGCCTATCTGCGGGTGGGCTCGATACCGGCGTTGATCGACACGCTATATGGACATGTACTGCTAGTCAAGCAGGCGTTCGTAGCAGGGCTGCTGACGATCGCAGCGACGAACCTGTTGGTGATCTCGCCGCGTTTGAAGCGTGACCACCTGCGAGGCATTGCGGCTACGGGCGTGGTGGAACGATTTGGAAAACTCCTGATCCTCGAGCTCACATTCGCAGGTTTGCTTTTAGCCAGCGTCAGTTTTCTCACCTATTTGCCGCCTGCAAAAGTTGCCTCGCCAAATACGGATCTCACCGGCCGGAAGGAAGTTGATGATCTGACGATGAAGCTCGATATCTCGCCCGGGCGCGTCGGTCAGAATACGTTTACGCTTTCGGTGATGATGACCGACATGGGTCATCCACTACCTTCTGCAAAGGAAGTGCTGCTGCGCTTCACACCCGATCAACCCAACATCGCCCCCTCTGAACTTGAACTGATCGGTCAGGGCGATGGAACGTTCATAGCCAATGGCACGTATCTGAGCATCCCGGGTAACTGGCAGGTACAGGCTGTTGTCCGGCGTCCGGATGCATTCGATGCCTTTGCGGATTTCGACTTCACACTTCAAAAACCTGGCGCTGCGGATCAGGGCAAGACCATCCCGCGCGAAACGGGATTACTTATCCTGTTCATCGGGTTGCTGTGTGGATTGCTTACATTCTCCGTTGCAGGCGCGCGCCCTCTGCGTATGGGTGCTGGCGTCCCGCTCACACTGCTCATGCTGGGACTGGGCGTCTTTCTGGTGGTGCGCCCGATCCCCGTAAGCATTGAACAAGCCAATCCGATCCCGCCCAATGGCGATTCGGTGGCGGCCGGAAAAGTCATCTATCTCGTTCACTGCGTTCCCTGTCACGGTGAATCGGGAAATGGGGATGGACCGCTCGGCCTGGCATTGAATCCCCGACCTGCCGACCTTTCGCAGCATGCCATCCCCGGTGTGCACACCGATGCACAGTTATTCGAGTGGATCACCAATGGTTTCCCGGGGTCGAGCATGCCAGCCTTCAAGTCTGCTCTTTCCGATACCGATCGTTGGAACCTGGTGAATTTCATCCGGACTTTCACGCCAGATAATCGATGAAAAAACTATACGGATCAAATCTGACAACCCTGTCCCCCGAGGCAGGGGCAGCACGATCGATTGGTTGCCTTGATGCGCAACGAACCATCAGCCCAGTTCTCTACTACTGTTGACATGCCCATCTCGCAACCGTATAATGACGGGGTGCGGTATTTCACGCTGAACTACACTGCACTCAGAACATCGCTGCGTGCCCTGAAGACTGCGGCACGTATGTTTAGACCCACTCATCACATCTTTCTAGCTTGAGCGGAAGCGACACGCTGCTTTCAACACTGCTGCCACTTCCCTTGCTATTGCCATCCCAGCTAACTTATCAGCCTTACAAGTTCCAAACCACTTTTCCTGAGGAGGATTAGATGTATCGCTCAAAACGAAGTCCCTTGATGATTCTAATGTCCGTCGCGCTTGTGATCCTCACGGCGTGTGAACTGGCGTCGCCGGCTGAGCCAGCGGCACCGGCAGCCCCCCCGGCTACAGAGGCACCGACAGAAGCTCCCGAAATCACGGTACCTACCGAGGCACCTGCCGCGACCGAGGCCCCGATCAGTGTTGAGAACACGCTGTCGATCAGCAGCAACATCTCTGACTTGATCACGCTGGACCCGGCTGTGGTGTACGAATACAGCGGTATTCTGGTCACCCACAATGTGTACCAGACCCTCGTGACGTTCGTTGGCTCTGACCTGCAGACCATCACGCCGGGTCTTGCCGATAGCTGGGATACCAAGGATGCCGGAGATACCTGGGAGCTGACCTTCAAGCTTCATCCCGGCAATACCTTCGCCAGCGGCAACCCCATCACCGCCGATGATGTGGTGTACTCGTTTAGTCGAGTGTTCGCACTCAACGGGCCTCCGGCGTTCCTGTTCACGGATGTGGCTGGTATCACAGCCGACAGCGTAACCGCGGTGGACCCCGAGACGGTGCAAATCAACCTGCCCAAGACCGCCAGCCCAGGGGCATTCCTCGCAATATTGACCAACACCATCGCCAGTGTCGTGGACTCTAAGGAAGTGAAGGCTCATGAGACGAGCGGCGACAATGGCTCAGCCTGGCTGCTCGATCATTCCGCCGGAAGCGGCGCGTACGTGATCGATCACTGGACCAAGGATGTGGAAGTGCTTCTAAATGCCAACGCAAACTTTAACGGCGACAAGCCAGCCCTCACATCGGTCCTGATCAGCCATGTGCCTGAATCATCCAACCAGCTCACTGCGCTGCAAAAAGGCGACACCGATATTGCCTTGAATTTGACCGCCGAGCAGCTGGGCACCCTCAGCGGGGACGCCACCAGCGTTACAGGCTCGGACCTGCGCCTGTTCTACCTGGGGATGAATGTTGCCAAGCCGCCGCTGGACAAGGTGGAAGTGCGCGAGGCGCTGCGCATGGCGATCGACTATGATGGCATCGTCAACGACCTGCTTTCGGGCAATGCCCAGAAGGTGCAGACCATCATCCCCTCCCCTATGTTTGGATACAACAGTGATGCACCGTTCCAGCAGGATATTGAAGGCGCCAAGGCTCAACTTGAAAAAGCAGGAATCAGCGACGTGAGCCTTGAGATGTTGATTCCCGATGGCGCTGCCCCGGGTGGCGTGCAGTGGTCCGACCTGGCTGCCAAGCTCCAGTCGGACTGGGATCAGGCTGGCATGACGATCACGATCAAGCAGGTTTCGTTCGCCGAGCTACTGGATGCCTACCGCGCCCAGGGCGCCGAGTTGGCACTTCTTTACTGGGGACCCGATTTCGCCGACCCCGACACGAATGTGACGCCCTTTACCAGCTTCGAAGCGCACTCCATCGCCTGGCGCAACTCGTGGGATGATACGATCGCGACCAAGTCGCACGATGCGGCTTTGATGACCGATGCTACGGAACGCGAGGCTGCCTATAAGGAGATCACAGAGTACGTGCTGCACAACGGTCCGTATGCTGTCCTGTACCAGCCGGCCGCCCTGTTCGGCGTCCGCAACACGGTTCAGGGTTTCGAGTGGAACCCGATGGGCTTTTCCGACTTCTGGACCATTACCAAGATCGCGTAGTTCCTGATATTTGAAAAACAAAAGCCTTTTCTATGTCGTTGCGAGGAGGGCATCCGCCCCGACGAAGCAATCTCCTGTTTGTTGAGTGATATACATCAGAAGAGGAGATTGCTTCGCGGCGCCTCGGCGCCGCTCGCAACGACATATTTGTAACCCACACGCGGCGTTCCGCCTGTCATGACTTTACTCTCTTACCTGCTCCGACGGTCAGTAGGATTCGCGGCTGTGATGGTCGGGATTTCGATCATCACGTTCGGTATTTCTCACCTCGTCCCCACCGACCCGGCTTTCGTGGCTCTCGGCGACCACGCCACCGACGCGCAGATCGAGGCTTTCCGTGAGAAATACGGGCTGAACAAGCCCGTCCCCGAGCAATATTGGATCTACGTTACGAACCTGGTGCACGGCGACCTGGGGATCAGCCTTCGCACCCGGCGGCCCGTGGCAGCTGATCTGCACGATTTCTTTCCTGCGACGTTTGAGCTGTCGCTGACCGCCCTCATCTTTTCCATCCTGATTGGAATCCCGGCCGGAGTAGTCTCGGCTACGAGGCGCAACCATCTGCCTGACCATGTCGTGCGCATCCTTTCCCTGATCGGCGGGTCGATCCCTATTTTCTGGCTGGGATTGATCCTGATCGGTTTCTTCTATGGTCGCCTGGGCTGGCTGCCGGGCGGCGCCCGCATCGACAAGTTCATCCCAGCTCCTGAGCATGTCACAGGATTGTTCACAGTCGATAGCCTGCTGGCTGGGGACTACAAAGCCTTTTGGAGCAGCCTGCATCACCTGGTCTTACCGGCATTGGCGTTGGGCTATTTCTCCACGGCGATCATCGCTCGCATGATGCGCTCGAGCATGCTGGAGGTGCTCAACCAGCAATACGTGCTGGCGGCGCGCGCCAAGGGTTTGCGCCAGCGCTTGGTGATATGGCGTCATGCGGCTCGCAACGCGCTGATCCCCACGGTGACGACGATCGGCGTGACTTTTGGGAGCTTGCTCTCGGGTGCCGTGTTGACCGAGACCATTTTCAGCTGGCCGGGTTTGGGACGCTATGCCACCAACTCGGCGATCAACCTCGACTTCCCGGCGGTGATGGGCGTGACCTTGCTCGCGGCGCTTGTCTATACCCTGGCGAACCTGATCGTGGATCTTGGTTACCAGTGGCTCGACCCGAGGATCCGCCATGGCTGAGACCCTGGCCATACCTGTCCGGTCTCGCCGCCCGGCATGGCGGCGCAGTCCACTTACGGTGGCCGGCTTGGCGCTTATCGCCCTCCTGGCGCTGATCGCACTGTCTGCTCCGCTCATCGCGCCGGCTAATCCCCTGAAGCAGGTCCTCTCTACCCGATTGAAACCGCCCTCAGCGGAACACTGGTTGGGCACCGATCAGCTGGGCCGGGATGTACTTAGCCGGATGATCTATGGTGCGCGCATTTCTCTGTTGATCGGGATTGTGGTTGTGGGTCTGGCAGCGAGCGTTGGAACATTCGTTGGACTCGTCGCGGGCTATGCTGGCGGCTGGCTGGACGAGGGTCTGATGCGCATCACCGATGTTTTCTTCGCTTTCCCCGCGCTCATCCTAGCCATGGCGATCTCGGGGGCGCTCGGTCCCAGCCTGACCAACGCCATGATCGCAATCGCCGTGGTAAGCTGGCCCGTATACGCCCGCCTGGTGCGTGCGCAGGTGCTATCGCTGCGCGAATTTGCCTATGTGGAGGCGGCGCGCAGCCTCGGCGCTTCGGCAGAACGGATTGTGTGGGGGCATATACTGCCCAATACCCTGGCACCCCTGCTGGTGCAAGCCAGCTTCGATATGGGCGGCGCGATCCTGTCTGCCGCGGGGTTGAGCTTTATTGGGTTTGGCACCCAGCCGCCTACTGCCGAATGGGGCGTGATGATCAGCGAGGGCCGCAACTACATCGCCACGCAGCCCTGGCTGTCTCTATTTCCGGGATTGGCAATCCTGTTCACGGTTGCCGCCTTTAACCTCATCGGCGATGGACTCCGCGACGCGCTGGATCCCCGCCTGCGTGGAACAGGGTAATCGGTGCACCACTCCGCTGCTCAAGCCGCCGCCCCCGGCGCTGGGTGCTTTGTTACGTGGTTAGGAATTTGAGTTTTCGGTGAGTGCGCCACCTGACCTGATCCTCGTTAATGGTACGGTCATCACCGTCGACGCGCGCGATAGGATTGCACAGGCGCTGGCGATACGCGGAGACAGGATCCTCGCTGTTGGTGAGACTGCATCCATCGAATCGCTTGCAGGATCGAGCACACGACGCATTGACTTGAGAGGCCGCACGGTCACACCGGGATTACTGGATGCGCATGCCCACTTCAGCCCGAGTCAATTCAATCGACCCGATATCCGTGATCTGAGTTATCCTGGCGTGAAGAGCATCAAAGATGTGCAGGGAGCGATTGCCGGACTGGCGAAAAAGGTTCCATCAGGAGAATGGATCCAGGGACGCGGTTGGGACGAGGGCAAATTCACGGAGCATCGCCTGATCACAGCCCGGGATCTGGATGAATTCGTACCGAACCATCCGGTCTGGCTCAGTCACACAACGGGCCATTATGGGGTCGCGAATAGTATCGCCCTCCGCTTAGCCAGGATACAGAGTGAAACGCCCGACCCGCCCAGCGGGACGATCGATCGTGATCCCGGCGGTCATCCGACCGGAGTCCTTAAGGAGACCGCACAGAATTTGGTGACTGCGCTCATTCCACCGCTGACAGATTCCGAAATGGAACGGGGAATACGGGAGATGGCAC
>Ga0065705_10001997_pt1 | contig 17176 bp, 7 predicted proteins | sample SwibulcommuniRL2_FD_59092 | JGI IMG/M metagenome (GOLD analysis project Ga0065705, IMG submission 59092) | Bulk soil microbial communities from switchgrass field near Rose Lake, East Lansing, Michigan, USA - RL2 Bulk Soil v2 (version 2) | ecosystem: Environmental > Terrestrial > Soil >...
GCGTCAAGCGGGGCGGCAAACGCCAGCGGCTGGCGCTCGCCGACGTGCCGCGGCCGGACGAAGCGCTCCGGATCGATGATCTGCTGGACCTGGACGAAGCGCTGGACAAGCTGGCCGCCGTCGATCCGGTTGCGGCCCGGCTCGTCGAATTGCGGGTCTTCGCCGGCCAGTCGGTGGACGAAGCTGCGGCAATCTTGAAACTGTCGCCCAGCACCGCCAAGCGAACGTGGAATTACGCCCGGGCTTGGCTGCGGCGGGAGGTTGGCGGCGAGAGCGAATCGTTCTCTAACGCTTGAAGCGGCAGCCAGTTGCGACAATTTGATCGTTTTGTGACCCAAATGGGGTCCCTTTTCCGCATTGTCTCTTGTCGCGAACCACAACTCGCGGCGACCGGATGCCTGCCATGTCCTTAAACGCCATAAACGACCGTTCGATCTTTTTGGAAGCGATCGAAATTGCATCCGCGAGCGAACGGGAGGCATTTGTCGCGCGGGCCTGTGGCGACGACCGACAATTGCGTACGGCCGTCGATGCGCTCTTGGCTGCACATGACCAGTCAGGAGACCTGCTCGACTCGCCCGACCGCATCGCACAGACGACCTGCCAGCCGCTCGAGCGCCCCGGCACGCAAATCGGTCCCTACAAGCTCATCGAACAGATCGGCGAAGGGGGCTTTGGCGTCGTCTTCATGGCTGCCCAGACCGAGCCGGTGCGCCGCAAGGTCGCCCTGAAAGTCCTCAAGCCGGGCATGGACACGCGGCAGGTGGTGGCTCGCTTCGAGGCCGAGCGCCAGGCACTGGCGATCATGGATCATCCGAACATCGCTAAGGTGCTCGACGGCGGCGCCACTCCATCCGGCCGGCCGTACTTCGTGATGGACCTGGTCAAGGGCGTGCCGATCACTGAGTTCTGCGATCAGAATCACCTGACTCCGCGACAGCGGCTGGAGCTGTTCGTTTCGGTCTGCCAAACGGTGCAGCACGCCCATCAGAAAGGGATTATCCACCGCGACCTGAAGCCGTCCAATGTCCTCGTCACAGTGCACGACACGCAGCCGGTGGTGAAGGTGATCGACTTTGGCGTAGCCAAGGCGGTGGGTCAGGAACTTACGGACAGGTCGCTGTTCACCGGTTTCGCCCAGATGATCGGCACGCCGCTCTACATGTCGCCCGAGCAGGCAGGGCAGAGCGGCCTGGACATCGACACGCGGAGCGACATCTATTCGCTCGGCGTGCTGCTCTATGAGCTCTTGACCGGCACGACCCCCTTTGCCAAGGACCGGCTCGGCAAAGCCGGCTACGACGAGATCCGCCGCATCATTCGCGAGGAGGAACCGGCCAAACCGAGCACACGCCTCAGCACGCTGGCCCAAGCCGCGGCGGACACCGTATCCGCCAACCGCCAGAGCAACCCGCAGCGGCTGAAGCAACTCGTGCGAGGCGAGCTGGACTGGATCGTGATGAAGGCTCTCGAAAAGGACCGGAGTCGCCGCTATGAGACGGCAAGCGCACTGGCCGCCGACGTGCAGCGCCACTTGCGGGACGAGCCGGTCGAGGCCTGTCCGCCATCGGCCTGGTACCAGTTCCGAAAATTCGCCCGGCGGCACCAGCGGGCGCTCGTGACCGTGGCGCTAGTGGCCGTGGCCGTGCTGCTGACAGCTACGGCCAGTGGCATGCTCGTCTGGCGGGCCAACCAGAACCTGCATCAGGCCCTGGATGGCGAACGGCTGACAGCCTACTTTCAACGGACCACCTTGGCGGATCAGGAATGGGCCGCGAACAATCTCGGCCGGATGGAACAATTGCTCGACGACTGCCCGCAGGACCTGCAAGGCTGGGAGTGGCGCTACCTGAAACGCTTGCGATATGGCGCCCTTCCTCCCCTTCGTCATGAGAGCGCTGTTATAAGCGTCGCGTTCAGCCCCGACGGCAAGTACCTTGCCACGGCCACGAAGGAAGGCTTTGTCAGACTTTGGCGGGCTAAGACAGGCCAGGAAGTCCGGCAGTGGCGTGCTCATCAAGACAACGCGTGCGTCGCGTTCAGCCACGATGGCCAGTACCTCGCCACGGGAGGCTGGGATGCGAAGGCCAAGGTTTGGGAGGTGCAGAAATTGCTTCAGGGCGACGTCCAAGCCCCTCTTTTTCAGCTCGAACACTCCAGCCGGATCAGCGTGCGGAGTGTCACCTTCAGCCCGGACGATCAGCGCTTGGCTTCCGCGGGCGGCAGAACGTTAGATGAGGTAGGGGAAGTCAAGGTTTGGAATCTGAAAACACATCAAGAATTGCCTACGCTCGGCGGTTTTGCTGATCGAGTAAGTTGCGTGCGGTTCAGCCCTGACGGTCTGCGGCTCGCGATTGCCAGTCCGGCACTAGTTAGGATGTACGACGCCCAGACCGGCCGTGAACTGCTTACCTGGCTCGACCACCAACAAGGCCTAGGCTTCCAGGAAGTGGCGTTCAACCATGACGGCAGCCGCCTGGCCGCAGCGAGCGGCCACATCACCGTGAATCCCCAAGCGGTGAAAGTCTGGGACACGGTTTCCGGGCGCGAGACCCTCAACCTGCGCGGCCATGTGGGCGGGCTTCGGGCCGTGGCCTACAGCCCCGATGGGCTCCGCATTGCCTCAGCGGGCCTCGATCAGACCGTCAAGCTCTGGGACGCGGCGACCGGGCAAGGGGCACTCACGCTCCGCGGCCATATCGACAACGTCTTCTGCCTGGCCTTTAGCGCCGACGGCAACCAGCTCGCCTCCGGGGGCATCGACAAGACCGTCCGGATCTGGGACGCCACTCCAGTAGAGCGGGAACCGGGCCCAGAATTCCGGACTCTCCGTGACCACGAGGGCGCCGTCACCGATGTGGCCTTCCATCCCACTGACGAGCGCACCCTCGTTTCCGCCGGCACAGACGGGAAGGTCCGAATTTGGGACTTCTCGAGCGGCACGAAACTCGACACCCTGCCCGGCACTCCGGATCCCAATCGGCTAAGGCTGGCCTACAGCCCCGATGGACGGCGCATAGCGGTGAGCACGGGACGAGATCGGCTGGTCAGGGTGTGGGATCTTGAGACCGCGAAGGAGACGTGCAAGTTTGCGCACAGCGACTGGTCCCTCTGTGTGGCGTTCAACCCGGATGGCCAGCTCGTTGCCTCGGCAGGCTTCGACTTCACGGTGCGCGTCTGGGATGCTACGACAGGCGAGCAAGTCCAGGCGCTACAGGGCGATGACTGGGTGATCCACGGGTTGGCGTTCAGCCCCGACGGCCGGTACCTCGCCGCAGGCAGCGCGGACGGTACCGTGCGGGTTTGGGTTTGGAAGACCGGCGAGGCCCTGCCTGTTCTCGAGCCCCAGCACACAGCACGCGTCGCCAATGTGGCATTTAGCCGTGACGGAAAGTTCCTGGCCTCGGCGAGCTGGGACCATACCGTCAAAGTCTGGGACACTGCGACTTGGAAACTCCTCTACGATCAACACGACTCCAGCGACGCAGCGGCCCAGTGCGTGGCCTTCGGCCTGGACCGCCGCCGGCTGGTCTGGGGCAGCACCGACGGCACCGTCAAGGTCTGGGACGGACCCGGCGCAGAAATCCACGTTCTGCGGGGCCACATGAGCTGGGTCCAAGCCGTAGCAATCAGTCTCGACGGAAAGTGGATCGCCTCGGCCAGTCTCGATGGGACCGTCAAGGTTTGGAAAGCGCCGCCGGAACCGAAGCAGCCAGCTCTGGAGGCAGTGGAACAGTCAAAATGAATCGGCTGTGCTCGTTCCGATGAGGACCAATTTCATGTTTCCTACATGCTTGAACTCATGCCGCTACCGCCGCGGCGCATTCACGCTAGTCGAACTGGTGGTGTCGATCGCAGTAATCGGCGTGCTGGTCGCATTGCTCTTGCCGGCCGTGCAGATGGCCCGCGAATCCGCCCGCCGCATGGCCTGCAGCAACAACCTGAAGCAGATTGGCCTGGCTTGCCACCACCATCACGACACCTACGGCGTGTTTCCTCCGGGGTATGCTCAGTCTCCTTTTACCGTTCCTCAGGGGCAGATCATCGAAGGCGCCCACGGGACTTTCCCGTTCCTCCTGCCGTTTCTCGAACAGCAGGCGCTCGCCAGCATCTACCGCTGGGACAAGCGTGCCCAAGGACCGGAGAACCAGCCGGTGGCGACTGCGCAGCTCAAGGTTCTCCAGTGCCCGTCGGCGGAGCCGGATCGCTGGGTCACAGCCGTGGAAGACCCGACGAATTATGATTACGGCGGCAAGAGCGCTTGCGGCGACTATGGGGGCATACGGGACATCGATACGCGTCTAGTGGACCTTGAGCTCGTGGACCGGGCAGCCAATTACGAGGGCGTTCTGACCAAGAATTTCCTGACGCGCCTGGCTGACATCACGGACGGCGCTTCGCAATCGATCCTGGTCACGGAACACGCCGGCCGGCCCAAACTGTGGCGCGCGGGGCGGCCGGTTCCGGGGACCTACGCCATCGCCGCGGCCTGGGTTGCGTCAACCGTTACGTTCGGCCAGGGCTCGACGACCGACGGGGCCACGAAGCCGGGGCCTTGCGCCATCAACTGCACCAACGACCGAGAGGTTTATAGCTTTCATCCCGGCGGGGCCAACGCGGTCTTCGCCGACGGCTCCGTCCATTTCCTGCCGGCAACGATCGACATCCGCGTCTTCGCCCGCCTGGCGACGCGGGCCGGCGGAGAAGTTGTCACGATCCCATGAGCCGTCAGCTCTGGTGAAAGACCACTGACCAGTCAACAAAGCGGCCGGTGAGGCCCTTACCGCCAAGCAAGCTCCTCACCGGCCAGGCACCGCCCCGGCGCTCGGTCTGCGCGCCGGTCGCGTTGTCGCTCCCATTGTAATGCGGACCCGCAAGGAGATCGCAATGCTATTCCTCAATCTGCTGGAACGTCTGCTGCCTCGTGCTAGGACGCGGAGCAATCAGCGACCAAGAACTTGTCGCCTTGCCGTCGAGGCGCTCGAAGACCGGGTAACGCCCACGACCATGTTCTCCATCAATGACGTCTCCATCGTGGAAGGCAACACGGGGACGGTCAATGCTGTGCTTGCGGTTACTCTGAGCGAGCCGCATGGGAACAGCGTTACCGTAAACTACAACACGGCCAGCGGATCGGCTCTCGCCGGCAGCGACTATAGCGGCATCTCGGGCAAGCTGACCTTCGCCAAGAATGAAATGAGCAAGTCGATCTCCGTCCCCATCTTTGGCGATCGCCTAATCGAGGCCGATGAGTACTTCTCCATTCGGCTCACTAACCCCAAGGGTGCCAAGATCGCCGACGGATCGGGCTTCGTCACCATCCTGAACGATGAGCCCCACATCAGCATCAACGACACGACCTTGCTGGAAGGAGATTCCGGCACGGCGATGATGATGTTCAATGTGACGCTTGGCGCCGTCTATAACTTGCCCGTGACCATCAACTATGCCACAAGCGAAGGCACCGCGACGCCCGGCGACGACTATGTTCCAACCTCAGGCACATTGACCTTCCAGCCGGGCCAGAAATCGCAGACCATCGCAATCCCGGTGAACGGCGAACGGCTGACCGAGCAGGACGAAACCATCCTGGTTGGCCTGACCACGTCGAGCGGCGTCCCGATCGACAAAAGCGTGGCTGTCGGGACCATCCGCGACAACGAGCCGCGCGTCACGATCAGCGATCCGACTTTACGGGAAGGAGATTCCGGCACCGCGGCGATGACGTTCAACGTTGGCATTCAAGTCGGCTACGACCTGCCCGTAACCATCAACTACGCGACTGACGGCGGCACCGCGACCCCTGGCGACGACTATGCTCCAACCTCAGGCACATTGACCATACAGCCGGGCCAGACGCTGCAGACGATCGTCGTCGATGTAAACGGTGACGTGCAGGGTGAGTACAACGAGACCATCCTTGTCAACCTGACCACGTCGGACAGCTATGCCGCGATGGACAAGAGCGTGGGCGTCGGGACGATCCGCGATAATGAGCTGCACCTCAGCATCACCGACGCCGTGCAGAACTACCGCGCTTGGTCCATCACTTTCTACGTGACTTTGGCGGCACCGTCTGACGAGGTAGTGACGGTGGACTTCTACACGGTGAACGGCACGGCATGGGATGGCGTGGACTACGTCGCCACTTCGGGAACTCTGACGTTCAACCCCGGCGAGACGTGGCACCCGATTACGGTTCAGCTGCTCACTGCCGACCCAAGCCCGGACAAGCGCTTCTGGATGCAGCTCAGCAACCCCTCGAGCAACGCGTTTCTGGAGCGCAGTGGGGCGTTCGGCATGTGGTACTACGACGACGGCTCGTGGTTTTAAACGATCCTTCGCGAAGCAAATTCAAAGCAAGCGGCCGGCGGGGTCCTTACGACCAGGCGAGCCCCGCCGGCTTGATTTGTGGGACGGATTTCAAATCCGTCCTACACGGCACCGCTCCGGCGCTCGGCCTGTGCGCCGGATGCGATGTCTCTCCAAGGGAATACAGTTCACGCGAGAGAAGCTATGAACAGCCTGATCGATCCGATGCCTGCGTGCGATTTTGACGCCAAAAATATCGCAACCGACGTGTATGACATAACGGTATCTGTCAGCGACTGCACCGTCGCCGGACAATATGGAGAGTACACCGCTGGGGGTCTATGCTGTCACCTAATGAGCGACGTCACCTCCATGCTCGCGGCGGCTGCCCACGGAGATTCGCGGGCAGCAGAGGACCTTCTGCCGCTGGTCTATGACGAGCTGCGGAAGCTTGCCGCGGCGAAACTCGGCCATGAGAAGCCCGGTCAGACGCTTCAGGCAACGGCGCTGGTGCATGAGGCGTATTTGCGGCTAGTGGGGAGTCAGGAGCCAGGAGCCAGCGGTCAGGAGCCAGATGGCGCAAACCTGGCCCCTGGTTCCCGGCCCCTGGCCCCTGCCTTCGACTCCCGCGGCCACTTTTTCGCTGCCGCGGCCCAGGCGATGCGGCGGATTCTGGTGGATAATGCCCGCCGCAAGAGAGCGGAAAAACGGGGCGAGAATCCGGCGCGCCACGACCTGGATGGAATCGAGATTGTCGCGCCGGAAATCCCCGAAGACCTGGTAGCGCTGGACGAAGCCCTCGGGCAGCTTGCGGCGATCGACAAACCCGCGGCCGACCTCGTTCACCTCCGCTATTTTGCCGGCCTTTCCATTCCCGATGCCGCGGAGGCTCTAGGCATTTCCCCGCGAACGGCCGCCCGCCTGTGGGCCTACGCCCGGGCCTGGCTGCGGCAGAAAGTCGAGGGACAGCCCCCCTCCGCGTAATTCTTTTCATTTTGTGGCAGGGTTTTGCAGACGGCTGCGCATTAGATGGTGGATGCCCACTTGCCGACATGTCCGTATGAACGAACGTGACATCTTTATTGCCGCGCTAGACAAGGCAACGGCCGAGGAGCGGTCAGATTACGTCACCGCTGCCTGCGGCGGCGACTCGCAGCTTCGCCAGCGCGTGGAGGCACTGCTCCAAACGCACGAGCAATCGGGCGAGTTTCTTCAGAAACCGCTCGTGGAGCGGCTGGCCGAAGGCGTGGACGACCTGGAGGAGGCCGCCGAGACAGCCCACGAACCTGCCTGGCGCAAAAGCGGAGAATCGCTCGGTTTCCTGAAACCCTCCGACCAGCCTGGCTCGCTCGGCATGCTCGGGCATTACGAAGTGCAGGAAGTGATCGGCAGCGGCGGGATGGGGATCGTGCTGCGGGCGTTCGACGAGCGGCTGCACCGGGTGGTGGCCATCAAGGTCATGGCCGCGCCGCTGGCCACCAATGTCGGGGCCCGCAAGCGTTTTCGGCGCGAGGCACGGGCGGCTGCCGCGGTTTGTCACGACAACATCGTGACGATCCACGCCGTTGATGAATCGGAAGACCTGCCCTATCTCGTGATGCAGTGCGTCGCGGGCCTGTCGCTCCAGCAACGGCTTGACCGCGACGGCCCGCTGGCCCTGCACGAAATCCTGCGGATCGGTATGCAGACCGCGGCCGGCCTGGCCGCCGCCCACGCCCAGGGGCTGATCCACCGCGACATCAAGCCCGCCAATATCCTGCTGGAAAACGGCGTCGAACGGGTCAAGATCACCGATTTCGGCCTGGCGCGGGCCGCGGCCGACGCCAGCGTCTCGCAAACGGGAATCGCTGCCGGCACCCCGCAGTACATGTCCCCTGAGCAAGCCCGCGGCGACGCTCTCGATTGCCGCACCGACCTGTTCAGCCTAGGGAGCGTGCTCTATGCCATGTGTACCGGGCGGGCGCCCTTCCGGGCTACCCACAGCATGGCCGTTCTCAAACGGGTTTGCGAAGACTCCCCCAGCCCGATCCGCGAAGCGAACTCCGACGTTCCCGATTGGCTGATTGCAGCGATCGACAAACTGCTCGCCAAGAACCCGGCGGACCGCTATCAATCAGCCGCGGAAGTGGCCGAGCTTTTGGGCCAGCGCCTGGCCCAGTTGCAACATTCCACTCCGTTCCCCTTGGCGACGCCCAAACCGGCCCCCGCGCAGCCCGCGGCGCCACGCTGGCCCATGTGGGCCGTGGCGGCACTCGTTCTGCTGCTGTTTGGCGTTTCCATGACAGAAGCGACGGGTGTGACGAAGTTCGCGCCGGTCCTAATGCGCATTGTCACGGGCGAAGGGACGCTCCTCGTCGAGGTGAACGACCCCGCCGTCAAGGTCACCGTCGAAGGCGATGGCGGGCTGATCATCACTGGCGCTGGCTTGCACGAAGTCCATCTCAAGCCCGGCAAATACCAGCTCAAGGCCGATAAGAACGGCCAGCGCGTGCCGCTGACTCAGGAGCTGGTCACCATCACGCGCGGCAATGAAGCGGTCGTGCGCGTGCGCTTGGAGGCCCCCGTAGCCGCCGTGCCGCCAGCGGGAACCGGCGCGTTTGTGCTCTTGGGCGGCAAGGAGGTCAGGGAGCGGAAGTTCGAGACGCTGGCCGAAGCCCTGCAGTTCGCCAGCGACGGTGACACGATCGAAGTGCAGGGCGACGGGCCGTTCGTCACCGAACCTATCAAAACCACGCACGCGCTCACGATCCGGGCCGGCGAGGGATTCCGGCCTGTGGTGAGTCTAAGTCCCAAGGGGCTCCTGGACCACGCCCCGCTCCTGGTGAGCGGGTCGTCGTTGGTCCTGGAAGGCCTGGAGTTTCAGCGGCTCGGTCCGGTCCGCACCCAAGGCGATCCCTGGCGCTTCGGCCTGAAAGCCGAGAAGGCACTCCGCATCGCCAACTGCCGGTTCCTGATGAAGAGTACCGAGACCTGTCTGGAAACCAACACGGCAGTCTGCGAGCTGCGGAATTCGGAGTTCCTGTGCCCCGGTTGGACTTCGAGCTTCAACTCGAACGACCTCCAGCCCGGCCAGCGTCTGGTGGTGGAAAACTGCCTGTTTACAGCCGGCTGTGAATTGGTGTACCTGCATCGACTACCGAAGCCGGTCCACGTCCGGCTAGCGCGGAACACCTTTCGAGTGGCGCCGCTTTGGTTCTACCTCCAACGTGAAAATCTCGACGATGTGGCCCGGGACGGTAACGTCATGCAGGTGGAGGCGTCAGACAACCTGTTTGATGGCGGCTTCGTCGTTCGCTTCGAGCAATACCAGCGCAGCCGCATTCTTCCGGTCGCGGAAGCGGAGAAGACGCTAGTGGAACTGGTCCACTGGAAAGGGGAACGCAACCTGTTCGCGAGTGGCGAGCCACTGGTCCGGCTGGTCGAGCAGACCGGGGACCAGAAGCCGGCCAATCCCGTCAGGACCTTGGAAGCGTGGAGAGCGTTCTGGGGGACGCAGGAGGTTGACTCCGTCGAGGGGCGCGTCAAGTACCACGGGGGCGATCTATTGGCCAGAAGCGAGAGCGCACCTGAGCAGCTCACGCCCCAGGACTGGCGACTCCGCTCCGACAGCGCCGGCTACCGCGCCGGCAAGGACGGCAAGGACCTCGGCGCCGACGTGGACCTGGTCGGCCCAGGCGAAGCCTACGAGCGGTGGAAGAAATTGCCCGACTACCAGACGTGGCTCAAGGACACCGGACAGCTCCGCGCCGAAACCCCGAAGCCAGAGACGGGCGCATTCGTGAGACTGGGCGGCAAGGGTGTCGCCGAGCAGAAGTTCGACACGTTGGCCGAAGCGGCGGCATCGGCCAGCGATGGAGACACGATCGAGGTCCGCGGCAACGGGCCGTTCGTCACTGACCCAATCGACTTTGGCACCAAGGCGTTTGTCGTCCGAGCCGGATCAGGCTTTGCACCCCTAATCAAATCCAGTGCGGCTGGTAGAAGATCCGATGCCGCGCTCTTAAGCACGCACGCTCCCCTGACCCTGGAGGGTTTGCTGCTCCAAAACCAGGGCCCGCGCGAAAGCTGCCCGACTCGGTTATTGATTGCCACTTCTGGCGCACCACTTTTCCTTGCCAATTGCAACCTGGCCATAAGCCCCGGCATGGATGGGCATCCGATTGCAATCCAGGCATCCCGCGTACAGGCCCGCAACTGCCAGATCGTGTCGTGGTGGTGTGCCTTCTTGCTGTACTGGCCCCGAATGGAGTGCACGGTAGACAACTGCCTGATCGTCGGCAACGTGGCGCTATACCCAGGTGACCTGACGGATTCGCCACTTGGGACCGTGCGGCTGACTCGAAATACCACAATTGGCTCCCCCACTGTCGTGGAGGTGGGTGGGCCCACGGATCCGCTGGCCGCCCGCCTTCGGGACTCTAACGCCAAGCCCGTCGTCCCGGTTCTCCTCACGGCAGAAGGTAACGTCTGCCAGACGTCGCAGATCCTCTACCTCAACAGTGTTACCCAGAAAAGCCCCCAGGGCCTGCCAGTCGAAGAGCAGCGTCAATTCCTCGCAAAAATTATCCGCTGGCAGGAGCATGGCAACATCTACGGGCTCGGTGAAGGACCGTTTCTTGGGCTTCACGCTCCGCACACTGGATTGCTCAAGGACCTGGCCGAATGGAACAAATTCTGGAATCTCAAGGACACCGGCTCCGTGCAACAAAAGGTGCGCTTGCGTGGCAACCCGACGTTGATAACGGGAACCGAGGCCATCACTCCCGGCGACTTCCGCCTCCGCGCCGATAGTGCCGGCTACCGGGCTGGCAAGGACGGCAAGGACCTCGGCGCCGATGTGGACCTGGTCGGCCCCGGCGCGGCCTACGAGCGCTGGAAGAAAACGCCCGAGTATCAGACGTGGCTCAAGGACACTGGGCAGGTCCGAGCCGAAGCTCCGAAGCCAGAGACGGGCGCCTTCGTGCTCCAGGGCGGCAAGGGAGTCGCGGAGCGGAAGTTCGACAACCTGGCCGAGGCGGTGGAGTCCGCCAGCGACGGCGACACCATCGAGGTCCGCGGCAACGGGCCGTTTGTCAGCGACGCGGTGACCACTCGCCATCCCTTGGTGATCCGCGCGGGCGCGGGCTTCACGCCGTTGATCACGCTCAGCAAGGCATCCGCAGACAGAAACTTTCCCCTGGTCACGGCTCTCGATGCATTGGTGTTGGAGGGACTGGAGCTGCAGCGAATGGGTGGGGCCGCGAGTATGGTCGAGGAGCGTTCTCCTCTACTACTCTCTGCATTGCAGCGAGGATCACTCCACGTTGCAAACTGCCGTCTGATCTACAGGGGCGATTCACCCCTGTGGGAGCAAGGCGCGTTGCTGGGCTCGTATGCCGGGTCGCTCTCCGTGCGCAATTCGGTACTGAGTGGAAACATCGGCGACGAAGCCGGCGGTTTCTGTGAATCGGGTCGTCGCTACGACATCGAAAATTGCGTTTGCGCGGTCGGAGGCATTGGGTTCTCTCCCCTCGATCCGAACGTCCGGGATGCATCCATCCGCGTCCGTAGGAATACTCTCGTTGGAAACTGCTTGAATCTGACCTTATTCAGCAAACCCAACCTGCCGGGAGCAGGTAACGCCACTCCGCCGATCCATTTGGAGTTTTCCGGGAACGTTGCGTGCTGGGACGCGACAACTCGCAACAAGGGATTCTTGTTTTTCCACCAGGCTCAAAAGGAGCCGTTCTCCGCAGCCCAGGCTGAGGCGATCTTGCCGCGTCTCGTGCGTCTGGACGAGAAGCAGAACGTCTATCGGACGGGCACGCCGATGCTCCAGTTTGTCGCTAACTGGCAATCCATCGGGAGCAATCGTGGCCAGGACCTCGCCGATTGGGACCGGTTCTGGGGCCAGCAGAACACCGGGTCGGTGGAAGGCGTTATCCGTCTTCAAGGCGGCGACCTCGTCACTCGGGCCCGGTCCGCCCCAGAGCTGGTCACCGCCGAGGACTTCCGCCTCCGCGCCGACAGCGCCGGCTATCGGGCCGGCCCGGACGGCAAGGACCTTGGCGCCGATATCGACCTGGTCGGTCCCGGCGAGGCCTACGAGCGGTGGAAGAAGACGCCGGAATATCAGGAGTGGCTGAAGGAGACAAAACAAGTCAGTGGTCAGTAGTCAGTCGTCAGTTGGGATTTTCAAGACTTGCAACTGACCACTGACTACTGACGAAACGAAAGCGGCCGGTGAGGCCCTATCCGTCAAGAAAGCTCCTCACCGGCCAAGGCACCGCCCCGGCGCTCGGTCTGCGCGCTGGTGGCGATGTGCTTCTCATTGTAATGCAGACCACGCTCCGACTCGAAAGGGTTTGTGTATGAGAAGCTTCTTTCTTAGCGCCTGGCGCTTGAGCCTCGTGCTCCTCGTGCTGCCGCTGGCCTGGGCCGGCGTAGCCTGCGCGGATGAAGTGACCGATTGGCACGAGCACATGCTCGTCGCCCTGATCAAGAGGGGTGGCAATTCTCAGATCAGGAGCCGCAATGCGGCGATGGTATCCGCGGCGGTGTTCGATGCCGTGAATGGCATCGAACGTCGGTACACGCCGATTCATGTTGAGCCGGCCGCGCCTCGCGGCGCTTCAAAGCGGGCTGCGGCCGTTCAGGCCGCCTATGCGATTCTGCTCGACCGATACCCAGCACAAGGCACTGAACTCAGCGCCAAGCGCGAGGCGTCGCTGGCGGCCATTGGCGACGAGGGGGAATCGATGCGGCGCGGAATCGAGTGGGGGCAGACTGTCGCGGGGGCGATCCTCGAGTGGCGCAGCACCGATGGATTCACACCGACGCCACCGCCATATCTGGGCAGCAACGAGGTTGGCAAATGGCGTCCAACCCCAACGTTGTTTCTGCCCGGTGCAGTGCCGCAGTTCGCCACCATGAGGCCGTGGGGAATCCTGGCGCCTGACCAGTTTCTTCCGCCCGGTCCCCCTGCGCTAGGCAGCGATGCGTACACGAATGACTACAACGAAGTCATGCTGATGGGCAGCGCCACCAGTCCATTGCGCACCGCGGATGAGACGGACGCCTGTTTCTTTTGGGAGTCAGCGAGCCCGACTGCCCTTTGGGACCGCGTCGCCCTCGACCTGAGCGCGGCGGCGGGGTACGAACTTTCGGACAACGCCCACCTGCTGGCGACGCTGAACCTGTCGGTCGCGGACGCGATCATTGCCTGCTGGAACGCGAAATACAACTACGAGTTCTGGCGGCCGGTGACCGCGATTCCCCTTGGCAACACCGACGGGAACGACGACACCATCGCCGATCCAGCCTGGACGCCGCTTTTGACGACCCCTCCTCATCCGGAGTACACGTCGGGCCACTCGAGCGCTTCCAGCGCGGCGGCGACGGTCCTGGCCGATTACTTCGGCGAGGACACGCCGTTTGTGGTCCAGACTCCCGCGGCAGCGGGTTGGGTGCGCGTCTTCTCGAGTTTCTCGTCGGCGATTGACGAGGTAGCCGACGCCCGCGTGTTTGCCGGCATTCACTTCCGGACCGCCTGCCGGGACGGCAGGACCCTCGGCACGAGTGTTGCCGGCTTTATCATGGAGAATCGGATGCTGCGGATCCACGGACAAGGCGAATAGTCCGGGCCGCCTGTCTGCCAGAGTGAATACAGCCGGGCTGGGAATTTGAATTCCTCTGCAAAAATTGCGGCCGGCGGGGCCCTATCCATCAAAAGCAACCCCGCCGGCCAGGCGCTCGCGCCAATGCCTGCACCGGCTCTATGACAGGCGACTGCCCCGAAAGCTTGTTACTGAAGGTGCGTACCACGAAGTGCAGGTTTTCTCTACGATGAGAGCCGGGCACGGTATGTGCGATTTCGATGGGCAATCCCTTGCGGTTTTCGTTGGCAGCGCTGGTCGGGGTCATCCTGCTCGTCTCGGTCTATCTGGCGGCGCTGCGGCAATCTTCTACTTGGGCTGTCGAGCTGGCGCTAACGCTGACGATTGGCATACTCGCCGCAGGCCTGCTGTGGGCACTTTTTCGCCCGAATGCGAATCGCTGGTTTTGGCTCGGCTTTCAACTTGCCGGTTGGGGCTATTTGCTCTTGGCCTTCAGCGACTGGTCGCAGGCGCAACTAAAGACGCACTTGATCACGACACGGCTCGTGACGGGGCTTCACCAGCAGATGCCAATCGCCAATCCCCAGGACGTGACGGTCGAGTGGCACGGCTACTGGTACCCGGCGGAAGTCCTTCGCCAGAGTGGGGCGAAGCATTTCATCCACTACCGAGGATACGGACCGGAATGGGATGAATGGATCGGCCCCGAGCGAATCCGCGGCCAGCTCGGCCCATTTCTTTCTATCAGCCACTCCTTGCTCAGCCTGGTCCTGGCGCTGGCTGGCGGCGTGTTAGGAGGCTGTCTTGGAGCAGCAACTCGTTCGCGGCGCTGGTTCTGGGTCGCCTGGTGCGGATGTTTGTCCGCCGTGGTCGCCATCAGCATCTGGGCCATGGCGTCCGATTCTGAGATCGCCGCCAGTGCCGCCTTGAGCTTGTCCCTGCTCGTGCTGCTCATGGCGGCGCTGGCTGCGTGGAACGGTCTGGCAGGCGAGCGCGCCTTTGCTTTGGGATTCGCGATTGTCGGCTGCGGTTACTTCCTGCTGCATTTTGGCCCCGGCCTGGAGACTGCCATTGGCCCGAACCTCCTCAGTACCCGCGTGCTTCAGCAAGTTCAGGACTGGCTGCACCCAAGCCCAGCGACACCGGTCAGCGCCGCGTGGACTACTACTCCAACGCCCTCCTATCGCGCAATTCTCTTGTCGGGAACCTACATTGGCCCCAGCTACCCGACCGGGCAGCCAATGAGCACCTGCATGCTGGCCGGTCATTCACTGCTTGCGATTCTGTTGAGCCTGCTGGGAGGCGTCGCGGCACTGTGGATGTCCCGGCGGCGGCCTGCCGATACGAAAAGCGAAGAGAAACGGTAACGCCGCCGGCAGAGAGAAAGTGGCCGGCGACGCAGCCAAACTGGAAAGTGGCGCAGCATTCATCGCTTGCGCTGGACTCGTCGCTTGCATTGGGCCGGGCTATGTTCCCTTTTGCTTTTTGCCAGCGCCCTTAGGCCGTATCGATTCCTCGATCCACTCTCGCTCTGCTTCCTCTTCGGTGATGTTGGGCAATGTGACTTTTTGGCTTTCGCCGGCCCCCAACTCAACCGTCTCGGCGGGGTAACTGCGGGATCCGCCGTCCTTGTGCTTGAAAGCTCGCTGGATCGTGATCTTGCCCGGCGGCAAGGCGAGCGTGAGCGGCTTGTCGCGCAGGTCGATCTCATAGATGGCGAAGCCGGGACTCTTGTCCGGCAATCCGCCACGCAGTGCGAGATCAATCTGTTGCTGCTTGCCTTCCACGGGTGTCAACTCGACGCGTGCCAGCGGCCGAAGTTCGATCGTCGCTTCCTCGCCTTCCGCAGGAATGCCGACCAGCCGGTAAGCGGCCGGCGAGATGGCGGCGAGGGCATAGGTCGGCGGCTCGGTCAGCTTATCCACAGCGTGGACCGGCTGAACTGGAATGGTAAAGCGGCCATCCGGGCCAGTGATGGCCCAGACCTCGTCGAGCGGGTCGCGGAGCGTGAGATCAGGCTTGAGCATGATCGGCATCATCCCCTCTTCAGGGACGAGCACCACCCACACGCCCGCCTTGGGCTGACCCTTCTCGACGACAACGCCCGATCGCAACGTCTTGGGGTCAGGCATGAGATCCTCGGCCTTCTTGATCACGTCGTAGCGCGGGCCGGCACGCGGCGAAATCGATCCCAGCGACATGCCGGCCGGTTCGAATAGCTCCTTATAAACTTCAAACAATTTCGCCTTATAAGTGTCCCAGTGGCCGACGGACTGGGCGCCATTGGTGAAGTAAAAATTCGCGTGGATTGGTTTGCCCTGGGCTTTGCGGATCTCGCTCAATTCGGCAATTACTTCGTCCCAGGTGCGGATGCGGCCATCCCACACGATTGAATGCTGGGCAATCACAATGTCCAGCGAACGACCCTTGGGCTCACGGGCGGGCATCGGTTTCTCGGCCGTTTCGGTCTTCTGCGGCGGCTTCTCCTTGGCCTCTTCGTCACCCGCTTTAAGGGCCTCGGCCGGAACGGGCAGCTCTTCGCTCGCGCGCACCTGACCATTCTCGTCGTAGTGCGTCCAGGTGCCGATGCGCTGGCCACGAAAGTAACGCCCTCGATAAGCGAGTTTGCCTGAGGGATAGTGACCGGTATCTTCTCCGTGGGCGCCGTATTTTTCGGAGTAGTGCTGAACCACGCTCGGCTGGCCGTTGGCATGGTAGGCGATGAACTCGCCGTCGTATTTCCCATTGCGATAGTCAATGGCATGGCTCTTTTGCCCGTTCACGAAATAGGTCGTCCAGCGACCGGTGAAATTCGCGGGTGGATTGACCCAATGGTGCTCCATCGATTCGAGGATTTCAGCCCGGGTGACGGTGGTCGGCGTGACATGGCGGGAAAGCCAGAGCCGCGCGATCCAAACCTCGTCCAGCCGATAATCCACCGCAATATCGTCGGGCAGCGTCGCCGCTGGCTCGCGCTTCTCGATGTCGATGGCGGCGAGAGCTTCGTCCCTTGTCATTCCCGCCGTCACCCGTGCGATCTTTTCATCCCAAGGCTTTCGAGGAGGTGCAACAAACGACTTCCGCAATTCGGCCGCCGCGGCGTCGCGCTTTGACTGTGACGGATCGGCGAGTTGCTTGATCAAATCGGGAATTGCTGGCTGCTTTTCGTCGCTACTGTCCGGCGCCCCCCAGGCAAACGCTGCAAGCACACTGGCGAGGGCCAGGCTCGGCAAGAGCACACCCGCCACCGGCCCGGCGGCGCTGGCCGG
>Ga0065705_10000333_pt1 | contig 17161 bp, 15 predicted proteins | sample SwibulcommuniRL2_FD_59092 | JGI IMG/M metagenome (GOLD analysis project Ga0065705, IMG submission 59092) | Bulk soil microbial communities from switchgrass field near Rose Lake, East Lansing, Michigan, USA - RL2 Bulk Soil v2 (version 2) | ecosystem: Environmental > Terrestrial > Soil >...
AGGTGGTCAATGACTTTTTTACTACAGCTGTCTTTCCTGTTCCAGGTTTTCCAAAAATCAACAAATTAGACGGACGTCCTTTTTTCAGTATGACAGACAGGGATTGTGCAATTGCAGTGCTTTCTTTAGTTCGGAATAATAGCTTATCAGGAACGTAGTCTATAGTCAGGACTTGCCTGTTTTTTATGATGTTCTTATTCTTAATTGCGCTATCGAAAATAGTGTCTAATATATCATCATCATCCAAATACAGACGCCTCCGGCACCCCTCTTTTTCTCCTGTATCTCAATACAATAAACTCATTTAGTAAGTGGTATGTATATAAAATAAAAACTCCTAAATCAATTTTCTTTTATTTATTTGTTAATTCTCATTATTTCTATAATCAGTTGAGACACAGATAAAATTTCAATGAGAAATGCAGGGGTGGAGTAACTACTTTAACTACTGTTAATGTTTGTTAATTTAAAAGTAGAGAAAAGTCCTTGATATGACCCCTTTATTTCTAGTGCAGACTAATTAACAGATATCTACAATGTAAAGACAGCAACATGACCCCTTTATTTCTACTGGAAAATATTTGATAAGGGTTATCGCAAAATTGATAACTACAATTGCATCAATGATGCTCGAATACTGCGTGATAATTAGTTAACAAAAGCTGAGCTCCTTGTTAGCTTGTTAATCACTTTAGTTGTTAAGTGTGATGTGATTTCAAATCTCATTCTGTCCGTCTCAAGAAAAAAGATTAGAATCGAACTGGAGGATGAAAATGGGGAAAAATACAACTTGACTCTCCAAGGGACTTTATCAAAAGAAAAGTTAATGAATTTAATTGAATTTGTGCAACTGTTTGAAAAAAATTCTATCAATACCAGTTCAGAGCATAGAGAAGGCGACACAAAATTAGCCTCAAAGTTATGGAATTTAATTGCCGAAAACTTTAGATATCACACCTTTAGCTCCTCTGATCTAGCAAAAATTTACAAGGATATGTACTATGATTCTATCCAGCTAAGTGTCGCATCTATCTACTTGTCACGATTTTATCTGAAAAAACAGCTTACGAGATCAAAAAACGGCAAACAATGGATTTATGCCGTTGTTAAAGAAAGCCAAAATAACATTGGTGAATATTTAGAAAAGTCTAATCATCCAAAATTGTTGTCTGTTCCAACAGTTTACGACCTTCATCTGTGATTTTATATTTGTAAGGCCTGACACTCTCATCTCTCATGACAATATTTTCCGAATACAGTTTTTTGAGCAATCTGGAGGTATGTTCACGCGATTTGTTAATTTTTCTCTGAATCTCTCTGGAAGTTAATGGTTCTTCCAACATCCTTAGAATCGAATCCACTGTATTCGCCCGTAGAGAATCTTCCTCTTCAAATGCTATCTCCTCTCCTGTGACATTCAAATTCTTAGTCACAGGCATGATGTTATGTGATATCGCTTTATGTGACCTATCCTTGACCATATCACTAAACTCGTTAGTTGCCGCAAGTTCATTTTCCTTAATTATGTTTTTTTCAGAATTGATCTTTTGATCAATCACATCCAATTTACTTCGTAGTTCGGAAATAATTTCGTTATATTCATCGAACTTGTGTAAATATCCCTCTATCAACATATCTTTCATCTTATAATCTCGTTCATCCCGGCTTTTGATATCTCTTAAATAACCAATATACAAAAAGGCGAAAAAGGATAATACGAAAAATATCATTGAAATCAAAATATCGGATAATGAATAATCCAAATTAAAGCCGAATATATTCATGTGATATCATGTGATTAAACACAGACATTTATTAAATTTTATCTATATTAAAACTAGTTTCCTTATCACATTATCCATCAAGGATATCACATTACTTAACGTAGAGTTATCGATTTCGTCACTAGGTTTATTTAATATCACATTCAATTGATCGTTTAACTGATTCAGTATTCCAAAGGTCTCCACATCGACCACATTAAGCAGTCGCAATAGCAATAATGTGTAAACAGTCCTTTTTCACCTTTTTTTCTACACTGGCCTAATTGTCGATAATACGCACCTGTGGAGATGTTTCTAGCAGGTTTTTCATGCAGTACTTTATTGTAAATAATTGATGTTTGTTTCTTTGTAAATATAGAATTTTCAATAAAATGATTGAAAATTGAAGTATAATTAAGATTGTCGTTTTCCATATACTATACAAATTTGTATAGTACTCTAATTAATTTATTTTACTGTATTAGTTGAGCGGTGTCCGTTGAGTACAGACTTGTCTACATTCTCTGATGAGATTATTATTATACGAGTAATTAGTTTGAGAAATGATGGAAATACAAAGCACAGAACAATACATTTTGAATGAAATCAAGAGACAAAAGACCTTATGTTTTCCACTTATTGACTCTGAAAACTCCTTTAAAACAATAGAGCTGGCAAAAAAATTAGAACAGCTAGGAGCTTCAGCTAATTTTAGTTGGTGGCTCGTCAACTTCAGATCAAATTGAATTGTCTAGTTTTGTGACGGAATTAAAGAAGAATGTCAAAATTCCTGTTATTTTATTTCCAGGAAATATCACAGGTATATCACCAGATGCGGACGCAATTTTATTTAGCTCGTTATTAAACTCTGAAAATCCATATTATATCACAGGCGCCCAAGCGCAAGGAGCCTTAGTTGTACATAAATATCATATAGAAGCCATTCCGACCGGCTATCTCATAATTGGAGATGGGTCTACTGCCTGGTTTATCGGTCAAGCTAAGTCCATCCCATTTAACAAATCAAATATTGCAGTAATGTACGCCCTAGCTGCTCTGTATATGGGCATGCGATTTCTATATCTTGAAGCTGGATCCGGCGCTTCACAAAATATTCCACCAGAAATGGTAAGCACCGTAAAAAAATTCTATAAAGGAATATTGATAGTTGGTGGCGGGATTAATTCTGCGGAAACGGCAAAAAAAATATCTGATGCGGGAGCAGATATCATAGTTATTGGTACTATGATTGAAAGAGAAAAAGACTGGGAGTCAGAATTTGTTAACATCATCAAAGCATTAAGAAATTGACTAATCATACTAAAGAAAACCAGGATACTCAAATTCCATCATATTATATAAAATATCACCAAAAAATTTCAAGATATATTGAAGACGCCCTTTCTGTAGCTCAAGAAGCTAAAAAAAAGGGTCTCGATATTTCTGATAAAGTTGAATCGCCGATAGGTTATGACTTACCAGACAGGATAGCAAAGATACACGAAATTGATATTTCTAGTAGATTAAGAATACTGCTGCCAGAACTGGGAAAAGAACTAACTGCATTAAAGATAGCCGAGGAAATTGTACTTGGAAAATACGGGGGAATCACTATTGAGGAAAGACTAAACAATGCGGTAAGAGTCGGACTATCCGTTGTAACTGAAGGTGTTACTGTAGCTCCTCTACAAGGAATCTACGATGTTAAAATAAAAACAAATGCCAATAAATCTGAATATTTATCAGTTTCTTTTGCTGGTCCAATAAGATCCGCAGGTGGAACCGAAGCTGCCGTAACTATGCTGATAGCTGATCACGTGAGAAGAATTGTAGGATTAGACAAGTACATAGCAAACTCATTTGACGATGAAATTAGTAGATATGTTGAAGAATTAAGGATTTATGAAAGAGAAGTAGGAAACTTCCAGTTTAAGGTTTCAGACAAGGATGTTATCCATTGCGTAAGTTCTCTTCCCGTAGAAATTGATGGTGTTGACACGGATCCTGTAGAGGTCGTTGGACATCGGAATCTTCAAAGGGTTTCTACCAACAGAGTTCGTGGAGGTGCACTAAGGGTAATGAATGATGGTTTGATAGGTAGAAGCAGAAAATTATTGAAGATTGTGGAGACTCTGAAACTGCAGGGATGGGAGTGGCTCAAAACTCTTGAAGGAGCAATTCAAACTGCAGAGGATGATACTGTATCCCACAGGATGACTGAAGTCATCACTGGAAGACCAGTTCTTTCAATGCAGAAAAAGATCGGCGGTTTTAGATTACGGTATGGTCGATGCTGCAATACTGGATTTGCCACAATCGGAATACACCCAACCATTCCAATATTATTAAACTACGCAATTGCAGTAGGCACACAAATAAAAATTGACGCACCAGGAAAGGCCTCTACTATTGCGCTAGTAGACAGTATCGAGCCACCAATAGTAAAACTCAATGATGGAAGCGTTGTGAAAGTAGAAACATTAAATCAAGCAAAATCCATAGCAAGTAAGGTTACAAAAATTCTTTACCTAGGCGATATTCTAATAAGCTACGGTGATTTTCTTGAAAACAATACCCAGCTTCTTCCTTCATCATATGTTGANGAGATTTGGGCTCTGGAATTAGAAAGTAAGCTTGCCAGCAAGAACCCTGATTCATATTTTAAAATATTTGATAGGGAAAGGTTAACCGAATTAGTTCAACATCCATTAGAAAAGAAACCATCAATTATTGAAGCATTTAAGATTAGTCAATTTTTCGAAATACCTCTTTATCCAAGATATGTTTTTTACTGGACTGCATTAACTCTAGATGAATTCAACCATCTAATAACGAAATTGATGGAAAGTGGAGAGTCGATAAAAAATACAAATGAGAGAACTTCTTTACTTTATGATTCAGAACTAAAAGAAACTCTTGAAAAACTTGGGATAATTCATTCACTTTCTCTTGAGGGCAGCAGAATAACGATAGACGATCCTGATCAACTCTACATACTCAGGGAATTGATAACAAAGTGTATTGATTATGGATCAAAAATCAACAAACTCTTGGAATCAAGCTTTGTCTTGGACACTGATCCAAACTCTACCAAGACACATATTTTGTATGTCATCTCCCAGTTACTAAATGTTAGTATAAAAGAAAAATTTTCTTCTTCAATCGCGGTTCGTGTTGGGCGCCCGGAAAAGGCTGCAGAAAGGAAAATGAAACCTCCTGTTCATGTCTTATTCCCGATTGGGACAAACGGCGGGCCAACTAGGGATATTTTGAAAGCGATGCAAAGACCGCTATATATTGAAATTGCTAACAGATTTTGCAACAACTGTAAATCACCATCACTATCTGTTTCTTGTCAAGATTGTCTCTCTAACACACCTATTCGAATAATGTGCTCAACCTGTAGGTATGAAGTTAATGATGAGGAGTCAAGTGGACATTGTCCTGTTTGCGGGAATCGTCTAAAAACACACTCGCCTACCAATTATCCTCTCAAAGCAGTGGTTGAAAAAGCCAAAAGACATCTGGAAATACAACCAGTAGAGCCTCTTAAAGGTGTCAAATCCCTGATGGGCAAAAATCGATGTGCAGAGCCTATAGAGAAAGGTATCTTAAGACAAAAACACAATTTGTATACTTTTAAGGATGGAACTATACGCTTTGATGCTACAAACGAACCTCTAACTCATTTTAAGCCCAAATGGATTAAGACAGATATTGCAAAATTAAGAGATCTGGGATATCATAGAGACCACGTAGGAAATAACTTGGAGTCAACTGATCAACTGCTAGAATTATTCATACAGGATGTAGTAATCCCAATTCACGCTGCTGAACACCTAGTAAAAATTGCACAGTTCGTAGATGAAGAACTCGTTAGATTCTATGGACTTGATGCGTTTTATAAAATAGGTTCAATTGACGACTTGATTGGACACTTTATTATTGGTTTAGCACCGCACACATCGGTAGGTATAATCGGAAGGGTAATTGGATTCGTCAATTCCCAGGTATGCCTAGGTTCGCCAATCTGGCACTCTGCCAAACGAAGAGATTGTGATGGTGACGCAGATTCTATAATGTTACTAATGGATATTTTTATAAACTTTTCAAAGGAATATTTGCCAGATAGAATTGGTGGCCTAATGGACGCACCTTTACTTATTCAACCTCTAGTTTTTCCACATGAAGTTCAAAGGCAGGCCCATAACATAGATGTCGATGAAAGATACCCATTGGATTTCTATACATCTTCTTGGAATATGGAAAAAACCAATCTATTTGACAACATTGATCTTGTCAAAAAAAGGTTAGGTCATCCAAATCAATTCTTTGATTATAAATTCACTCATACTACGGACAATATTATGCTAGATNAATCACACAGTTTGTATTCAACCCTGAGCACTATGGAAGAAAAACTACAGATGCAGATAAGCACAGCCAAACTAATCAACGCAGTNGACGCGGATGAAGTAATGTCCATGGTATTAACGACCCATATTTTNCCGGATATAATGGGAAATTTAAGGGCTTATTCATCACAATCATTTAGGTGTACCAAATGTGGACAAAAATACAGACGAATGCCACTTGCAGGTCGATGTCTGGAATGTCATAATGTATTGTTACAAACTGTCACACGGGGTTCGGTTGAAAAATATGTACAGACTGCATTGAACATCTGTTCAGAATTTAAGATAAACGAATATCTGACAAGCAGGATTAACACATTACAAACAGAACTAAATTTACTTTTTAAACAAAACATCAAAGATCAGCACACAATTATCGATTTCATTTAGCTCAATTGGTTTCTGAAACCATATGATCATAAGAAGGATAGAAATAATAAAAAAATTACATAATTAGAATTTTAAAAAATTTGAATCTGAATTTCTGGACAGATTTGAAATATTGCGTTGAGGATAATCAGCTAATTTCACGCCTAAAATAATGCGAATTGGAAACTTGTTACATACACAATAAAAATATTCAAAAATCATAGAATTCGGATATTTTGCTAATTACTATACAAATTAAAAAAATATTCAAAAATCAAGAATCATGCAATTAGAATATAAAACACTGATTAGGTAATTGGAAAATATGCTGACAATAGATGGTGAAAGCGCTTTTTGAAGCAGAGAACAGCTCACATTGCTATATTTGACACTTTTAAAACAAAGAAAAATAAATTTACAGGTGAAGCTAAAAGGCAGAGAGGTATTATTACGCACCTAGTTTTAGAAAAAAATCCAGAGCTTAGAACAAGAACATCAATTGCCCATGCAATAGCAAAAAATAACGGTATATTGTGGCAAAATATCTACTCTGGAATATTCAAAGATCTCGATGAAGTTTTGATACCATCAGGAGTAGTTAAAGAAGGAGGCCGTCTGCCATTAAGACGAGGTCCCAAGGCACTACAATTAGAGGGAATTCCCTTCTATGAATTAACAGAAACCGGAATTTTGGTTGCATCATCAATTGAGGAATTGGGAAATATTAGAATGAAAATCCTTGAATCCTATTTCAATTCTATGAATAACAACTCCTCTGGTAATGATATTATGAAAAAAAGTATTTTACTACTATTAAAAACAATACCATCTTTTGTAATAAAGATTATTAGTGCATATATTTACGCTTACACCACGGGTGAGATTGATAACATAACTCCGATAACTATCGATAGATTTCGTTCTGTATTGAAAGAACAGATAAGCATAGAAAGAGAGTTTATCGAATCATATGATGTGCTGTCTCAAAACCAAAAAGTGCTACTAAAAGATTTTTTCAAGATAATTAGCTAATCAACAAGATGACCAGTTTTCATTTATTAATGCTTTACTATACCATTAATCCTTTGGTGCTCAGTTTCTCAGAGTAATTTTATTTATTCATGAAAATCATAACACATTAAATTACTGCGATCCAAAAATTGATTTCACGTTACTGTCCAAACAAACGCTTATAATTTACCAAATTAATTAATGATATATTATTTATGGTCGACATGAAGATTGTTTTTCTTGGAACTTCAGCAGCTATTCCAACTCACAAGAGAAGCTTATCTTCAATTGTCCTCAAGAGAGCTGATGAGCTGTTAATATTTGATGTCGGTGAAGGAATGCAAAAAAATTTCCTTCAAACAAAACTTGGAATTAATAAGAAAATGAAAGTATTCATAACACATTTACATATTGATCATTGTTTAGGGCTCTTAGGATTTTTTCAAACAATGTCTCTTCTGGGACGCACAAAAAAAATTGATGTATATGGCGAATCAAGATTGAAAGAATTCATCAAACAGAATTTTCACATTATAAATATTGAACTTTCATACGAAATTGATATTCATACGATAGAGGGGGAAGGTATTATTGCAAACGAAAATGATTACCAAATCAGCTGTTGTAGAGCTGACCATTCAGTACAAGCTTTCTCTTATTGTATTGAAGAGCATCAAAGGCCAGGTATATTCAATATAGATAAGGCAACGAAACTGGGCATTCCTAAAGGAGATTTATATCACAAGTTGCAAAATGGTGAAGATGTAATTGTAAATGGTAAATTAGTAAAATCAGACGAAGTAGTTGGACCTAAAAGAAAAGGCCGCAAAATAGGAATATCGGGGGACACGCGTCCGTCTTTCAAATTAAGAAATTTTTTTGATTCATGCGATATCCTAATTTTCGAGTCAACTTATGCTCACGATTACCAACAAAAGGCAATCGAGACATTCCATTCTACATCAGCAGAGGCTGCTTTACTCGCCAAAGAGTCAAATTGTATCAAGCTTATTCTCACACATTTTAGTTCTAGATATAATGATCCGGCAATTCTTTTAGATGAAGCTAGAGACATCCATGCTAATGTAGATTTAGCAGAAGATATGAAAACCTTTTACGTTCCATATGCGATATAACAATTCGCTATACTTGATTTAACACTTTTAACTCTTTTAACACTTTTAAATAGTCGTTGAAAATATTTTCATATTCTTACATTGCAAAAAAATAATACTGTAATAATTTCAGATGATCGAAATTCTTCCCTTGCAAAAAAGATCTCGTTAGACTTGGACGTAGAGTACAAGAACGTGCAATTGCGCTTATTTGCTGATGGAGAAAGCAAAATTAGGCTAGAAAATGTAGCCGGAAACAACTGCATAATCATACATTCTACATATCCACCAACTGACAGACATCTCATGCAATTGTTCATGATTATCTATAAATGCAAACAAGACGGTGCCAGTGATATTTGTGTAGTGAGTCCATATTTAGCATACACAAGACAAGATAAGGTATTTGTCGAAGGAGAGATAGTAACTAATAATTTAGTCGGGGAAATTCTAGCAACATTAGGAACTACAAAATTGGTAACTATTGACAGCCACAATCCAAGCGCAGTTAATTACTCCTATGAAACAATGGATCTCACCGCCATCCCATCTTTAGCAAATTTTGCTAAAAAAAATTTCAGACTAAACGACCCTATAGTCATTTCACCTGATGAAGGGGGAATACAGAGGGCCAAGAAATTCGCAGAAATAATCAATACAAATATGTTGTCTCTAGTCAAGACACGAGATAGATTCACCGGTGATATCTCAATCTCAATTGATGATCAACAATCTATGAATAAAAGAGACGCCCTCATTGTAGACGATATGATAAGTACTGGTAGTAGTATAGTAAAGGCTACTGAAATATTGAAAAAAAATAATATTGCTAATGTGTATGTTTTGTGTACTCACGCGCTCCTACTCGATGATGCGAAGGAAAAATTACTCAAAGCTGACATCAAGGAACTAATATCTACAAATTCAATCCCAAATGAGTTTGCCAAAGTTGATTTAAGTGGCGTTATATCAGATTATTTTTCAAGTTATTGATTGAAAGTAATTAAATTCGAAAACAGCTTCAAACTTTTATAATAATTGTAACTTGATAGTTGATAGTTCTATCAAGCTCTTCAGTTACTGCTTTTAGGACATGTGTCGTAGACGACAAACTGGAAAAATCCAATAGCCTTTTTCCATCAACGATATGAATCTGTGGAGCAAGCTCATCTTTGGAGAGACCGCGTTCTTTAATTAACGTTTGAATCTTAAATTTCATTTCTTTGGGATCACCACTATACACTTCTGCATTCTCAATTGACACCCTTACATGACCGTATTTATCAAGAACTAAAACAGGTTGCTTTTTTGATTTTAAAAATAATTTCTTTCTATGGATTTCACAAGCAAATATGTAATAATCCTTCATATCAAAAATTCTATGTACTCCTTCGTTGATACCAAATAACTCGCAAGCCAGTACTTCTGCTTGCTCATCATCAATTTCTTTTGTATCACTTCCTCCAACATCTAACTTCATATTGCCATAAACAGTAACGCGTAAGAGAGACTTTTCGCTAATATATTCAGATTGAGTAGAAATTGATTCAGGAAGCGCTCCTTTTGAAATAGCGATTTTTTCAACTTCCTGAATAAAAACTGATATGTCGTGAGGACTAGGATTATCTATTAATTTTTCCCTTTCCTCTCGTATAGATGCTGTACAAACACCAATAGATGAGATAACTTCTGAGTTGTCAGCAATTCTATATTGAGCATCTAATTTGTCCGCAATCAATGGAACAAGAACGGAAGCGCCTCCTCCACCGCCAATTAGGACAAATTTTTCATCTTTTATTTTATATTCCTTTAGTAAATTTCTAATTGTCTGCAATATCTTTCTGTTTGATAAATCAAGAATTTTGTGTGCTACATCTTCCATGTTCATACCTAATCTCTGTCCTAAAATTGATAACGCTAATTGTGCAGATTGTTTGTTACCTTTTGCATAATCATTATCCGGGATTAGTCCTAATGCATTGGCTGCACAAGTAGTGGTTATCGCAAATCTCTTTCCAGCCCCAACTTCAATTCCTATATAATCAATCGGATCTCCCTCTTTGGGCATAAATGTTACTATTTGTCCTCCTTCTAAATCTTGAGGTTCAGCAAAACATGAATATTTCAAGCCGGAGATATGCGCGGATCTAGGTCCAACATCGGTTATCTTTTTACCTGACCATCTCACAAGAGAACCCCCAGCAATTCCGACTACTCTCACATCCAGGGACTTTATACATGTCGGATGGTCCATGATTGTGACATATTTAACTTCAGGTTTACCATTTTTTATAACACAAATGTTTGTTGAAGTACCCCCAACTTCAATGAAAATTCCATTGAGTATTCTTAAGTGCAGTAATGCTCCTGCGACGCTTGCCGCCGGTCCGGATAAAACAGTCAAAATTGGTTTAGTTTTGAAAGTATTCATATCAGTTAAACCTCCATCTCCCTTCATTATTGTGATTGGTGCAGAGATTTTTTGCTCTCGGACAGCCTTTTCTACATATTTTGCAGTACCAATAGCTTTTGGTAATATACTTGCATTTATCGCAGCGGTCAGGGTCCTTATTTCAAGACCATATATTCCTGTCAGTTCGTGTCCTGCAGTTGCTGGTAAATCTGATTTTTGCATGACATATAATTCATTACTTGGATCATCTACACCATAAGCCTCGCTAACTATAAGGACTCTTGCGCCTTCCTCCTTCAATTCATTTATTATTTGTGTGATTTCTTGACTATCCAAGAACTTTGAAGTATCCAGGAATTTGTAGCAACTTTTTAAGTATTTATTAGGTCCGAGTTTAATGTCGCCTAAATTTGTTCTTTTAACGATATCATTTTTTTCCAAACTTACTCCCATACCAATTATTCCTACCTTTGCAGTGTCTCCTTCCAATAATGCATTAACAGCCTGTGTTGTACTATGAGAAATTAATTCAATGTTTGATTTGTTAATGCTCTCTTTGTTTATGAGTTTGATTAAGGATTCTACAATACCCGNTGATACACCCTCGTCTGAGAAATGTGACGTGGGAACCGTAACTTTTCCTACTATCCGGCCGGTATTCATATCTATTGCTACTGATTTTGTAAAGGTGCCTCCGACATCAACACCAATTCTTATTCTACTCATCACAAAAACCGCATGATATTTTTCTCATCATCACTTATTATTTAAATCCTGTTAGATTTTGGCGTCATAAAGCTATGTATTTTATATTGCAATCATACTTTTTGCTGGATTTAATATGATACTAATTTTAATATTTCCTGCTTGTCTTTTAAGGTAGGCATCCAATCGATATTTTCAGTTTTCCTTTTTGATTCATCACTCAAAGCCTCGATTAAATGTTTGATTATATCTTTACTGGGTGTTGTAGTAGTATCAAACTCGATTATCTTTTCTTTACCAAATTTTTTTATACTATCATACAAAGTTATACCTAGAATTTCGCTTGTTATGTTTTCCCTTATTTTCCTCAAATCATAATTTCTTCTCTTAAAAGTTTGTAAAAGATTTTCGGGTGAACGCCGTAAAACTACGACCAAATCAACCTGATCGGGCATTAACAAATAAGGAGCAAGGTGTCCTGTAATAATTGTGTCCTGATATTGCTTTATTTCCCTTCTTAACATTAGCGTTGCCTTTTTTAGGTAGACATCATAGACGTCTAATGTCTTATCTGTGAATACAAATCTATTTTTTATCACAAATTCATTTAAATTGATTATTTTAAATCCTAATCTTTTTGAAAGCATACTACTGAGTGTACGTTTTCCAACTCCTGGATTTCCTGTAACGACAATTCTTGACAACTGTTAAGATAAGCGTAACTCTAATTTTATCCTGTCGTTTCAATTTTGTTAAAATATCCCACAGAGAAGATAAAATGAAAGACTTAAAACATGTATGCCTAAACAGGTTATTATTATATGAAAATAACGGTTTTAGGTTCCGGTAAAGAAGTAGGACGTTCAGGATTTATGGTAACATCAGATGGTTCCAATATCTTGTTAGACTATGGAGTGTTATTAAAGAAAGAGCCATCATTTCCAATTCACATTAGACCAAAAGATATCAGTACTGTTGTTCTTACCCACGCTCATTTGGATCATTCTGGATTTATTCCATCACTTTTTTTATCCAATGCCAACATCTCCGTCTTAGGAACAAATCCAACCTTTGAACTTTCCAATTTACTTATCGAGGATATGATCAAAAATCTCNCGNGATTATCTGCCNTTTGATCATGCAGGTTTGAATAATATGATGAATCATTCAAAAACCCTGCAATATAAGGAAAAGCACTTAATAAATGACATGGAAATTACCTTGCACGAATCCGGGCATATCATAGGAGGCTCGTCGATAATTGTTGAAACTGAGGGCAAGCGAATTTTTTATACGGGTGATATAAACAGCAGGGGGTCAAAATTACTGAGATCGGCGGACTTGGATTTGCCCGAAGTTGATGTCTTAATAGTTGAAAGTACATATTCTCAAACAGAACAGACACCACGAGACCAATCTGAAAAAGCTCTGGTAGAGTTTGCTCATGATGTTGTTGAAAGAGGAGGAACCCTTTTCATACCCGCGTTTTCCGTTGAAAGAGCACAAGAGATTGCATATGTTTTGAAGGCCAGTAATTTCAAATACAAACTAGCCATGGATGGGATGGCATTGAAAGCCAATGAAATAATGTTAAGAAATCCATCATTTCTGAGGGATCCAGAAGTGTTCAAAAAAATCCTGTCTGAGATTGAATGGGTGCAGGGATGGCATAGGCGAAAACAGTTGATAAAAGAACCTGGAGTAATAATCTCTCCTGCAGGAATGCTAGTAGGTGGAACGGCGCTGTTCTATTTACAGGAAATCGCAAAAAGTCCTAATAATGGTATAGCTTTAGTTTCGTACCAAGGTAAAGGTACTCCAGGTCGACTTCTACTTGAAAAAAGACTTGTATCATATAATGGAAGAACGAAAAATAGTCTCGCTGAAGTAAAACACTTCGAATTCTCAGGGCACAGTAGCAGAAGCGAACTGTTTGAAATAGTTGGCAAAATCAAAGGCAATCCCAAAGTTCTTACAGTTCATGGAGACGATATGTCATGTACCACGTTTGCCAATGAAATCAAAGAAAAGTATGGATTTGATGCAATAGCTCCAGACAACGGGCAAATTGTAGAAGTAAATTAGGAAAATATACCAAATCCAATCTGGATCTGATGCAATGAGAGTAATTGGCTGGAAACTATTTTATAATGTTGATATTTATTCTAAATTGGATGCAGACTTCTAATTTAACAAAATACCTTATTAGTTTTAGGATTGCTTTATTTGTTGCAATATTTAGCTTATTGCTAACTAATTCATTCGTACTCGTCTCACACGGCGTGGAGACAAATCAAATATTTTTTGGCGTAAATATGAAAGGATACTATACAAGCATGCCCCAGAGCAGGACTATAGGAAGTATTATGCCACCGAACTATTTTGACCACAGCTTCAAGCTAATTTCAGATGCTGGTATGAATCATGTGCGTTTTGTATTTTATTGGGAAGCCTATGTAAAAGATCCCACGAATTTTATGCTTGAATTGCAATCTGTAGCACAAGCCGCGGATAAACATAACATTAATGTAATTTATGATAACCATCAATTTCACACNTCNTCATGGTTTAATCCAAGAAAAGGAACGGGATTCCCTTCATTTCTCTTTGAAAACAATCCATCTTATATTGCTGGAAACGGCGGGGGACCTAAATATGCACCCGCACAACTGTGGTGGACAGATTGGTGGAATCGTGCTGTTAAAGATGCAAATGGTACTGATGGATGGACTCTACAAGCTGAATTCTTGGAAAAAATAGTTAATACTTTAGACAGTCATAAAAGCACTTTAGGTTATGAAATACTTAGTGAACCACAAGTCCACAACGCTGATCAATGGGAAAAGATTGGTCAGTACAATACATTTATTGTTAATGAATTGAGAAAATACACGGACAAAGTAATTGCTTATAGTATGAATATTCCAGTAGATCTGAAAAGCCCAATAAACTTGACACCAGAAAACTTGGCTAAAATGAAACCTCAAAACAGCACGAACATAGTTTTCAAGATAAGCATATACGGATTACCAACAGGCTCATATCAGCAACANAGNTTGANTACTTTTCTCCAGGCTTCGAATATGACAGGTGTTCCCCTATACATAGGAGAATGGAACAATGTTCTACGAGAGCAAACCATTAATGAAGAAGGAGCAACAGTATTTGAGATAAATCCTTTTGAGAGTGACATTAATCAACAGGAGGCCAATCAGTTTGTCAAGATTTTCAAGGACCTTGGTATTTGGGGGCTAGCTTACTGGAAATGGGATTATGTTTTAACACAAACTCCGAATTTTAATTTGATTTCAATAAGCGATAACGGCGATATAGTTACTAACAAATATTTTAAACAATTGAAGATTGCATTAGACAGTAATTATGGTAGTCAACCTAGTCAAGAGAGTCAATGATACAACGAAGTAATATAATATATTTTTGGTTGCGTAAAATGCATTACCCCGATTTCTAATGATAGTAAAAAATACTGATCCCTATAAAATAAAAAAATGCATAACATGTAAGAAAGAAATTCCACTCCAAGAAAAATATTTTACATATCCACTGTCATTACAATGTATATGCTTGAATTGTTCTCTGAAAGAAATTCCCAAAATAATTGAAGTTCTAGAAGCCGATTTGGANAAAACAAGAGGATTGCTAAATTCAGATACAAATGCCATTTAATAACAAACCCATATGCTGTTAAATTCAAAACTTAATCCTGAAATTAGTATCAATAGTGGACAGATGTTTTTATGGGAAAAACATAAAAACACATGGTATGGAATCTATAGAGATCATGTTCTGAAATTTTCATTTAAAAATAATGAAGTAATATTTTATTCAACGCCAGAGTTTGATAATTGGGAAAATTTCATTTTTAGGTTAGACGATAATATTCACAATATTTTTTCCAACTTTTCCAATGATACTTTTCTGCTTCAATTAGTTAAAAAATATAACGGATTACGTCTGTTACGTCAGGATCCCTACCAATGTATGATTTCTTTTGCATGTTCAAGTAATACAAACATCTCAATGATACGTATTATGCTAAAAAATTTGTCTATGAAATTTGGTACGAAAAAAGAGATTGATAATCAAATATTCTTTACCTTCCCCTCAATGAAGAATCTGTACAACGCATCCATCAACGAATTATGTTCCTGTAGTGTTGGATATAGAGCAAAAGCTATTAAATCTATTGCAAAAAAAATTGTCTCGGGACAGCTAACAATTGATGAATTAAATCGTTGTAAATATGATGAGGCCAGAGCATTACTTACAAGTATTTACGGAATTGGAAACAAAATTGCCGACTGTATCTTGTTGTTTTCTCTAGAAAAGACGGAGGCATTTCCAATTGACGTGTGGATGGGCCGTGCAATAGTAATGTACTACAAAAAATTAATCGACAGTAGAAAAGTCACGTTTATGAATGAAAACAAGAAACTAAGCAATAACCAATATTCAATTTTATCAGAAATAATGAGAAAGCATTTTGGTAAATACGGCGGCTATGCCCAACAGTATCTCTATTACCACATTCGAAATATTAAAAATAAAAAATGGTAACATCAATACATTCAAAAATATATCTTTGTGTATGTCAACTATGTTTCTTATCCAAATTCAATTCTCCATAAGGAAAGTAAATTGGATTTGATCTCGCTATTTTTGGAGAGTTGTTGATTTTCAAAATATCCGTATCCACATTCATCCATTACCTGTTCAAAATCATACTTGGTTTGGTCCTTTTTTTGGTTATGAGTTAACGCATCTCTAATTTTACCAGTATGATCTAAATTCTTTGTGTAAACATACCATAGATTGTGCGCCCCGCGTAGATCAAATAGGTAATCGTACAATTCCTTTGACATCTTGGTATAATATTTATTCATAATCTCGTGGTTTACATCTATCCATGATGGAGTTCTCCACCAAGCTATCCTTTCAAAACCAAATTCCTCGAACTCAGCTCCCAAACTAATTCCTTGGTCAAGAGTTGTTACTATGACGTCTGTTTTACTCGCCACAGCTTTTCTAAAATCAACTCCAGGGTCCATCCATCCTACAAATATTATATCATATTTTTCATTCAAATCCAATGAAACATCTTTAATATGAATAAAGTCTGGCTTTACCCTGTTAAATTCATAGAAAATGCCAGCATCCTTTTCTATGCCAATAGCATCTGGTATAAATTCTCTAATTTTTTCCAAGAAATCTCCATATCCACATCCCACATCCAAATATCTTGGATTTGGAGAAATTGATTTTGCTAGTGCAACCACACGCAGCACGTCTACTTTTCGATAACCAAAATACGTACCGCAAATATATGGAAATATGAAACGTTCATGTAAA
>Ga0065705_10104388_pt1 | contig 17122 bp, 10 predicted proteins | sample SwibulcommuniRL2_FD_59092 | JGI IMG/M metagenome (GOLD analysis project Ga0065705, IMG submission 59092) | Bulk soil microbial communities from switchgrass field near Rose Lake, East Lansing, Michigan, USA - RL2 Bulk Soil v2 (version 2) | ecosystem: Environmental > Terrestrial > Soil >...
GCCTGGGGAGAGATCAATGGTGTGGAAACATTATTTTGGATGGAAGTAGAAAGCGGTAAATCATCCAGGCAACTTATCCTGGATAAGACTATAAGACGCTGGCGAAGAGCCGTTAGGTACGCTAATTACGTGGGTGTTAACCTGGTCTTTGCTTTTTTGGGAATGCCCTGGGTGAGGGATGCCGCGCGGCTTGCCTTTATGGATATTCCAAAGTCGTGTGCTGTTACTGTTGCTGACTGGTCGAAAGAAAATTTTGGACAATTACCGTACCCAAAATGGGGTGAAGTGGTTTTTGAATAAGGAAAGATCATTTTGAAAAAAATGAGGCCTATGTTTGGGTAATTCCAATTGCGCGTACAAATGGAACGATCAAAGAGGGATCCGACCTTCAAAAGGGACCACTATGTGATTGAGAAACAGCTCCCAATTTGGGAATGTCACTATGGGCTAAGTAGAGCAACTTGCTAGCGGCTTTGGGGGCGGAAAGATTCTCTTAGTTTTGCGTCACCTTGCGCAACTGGCGATGGTAATTCTCCACAGAATAAGTAGCGTGGATCATGTCTGGGATCCCGGCTGTGGGTGATCAGATCGCCTAATGCAGTTGCGAGTAGTGAATAAGCATGCTACATTCGTCACCCTGGGTTTCTTTCCGCTTTAGCAAGTTGACTTCCGCATTTCCACGGGTTGGTGCTTGAGATAACTGGCGAAAGTACAACATGAATTTCTTCTGGTCATTTAGTGGTAATTTAGGTTTTTTATTTTTATGCTAAAAAAAGATTCTCCAAATTGGATAAATTTGACAAAAGTACTTGATTTTCTGTATGGTTTGTGCTACTATAACATCAATCAGATACCTATACACAACCGTTTGTGAGTACTTACCAATCAAACTTTATAAAGTGGAGGATTTCATCATGTCTCAAGCGGCTTCCCTAGAATACAAAGTTCAACTATGTGAAAGCGCACTATCATTGAGGGATATGTTAGCTCAATTCAACTTGAGCCATACTGCCATTATCCCGAGTCTTTGGGTCGAACCTCAGAGGTCTGTCACGCTCACACATGAAGGACCATCGACTTTAAAAGGGCAGCATCTTTGCACGAATGATTTGACAGAATACAAAAGCTGGATTGGATGTGACGATACAACGGCTCCTCGGGATTATTGGACGCTTCCAAGCCGCCCGTGGAAAGAACGTTACGTTGAAAGTACTGATGATTTAAGCCCACAGGAATTAGAAGATTTGGAACGTGCAGGTTGGGCCTACTTATTCGGTAACTCTGCAGTTGTATCAAGCTACCGCGGACTCCTTGAGCATTTACGTGCACCCTTCTATGCGACTCTGTATGCGGTTGACTCAATTCATATTGCTTCAAATGCAAAATTAGTTGTTGCAGGCCGCAATCCAGCCTTCCTACTCTGTAATGAGTTGGTTATTGAAAATGGTGGACAGCTACAAATCTTTACAGCATTTAATGCTCGTATTAATCACCTGATCAAAAGCTAAAAGCTCTTTTTACTACATCTGAATATATAGGAGTGTGGATTATGCCTAATGTTATGCCATCGAAAAAATTACCGGCGGCAGTTAAGGAAGTTAACCTTGCTGGAAGTAATCAAATTATCGTTGATCCAGCGAACCCACTGGTTATCAATTCCCCGAAGGTTGAATATCCAGATGTGTTAATTAAGCCCGGTGGTGAAATTCAGACCACCGTCACCACATCAGTCACATTCGATAAGTTAACTAAAAACACAAGTCGTAAAGACTAAACGAAGAGAGGCAAATCATGGGTGTTAAAAAAGATGCTCAACTTCAATTTGGCGATATATTAGTGCTTGGGAATTCAGGCACAACTGGTAGCTCAGGCAAAGATGGTGCAAACGGTGGCGATGGGCAGCCTGGGCGGGATTGTGATTGCAACTGGGCAAGTGGTTGTCGTGATTCTACTGAGGGCGGCGCCGGCGATGCCGCCGGTAACGGAGCTCGTGGTGGAAATGGCGGCGATGGGCAGCCAGCCTTGCCGGCAACCTTCACCATCAACGAATTAGTTGGTCAAGTAATTGTTTTCGGCGCAGGTGGAAACGGCGGTGCAGGTGGCGACGGTGGCGCAGGTGGAAGCGGTGGCATGGGCGGCCATGGTGGTAAAAACGATCAAGATGGGGCTTATAAATGCACTGGTAGGGATGGTGGACCAGGGGGGACGGGCGGCGATGGTGGGAATGGTGGGAACGGCGGTAATGGCGCAGCTGGTACATCTGTTACTATTACTTTTAAAGCCTCAGGCAGTGGCAGTGATATTTTTGGACGTACTGCTTTTTCTGTAGGCGGTGCTGCTGGTTCAGGTGGCGCGGCGGGCGCTGCCGGCGCAGGTGGCCAACCCGGTGGTAGTTCTGGCTCAGGGGGCAACCCCGGGGACGATGGTGTTGCAGGTAATCCTGGGCGTGCCGAAACCAAATTTATGATTACAGCTATGTAACTCTTGTTAAACACCCAACGGTTCCAAGAAATTGATACGTTGTTAGCCGTGGGTGCCCGCATGATTGAGGCACCCATGGCACAATTTCATCATTGGGCCTGGGAGATGTTACATCTTATACCACCACACCAGGGACAGGGCGGTGGCAATTCCGAGCTCAATAACGATGGAAGTCCCCTGCAGCTTAGTTTGTCCTTGGGAACGGACCAAAATCGTGTTCGTTTGATTGTTGATCCAGCATGGGCACTCGGTGACCCAACAAAACGGTGGCAGTGTAGCGCCTCAATTTTTAATAGCGTTTTAGCGGAACGAGCAACAGGATCTCTCCATCCCTTGCGTGATTCATTGTTTGCCTTGGCAATCCCTCAGGACGAACAGGCATTGCAAGCCTTCACACGAGGATTCCTATGGGTGGGAGCTTCTTTTGACAGCCCCGGCGTGGCCGTTTATGTAGATATGCAGCCACATGGCCTAACTGGCTGGGAGATCGCAGAAACTTGGTTCGCTGATAATCTTCCATCCCACCCGACCCAGGCCTCGCTCGCTACCTTGAGGCAATATACACAGCTAGCAAGCTTGGGCTTGGAGGGTTATGACCGTGAAACAACGACACTCAAGTTATACTGGCGCTTAAAACAGCCCATCCCCTTACAAAATTTAGGCATTGATCTCCTCGTTGAGCCACGCCTACTGACCTTTTTACAGCAAGTTATCGAAACACGTCATATGACACTTGCAGGTACCGTGATTAGTACAGGTTTTAACTTACGTACGGGCAAACTAGATGATGTGAAAGTGGATTTATGTGCTCACTGTTTACCGCGTACACCGGATGCGTGGCTGCAATTGCTGGATCGGATTTGCGTGCAAAACCACTATGAGTCCATCCCAGAAACTCTGCGGGCTGCCCTACTGGCAGAGGAGGCTCATATGGCGTTTTTAGGTTTTGGGGTTAATGACCAAACAGAAACACGCTTAAATATCTATTTACGGCCGTATGATCAACACGCTCGACAAATTACAATAACAAATTGGCGTGATGCACTGCGCCAGGCGCTGGGGCGGGCCGTTGACTATTTGTTGGACCTACAACAGCCGGATGGCTCCTGGGTTGATTACGATTTACCCGTTGGAGCAACAACACACTGGACAACCGCTTTTGTAGGCTTCGCTTTAGCAGAAGTCCGAGACGATTTTGTAGATGCTCGAGAAGCCGCAGAAAACGCTGCGCAATACTTACTGACATCCCGACGTTATGAGGCTGGCTGGGGCTATAACAATCTCACGGGCATAGATGCGGATTCGACCGGATTTGCGCTACGTTTATTACGTCAACTTAATTACGACATCCGCCCGGCGGATGAGGAAGCCCTCTGGTTGCATTGGCATGATGAGGGTGGCTTCTCGACCTATTTACAAGACGATCATTGGGGAGATGTACATCCTTGCGTAACAGCCTGCGCCATGATGGCGGTTCCCCCATCGCAGCAAGCTTATTTCCGTAAACAGATCGACGGGTATACAAAACGCTTTCAACTGGCGAATCATACCTGGGCAAGTTATTGGTGGAAGACGCATCATTACAGCACCTATCATCACATGGTGCTACTTAATCAGCTCGGCATACCATCCATTCAACCAGTCCTTGAGATGCCCACAGGCAATGCATCTGCCTTTGAAATCATTTATGCACTGGGTATCACTTATCTGATGCGAGGTTTTGATGAACACGCCCGCCAACTGCTGGCACGGCTTCTCCCGTTACAACGAGTAGGTGGCGGTTGGTTAGGGGACTACAACTTGCGCGTCACGGAGCCAAGTTGTGCCAAACCCTGGCAGCAGCCCGAAGGTCATTATTACAAAGATCTATATGCCAGCATCACGACGGCTAGCGCAGTGATGGTGATAGGACGCATCTTAAGGAACGAAAACGCGTATTAAGACAACAATCGGTTCGAAGCAGATTGTAGAGTCATGTCCACCGGTGACAATAGTGGCTAAATTAAGTTGGTGAAATAAAAATATTGGGAGAGCTCTTGTGACACCATCAAATCAAGGCACTACGATTCGTCCTGCCCTCTTTTTTAAAGAGACCTGCCCGCCATGTCAGTGGATGTCAAAATTAGCGGTCGCCCTTTCACTTGGTACCATCCGACGGGTCCCTCTTGGGTCGGACGAAGCACGAGATCTTTATGCGAGATATCCAGAACATGACGGCCAATTAGTGCTCATTGAACGACATCATACGACCTTTGGACGATTGGTCTTTGCTGCTGTTCCCCGGGTGATTATCACGACATGGGTACGTCTCATTCAGCATCTTATAGCCTGGAAGCGGGATATCAATGGATAAAGCACCGACGATTTTTCATGATGCCAAACACAATGCTCAATTTATTCGCGATGGATATGTTATTCTAGATTTGGTCGATACAGATCATATCGACCGCTTAATAACGTTATTTGAGGCAAATCAACAAGAACACACAAGTGGGTTTTCTGCCACCATTCTAAGCCCTAACTTAACATATCGTGAGGCCATTCACCAAGCGATTGCACCGCTGTTAGAAAAAGCACTCGCTGCTCATATCCATGAATATCGCCAGGTCTGTTGCGGTTTCACTGCCAAGCAACCATCCGCGAATGAGAGTGCCATGCCTTTGCATCAAGACATCACGATGGTAGATGACCAGAGCGCACGACCGGGGATCAGCCTATGGTTGCCGCTTGTCGATGTTGATGAAATGAATGGTTGTTTGCAGGTCGTCACCGGTTCGCATATCCTTAATTGTCAACCACGCGCTCCCGGTACGCCGTTTCCTGCACGCAACCTCGAAGCGGAGATCCGTGCTGATTATTTGCGGGACTTACCCATGCGTAAGGGACAAGGTCTCATCATGGCGCATACCCTGTTCCATGCCTCCGGTCCAAATTGTGGTGCAGTCGTACGCCCAGTAGCGACCAGTGTCCTCGCGCCGAACGAGCGATCCTTAGTCTATTACCATCGAGTACGCCCCAACGATGCTTCTGACGACGTACTTTTGCAAGCCTACGAGGTCGACGACAATTTCCTGCGACAACATCGACTCGGGCTTCAACCTGCCGACGGCGTCTTTTTGCAGGCGCTACCAGAATATGTTGAAAGTATTACCTTACAATCCCTACAACTGGGTCATTCAAATGAATAGAGGAACTCATGTCCAACTTGATTAAGGTTGGCAACAACTCATTAGGCGAACAAAATGCAACGCCGGATATCACGGCCTTCCAAGTAGATGCCAACGGTCTTGGAGGAATTGCCCAAAGCGTCAATATGTATCGCGGGGATGTCAATGTCCCCATAAACTTGGTGACCATCAGCAGCCGTAGTGGTTTAGAGGCGGCCTTGCGCCTTCTATACAGCAGTAATGTCCAACAAGACATTGATACCTGGAACTTAGAAGCCCCAACCGGACCCTTGGGACTTGGTTGGTCAATAGGGTATGAATTTATTGCCGTCAATAATTTGTCTACCGGTGCTACCAATAATAAGCAGTACTTTTTGGTCGCCGAGGGTGGCTCAACACCTCTATACGCTACGAAAAAGGTGGACCTGGGTGGGGAGCCTGCCTATTGGCTCTTTGAATTAGAACAATACCAGTTCTGGGATATACGGTATTACCCTGACCAAGAAAGGTGGGTCATTACAAAAGAAGATGGAAACCGGTTTATCTATGGGGGTGAAACAGTTCCAACCAATAATAGCGCTGTACAATTCGGCGTCCGCTGGGGCAATTGGGTGGGCAACAGCACCAATGCAATTCAACAATCGAAACCATATCCAATCGCATGGAACCTTGCCAGGATCGAAACTCCCTGGGGCGATGGTTTTTCCTACGTTTATGAAAATGATCTGGAAAATGTCGGTTCACTGACCGGCTATGTTTACACGCGCTCATCACGCTTGAAGGAAGTTATTGCCTCCCAAAGTCGCAGCATCGTATTGATTTATGGTGACAAGGTCAACGATTTAGAAATCCGCGAATATGAACGGCCGCATTACTATCGTCCGTCGCCAACAACGAACGCCTACCAGGACCGTTATGAAACGCATTACCTCCAACGGATTGAAGTGCATAACGCGAGTGACGCAGTTTTTGAGCCCGATTCGCTCATCGTTCGGTATGAATTCGAATATGAGCTTGTGAATATGTCGATTGACCATGTGGGTAATCCAGATTTCTACAAACGCTATCTTACAAAAATCAACACCTATTCCGCCAGCGGAATTGCCCAACCAAATTTTGAGTTTGAGTACCATAACGATCCGAAAGTTGACTTGAAGCCTGATATTCATCGCGGAGCATTGAAAACGATTCGCTATCCACAGGGCGGTGGGGTCACGTATCAATATGCTCGTCCGACTTTATCGGGTACGGAACTATCATCCGAAGTCAGTATTAAGGATAAACCGCGTGTTTGGTTTGGCTCAGATTATTGTGTCTTGATTGAATATCCTGCTAATGAAAGCCAGATGACCATTCGTGTCCTATCCTGGAACGGTGCTTGGCGTGAGGTCGAAAATCCTTTTGTGTTTAGTTTCGCATTTGATCCCGATAGTCTGGATGTCAAGCTGGATGATAAGGTATTTGTTGTAAGCTTTTTGAGCGCTAGTAACAATCCAAATTTCTATATCCTGCCATTTCATAAACAGAATGGACGCTATGGTCACTGGTTTGCGCCGCAACAACCCACCGAAATGCTCGTTTCTCAAGGAACACAATCGCTTCTGGCTGCAGGGAAAAATTTCTTCGTTGCAATTACATCTGGTGGCTATCTTCTCGCAAAATACTGGGATTTGAGAACCAAAGAATGGGTTGATCGTTCTTCTGGTTTCAATCTTCCAAGTAATGCTGAATATGCCTTGGCAGCCGCTGACGATATTATCGCCCTGGCAATCCATCGAAATAATACAGATTCTGTGGATGTTGAATTGTATTATTTCGATTACCAGATTTTTGATTTTAAACCGATGAGCCTTCAACGGCAAACATACTTCAATGTATTATGGGACAGTGATAACACGCCCTCACAATTCTGGAGCATCGGTCCCGATAATGCCGTAGCAACGTACGTGACGAAGCAATCAACTGCGGCGAAGGCTTTCTATAGGGTGACCGTGCAACAGTGGGATACGAGCTTTCAATCACGAATTACGCTGGATGAGCTTTATGATATTGACGCCGCCACAAAATTACCCTTTGGGCAATCGATTACCAATACAAGCGTTGTGGGCAATATTAACCACGTTTTCCGCTTTGACGGCGTGGATTGGGATGGAGATAACTTAACCATTAACCCGAATCCAACGACAACACCGAGGTTCGTCTATGGTGATGATGCAGCAATTGTCGCGGGGGATAGCGGTGGAGAAATCATGCTTTTCGACCCCTACAGCTTAAAATGGCGAGCTGTCGCACAATCTGGCAAAAGCGATATTCCACCAACCATTAATAGCAATTACCTGTCTCTGGAGACCAATTTATACTATCGACAAAGCGATGGAGATTTGCGACTTTTATCGTATTCTCTACCTGCGAATATCATTCCCGCAAGTTTCGTTAGTCGTGCTCCGCACTTCTTCGCTTTTGAAACCCAGGGAGGAACAATCTACATCGTCACTCTCAAAAATGGAGACGTACAAGCTGAATTGCGAATACCGGGTGAATCGATTTATGTAAGTGCAGGGGGGGCTGGTACAAACCTTGTGGGTGCAGATTCATTCATGACCTATCAAGGTAGCTTCGACAATCCTAGTCGTCTTAAAATTTATCACTACAATGCCGTCGAAGGCACAATTGAAGGACACGCAAAATCATTCCTTGTTCGAGAGTTAGATATTGAAGACGGCTATCCTGCAAAACTCTCACAGAACAATCAAACATTGATGCGCAAAATGGCCTATTATTACGATTGTAATAATATGACCATGACTCCTGATGCCAAAGTAACCTCCTTTGGAACCGTAACCGTTGTTTATGGCGAGGGCGCAACTGGAGACCCCTGTGATGCTGTACCAGTTCAATGCCCCTACGGCAGGTCCATTTATCAGTTCTACACGGACCTTGCCTTAAGCACAGAATCAGTGAGTAAATGCCAGACAAGGGATTATTTCTTTAGCTATCTCAATGGCAATATCAAAGAAAAATCTGATTATGATGCGGCCGGGAACTTGGTGGAGGAGGTCACAAATCGCTATATCATTAGAACTTGTTATGCTACGCCGGGAACGCCGAGTAAGCGTTTGCCATTGATCGGGGGCTACATCAAACAAGTTGCCGCAGAAAATCGCCTGATCGTGTCAACCATGGGTGGCAGTGGCACATCGCGCGCTGTTCCAATGATCCGCAGGGTAAAGTATAGCTATTCCTGGATCACCGGGTTGTTGGATGCTGATTCCACGACAAATATTGATCTCGACGGTCAAAAAGAAGTCAATCGACGGAAGGTCTATTACGCTTGGCAGGTGAATAGCCAAAACCCAAGTTCGGTCTATGCCCTCATGCGCGAAAGACATATTTGGTCACCTGTTGCTTTATCAATCCGGTTCCACAAAGTGGGTAAGGGTGCTGATGAACCTAACGAGTTTGCTTTGACAACATTTGACCTCTGGGGTGAAGTTACAGATACAATAACCCCTGTTGCGCCTCGGTTGACTTATACGGCGCTCGACCCGCAGGTTTATGATAATCAGCAGAAAGTTCCCGTTAATTTCCCCAACTGGGACAATGATGGCGCCGCGACTCCCCATTGGAGGCGATTAGGGGAGGTCTTGCAACGCTCATCTTATGGCTCCGTCACGGAGTCCTCGGATGTGGATAACAAAGTTTCCTCCGTTGTTCTGGACGCGTCAGGCGTGCAGCGAATTGCAGAGTTCACCAATGCTCGACTGGATGAAGTGCTCTACATCGGTTTTGAAAATTATGAAGCAACTGCTGATGTCCAGGTGAGTAAAGGCGATTTGAAAAACAGTATTTTCACGGGTGATGCGAATACAGGCTTTCGGTCGTTGCTATTGGATGCAGGGGTGACATTTAGTCGTACGGGGTTAACCTTATCGGAAAAAACCTATATCTTAAGTTACTGGGTAAAAACAGATGCAGTGTTTGCCGGTAAGGCCGAATGGCAAATCATCCAAAACGGTCAAGTTTTAGAATCATATCCTGTCGCAGCAAGCCCGAATGCCTGGGCATACCAACATCAGGTTGTCCAATTGGGTACAAAGGTCAAGCTAACGGACCCGATCACTCTTGCCTGTGTCAATAATAGTACACAAGCACAGATATTATTGGATGATATTTTCTTCTCACCCTTAGATTCGATTAGCGATGCGACCGTGTACAATCCGCAATCCGCCGATGATCTTGCAAAATTGTCTGTTAATGGAAATGTGCAGCGTACATTCTATGATAGTCAATCCCGCGTTGTCGGAACCACAGATTTCATCGGGCGTGTTACCTCTGTTACAGCACCCTACTTCGTGCGCCAATTTGATAAATCAACGCCTTTTGTATTCCCGCAAGCTACGCCCAATAGTGTGTTGACCGTGCAATCACCCTCTGGGGGTCAATTAGCAAATTTTGTGCAGGGGGAAGGCTGGATGAGACAATGGGCAAGTGAAAGCCTGGACACATGGTCGGTTAAGCAGGGGCGGTTGTATCATGATACGACAGGCAGGACAGCGATCACACTTGTCGGAACAGACTCCATGAGCAATTATGGAACACAAGTGAGTGTCTATCTTTCACTGGATGCGAACAGTAAGCCGGTTTTACCATCGGGTGAAATTGGAATGCAACTGGGTGATCAGTTAGTTGTCACATGGACACGAAGTAGTGGGTGGGTATTGACACTGGGTACAGACCACATTAAGCTATCAGGCGCCACCTTTGCGACGAACTGGTTACTGCTTGCACCGGTTGACCCGGTGACTGGGCGGACATCAGTTTTCTTTTTCGCAAATGGTCAACTCCTTTTCAGCCGCTTAAATACGATTGCCATCCAGGGGGCGCTGACCCTGTTCGCCAGTGATCAACAAATAAGCTTTGACGGGATTGCAACAATACCCCAGCCTGAGCTTCAACTCGTGTATCTGGATGGCTCTGGCAAAACCCGTCAGGCACAAAGCTTTACAGGGTCAGGTATTGTGGTTGCTGAAACACTCTATGACGAGATTGGACGCAAAGCCGTTGTCACAAAGTCAGGCCAATTAGCTGGCGAGACCTTTGGTTACCGAGTCGATTTTGTCAAAGACTTTGACCCCATCAGCGGCGTAATGACCGGCGAAGTTGCTACCTGCTTCCCTGCTGATGCAGGGTATCCTTATAGTCGCTCACAGTTTTCCGATAGTGCGCAATCAATGGTCATCCGACAGGGTATTCCGGGACGCGAGTTCGCGATTATCCAAGATCCGACTGGAAAACTTATCAACGAGCATATTACCCGTCAAGCCTATGGTACCAACGCGCAGGGCGCTTTTGGCTTCTTGAATGCTAAAGAAGGCTCGTACCTGATCACTCAAGTGATCGATGCCAATGGCGATGTTAGTTATACGGTCAAAGACCTGATCAACCAAACAATCGCTACGATTGCCGATTTGGGTAATGGAAATTACCAGGTGACGCGCTTTTACTTTGATGGAGCATCCCGCTTAGTAAAAACCACCCTGGCTAATCGTACAAGTCTCGAGTTCACGTACAACTATATCGGCGAGTCCATTGAAACAAGCACGCCCGACTCGGGTGGGGCACAAACGATTTACGATCAAGGTGGAAACATACGCTTTGTCTTAAATCCGGATCAAGCAACCCTACCATTGCCACAGATTGTCTACCTGAAATATGATTCTTTGGGACGCTTACGAGAGCAGGGTTACTTCTCTGGACAATGGGATCGCGATACCCTAACAGCCATCGCCCTTCAGCAACCGAATTATCCCGATGCAAATCAGACTCACACGGTTGTGATCACGAATAACTATGATGGAGATGGCAGTGATATTTTGCAACTGGGGCGTTTGATTGAAACAACCCGCTATGATGATCATGGTACGGCAGCTATCGTGCGCCGGTTTAGATATGATCCGCAAGGAAATATTATTGCAAACAGTCTCGTGGCGCTCCCTTACGATCAGAACACGCGCACCATATATTACAGCTATGACGCGCTGTCACGCTTGTTGCAAGTTGATTATCCGGATGCGAGCCAAATATCCAAGGTCCAGTACCGCTATGATGCTTTGGGGCAGATGTATCAAGTTGGTACACCAACAGAGTCCAATGCGTTCGGGCAGTTCCTTTATGATGCCTCTGGCGCCTTGATAGAGGCTGACGTACCGCTGGGCAATGGTGATACACTCAACTATCGCGCTGAATACAACCCACCGGGTTGGATGACCCAACTGGGGTACTACGCCCAAAATAATCCCGTCATGCAACAACAGCTTAACTATACACAGGGCGGATACAATGGTGCCGGATATTTCGATGGCAAACTTGCGAACGTTACCACCCAAATGGATACGCCCACAACTTATCGTTACCTCTATGACAAAAGCTCGCGTTTGCTCACCGCTGAAAATGACCAAGATAGCCGACTGAGTTATGGTGTGCAGCAACCTGCTGAATACGATGAGAATGATAATCTCCAACAGGTGAGCAAAGGTGGCAATAGCCAAACCTATCATTACAATGGTAATGATCAGGTGGAGAAGGTTACAGGTGCCAGCAATCAAGAAATTGATGCCTTTACATATACGGCTGAGGGTTCCGTTGAAAGCGCAAAACGACTCGACATCACTAAGATACAATATGACCCGGTTCTCAAAAAGACAGCCCACATTGATTTGGGGAGCAATCCACCTGTCGGCAAACCGAATACGCGGGTTAGCTTCCAGTACGATAGCGCATCATTCCGAACCGTTAAACAACAAATTGATCGCAGCAATGACCAAGAATTATCAGCACGGCTTTATGTCCGTAACGAAGATGGGCAATCACTGGTTGAGGTAGTGCGTCAACAAGGCCAAATAGAAGAAAAAACCCAATTTGTCTATGGCGCGAATGGTTTAACGTCCGTCTACAAAGGGAACAAACGCTACACTGTTTTGTCTGACCATCAGGGGTCAATCCGCCGCGTGCTCAATGGCAACGGTGCGGTTGTCGCTACCTTTGATTACACCCCGTTTGGCGTAACTGTCACACGCACAGGCAGTACCGAACCGGACATCATCTACTACCGCTATACAGGGCAAGAATTCGATTCTGAAGTGGGCCTGTACAATTACAGGGCACGCTTCTATGACCCCGAACTTGGACGATTTTACGATGTTGACCCCAAATGGAAAGTTGGGTCACCCTATGTCTATGTCCGTAACAATCCTATCAACGCAATTGACCCGAATGGTGAAGAACTGACGCTTTTAGTTGCTATTATTATTGGGGCCATCGTCGGTGCGATAGCCGGGGCGATAACCTATGCTATTGTCACGGCAAACTCTGGTCAATCTTTCAATTTTGGCAAGTTCTTAGGTTATATGATTGTTGGGGCGCTGGCAGGTGCCTTAGGCGGTGCAGCTTTTTATGGTGCGGGGGTTTTAGCCACAGCGGGCTTGGCGGCGCTGGGCGTCGAAACATCAACCAGTATTGCCAGCGGCGTCGTGGTTGGTGCTGTCAGTGGTTCAGCAGACGGCTTTGTGAATAGTAGCGTCAATACAATCGGTGTGAACTTGATCGAAGGACAGGATGCCTTTGAGGGTTATGGATCATCAGTTGGCATGGGCGTTGGCATTGGCGCAGGCGTTGGCGGGGTATTGGGCGGTGTGACCGGGCTTGCGAATAGAAGTTCAGCAAGTCGATTAATGCAACCGGATAAAATCCTCTATGGAGATGACCGGGCTTTACCGTACAGTGCCAATCGAGGAATTGGAGCTGGCGATCATTTTGATGCGAGAATGCCAGGCGCCATGAACAATGCAGGCGCTGCTATGAACGATGATGTGCTCGCCATTGCCGGCCACGGAAGAACAAATGCTACTACAATTCGATTTACCCCTGGGCAACCGCGGGTAAATGCTGACGAACTAATTGCTGATTTAACTGGAGGAGGGAGATTTAATGGTTCAGGGATTGATCTATCAGCCGTATGTTATCCGGGGCGTAGTGGTCTGGCTCGTAATTTAGCAGATGAGTTGAATGTACCCGTGCGCGGTGCATGGGGTGCAACTCGAACAGATCAAATTAGCGGCAGGACGTACGCTTATTGGAACATAAAAACGCCGCAAATATTGCGTGGCGTATATGGCACAGACTACATTCGTGCCCCAACGCGCACCTACTACCCAAGTCGCCTACGAACGGCATGGACACAACTTTTTGGATACTGAGAATAGCCCCACCGTCAACTTCGGGTGCCCAGCACACCATGCGCCCAAAGCACAGGATCCCTATGCTTTCTATCATGAGTGGACGGATGCGCCGCCCATTTCACGTCTGGCAGGTGGGCGGTGGCTGGTTACGCAACATGCGGACGTTCTGCACTTACTCAATCATCCTGCATGTCAACGTTGGGGAGTAGATGATACATCAATTGGGCGCTGTCTAGCGGCATTAGCTCCGCATACTTCGCTGCATGAGCGTTTGTTATCTCAGTTTTCTATGCGCGCTTTGAGCAATCATACTGCTGCAATGGAACAGTACGCAACCAGCCTGCTAACATCCCTAGACCATCGCCACCCAATTGACCTGATGCGGGATTATGCTCATCCCTTTACTTTCACAGCGATCTGCCGCGTACTGGGCGTACCAATCAAAGACATTGCTGAACTGTGTCACATGGCGCAAGATTTGCCGTATTTACAGGCGCTTGTTGCGCCAGCACCTTATCCACAAAGAGTTGAAGCGTTTCTTGACTATTGGCGTACCCTCATGGCCGCGCCACCTATTGAAAGTGTCTTGATGGAACTGGGAACGCTTTATCCAGATACCGATGCAGAGTTCAAGGTTCAATTGGGTTTGTTGCTCTTGTATGCGGGACATGTGAATATGATGAACTTCATTGGATTAGCGTTACTGGCATTGGCACATCATTCTGAAAAAATCGAGATGATAACAGACGAGCTAATCCTGAGCTTATTGCGTTTTGATAGTCCTGTGCAATATATCCCTATAATTGCTTCGGATGAGATAGATGTACATGGGACAAGTATTGCAGCAGGCGAAGAAATTTTGTTGGCGATCGGGTCGGCTCATAGAGATACCAAGTATTATCAAGACCCGCATACTCTTAACCTGAATGACAACAATAACATCCTGAGTTTTGGTGCAGGTCCATACCGTTGTCTCGGAGCGCGTTTGGCGCAATTGCAGGGGCGGATTGCGCTCCAGCAATTCATCGCGCATTTTCCTGATTATCGCATATTAGAAAATGATATTGTATGGCGTACGGTGCCAATGATTCAACGCGGGATGACTACCATGCCCGCCGAATTGACAGGATAGTATCATGAATTTTGTAGATCATTATGATAATGCGATTTTCAGCGACCATATCCAGCAATTATATGAATATAGTGATTTTTATAATGTCGGTTATTGGCGGGAGTCGACTCCCGATTTACCGGATGCATGTCGTAATCTTGTCCGATATCACGCGACTATTGCTCTAGCTCAGGCTACACCCCACTCACTGGATGTGCTGGAGGTCGCTTGTGGTTTGGGTGCCGAATTGGGCATCATACGAGAATATGAAACGGTACGTTCCTGCGTTGCAATTAATATATCTCATAAACAATTGCGATATGCCGCGACCCATCATCCACTCGCGATTTATTGCGGCATGGATGCGTGTTATCTGGGTTTTGCATCAGAGAGCTTTGATCGCATTTTATCCATTGAGGCGGCCTTCCATTTCCCTTCCCGCAAAGACTTTTTGGAAGAAGCGCGGCGGGTGATGAAGCCCGATGGAATCTTGGTTTATACAGATATTCTCTTTTCCACGACGGAGTGGGTGGGCAATTGGATGATACCCTCAGGAAATGTAGGCGTCAAACTCGATACATATGCTAAACACTGCAAGGAAGCAGATTGGGAACTTCTGCAACTAACTGATATGACTGAATATACCTGGGGAGGATTTTGTAGATATTTGTCTCGGCACGAATCAACTCGGGATTTTGCTGAACGCTTACGTGCCTCCGTCACCGCTTATCTACTGGTCGTTTTCCGAAAAAAGAGATAAGAAATGCTACAAGGGACATTGTTAGCGTGTTTGATACTGCCGGAGGGCCGAAGCACGATGACATTAATATTGCTTTTCACCGGCCGACTGAGCAAAAAATCCTGCTCGTCAAACGTCAGAATATGCCAGAACTACTGAGTTCGGATATTTATGGGGAAGTGACTGTTTCCATCGATGAAACCTATTTCAGGAGCTTGGTCAACCTGGCTGGACCCGCTAAAAATGGGGATCAGGAATTTTCGAATGCATGGTCTGTTATCCAGGCAACCTGTCTTCCTTATGCGGGAGGTCACCAAGATAACGATCCGGTGCGTAACGTTATTTCAGCAAACGCTGCTGCGGGATGGGGTGGCATGGAGGAGAAATTAGCAGCAGATCTCATCAATAGCTATGGCATGACAGATCTGGATTATCTTGGTAGTCGGGATTATCAATACCGTTTCATAGACTTTGTTTATAGAGAATTTATCCGCTGAGTAGATATGTTTCTCATAAAAGCTGCAGAATAGCTAAACTACCTCTAGATGCAAGTATGGCAGATCAGCAAAGATTGGTGCTTCTTGCTTTGCGAATTGCTGGGAGGGATTTGTCAAGTCAGTTGGTAGCACATAGCTAGCTTTATTTAAAACCCAACCTCTCAGAACCCGCTCTGTTACTCCCAGAGGCTGCAGCACTTCAAAAACTGCTCGAAAAGCAAGCTCCCTATATTTTATAACATCAATTTCGCAAGGATCAAGCTCTTTAGGTAAATCCCAGGCATGTGCTCCAGGAGCACGCGCTGTGTATATCAACCTCACTCTCTGTCCTCTCCGAACTGTTTTACCGTCGAGTTGTAATTGCCGTGCGGCGGTTGCCAGGGAAGTGAGAACACTATATTGATCCAGTTCACGATTGAGACCTAATGTAACCACCAATTGCTCAAGGGGGATTTCTCGTTTTTTCAAGGAATCTAGCTGACCTTGCACCTGTTCAATAATTTCTTGCAGAAGATAGGGAAGCTTAGTGGGATCTTTTGCCTTTGCCAAAATCCCTAAAACACTGGTTTGCACATTTGCCACAAATTTGGGAGTGTCACACCGCCTCAAAGCGATCCCGCGGATTTTGTCATTTCCATCGGGTGATAGTCCATAAAATCGATTGGCAACGGAAATATTGGGATTCTCCCGTGTTCCCAGAAAAGCAAACCAGGGATAGATCGTGCCGTCAAAGTCTATTGGCAGTCCTGTTTGCCCTGAAATCTTATCTGCCAAGGCTTGGAAATCTTCGTGTGTCGCGCCGATTTTCGATACAAAGATACTATCTACATACAAATGCTTGATTTCAAATCCCATCGACGCGGCAATTGATCTTGCCCGCATAACATTCT
>Ga0065705_10002170_pt1 | contig 17079 bp, 15 predicted proteins | sample SwibulcommuniRL2_FD_59092 | JGI IMG/M metagenome (GOLD analysis project Ga0065705, IMG submission 59092) | Bulk soil microbial communities from switchgrass field near Rose Lake, East Lansing, Michigan, USA - RL2 Bulk Soil v2 (version 2) | ecosystem: Environmental > Terrestrial > Soil >...
CGTCCAGGGCGCGGCGCAGTTCAGCCATACGTGTGTCGACCGTGCGCGTGCCAGCAGGATATTCCCAACCCCAGACTGCCTCAAGCAAACGCTCCCGCGTTACAGCTTCATCGGGGTGTGTCATTAGATATTCAAGAACAGCCAAAGCCTTGGGGGTTAACTCAACTGTATCCCCGCTTAATGTGGCACGCCTTGCGCGGCGATCGAGAGAAAGCTCATTTGCCGTCAACAACCAGGCTGAAGAGAGAGAACGCTCGCCCGGCCGCACACGTCGTAGCACTGCCCGGATGCGCGCCAACAATTCGTGTGGATCAAATGGCTTGTTAAGATAATCATCGGCTCCCTCTTCGAGCGCCAACGCACGCTCGGAAGCCTCTCCTACCTGGGTCAGCAGGATTGTAGGAGTCCAGATCTTGGCTTTTCGCAAACGCCGCAATGTTTCGCGCCCATCCATGCGCGGCATGAGCACGTCCAAGATAATCAGTTCAGGATGATGCGTCTGCGCTTTTTCCAGCGCGTTGACGCCATCTGAAACAACCAGCACATGGAAGCCAGCGCGCTCGAGGAACGGTGCCAGACTATCTGCAATGGTCGGGTCATCGTCAGCAAGAAGGAGAGTAGAGCGATCAGGTAACATTGTAAAAGTTTGAGGGCAGAAAAAAGGCCTGGCCGCGTGGACCAGGCCTTCGGTTGAAGAGGAAAGATGAAAATCCTATTGGGTCATTTTATTGTAGGTAGCCATGGTCGTCCCGATCACTGCAGACTCTTTCGCAGAGTCGAACACTGGGGGCTGCGTTGCATAATTCCCAGGGTTTGCAGAATGCAGGATGAACGCCAGGCTGATACAGGTATTGTTGTTCGCCGTGGCATAGGACGTCCAATCATAACGGTTGCCCGCGGCCGCACCCTGACCGGTCGTTTTGACAAACGAAATGTTGTTAATAGTGACGTTTTCCGTTGACGTAGGAGCTCCATCCACCGCCGGACTGCTCGTACAGGGATTCTTGTTTTCTTCCACATTGACCTGGATATACTTCTCAAGCAGGTTCGTTCCGCCCGTAATAATGGGAAGAGAGACACGTCCAAGGTTGTCTGTTTGGCTCACAATGGCTGCCCCAGAGGGAAGAGTAAATTTGAAATTATATTTTGCGTTTTGATAGGTAGACGCCGCTGGTGTAACCGGGGTCGTTGCTACTGCCGTAGTAGGAGGAACCGCTGTGGTGGGAACAGCGGTAGTCGCAACTGCTGTCGTAGCTACTGGTGTAGTAGGCGTTGTTGGAACCGCTGTAGTGGCTATCGGTGTGATGTAGCTTGCGCCAACACGATAAATGATTGGACCTACCCATAAAGCTCGGTCACCTGCGGCTGTTCCGGCTGCACGCACACTGAGAATGAACTTCACATCCTTGCCAGCCAGTCCCAGCGAACTCAGGTCCACATCAATTGTATTGAACAGGCCCTCATATCCTTCAACGAGTCTGCGCGTTACCAGCGCCTTCACGGGGTCGGTGCCGGTTTGATAATCCACATGGAAGGCAACATAGCAGTTTGTCGCGCCGCCTTCGCAACTAATAACAGAGCGGAATCGGTCACCGCTCTGCACCTTGAACGGCGGGAAGGAGCCCTGAATATATCCATCTTGAATATTTTGAGGAAAGGTGAGGAGGCCAGGACGCGGATCGATTGCTCCGGATTCAAGTTTTGGGTTGCTCACCTTGAGCACAAAGCCCTTGGCATCGCCATCTGTTCCAGGACACTGCAACGTTCCGGCCCCGCTAGTCCATGTTCCTTCACAAGCCCTGCTAGCAAAGTCATAAGCGATATTCGCAGAAGGTGTTACGGTTGGGCCCCCCGGTGTCACTGTGGGGCCACCGGGGGTCACTGTTGGACCTGAGACCTTGATATCTACCCACCAGGGTTTATTCGCCTGTGTGCCAATTCCAAAAAGCGCGCCACTGGCATTCTTGAACATCCAGTAACCGCGATAGGAACCCGCTGCAGAAGGTGCGGTCATATTGACGGATATATCCACCGTTTGACCCACGGCAACATTTTGGGGGAACGCGATAGAAGCTGGTGCACCCATCTGCTCACCACTAAAGTAGACGAGTTGATAGGAAGTGCTCCATGCGCAGGCGCCCACATTCTTCAAACGCCAGGTCTTTGTGAATGTGGCACCTGGAGCCATGACGGTACCATCAGGAATCGTCACATCTCTAACGAATTGCGCTCGATCACAAGCAGAAGGAGGAACAGTGACAGTCACTGGCCCAGGAGTATTGGTCGGTGTGGAAGTCGGAGGCGTGCCCGTTGGGGTAATTACAACACCCTGACGCGCAATCACCGGATTGCCCCATAATGCACGGTCACCTACTGGAGAGCCATAGGCAGAGATATAGAGGATGAACTTGACTGTCTGACCCGCCAACGGACTCAGATTAAGATTCGCGTTATACGTTAGCCCTTCGAATTTCTCGCGGAAGGTCCAGAAAGTTCGGATCGTGCCATTCACTTCATAATCGAGGCGGTACGCAACATAGCAGGAAGTTGCACCCGCCTGACAACCTACCGTCGCCTGGAAACGATCTCCACTTTGCACTGTGAAATCTTCGAAGCGCCCTTGGATAAATCCATTGGTTATTTGCTGCGGAGAAACGAGCAATCCCGGCTGAGAGGCAACAACTCCGCTCTCAAAATTGGGCTTATCTAGCTTCAGGGCAAAGCCTTTTGCATCGCCATCTGCGCCGGGGAACGAAAGTCCACCCGCACCGCTGGACCACGTTGCAGCGCTTGCTCGGTCTGTGAAATTATATGCAACACCAGTGGTCGGTGTACCATTGACATTGATCTCAACCCACCAGGATCGGTTGGCAGCATAGCCAATGCCAAACGCGGTCCCGGAAGCATTTTTGAACTTCCAGTAACCAATGTAATGGCCCGCGGCATTCGGAGCGGTCATACTCACGGACAGATCAATGGTCCCACCGGGTGCAACATTGGTTCCAAATGGGACCGAAGCAGTAGAGCCCATTTGAGTGCCAGAATCAAAGACCATGGTGTAGGAAGTTGTCCACGTACACGTGCCAATATTCCTCAACCGCCACGTCTTCGTGAATGTGGCACCGGGATCATAGCGTGTGCCATCGGGGACAGTCACATCGGTAACGAACTGCGCCCAATCACTGCACGTTTGCGCAGCAGATGCACTCGTAGGCAACGCTGCTGCAGGGATAAACGATAGCACCAACGCGATCAGCAGTACCGTTGATGCAGCTTGCATTCTAGCTTTCATAGGTTCCTCCTCCAGTCTTCAAATTATTAATACGTTCAAATAATTGCGGAAGTTCCCGTTGACTCAACTGGCAATTGGGTCACCTGTAGCTCCTATTGACTATACGCCTCTAGTATATCTTTTCTTTAAGGATTGTTCAATATCATATTAATGACTCTTTTTTCCTTATAATTAGGGAAATGCCACGTACTATCCTTCATATTGACCTGGATGCCTTCTATTGCGCGGTCGAAGAGACACGCCATCCCGAACTACGCGGCAAGGCATTTGCTGTGGGAGGCAAACCGGAGGAACGCGGCGTGGTGGCTTCCTGCTCGTATGCGGCGAGACGGATGGGGGTCCGCTCGGCAATGCCGATGGGCAGAGCGCTCCGACTCAGCCCGGGGTTGATCATCGTTTCGTCGCGTCATAGCCTCTACAGCGAAGTCTCACATCAGGTGATGGAACGATTGCACGACCTTACGCCCCTCGTGGAACAAATCTCCATCGACGAAGCCTTTCTCGATATTAGCGACATTCGCGAATCGCCTGAAAGTATCGCCCATCAATTACAAGCTCGCATTCATGATGAATTGCAGCTCCCCTGCTCCATTGGCATCGCCTCGAACAAGCTGGTCGCGAAGATCGCGACCGAGGTTGGCAAGAGTCTCGCATTGCGTGAAATAAAAGCCATGGGCGAAGTAAAACCTCCGAATGCGGTGACGGTTGTCCCATTCGGAGAAGAAGCGGCATTCTTGTCCCCGCTACCGGCCGATATGCTCTGGGGCGTCGGACCAAAAACATCGGCAAGATTGACCGAGTTGGGCATCCACACGATCGGTGACATTGCGAAATGGCCAGAAAGTGAAATGATCCGCATGTTTGGCGAAAATGGGCGTGACCTTGCGCGACATTCAAAGGGGATTGACGATCGTCTGATCACAACCGAGCGTGAGACCAAATCCATCAGCCAGGAAATTACGTTTTCGCGAGATGTGCGCGACGATAAGGTGTTAGAAAAAACAGTGCGTGAACAATCTGCTGAAGTGGCACGCCAATTAAGAAAAAACGACCTGGCGGGTTCGACCGTTAAACTCAAAATCCGCTGGCCCGATTTCACAACATTGACGCGGCAAACAACCTTCAATCATCGAACGGATCAGGAAGATGAGATTGCAAAAGCGGCCCTGGATTTGCTGAAGGCAGTCCGCAAGCCGAATCAGGCCGTGCGCTTGATCGGTGTGGGTGTCACTGGGATCGGTCAGCCGATCCGTCAATTGGGATTGTGGGACATGGATAACGAAAAATCTCGCAAACTACAGGAAGCTGTGGATGAACTGCGCGAGAAATATGGAAAGAATATCATCCAACATGGAGACTCCTAATCGCACTGAGCGGAGAACCGGTGTTCTTCAGCCCTGTGGTCGAAGTGTTAGCACAACATGACTTTTCTCACTTGAACTATTAAAGTTTCTTTCTCATACTAAAGCTAGCAAAGGAGAATAGGATGAAAACTCTCGATCTCAAAAAAGACTTGAAATATTTATATATGCCTTCCGCAAAGAAGGTGGAGATTGTGCAAGTACCGTGCCTGCAATTTGCAATGATCGATGGCGCCATCGAAAAAGGATATGGCCCAGGCAATTCCCCATCTTTTCAGGAAGCAACGCAGGCCCTCTATGGAATTTCATATACACTTAAATTTATGCTCAAGAAACGTAAAAGCAATGCCTTTGATTACCCAGTGATGGCGCTGGAAGGATTGTGGTGGGTAGAAGATGGCGTGTTCGATATCACTGTTAAAGACAATTGGTTTTACACATTGATGATCCTGCAACCTGACGTCATCACAAAAGATATTTTCGAAGAGGGCCGGGGGCAGGTTCGCAAGAAACGCGGGGATTCCCTTGCCCTGTCAAAGTTGTGCCTGCTGAATTTCGAAGAAGGGCTTTGTATACAGACGATGCACATCGGTCCCTACGCAACCGAACCCGTCACCGTGGACCGGATGAGAGCCTTCGCGTCGGAAAATGGATATCGGGACAACGTTGGTCCGAATGGCAAGCATCACGAAATCTATCTCGGTGATCCGCGTAAGGCTGACCCTGCAAAACTAAAGACGGTTTTGCGGCATCCGATTATTGGAGTCAACGTCTCCTGACGTTGGCAATTCTCAAAAACGAAGTCTGGAGACTTCGACTCCATAAATACTTATGAGTGTAAAAACAACCTCAATTTCGCTCTCTACGCAAGGCAACGCGGATATTCGCGATATCACAGATCAGATCGCCAATGCCGTTTCGAAAAGTGGACTCACAGCCGGCACAGTGACTGTGTTTTGTCCTTCATCCACTAGTGCATTGACAACTATCGAATTCGAAAGCGGCGTGCTAAGCGATTTGCGTCGGCTCTTCGATGAGATTATCCCCTCAAACCGCGCATACGCTCACAACGAACGCTGGCACGATGGGAACGGTCACAGCCACGTCCGCGCCGCTCTGCTTGGGCCCTCGCTCACGATCCCATTTGTGGATGGACAATTGACCCTGGGCACGTGGCAGCAAGTCATTTACGTGGATTTTGATAATCGTCCGCGCCAGAGAAATTTAGTCGTACAGTTAATTGGAGAATAACCTTGGTCTGCTTTTACCATCCCGATAAACCCGCTGTCGGACTCTGCAAATATTGCCAGCGCGGACTTTGCTCGGATTGCGCCGCACCCGCGGGTGATTCTTTGGCCTGTAAAAACCTGCACGAAGAACAAGTCCGTGCGATGGAATTGTTGATGCAAAAGAATATTTTGCAGTCCAAACGTGTGGGATCCGATTATGTCCGCAACACAATCTTTTATGGGATCGTCGGAATATTGTTTACGGGATTTGGATTCTCCCAACTCAGATTTCTAGGGTTGCAGGCAGTCGTCTATTTGATGATCGGGTTGGCACTACTTTGGGCGGCAGTGGCAAATTATTTGGAAAGTAGAAAGTACAAATAAACTAAATCTCGGTGGTTGAGTAGCGCCGAATGTTCTTTCAGGAGCGTATCGAAACCAGCGGTGCTGGCTTGCAACTTCTTTCAAATCCCTGCGTATGCTACATAGAAATCATTGAAAGGAGTGCAATATCATGAACACCAATTACAAGCAATTGACTCGTAGTACATCCAACCGCATGATCGCAGGTGTATGTGCAGGGCTGGGNGAATACCTTGGCATCGATCCGACCATTGTCCGTTTGCTGGCTGTACTCGCGTTTTTCACGGGCTTTGGTGGCATCGCCATCGTCTATTTGATCATGGCGCTGGTTGTCCCTGAGCAAACGACCGTACAACAATAAATTCACGTTTAATAAATTAGCAGGTTAGAGTATTTACATACTCCAACCTGCTAGCATTTTAATTTTCCTACATTTCAACGAGCTAAAGAAATAAACACATCTTCCAGCGTCGGTTCACCGACAACGATATCTTTGACATTCACACCTTTCTCGTTCAATGCATTCAGCAAAGTATTCTTCTCCATCCCTTTTTCTGTAATCGTCCTTAAATGATCGCCTGCCAGGCCAATCCGTAACACACCCTTCACATTAGGTAAGATAGCCAGGCCATCCTGCAGGGGTTCGGCATACACCTCCCACACGTCGCCGGGGATGATGGTTTGCTTCAATTTTAAGGGTGTATCCATCGCCAGCAGTTTTCCATCCCGCATGATGCCAACGCGTTCGCAGTATTCGGCTTCATCCATGTAGTGGGTAGTCACCAAAATTGTCACACCCCTTTCGGCGAGTTCATAGATCAGATCCCAAAAGGCACGCCGCGCGGTTGGGTCTACGCCTGAGGTAGGTTCATCAAGGAATAATAATTTTGGTTCATGTACCAGCGCGATGCCCAGCGCTAGTCGTTGCCGCCAGCCAGCGGAGAGGGTACGCGTCAGTTTAGAGTCATGCCCTGTGAGGCCGACCAGTTCCAGGGTCCGTTTGATGCGGGCTTTGTCTGTAATCCCATAGACTCCGCCATAAAACGTCAAGTTTTCCAGTACAGTCAGGTCATCATAAATCGCGAACTTCTGTGACATATAGCCCGCGCGCCTCCTCACCTCTTCGCTTTGTTTGAACGCGTCGAATCCCAGCACAGTGGCTTTGCCATCACTGGGCTCAAGCAATCCAAGCAGCATGCGGATCGTCGTCGTCTTGCCCGAACCGTTTGGACCCAGATAACCGACCACTTCACCCTGGCGCACATCGAAATTGATGTGATCCACTGCGACGAAATCGCCGAAACGACGTGTGAGGTTTTCAACCCGAATCACTGCTTCGTTCATTAGTAATCTCCTGGAAAACAACGTCAGGAGACGTTGGACTCCGATTCAGACAGCTCAATAAACACATCTTCAAGGACAGGGGACACGGAACGCAGTTCATCCACGTGACCACCCTCGGTTCGTATCTGGGATTTCAGCCGGCTGAGGACATCTTGAGCCTTGTTCTCCCCGACGCGAATGTGCAGCCGATCCCCAAAGGCTTGGACGTCTTCCACATCCGGGTCCTTGTGTGCAATATGGCGGAGGAGATTTAAGGGTGAGCCGCGCAGTTCAAGAACACGGTTGTTAAGGCGGGCACGTAGATTCGATGGCGTATCTTCTGCGATGATCTTTCCATCCCTCATAAATCCAACGCGGTGACAACGCGAGGCTTCATCCATATAAGGGGTGGAAATAATCACACTCACTCCAGCCTCTGCCTGCTTCTCTCCGTCAGGCAGAGCAGTGGATGTGAAAGGAGTAGATACCAACTTGATCACCAACTGCCAAAAATCCTGGCGGGTCACCGGGTCAACACCTGTGGTGGGCTCATCAAGCAGCAATACGCGCGGACGAGTGACCAGCGCAGAGGCAAGCCCAAGTTTTTGTTTCATACCACCGGAGAGCTGACCGGCACGGCGGTCAGTAAATTTATCAAGGCCAACGAATTCAAGGATCTCCATACAACGCGGCAGCCACTCGTTTGATTTCAGTCCGCGCACCTCGGCAAAGAAACGAATATTTTCGAGAACGCTTAAATCTTCATACATCGAGAAGCGTTGCGATAGATAGCCAAGCTGCGAGCGGGCCAATTCTGTCTTGCGGCTCACATCATAGCCACAAACGGCCACACTGCCTTCATCGGGCAACAATGCGCCGACGAGTAATCGCATCGTCGTGGTCTTGCCTGCGCCATCCGATCCGACAAGACCGTAAATCTCACCCGCTTTGATTTGCAGAGAGACATCATCCACCGCGCGAGTCTCGCCGAAGGATTTTTTTAGATTTGTTGCTTGAACAAGATAATCCATTTTCTTTTCCGTAGGAGTGAGGTTCTCTCGCTCCTATAAATAACCGATAAATTTATTCGAACACCACATCCGCCGGCATGCCGATCTTCAACTTGCCTTCACTATCGGTGACTTTTAATTTGATCGCATAGACCGTTGAGCTGCGTCCTTCTACCGTCTGAACATTGCGCGGCGTAAACTCAGCCTGATCCGCGATGTGGACAACTTCAGCGTTAAAGGCTTCACCGGGGAATGAGTCAACAGTTACAGAGGCTTGCTGGCCCAATTTGAGCTGTCCATAACGATCTTCCGGAACATAGACCGTAATCGTGATGTTATTCAAATCTGCCATTGCAAATGCGACCGCGCCGGGCTGCACAAATTCACCTGGTTCCACATTGCGAGTGAGGATGACTCCATCTAAGGGTGCCGAGATTGTCAACTCAGAGACCTGGGTTTCAAGCAAGGCCAGGTTAGCTTCCGACTGATTAACGGCGCCTTGAGCTTGTTGCAAGGCAGCTTTTGCCTGCTCAAGCGCCATCGCGGCGATCTTAACCTGGGGAGAGTATGCGCCGGTCTGCAGCCGGCTTAGTGTATCGAGAGCAGATTCATAACGCTCTTGTGCTACTGAAACAGTTGCACGGGCTTTGCGAACGTGATCTGCTGCTGCGGTGGTCAACACATCGTTGTAGGCTGCCTGGGCATCCTTGAGTTCGGTTTCAGCCCCATCGAGGGCATCATTGGCGGCAGTGATCACGTCACTATCTCCGCTCAGTGTTTTAGCAATGGCGATCTTGATGCGATACTCAGGAGCAAAATCGGGCACATCCACCTGTACATCTTCGGGCCTCACTTTGCCACCTGTTAATTGGGAGCGGCTGTAGACTGCTTTGCTGATCAAATAGTCAACGCGCGCGTTGGAGAGGCGCGTCTCAGCGGCTACAAAATTAGCATTGTTCAAGTCCTTGACAACGGTCTCGAGGTCAGCTTGGGCTTGTTGTAGTTCAGCATGAGCCGATGCAACGGCGGCCTGAGCCGCAGTGATTTGTTCATCTTGGCTGAAGTACCATAAAGGTTGTTCAAATTGACCCGGAGTACGGTTTGCCCAATCGGTCAGGCGTTGACCACCTTCCTGGGTGCGGGCGGTAGTTAACGTGGCATCATATTGGGCTTGAGCCAGGTTATAGGCACTTTGAGCGGTTAACAGGGCGTTATGAGCGGAATCCACGCCACGCTGAGCAACGTCTCGTTGAGCAGCCAGCAGGCTTTCATCCAGTGAAAAAAGCGGATCGCCCATCTTAACGGGCTGTCCTTCCTCGAAGAGGGCTTCCTTCACTCTGCCAGCCATCTGGGGTGAAACGTTCACAATGACCGATTCGATGGTTCCTGAGGCGCTGAGATTTCCATTTTCATTGCTGTTCAGTGCGCGGACTCCATAATAAATTCCAGCAGCAATGATGAGTACAATGAGAATGATCGCAGGAAGAGGGGGACGTTTGTGTTGCATGATGAACTCCTTAAGAGAATTTAGTCCAGGCGTTTGCGGAAGCGCAGGGCTGCCGCGCTCATGATGATGACACCAAAAAGCGCCAAAGAAATGATTTCACCTCGAAGTGCGGCAAAGCCAACGCCTTTAAGCAATAGCGAACGAACAATAACGAGATAGTATCGAAGCGGAATCGCATACGAAACGATTTGTAAAAACTTTGGCATGGCCTCAAGAGGAAATAGAAAACCAGAGATAAACACGCCAGGGAGAATTGTGACGAACACGGTGAGCAGGGCCTCTTGTTGTGTGTTGGCGATAGTGGACGCAAACAAACCGATGCCCAGGCTTGAAAGCAAAAGCAACCCGGCCGTGGCAACCACCAGAAAGAGATTGCTCCGCACGGGGACACTGAACCAATAATGTCCGATGAGCAGTACTTCGGCTAAATCGAAAAAACCCAGGATGACATAGGGTGTGACCTTGCCAACAATCAGTTCCCACGAACGAATTGGCGTGACGATGAGTTGCTCAATGGTGCCGCGCTCGCGTTCACGCACCACCGCAGTGGCTGTGAGCATCGCCATGATGGCATACAAAACCATGCCAATCACACCGGGGATCATGAAATACGCAGAACGCAAGTCCGGGTTATACCAAACCTGTGTGCGGACCTCGAGTGGCGGCTGAACTGCGGCGGAACGTCCCTGACGGGCAGCCTGTTCGGCAAGCACATTAATAGCGTGGGATTGGCCAATTAATTTTGCAGTCGAAAGCGCGGTTGCACCAACGGTGGCATCTGAACCATCAAGGATCATCGAGACCTGCGCATCGCCTTCCAGCAATTTGTTAGCATAATCAGGCGGGATGACCAATGCGCCACGCACATCACCCTGCTCAATGAGGGTTTGGATTTCTTGTTCGGAGCGCGCTTCATAAGCAAAGTTAAAATAATCCGCCGCGTTGAAGACATCCAACAAGGCACGCGATTCGGGCGAACGGCTTTGATCCCAAACGGCAATAGGGACGTTTCGTATGTCAGTCGTTGCGGCATAGCCCAGTAAAAACAACTGGATGATTGGCATCACGAGAATCAACGCCAGAGTACGCGGATCGCGGAAGATCTGGATGAATTCCTTGCGAATGATGGATATTAACCGTGAATTCATACTGACTCCTTAAGAATGCCTTTGAGGTATAAATCGATGTATACACTGTCACTGTCCTTAGGCATAAGCTTACTAACGACTGAATTGGAGATTAGCATCTCGGTTAGAAAATAAGAAAGAACCATTCCAAAGAAAGACCGCATTAGCATAGCTGGGTTGGTTACCCGCAATTCTTTCATTGACTTTACGAGTTTTTCAAAGATTGGCAAGACCTTGGGGGCAATTTCCCGCAACATAATCGAGCCATGCTTTCCTTTGAATTCAACAATCTCGATGAACATCAGGTTGATGAACTCAGGCTCCTTGCCTAATTCCGAAATAACAATTTGAAAGGCATTCCGAAAAAACTCCTCTGCCGTTTCACCTTTCACAGCCAAGACAAGAGGTAGGATCCTTTTGTAGGGATGCTGGTCAATGATGATGGCTTCAAAAATCTCATCCTTGCTAGCAAAGTGATTATAGATTCCACCTAATGCCAGCCCAACTTTGTCCGCGATCTGTCGCATGGAGGTGGCGTGATAGCCCTGTTCCATAAAAAGCTCCAGCGCGGTGTCCTCGATTGCCAGTCGGGTGACTTCCCCTTTTGTCGTTTTTTCCTTAATCATCTTATCTCCAAGAAATGAACGAACGTTCGTTTTTATTTTACTCAATTTTTGGATTATGTCAAGAGAAAAATGTACTTTCATCGCTCTAAAGAGGCGACCAGAGTGAAATGGTAGAATAAAACAATGCTCCCCATGACGAAAGTTGAACAATTCATTCGCAAGCATTTGCGTTATAACATCACGGTTAATTTAATGGATGGTGGATTTTTTGGAGCAGCCATTGGGTTTGCCTCATTTGGAACGATCCTGCCCCTCTTCGTTGCCTCCATGACGAATTCTGCAACTCTGATCGGCCTTGTACCCGCGATCCATTCAGCAGGCTGGTTATTCCCCCAATTGTTCACCGCAAATCACACCGCTCGTTTGCGTCGCTACAAACGGACTGTGCTCCTGGCAACCATCCACGAGCGGGTCCCATTTTTAGGATTTGCCCTGGTTGCCTTGCTTTTACCCAGAATTGGTGCGCAAGCCGGGCTCATTATTACCTTCTTCTTCCTCACCTGGCAGGGCCTGGGTGGCGGATTCACAGCCAATCCATGGACCAGTATGATCTCAAAGATCATTCCCCCAGAGGCGCGTGGAACATTCTTTGGCACACAAGCCGCCGTGGCAAACCTGTTTATTAGTTTTTCAGCAGTAGGAGCAGGCTATCTTTTGAATTCGTTTGCCTCGCCAACTGATTTTATGATCTGCTTCTTGACTGCCATCCTGTTCTTCACAATATCATGGTTTGCCCTCGCGCTCACACGCGAACCTGCCGATCATGAAAAAGTGATTGATGAAAACCCGGCTCCTTTCTGGCATGGAGCAGGACGTATCCTCAAGCGCGATAAGAACTTCAATTGGTTCCTCAGTGCGCGCATGCTTTCACAATTTGCAACAATGGGGTTTTCTTTTTACATCGTTTATGCGTTGCGCCGCTTTCACATGGATACAATCACAGCCGGCTATCTCACTGCGACATTAACCATCTCGCAGATGATTGCCAACGCGGGCATGGGTTGGCTGGGGGATCGCGTGGGGCATCGCCTTATGCTGATCATCGGCGCAGGGGCTGCAACCTTCAGTTCATTGATCGCCTGGTTTGCTCCGTCACTTGCGTGGTTCTTTCCTGTTTTCATCCTTACCGGCTTTGCAAATGTTTCCATTTGGACAAACGGTATGACCATGACAGTGGACTTCAGTGGCGAAAATGAACGCCCATTTTATATTGGGCTTGCTCAAACGCTCACCGCACCGGTCACGATCATCGCTCCGCTCATTGGTGGCTGGATAGCAGATACACAGGGCTTTGTCAGAACATTTGCATGGTCTGCCATGTTATCAGTCGCAATGCTATTAATATTGATTTTTCTTGTAAAGGAACCACGCAAATCTGTCTATCCGCGAAGCCCCATCCTCCCTGTCGAGGATGGCGCACTAAGCGAATAAAGGAGTCAACATGTCGCTCATTCAGGAAAAAGTTAATCAGGCAATTGAAATTCTCAAGGAAGGACAACCCGATCTATGGCTTACGTTTGTCCGTGAGACAAGCGGTGTGCGCGATCCCGCTCTGGATTTACTGATCGGTCCCAATGATCTGACGTGGCCTTCTGCGCTTATCCTCACTCGTCACGGAGAAAAGATCGCTATCCTCGGGAACCTCGAAAAGGACGCGATTGCCAGACTTGATGTCTTCGATACGCTGATTGGCTATGACACTGCAGTCAGCGGGCCGTTGCGGGATACGATCACACGTCTAAACCCTAGCCGAATCGCGGTGAACACTTCGAAGAACAACGTCCACGCGGACGGCTTGACTCACGCCATGTACGAAATCCTATGCGAACACCTGGAAGATACACCCTATGCAGATCGACTCGTCAGCGCAGAACCCATTATCAACGCCCTGCGCGGACGAAAGACTCCTGCCGAGCTGGAACGCATTCGCAAAGCCGTTGAAATCACTGATGATATTTATAAAAAGACTTTTGATTTTATTAAACTTGGCATGACCGAACTTGAGATAGGCGAATACATGCACAAACTCGCGCAGGATTATAAAGTCGGGTTCGCATGGCCTGAAGAAAGCTGCCCTGCGGTGAATAGCGGACCTAATTCTTCCGTGGGGCACAGTGGCCCCACAGATATCAAAGTGGAACGCGGGCATATCATCCATTTTGATTTTGGTGTCAAATATGAAGATTATTGTTCTGATATTCAACGTATTGTTTATGTTCTGCGAGAGGGTGAAACCGAAGCGCCGCCTGAAGTTCAACGTGGATTCATCACAATTCGCACTGCCATAGAAAAATCGCGTGAAGCAATGAAAGCCGGCATATCAGGTAATTCAATCGATGTGATCTCACGCGAGATCGTCATCGATGCAGGCTATCCTGAATATCAACACGCGCTTGGTCACCAGCTTGGACGCGTGGCACATGATGGCGGCGCGTTGCTCGGACCGTTATGGGAAAAATACGGTGACTCGCCAAATCAAAAATTAGAGGTGGGGCAGATTTACACCATTGAGCCTAGCTTAGCGGTGCCGAAGTATGGACACCTTAGTCTCGAGGAAGATGTTGTCATGACTGAGAATGGCGCGGAATACATCGGTGAGCCGCAAAGAGAGATTGTGCTGATAAAAGCCTGACGATGAGATTTGACGGTAGATCAATGATCTACCGTCAATTTTTTTAAAACGGAAGCCGGTCGCGGCTACGCGGGAGTGGATTGTCAAAAAATAAGAGGCGCTTTATCCCAGCCCAGCATGTCATCCATCACTGGCTCGAAAAATAGGGGATGCTATACTTAAGATTGTGAAATAATTCACTAAAAAGGATGCATAATGACGCAGGAAGATCCAAGAATTCTTGAACTTCGCAAAGTACGAGCGAAGGCACTTGAGGGCGGTGGCGCAGAACGAACCAAAAAACAAAAAGCAAAAGGCAAACTAACAGCACGCGAACGCATTGACCTGTTACTTGACCCAGGCACATTCAATGAGATCGAACCATTCATCACGCATTTTGAAGATGAGTTGAACTTGCTTACTGAAACATATTATGGCGACGGTGTGGTCACAGGCTACGGGCAGATCAATGGGCGGACAGTATATTTATACTCACAGGACTTCACAATTTATGGCGGTACATTAAGTGAGATGCAATCGCATAAGATTTGCCGCGTGATGGACCTGGCTGTCCGCAACGGCGTGCCGTTCATTTCGCTGATCGATTCGGGCGGCGCGCGCATCCAGGAAGGTGTCCGTTCGATGGGTGGTTATGCGGAGATTTTCAGACGCAACGCACAATACTCGGGCGTGATTCCGCAGATCGCCGTCATGCTCGGACCGTGTGCTGGCGGCGCAGCCTACTCCCCTGCTCTGCAAGACCTGGTGATTATGGTTGAGAAAACTTCGTTTATGTTCCTGACAGGGCCGGAAGTAATCAAGGCCGTCACCGGTGAAGTGATCGATGCTGAGTCATTGGGAGGGTCAAACGTGCATACGTCAGTAAGCGGCGTGGCACATATGAGTTTACAAACTGAAAAAGATGCGCTCGACATGGTGCGTCATTTTCTTTCTTACCTGCCATCGAACAATGTTGAGAATCCGCCGTTCATAAAGTCGAGTGATGACCTGGCATATATGGATGATTCACTCAACAGCATAGTTCCAATTGACCCATCTGAGCCATATATTATGCATCAGGTGATCGAGAAAATCGTCGATCAAGGCTCGTTCCTCGAGTTCCAGGCCGCTTGGGCACGGAATGCGATTATCGGACTCGCGCGCATTGGTGGTCATAGCGTTGGCGTGGTAGGTCAGGAACCGGCGATCATGGCGGGCGTGATTGATATTGATGCAGCAGATAAGATGACGCGGTTCGTCCGTATGTGTGACTGCTTTAACGTTCCACTGGTCACCTTTGTCGATTCACCGGGCTTCCTTCCTGGCATTGCCCAGGAGCATGGCGGCATTATCCGTCACGGCGCGAAATTGCTTTATGCGTATTCAGAAGCCACAGTTCCAAAAATTTGTATCATTACGCGCAAAGCGTATGGGGGTGCGTATGTGGTGATGTCCAGTAAATATTTAGGCACAGACGTGACCTACGCATGGCCATCAGCAGAAATTGCAGTTCTTGGTGCGGAAGGCGCGGCAAACATCCTGTTCAAGAAACAGATTGAGAGAGCGCCAGATCCCTCGGCAGAACGCAGGAAACTTGCGAATGAATATCGCGAGAAATTCAACAATCCCTATAACGCGGCGTCCACGGGTTATGTGGATGACATCATCGAGCCACGCGAGTCCCGTCCAAAGATCATCGCATCGCTATCCGCGTTACGTGATAAATATGCGCCAGCGCCACCACGCAAACATGGGAATATCCCTGTATGAACAATATGCTCCTTGCGCTTGAAATTACTGCGCTTGGGATGGGGCTGGTCTTTGCCGCCATTATCCTGCTGTGGTGGATGATGAACCTGCTTACTTTTATCACAGTGGATAAAGCGCCGATCTCCGACTCAGCGGAGCCTGCTCCCGTTATCAACTATGATATCAGAGCCCAGGCTGTGGCCGTTGCTGTGGCAGTAGCTTTAGCAGAAGAACAAGCTTCCCTCGTGCATCCATTAACCGATTCTCCCACTGCGATCGTTTCCGCATGGCAGCTGGGTACACGTACGAGACAGTTGTATCAAAAGGGACCAATCAGACGTCCGCGCAAAATAGGATGACAAATGAAATACGTTGTGAAAGTTGCAGATCAATATTATGAAGTGGAAATAGAAGATATCCGCGCAAGGCCTATTATTGCACGCGTGGGCGATCAGGAATTTGAAGTCAGTCCGGAGAACGGGGTCAAGCTGGCAATTCAAAAGGAAACAAGAGAAATCAAGTCAATTGGGTTGTCAAAGCATCCAGCGAGTCTCAATACAACACCCGGCGAATTGACTGCGCCCCTTCCTGGCACAGTGATTGAGATCTTTGTGAAGGCTGATGAGTATATTGAAGCAGGTCAGATCATTCTTATCATCGAAGCTATGAAGATGAAAAATAGCATCCGTTCCACACGCGCTGGAAAAATCACAGAAGTTTTGGTGAGCGCAGGTGAGACCGTTGCACACAAACAGGCGTTGGTGAGATTCGGATGAACATCGCAGAATTACTTCCTGAATTATTAAAGGGAATACTACACTTCACACTGGGCAACGCAGTGATGATCGCTGTAGCGCTAGTGTTGATCTATCTGGCGGTCT
>Ga0065705_10002091_pt1 | contig 17042 bp, 10 predicted proteins | sample SwibulcommuniRL2_FD_59092 | JGI IMG/M metagenome (GOLD analysis project Ga0065705, IMG submission 59092) | Bulk soil microbial communities from switchgrass field near Rose Lake, East Lansing, Michigan, USA - RL2 Bulk Soil v2 (version 2) | ecosystem: Environmental > Terrestrial > Soil >...
TGAAGCTGCTGTCGTCCGTCGGCCTGACGGCGGTCCTATTGGTGGCGCAGCCGGCCTTCGCGCATCACTCCTTCGCGAACTTTGATCTCGGCAGGGAAATCACCCTTGTGGGGACGATTAANGAAGTCCAGTTCACCAATCCGCACGTCTGGCTCCAGGTCATGGTCCCCGANAGCAAGGGAGGCCAAACGGAATGGAGCATCGAGGCGGGCGCGCCCGGCATGCTGCTGCGCACCGGCTGGAAGCCGAGCACCCTGAAGAGCGGTGATGCGGTAACGGTTGTCAGCCACCCGGCGAAGAACGGGGACGCCAATGGCAGCCTGATCCGGGTCACCCTTCCTGACGGCCGCACGCTTGGCCCCGGCGGTCCGCCACCTGCGCTGAAATCGGGCGGCTAGACCTCCGCTGGGTGTCCTGGGATTCGAGCCACGACGTGAGCTTTGGCTCCTACGATGTGTTCGCCAGCACGCCGACCGACACCACGGGCACCGTGTCGTTCACATGCAGTGGGAACGCTGACGTGACAAACACGCTGAGTAAAGGCGGCAGCTCGACGTTCAACCCGCGGGCATTAAACGGCGGGAGCGACACGTTGAATTACAACCTGTATAGAGACGCGGCGCGGACGACGATTTGGGGAGATGGAACCGGCTCGACGGCAACCTATGCGCAGTTGAGCGTGCCGAACAACACCGCGCAGAACCTGACAATCTATGGTCGGATTCCCGCCGCACAGGATGTGCGCGCCGGGACTTACACCGACAGCGTCACGGTCACCATCGATTTCTGATCACCGCTGACAGCGGCGCATCTCCGTGACGAGCGCGACGCGATCTCTTCACTGTTGCACTGTTTTCTCGCACGTTGATTCCAACTGGAGAATGTGAATTTCGTGTGAAGAGGCAACGCGGGCGATCGCCCGCGCCTTCTTATAATCATTGCGTTTGGTCGGGGCATGGGTGAACAGAATCGCGTGACAGGCTCGCCCGCAGGGCGAGGTCCCGCGACGCTCGAAGGCATCACTGCGGCGTGGCAAGAAGCAAGCGACGCGCTTCGCGACAGCGAGCGGCGATATCGTGAGCTTGTCGAATCCAGCCTTGGCCTGATTTGTACGCACGACCTGGCCGGCAAAATCCTTTCAATCAATCCCGCCGCGGCCGACTTGCTCGGCTATGAGCCGGAAGATGGGATCGGCCACAACCTGCGCGAATTTCTCTCGCCGGATACACGACACCTGTTCGACGACTACCTGCAGCGCATCCAGGAGCACGGGCGCGATGCCGGTCTCATGAGACTCGTGGCTCGCGGAGGCGCCGAACGGGTGTGGATGTACCGCAACGTCCTGTCGCATGGTCCAGGTGGTAAATACGTGCTTGGGCACGCGATTGACGTCACCGACCGCGTCGAGGTCGAACGGACGCTGCGTCAGAGCGAACAGGCGCTGCGAACCGCGCAAGGCGAACTCGAGGCGCGCGTCAAGGAGCGCACAGCTGCTCTGGCCGACGCCAACGAGCGTCTGCTCGTCGAGATCGCCGAACGCGAGCAGGCCGTGCGGTCGCGCCAGCGGGTCTTGATCGAGCAACGCGATATGTTGGCATTCCTGGCGAGCTTCTCAGATCGCTTGGCGCCTCTCATAACCTTCGAAGATCTGATCGATGTCGTGCGGCAGGCGCCGGTGCCGTTCCTCGCCGACTGGACCATGGTGCACATCATCGACGACGCTGGCACGGTCCGCTTCATACCCGGCGTCCACGCGGACCCGGAGCAGGAACCGCTAGTTGCAGTCGCCGGTGTTCCACCCCCGACGCTTGATTCTTTTTCTCATCTGGGCCAAGCCTTCGCAACCGGACGACTCGCGATCGTCACGTTGACCGAAGACAGTGCTTCTCGGCTGATCGGGCTGGCCAGCTCGGGACCTGTGCTGGAGCGGCTCGGCGCCGCCGCAGCGGCGATGATTCCGCTGGTCGTTGACGGCAGGGTCAAGGGCGTGTTGTCGCTTATCTCCGCGAGCGAACAGCGATTCACGTCGTCGGCGTGGCTGGTGGTCGAGGCAGCGGCGCGGCGCATTGGGCTGGCGCTCGACCGCATACAACTCTATCGAGAAGCCCAGGAAGCCAACCGCCTCAAAGACGAATTCCTCGGCACGCTGTCGCACGAGCTCCGCACGCCGCTGAATGCCATATACGGGTGGGCACGCATTCTGCGCACCAGACACCTGGACGAAAAGACCGCTCACGCCGTCGACGTCATCGAGCGGAATGCCGAAGCGCAAATCCGACTCATTGAGGAGGTGCTGGACGTCTCACGAATCATCAGGGGAAAGATGACGCTGGCGATGGAGCCCGTTGATGTGGCGGCAATCGTGCGCTCCACGATCGACACCGTTCGTCCGGCACTACACGCCAAACGGATCCGATTGGACGAGCGCATCACCGAAACCATGCCGGTAGTCGGCGACAGCCATCGACTCCAGCAAGTGTTCTGGAACCTGCTGTCGAACGCGCTCAAGTTCACCGGCAGCGACGGCGCAATAACAGTCACGCTGCGCAGCAGCGAAGGATCTGTCGAGTTCGAGATCATCGACACCGGGGTCGGCATTCGTCGCGACATCCTCCCCTTTGTGTTCGATCGATTTCGTCAAGCCGATTCGTCGACGACGCGGACGTATGGTGGCTTGGGACTGGGTCTTGCCATCGTGAAACACATCGTGGAGCTGCACGGCGGGACAGTCCTGGCGGCGAGCGCTGGCGAGGGGCATGGCGCGACCTTCACAATCCAGCTGCCCAGTGCCGATCCCGCGTACGCACGGCCAGGCGCGCCTCCCGACGCACAGCCGCCGGCGCACGTGTCGCCATCGGCACTGCGCGGACGCACTGTCCTCGTGGTCGAGGACCATGACGATGCGCGCGAGCTGATTGTCGGAGTGCTCGAGAGTGCTGGGGCTCGCGTCCTTGCCGCGGCGACTGCGCAGGGAGCCATCGACTGTGCGACGGAGGTGCGCCCCGATGTGCTCGTGGCCGATCTCGGTCTGCCGGATGAAGATGGGTACTTCGTCTTGACTCGAATCCGCGAGATGTTTCCGGAAGTTCCTGCGCTGGCGCTGACAGCCCATGCGCGCACGACGGACCGCGATCGCGTTCTGGCGGCCGGGTTCCAACAGCACGTCATCAAACCGGTGGATCCGGCGCAACTCCTGCANCTCATTGTCGCGTTGTTGTAGGNTCGAGCTGACGGATTGGAACGCTGCGTCAGNGGAGGAGGAAGCTATGCTGAAANCCGCACCAATTCGAGCGTACATCCCGGCGTCTAACGTCGCACGCGCNAGGAAGTTCTATGAACAGTCGGTCGGGTTGACGCCCAAGGAGGACTACGCCGGAGGTGTGATTTACCAATGCGGCGGCACGGAAGTGTTCCTCTATCAGACGCCGAACGCCGGCACATCCAAGGCGAGCCAGGCCTACTGGCAGGTTGATGACGTCGAAGCCGAGGTGTCCGAACTCAAACGCCGCGGAGTCGTCTTCGAGGAGTACGACATGCCGGGGCTCACGACGAAGAACAGCATCACGAGCGGCGGCGGCGCCAAGACCGCGTGGTTCAAGGATACCGAGGGGAACATCTTGGCGATCAGTCAACGCCTCTAAAGAGGCTTCGCACGGAGAAAAATAGTCTCCGTGCCCGCTACGATCCCTTGTTGTAAAGGAGATCCCGCGTGGCCGAATCGGCGCCGCCCGGCGTCTGCGCTGCGCGCTGCAGTTTCAACACGTTCCCCTCGAGCACCCATACTTCGCGCACGTTGTTGAGACCGTGAATCGTGCGCAGCACCAGCCGCGCCCCATCCCAGGTTGCGATCCGTTTGTAGTTGTAAGCAGGTCTCGCATCCTCGGGATCGGGTACCTGATTCATCTTGCCGTCCAGCGTGAAGACGGCGTTCAGCGGACGACCGTTGCGCGGGGCGCCTTCGGCCTCGTATTTCATGGCGACCGAGATCTGACCAGCGTTCTGCGTGATCGTCATTGAGATCGGCGGCTCGGCCACCCCATTTCCCATGCCTCCGCTCGCCGCCATCTGACTCTTCGACTTGTCGAAATTCCACGTTCCGGCAAAGTTTGGAATTGGCGTGTTCGGATTCGGCCTCACGCTGGCGGTTGCAGCGGGAGTCGCCATCCTCACGGTCGAGATCTGTGGAGGCGGGGTCTTCGGCGCAAGCTCCCGGCCGAAGAACAGATCGTGCGGGTTCGCGTTGCGCTTCGGCACGAACTTCTGCGTCCGTCCGCCAAACACTTCGGCGGCATAGAGATTCCCCTCCGAGTCGGCCGAGATCTGATGCACGCCCCACGTCGCTCCGGGATAGACGCCATAGCGGCCGAAGACGGTTTCGATATGTCCGCGTAGATCGAACTTCACGAACTGCTCGTGGTCGCCGTCGTAGCACCAGAGATGTTGATCGCGGCTCATCGACAGCGAATGGCAGTAGCCGCTCGGCCACTTGTCGAGGAAGACGCCGTTCTCGTCGAACACCTGGATTCGGCGGTTAAAGCGGTCCGACACATAGACGTGGCGATCGTCGCCGACCGCGATCCCGTGCGGCACTGTGAACTCGCCGTCGGCCTTGCCGGGCTGCATCGAGCCCCACCACAACAACGGCTTGCCCTCTTTGCTGAACTTCACNACGCGGCTGTTGGCGTACCCGTCGCTCACGAAAAAGGTCCCGTCNGGTAGCCAGTCGATCATCGTCGGCCGGTTGAAGTGCTGCAGGTCNTCGTTCGGACCGAACACNCCCATTTCGCCGAGCGTGAAGATCTTCGTCTTGCCGTCGTTGGTGAACTTGTGAATCACGTGATTCATGTCGTCGACGATCCAGACGTGCCGTTCAGGGTCGTACGGCTGGACGTAAATCTGGTGCGGGCCGCGGCCGCCCTCGAAGAGGTAGTCCCACTGCTTCCACGAGTCGATGAGAGTGCCTTGTCGGTCGACGATGAGGATCGTGTTGCGAAAGACCGGAACTTCGCCGGTGGCGCCGCCACGATTGAGCGCGCCCCAGTTGCCCGGAAAGCCGGGAGGGATCTTCAAATCCTTGGGCAGCTCGATCTCGCCGCGACTGACGAGAAAGACCTTGTCGGCAGATTCCGGATAGACGCCTGCCTGCGAGCCCCAGATGTATCCCGGCGCGGGCCAGGTCTTCTTCGGCCAGTTTGGATCGACCTCGTAGGGGCCGCTGATGTCGAAGCCGCCTCGGGTTTCGACAAAGCCCCCCTGCGGCAGGCCGCCGGCGCCACGCAGGTTTCTGTCCTGCAGCGAGACCGGCGCTGAGAGCAATGCCACGATGCCGAATGAGACCAAGAGGGATGCGATCAGCCTGCGCATTCGAACCTCCGCTACTGGCGTTGTTGGGATGTAAAGCGGCGCTATTGTGGTTGAGAGAGCTGAGGCGCGTCAACGCTTGGTCGATGCGACCGCGCGTTTCGGATTATGCTGTCGCGCGATGATCACTCGATGCGTCGCCGTCGCATTTGCGCTGCTGATTGGCACTGCGTCCGCCGGGGCCGCTACGTATCCCGCACCGGTCGAAGGTGACTACGTCATCGCGAATTTCAGATTCGGCACAGGCGAAGTGCTACCCGAGTTGCGGCTGCATTACCGGACGATCGGCACGCCGCGGCGCGATGCGGCCGGCGTCATTCGGAATGCGGTGCTGCTGCTGCACGGGACGAGCGGCACCGGCGCGAATTTTCTCGCTCCGGATTTCGCCGCGCAGCTCTTCGAGCAGGAACAACTGCTCGACGGAAACACGCACTTCATCATCATCCCCGACGCGATCGGCACCGGGCGGTCGAGCAAGCCGAGTGACGGCCTGCACGCGAAATTTCCACATTACGACTACGCCGACATCGTCACGGCGCAGCACAGGCTCGTAACCGAGAAGTTCGGCGTGACGCATCTGCGGCTGCTGCTCGGCACGTCGATGGGTGCGATGCAAGCCTGGATGTGGGCGGAAACGTATCCTGCCGTCAGCGACGCATTCGTGGCGCTCGCCAGCAATCCCGTTGCGATCGGCGGGCGCAATCGTGCGTACCGCAGGATGATCATCGACGTCATTCGCAACGATCCCGACTACAACAACGGCGAGTACACGAAACAGCCGCGCGGGCTCGTCACCGCCATCTATCTCTCGATGATCGCGGGCAACTCGCCGCTGCAGTGGCAGACTCGGTATCCGACCGGTGCGGCCGCAGACAAGTACGTCGAGGATCAACTGAAGGCGCAGCTAGCGACTGCCGACGCAAACGACACCGCGTACCGGTACGACGCGTCGCGCAATTACGATCCCTCGCCGAAGCTGGAGTCGATCACCGCGCCCTTCCTCGCCATCAACTCTGCCGACGACTTCATAAATCCGCCGGAGCTCGGCATCATGGAGCGCGAGATCAACCGCGTGAAGCATGGACGATTCGTGTTGATTCCAATCAGCGAGCAGACACGCGGGCATCAAACACATTCGCTTCCGATCGTCTGGAAGGCCCATCTGGCCGAACTGCTGGCTGCCGCTGAGCCGAAATGAGAATCATGCGTCTCGCGTTGTCTATCGCACTCGTCGCGCTGGGCCTAGCGATGGCGCGCACGACCGCGCAGGTGCGCTCCGCGGTCGACATCGACGGCGACGACATCGGCGGCGTCGTCGCCAGCACGCGCGGACCGGAAGCAGGCGTCTGGGTGATCGTGGAGACGACTGACCTGCCAACGAAGATGGCCAGGATCGTCGTCACCGACGAACAGGGTCGTTATGTCGTGCCAGATCTCCCAAAGGCGACCTACGACGTCTGGATCCGCGGCTACGGCCTCGTCGATTCGCCAAAGATGAAAGTGATGCCGGGGCAGGCGCTGAACCTCGCCGCGATCGTCGCGCCCGATCCGCGAACGGCGGCGCAGTACTACCCAGCGAACTTCTGGTTCGCACTGATGACGATGCCGGACAAGAGGGAGTTCCCAGGCACGGGACCTAACGGCAACGGTATCTCGCCGGCGATGCGCAGCCAGGCGCAATGGATTGCGAACATCAAGACGACGACCTGCACCCCGTGTCATCAGCTCGGAAACAAGGCGACGCGCGAGATCCCGCAGATCTTCCGCGGCGTCAGCTCCGTCGACGCGTGGGACAAGCGCACGAACTCCGGCGTCGACGACATGTATGGCTACCCCGCGCGGTTCGGCAAGGCGCGCGTGCTCGCAACGCTCGCCGACTGGACCGATCGCATCGCCGCGGGCGAGTATCCACGCGACGCACCGCCGCGGCCGCAGGGGATCGAACGGAGTGTCGTCATCACCGAGTGGGACTGGGCCAACCCGAACGAGTACTTCCACGATTCGGTGGCGAGCGACAAACGCGACCCGACGGTCAACGCGAATGGACTGGTGTACGGCGTCCACGAAGTGAGCTCGGATCACATGAGCATGTTCGATCCGAACATGAACAGCACGACGCAGATCACGTTTCCAACCATCGATCCCAACCTGCATCCCGTTCCGCGGCGACGCGGCCTTCCGTCGCCCTATTGGGGCGACGAGGTCTACTGGGACAGCCGCGTCATCACCCACAGCAACGTGATGGATCAGAAGGGGCGTCTCTGGAATACGTCGCGGCTGCGCGACCCGCAGAACCCTGGGTTCTGTAGGGCCGGATCGAATCATCCGTCGGCGAAGCTGTTCCCGCTCGAGACGAGCAACCGGCAGTACGCCGTCTACGATCCGAAGACGAAGTCGTTCAAGACGCTGAACACGTGCTTCGGCACGTTCCATCTCAACTTCGCGCACGATGCGGACAACACACTCTGGTCCGGCGAGTTAGGCGTGGCCGGTTGGATCAACACGCGCGTCTGGGATGAAACCGGCGACGAGCAGAAGGCGCAGGGATGGGCACCGCTCATCCTCGACACCAACGGCAACGGCAAGCAGGACCCATGGGTCGAGCCCGAGAAACCAGTCGACCCGGGGAAGGACAAACGGATCGACGCGAGCTTCTACGGCGTTGCGGTCAGTCCCGTCGACGGCACCGTCTGGGGCAACACGAACGCGTTCCCTGGCGCGGCGGTCCATGTCATCCCCGGATCGAATCCGCCGTACACCACGTTGACAGAAATCTTCGAGGTGCCGTACGGGCGCGTGCCGGGTGCGGGCTATAACCCGCGCGGCATGGACGTCGATAGCAATGGCGTGTTCTGGACCGTGCTCGCCAGCGGTCACTACGCGAGCTTCGATCGCCGCAAGTGTAAAGGGCGCCTGAACGGTCCGAAGGCAACCGGTCAGCAGTGCGACGAAGGATGGACGTTCTACCCGGTGCCCGGCCCGAACTTCAAAGGCAATCCGGAATCAGCGGCCGCGGACTCGAACTACTACAACTGGGTCGACAAGTACGATTCGTTCGGGCTCGGAAGGAACATTCCGATCGCCACTGGCAATCTGTCCGACTCGTTGCTCTTTCTCAAGGACGGCCGGTGGATCACGTTGCGCGTGCCGTATCCAATGGGCTTTTTCGTCAAACAGATCGATGGCCGCATCGACGATCGGAACGCGTCGTGGAAGGGCAAAGGATTGTGGACGGCGTCGGCGAGCCGCGCGACCTGGCACCTCGAGGGCGGTAAAGGCACGCGGCCAAAGCTCGTGAAGCTGCAGCTTCGACCGAATCCGCTGGCGAAATAGAAACTAACTTTTGGTCGCTCGAGACTCAACGCCGCGTCAAAATCGCTGGATGCGGATCGGAGTCTCGGCAGGAAACGCGGTCCCGAGTCGCACACGCCGCACATCGATATTCCAGGACGTCTGGATGCTGACAGCGTGGCCGTCCCAGGTCCAGTTCAGTCGACCGCTCCGCAATGACAGCTGCTGAATTCGGAGCGGTTGCTTCAACCATTCCCGCGCTACCCCCGCGCCTATCACCAGCGACGGTTCCGGAACCGGCGGCTCGTATCCAAGCATGTCGAGTTGAAGAAGCATCATCTCGGCGGCGGTCCAGTAATGCGGCGTGATGTAGGTGGGCCTCACCCAGCCGCGAATCTTGTTCCAGTCCAGGAACGAGTTGTCGAGTCCCTCCCACCAGGTATACAGGCCAGGCGACGCCTGATGCGACCAGAACCAGCGCAGGGTCGGCAGTACGCGGTCGGTGTCTCCGATAAACAGCCACTGATGTGCCTCCGCCACGGTGAAGTACGTCCACAATGGCTGCTCCCGCAGGTCGCCGTCGGCGGTGCGTGCGAGATCCCAACGCTTTTCGAGTTCTCGGCGAATCTTCGACTCGATGTCGTAGCCGATGCCAGTGGGCCACAGGCTGGCAACGAACGTCCGGTCGTTGTCGGATTCAGGCGGTACGAACGCGGTCTCCCACGCCCGTTGGAGCCGTGCGGCCGCTCCGCGCCACCGCATCGCGTCATCGTGGTGGCCGCTACGCTCGGCGACACTGGCGGCATCGAGCAAGCCGCGATAACTGACGGCGTTCACAAACAAAAGTGGCCGTTCAAAATCCATGCGACCGACAATGAGGCCGTTCTGCGCGGGATCGGCGATGCGACCGAGATCCGACCGACCCGCGATGCCAGGTACGATTGGGCCGATCACTGGGCGATCCAAGGGCGCTCGCGCTGAGAGCAGTTGCTCGATCCAGCCTGCTTTTCGTTGGACGTGCGGCCACAACCAGCTATCGAAACGCGGATCGCGCACTCGCGCAGCGACCTCTTCGATGGCCCACAACGCCAGGCCGGGCGCGTCGGCCTCCGGCCCAAACCCTCCGTAGAAATCGTGAGACGCCATGTACTCGGCGAGAGTCCTTGCGGTCTGAATGCGACCGGCGCGTGCCAACGCCACCACCGCGTAGGCGCCGTCGCGAAGCCACGGCAACGGATAGCTCATGGGATCGCCCGGACGCGTCTCATCGTTCACCAGTCCCATGAGCAGGTGCGCTTGCTGCGCCTCGAGGCTCTCGCGGAACCTGGGGTCCGGAAGTTCGACGACAGGCCCCCTCTCCCGTTCATCACGAAGTCGATTCGGTGCAGCCGCGCCCAAGTTGTCGATGATCGTCAGCGCCCACTTCTCGCCGGATGGATAGATGCGTGCGTAGCCCCATCCTGAATTCGAGTGCGCCGCAGCGCCTGTCGATTGCTCCGTCATCCAGTGCGGCCGACCTTCTTCGCCGACGTATACGGCAGACGGCGCAGGCTGCATGCCGAGCTGCCATCGTTCGTTGACACGGACGCTCTGGTTCATCCATCCAATGTCATCAATGCGTCCTCCGGCCGGACCGACACTTCGAACGACGGCAATCGGGCGAAGCGAGCCAAGCTGCGCGACGTCGAGCTGCCACCGACCAGGCGCCTTGAGTGACCACCTTGCGCGGTAGTAGCGCGTCTCGGTCAACAGGTCCGGAATCGTCTGCTGGCTCGCTGCGACGAACTGCTGCCGGATGTCGCTCACCGGAAGAGTGTCGCTGGTCACGACGACCCGGCCATGCTCGTCGAGGAGCCAGATGGACACACCAAAACTGCCTGGAACGGGACTGAAGCTGGCGCCAGGCTCGAGATAGGCCTTGTCGCGCTCGAGACTGCCAGGAATCGCGAGCACCACATGTCCCGAGCCGCGCGGCCATGGATCCGCAGGCCGTCGACGCATCTCATCGAGGACGACACGCCGTCCGATTTCGAACTGACCGAGCATCCTCCGCGTTCGCTCGAATTCGGAGGCGTTGTTCACAGCGGTCAACGCGACGCAGCAGGTGGCTAACGCCAACGCCAGTCGTCTCGCACGCGTCAGCGTGGTGAGGCTGGCGATCGCCACCAACAACGGCATGTAATGCATCGAGTACAGAAACGTTTCTTCGCCGTAGATGAGATGCAGGCTGATTTGTCCGAGGAGTGTCAGGCCGAGCGCTAGCCGGAGGCGAGCGTGATCCCGGAGCGTGAACAGTGCCCAGGCACCGAGAGCGAGCAGCGCGATCCATACACTCGCCGCGGCGAAGCCCCATCGACTGCTGGATCCGACTGGCGACTTTTGCACACTCAGCCGACGGCGGTTGTCGACGACGGTGTTGTCCTCGATGACACGAACGTCTGGCATCACCACGGAGTCCACGACGAACGTCGTCAGGATTGCTCGCGGTCCACCTGCCTCGGTCCTGAACATGAACCGGCCTTCCTCTCGACTGCCGAGAAAGAACTGGGCGGACGGATAGAGGAGCTTCTGAAAGCCCCAGAGAGCTGTGACGAGGCAGAACGCTGAGACCGTGATCTGAATAGCCCGCCGCCAGGGAAAGCTCACGGCCGTGGCCGCAATGCCAGCCATCCAATTCGTGATGGTGATGCTGAGCGAAAGCGCGCTGACGAGGACGAACGGCCACGGGGATGGCCGTTTCCCTTCGAACAAGGCAACCGCCAGCAATGCCGCAAGCAGGGTGATGGAGCCGGCGGGATAGGTCTCAGGTACCGCGGTCCAAAAGAGAGTGGACGCGCTGCAAGCAGCTAAGGTGGCGAACAGCGCGGCATCAAGGCGACGACATCGTAGAGCGCGCAGAAAAATGAAGAAGATCGCGATCAAGGCGCCGGCACCCGCTGCGACAACCAGTCGAACGACCGTCTCGGTGTCGAGCCCCAACATACGACCGAGCACGTGTCGTGCGGCGTACACCGGTGGGTGAAGCAGCAGCGAGAACAACGGATGGACGTTGGTGCGGTAATGGTCTGAAGTACGGACTGTGATGTTGTTGTAGACACGACCGTTGTCGGAGTCGAACCAGATGCCCGACTGCGTGAACAACGTCGGAGTGAGCAGCCGCCCCGTCTGGAAGCAGGCGACGGTCATCAGCAGCGCAAGGCACACTGCCAGCAGAAAATCCGGCACCCAGACGTTGATGCGGGCGCTGCTTCTGCTCAGACGCCCAGCACTACTTTCTGCCGCCGCCCTTGCTCGTCGGATCACGAAACAGTTTGTTGTAGGCGTCGACCTCGTTCATCGGCGCGCAGACGCCTTCGGTCGGGCCCGAGAACAGGCCGTACCATCCGAAAAATGTGGTGTCCTCGCGCTTGACTCTCGTGAATTTTTTGACGTCCGACACCCAGGGCGCTTTGTAGAACTTTGGATCGTAGAGGGTCATCCGCAACTCGATCGTGTCAGGCCCCGTGCACGTGTAACGTTCCCACCCGTCGGCGGTGTGCCCGTACCACGCAGGTCCGAGGTTGTAGAGGTTCTCGCCAGACGGCACCGTCCGTCCAAAACTCCCGGAGCGTCCGCTCCCACTGAAAGAGTTGAAGCAGACGTCCCTGCGTCTGGACGAATTCCACAGGTTCTGGATCGAGGAGCAACCGCAGGAAGCCGTTCGGATTGCATTTATGCGCGGGGTCGTTTCCATCTGCGGGCACGCAAACGGCCCTGACGAACGCAGGATGCTCGCCGTTGAGCGGTTCGCCGTTAGCCGCCGGATTGACGATCGCGGTGATTGGCTGACCGAATTTCAGCGTGTTGCGATTGTAGCCCTGAGTCGCAAGCGTAAGCACGTGCGGCTTCTGCCATTTCACCTGCGAGACGGTTCCCTTCAGCGTGACCTGTTTCTTCAGGTCGAACGACGCCCCGCCACCGTGATGCGCCGCCAGCGGTGCGGTCATCGCGACGGCTGCAAGCACGACAAAGCACGCGATGGGTTTTCTCATTGCCGCGCTCCTAGAACCCGTACTTGACGCCGAACTGCATGATGCGCGGTGTGGCCGGCGGGCCGAACGCGTTCGGGCCGCTGCCCGCCATCGACGTGATGCGACCGAACGTGCCGGCGTTGAAACTCGTCTCCGGATTGCCCCAGTTGAAGTTGTTGAGCAGGTTGAAGACCTCCACACGGAGCTCGAGGTTCTGCGTCGAGGCGAACGAGACGAGCCGTGAGAGCGCCAGATCGATCTTCCAGAATCCGGGACCAGTGATGCTGTTGCGTTTGTGCGAGCCAAACGTGCCCGGATCCGGCTGCGCGAACGCCGCCCGATTGAGATAGTTGTTCAGCGACTTATCGCCGTACACGTCGTTGGAGATCTGATTGACGCGCTGATTGGCCTGGCCGTTGAACGCTCTGTCGGTTCCGGCGACCACGGTGAGCCGGCTTCCCGAATGCACGTTGAGGATACCGGCCACCCGCCAGTTGGATGCGAACACGCCAAGGGCGCGATTGCTCACCGAGGGTGTCAGATACGATATCGTGCCGTTGGCCACGTGAGTCCTGTCTCCCTCGCAGTAGCCGAAGTCCATGTCCGGATCGGCAGGATTGGTGAACCCGATGCCGAACTGCGCGTTGGGGACCATCTCGAGCCCGACGCAACGGGAGAGTGTGTAATTCGCGTTCACGCTCACGCCGTCGACGGATCGGCGCTGCATCGACAGTTTCAGGCCGCGATAGTCCTGCGTGCCGACGGCGGCATGGCTATCGAGATTGCTGATGAGCGCCGCCGACGCCGGATTCTCACCCGACAGTGACAGGACGCGCCGCTGGTTCAAGTTGCCGTTGGTCGTGCAGACGGGATACGACACGCCCTGAAGCGTGCAGGGGCCGGCCCCGAGATAGACGCCGGGATTGAGCGCGACAAGACCCCACAGCCGATCGGAATAGCTGCCCAAATAACTGACGGACGCGGCCCAGTCCATGCCGATCTGCTGTTCGAGGCTGACGTTCCACGACTGCACGCGCGGTGCGTTGATGTCGGGATCCATCGACGACAGCGTGCCCCCGGCCGGGAACACGGTATCGGGACCAACCGCGACTGGGTGCGGATTGCCGCCGACATCGCGGTACGGATCGTCGAACAGGCCAGCCGGGTCGCTGATCAGCGTGCGGTTGCCGTACGGCGGCGCCGCCGCGAGGTTGTTGAAGTACTCGCCGCCGGGGTAGTCGTACATGAGCGCGTACGACGATCGGACGGCGAGCCGTCCGTCACCGCGCACATCCCAGCCGATACCGGCACGAGGCGAGAAGTTCCACCATTTCTTGTTCAGACCAGACGTACCTGAAGGAAAGCCCTCATCGCCCGGATAGATGAAGCCCGCCGGCGCATTGTGGAACACCGTGCTCTTGACGTTCTGTCTGAACCGGTCGCGGTCGAAGATCGTGTTGGCCCCGCGTGTGAGGTTCTGGCTGAAGAAGGGTTCCCACCGGATGCCCGCGTTGACGGTGAGCCGGCTCGTCGCCCGCCACGTGTCCTGCGCATAGAACCCTTGGTACCACTGGTAGTAATCGACGCCCGACAGCCCCGATTGATCGATTGTGGCGACGCGCCCGAGGAGCATGTCCGCAAGACCCAATCCTGACGCCTGGCCTGTGAAGTTCCACTGCCCGCCACCACGCGCCCACGTTCTAAACGAGACCCTGAAGCGGGCGACGCTTGCACCGAGCCCAATCTGATGGTCGCCGCGCACCAGCGTGAAGTCGTCGTTGACCTGGAATGAGTTGTTGTCCGCAATTCCTCTCGTCGCCGTGGCCGCCGCGACCTGAAAGCCGCCCGTTACGACGACGATCATCGAGCCCGGCACGTAGGTGGAGGCCTTGATCCCGAGTGTAGGCGGATCGAAGTATGGGTCGTTGTCGCGATTGACGGCCGTGCGGTTGAACGCAAACCGCAGCGCGTTGACCGTGTTGCTGCCGAAGACCTTCGTGTCGCCGAGTGTGAGCGACTGCGCGAGGTTGTCGATCGACGGCTGCACGGTCGTCAGGATGTTGCCTGTTGTGCCGTAGGCCGAGGGCTTCTTGTCGCGCGAGGCCATGTACCGGCCGAATACGGAGTGATTCCCACTCAGCTGATAGTCGATGCGGCCGACGTACTGTCCTTCGTCGCGGTCATCCGGCTGGCTGTACGTAACCTGGCCACAGGGATCGTTGGTTTTCGGCAGAAAACTCGCCATCTTCAGCGCAGCAGGACTGAACCGCGCGGGGTCGATCCGATTGCCGACAAAGCCCGCGACGAGGTTCACCTGGCGCCCCTGGCATGCAGCGGAGGCGAACGTCGTGAAGTCGCCGGCCAGCATCGCGGCGGTCGGAACAAAGGCAATGAGGTCCGGCGGCGTCTGACGCGTTCGCGTGCCCTGATATCCGCCGAAGAAGAACATCCTGTCGCGGATAATCGGTCCACCGACGGTGCCACCGTACTGATTGCGCTTCAAGCCATCGTCGAATTTCTTTCCGTCAGGACCGACCCCGGCAAACGGGCTCTTCGCGTTGAAGTGCCTGTCGCGAAGGAACTCGAACAGGTTTCCATGGAGCGTGTTCGTGCCCGACTTGGTGACGGCATTCACCGAGGCCGCCGAGCGCATGCCGCTCTGCGCAGACAGGCCACTGGTGGCCACTCGAAACTCCTGCAGCGCGTCTGGAAAGGGCAGCGGGAGGCTGGCGGAGTTCTGCGGATCGTTGTGCACGGCGCCGTCGAGCGTATACGCCACGCCGAATTGCAACCCGCCGGCGACGGAGATATTCACGCCGCCCTGGAAGTTGCGGCTGTTCGGGCGTCCGGTCTCCACCGCCGCGCCGGCGAGAACGATGAGATCCGTGACCTGGCGCCCCTGCAGCGGCAGCTCCACGATCCGTTCCTGTTCGACGACGGTGCTGATACCGGCGCTGCGGACGTCGACGAGCGGCGCCGCGGCTTCGACGGATACCGTCTCCTCGAGGTTGCCGACCGCGAGCACCGCATTGATCGTCGGCCTCGCATCGACCTGCAGCACGATGCCGGTCTGCACGTACGTGCGGAACCCTTGCAGCGACACCTCCAGCCTGTAGGGACCGATCGGCAGGTTCGGCATGATCCACGTGCCGGCTTCGTCTGTCGTGACCGTGCGCGTAAATCCCGTGGCGGTTTGCGTCGCGGTGACGGTGACGCCCGGAAGTACGGCGGCGCTCTCGTCAGTGACACGGCCGTTCAGTTCGGCCGTTGCCTGGGCCGAGGCAGCGGTGCTGGTGAGAACAAGAACGAACGCAGAGATTACAACATCGCGGATGGTGCGCATCAGGGAACCTCCATCCTGGTTGACGTCAACGGCTTGCTCCGAGCGAGCGCAGCGAGTCGAGGGGTTATATGGTCAGTGTGTCGAACCTACTTGGGGGCGTCTGTCAGGCCGGTCAGGCCTCCGAAAATCTCGTAGTAATGTTTCTGATCAGACGGCGAGCACTCCATTTCCTGAATATCCAGATTGGGTGACTGCAATCTCAAACGCAACTTATCGAGCGCGACCCATGACCGTGTGTAGAGTTTCGGGTCGGTAATCTTCATCGACAACTCGAGGTGATTGGCATCCACGCGGTGATACGTTTCCTCCACCTCGGTGGTGTCGCTCTGCGGCAGGCCCGCATTGTCAAGCCACGTGCGATCGTCGTGGAATCCGTTCGTTCGAGCGACGAACGTGTAGTCGTCCACCCATCGGCCGACTGAGTAACCCCACCATCGTGGTTCCGGCGGAAGCCGGTCGGCGGTGGTCCAGGCCGGTTGCTGCGGATCCTTTGGGAGTTCACGCCCGTCCGTCCAGATCGTGCGGTATCTCTTCTGGAACTTGTACAGGATCACGATGTGCGTTGGCGTCTGCAGGATCTCGTTCGTTCGGAAATTGTGGAGCACGATGCGCGGAAACCCTCCCGGATCGCATGCGAGAATCGGGTCGTTGTTCACGGCGTCGGGAACCATCCGGTAACCCTCGACCGGCTTGTGAGCCTTCATCCTCGCCAACCCCTCCGCGGTGTAGGGCGGCTCGATTTCCGGTTTGAGGCAATCGACGGTGGCGTAACCCGTGTCACTCAACGGTGGATTCTGCTGCACCGCGTAGCGGCCTGTCGNCTTGTCACGTCTGCATGACTCCATCGCCAGGGCGCCNTTGCCCTGGATTCCGCCACCTGGCGTCGCCGGTTCCCAGATCCCCGCGAGGTCACGGCGNGGAGCGGGNCCAGGCTTCTCACCTTTGCGATCACGGTCGTACACGGCTCCCGGCATTGGACCTTGAGTGTGCACCGCGAGTGAGCACACGAATGCGACAACCAGCGCCAGTGTCGGAAC
>Ga0065705_10104389_pt1 | contig 17040 bp, 11 predicted proteins | sample SwibulcommuniRL2_FD_59092 | JGI IMG/M metagenome (GOLD analysis project Ga0065705, IMG submission 59092) | Bulk soil microbial communities from switchgrass field near Rose Lake, East Lansing, Michigan, USA - RL2 Bulk Soil v2 (version 2) | ecosystem: Environmental > Terrestrial > Soil >...
GGAATGTACGACGACCGCCCGCTCATTCGATTGCGGGCCGTCTGATCGAAGCCGATGATGCCCGGCGGGTTCGCGGCCAGCACGCTCCCCGCGCCCCCCTGGGCCTCGGGCAACAAGGGCCGGCTCACGAGCCGCTGCGCGTCGGGGTCGTGATAGCGAAGCATCTTCTCCAGCTCGGAGAGCGTGTAGGGCGAGTCGGTGTCGCTCAATTCGCCGCCGAGCTTCAGCTCGTACGGGTTGTCGAGCATTTCGCCGTTCGCGGCAGCGAACGGCGCATAAAGCGGCTGGCCGCCCCAATCGAGCACGACCGCGCCGCGCCCCCACACGTCGGGCGGGCTGGCGTACCACGCGCCCCACGTCGCAAAGTCGTTGGGCACGCCGTGATGCTTGATCTCATTGAGCGGCTCGAATGCGCCCGGGACACCGGGCAGCGCACCGGGCAAGGGGCCTGGCCAAACATCGTTAGCGATACCTGAAGTGTAGCGCCCGCGGAGGATGTTCTCGTACGAGGCGACCGGTCCATTGACGGTGGCGGGAAGCGCCGGATCAACCTGGAACGCCGTGGTGGCGGGGTTGAAGAACAGATTGAGGAAATCGACCTCCGCCGGGCCAAACCCGACGCCCCGAGGCAGGTAGATGGCGTTCGTGTTGGGGGGTTGGCCCACCGCCAGACCGAATCCGGTGTTCGGCACGCGGTACTGCGGCCGGAAGGGCAAATGGAACTGTCCGGAAGCCGCTGGGATTTCCTGCCTCGCCACCTGCGCCAGGTTCCCGTGCGCATTCATATCGATCCGCCCGTCCAGGTCCTCCACCAGGAACGCAAACAGCGGCTTGTAGCGCTTGCCGTCGGGCCGGGTGACGACTGGGAACCCCAAATCGATCCAGATCGAATCGGCCAGGCCGTCGTTGTCGTTATCGACGTCGTAAAGGTTCACGTTGGCGATGGTGCCCCCAAGATCAAACCCCCGCAGCGCGTTAAATAGGGCTTGTGCTTGAAGGCCGGGAAAACGTGGAGCGGTCGCCGCGGGCGTGCTCGGACCCTGCGGCAGCATCGAATTGCTCCCCGTGAAGTTCGGATGGTCCCACGGCATCGGCCGGAAAATCGAGCACCGGGTAATGTTCTGGATGCGGTCGCGCTGTTCGATCGGCAGCGTCGAGCGCGGCACTGGCGTGTCATCGTCAGCGTTGTCCCGGACATGGTCGGCCCCATACGGCTGGGCCATAACCTCGAATTGATCGTTGGCGTTCGACACGCCCGCCGGAACGAAAATGCTCTGGATCATGTAATTGACCCAGTAGTTCACCAGCTCTGGCCGATGGAACGACGGCAGCAGAGGGAGATCCGGCGTGAGTGGGTCGCCGTCCGTTTTCCACTGGGCATAGGCGGGCGGCACCATTGCCAGGAACATATTCTGGTAATCGGGCGCGTCCCATGGTTCATCGAAGCCGCCGCGGGCCAGCCCCTGATCGATGCGTACGGCGCTTTGACCCGGAGTTCCCACCGCCAGATACACCAGCCCGAATTGCGGGTCGTAGGCGTTGTAGTGCGGCAGCAAAGCGACGAGGTCGCCGCTGGGAATGGCTGGCAAGTTCTGAGCCGACTGGTGCTCATAGACAGCCGACATGTTCAAAACGGCCAGCGGGGCATTCGGCGGGCCGAAATTCGTGTCGTCAAAACCCGCGCCCGTCCCGTTGAAGGGAGCGCCGTTGATGATAAACGTGTCGTTCACCTGCGGGACGAGAATCCCGAACTGCTTGGTCTCGATCGTCGCGATGTGGATCCGGGGTGGCGTGATGCTCGGGTCGTACTGGAGGATCCGCGTGCTGTGGCCGGTGGCATTGCCGCTGGTGAACGTGAGCACCCGGCCGGTGTAGTAGTCGATCCACGGCATCAACTGGTTGGCCGGTGTGGGCGGCGCGACGTTGAACTGGAAGGCAAAGGCCTGGCCGTGAGGAAGGGTGGCAGGATTGTTGTCGTTGGGCCACTGGTCGCCGTTGTCGTTGTAGGGATTGACGCCCGTGGGTGTGACGCTCGTAATCTGGCCCGTGATGAAATCGGTGCCGTATTCGTCATCCAGCAAGCTTTGCCCCCGCAGGGCCGAGCGGCAGACCGTATCGAAGAGCAACTGGCCGACCGCCTGCTCGAACATCTTCTCCGGCGGCTCGCGGTATTCTTGACTGCGGAGATGGACGTCGCTGTCTTGCAGGGAACGGTTGGCAAACAGGACGAACGTCACGCCGATCAGCACCAGCAAGGTGAGCAGGGTGACGACGATCAGCAGAATGACGCCGCGCCTTTGTTTTTTGTCGGGTCGCCGTTCGAGTTTTCGCATGTACGACATGGCCTGTTCCTCTCGTTCCTAGCCCCTAACCCCGTGATTCCTGGCTCCTGGCTCCTGGCTCCTGGCTCCTGGCTCCTGATTCCTGGCTCCCCTCCTCCCGCCCCTACTGCTCCAGCCGGATCGTCCTCTCCATGACGGCGGCAATCCCTTCCATCGCGACCGCCCGGGCGACGAGCTGCGGCGTCGTGTTGAGGATGACCGTATTGGTATCCCAGTCCTGGCCGACGAGCGTGACGTACCGCTGGGCCGGGTTCCCCGAGCCGGGCCACGTCACTTCGGCCTCGACATGGCTGACGCGGTACCACTTGAAGACGTGGAGAGGGTCAGTAGAAACCGGAACCGGATTGGCGGGAACTGTTGTGTCCACGCCAACCTGAACCGATGGAAGCGTCCCCATCAGCATGATCCACTCGTTCGAATGGATATTGAGCTGTTTGTCGGCGTCCTGCTGATCGACGGGGTTGCCAACCGTTTCCAAGAGCACCTCGCTCCCGGTGACGCCCCCTCCTGGCATAGCCCGCACATTCAGCACGCGCTCGTTGAGCGGGTCAGCGTTATAGGCCAGGCCAGCCGGCCGGTCGTAAAACACGACGACAGACAAGACATAGGTGTTGACGAGCGGACTGGTGTTCATCGTTAGACCGGTGTAGCGGTCCATCTTTGGCGTGATCGTCGCCATCCACGAGAGATGACCACCCTTTTGTCGCCGCGCGGGAGTGGTCGCAGCTCCCGGCAGGTAGTCGATTGCCTGCGAGGCAACGAGCGAGGCGTCGGCGGCCCGATCGTAATTCAGGTCGTCGTCGAAGACGAACAACGAGTCGCTCATTAGCTTTGAGAGCGGCAGGGGCGGCGGGACCGGCACGCGCGGCGGCACTTGCGGCGGCACGGGCAGTCCGTTCCGTCCGTTCCATAAGGTCAGTCGCCACATGAACGGCTCATTGGTAAGTGGCCTCGCATCGGCGCCGCGGGGGAAGGTCGAGGCGGGTGCGCGGTTGGGCGTCACCGTTGTATCGATCGTGAGGCCCGGGGGGACAAGCAGCGTGCTGGGCTCGTATTGCAGGTTAGCTGCAATCATCCGCGGGTCGATACAAAGCGACTGGCTGCCGTTGAACCACGGTGCAAGGTTGTTTTGAAACTCGGTCCATGGATACACCGGCTGTCCGGTGCCCCAGTTGTAGGCAATCCAGTTCGACGGCTTGCGCATGCCGCGGGAGTCGAAGTTGCCCACGGCGGCGGTCACGGCCGTGTTGCTGGCCTCGGCATTGCGGGCCTTCTTGGCCACCATGGCGCCCATGGGAAGCAGCGTGAGCGCGGCAAACAGGCCCACCGTCGTCACCATGATCGCGAATAGGACCTCCAGGATGGTGACGCCGCGGCGGCGGCACAATTTCAGATTTCGGATTTCAGATTCCAGATTGGAATCTGAAATCCTCGGCCGCAAATCTGAAATCTGAAATCTGAAATCTGAAATCATCATCACTGCCCCCTCATCAGTTCCCGGGCTGTCGCCGCCTCGCGGCAGTATTTCACATAGGTCTCGCGGTGCAGACGATTGGCCGGTGTAAGCGGCTCGCGCCGCCCAGCGGGGACGGCTGCTTCGCCTGGGAACACGATCACGGTCCCCGGCGTGGTCGTGACATCGACCGGCGGGACGAGATTCGCGGCGGTCGTCACCTGTCCGCTCTGCCGACCCACGCTGACCCACACGCTGTTGACATTGGCCAGATTGGAAACGGACGGGTCGAACATCGTCATCGGATAGTTCGTTCCGTCCCCCACCGAAGGCGCGGTGAACGGGCTGTTCATCTTGTCCACTTTGCCCACCAGGAAGTGAATGGTTCCCGTGGCGCCCATTAAGCGGTTATCGATCACCAGCCCATCGACGTTTCCACCGGGAGCAAACATCACCACGACGTGGCCCCCCTGGCCCTGACCCGCCTCGCCGAATCCGTTATCGAATGTGATCGGTGTGGTTGGGTCGTTGTCGTCAAAACCCGTGGGACCCATGCCGCTGTATTCCAGGTCAATGCACGTGCCGGCAATCAGCTCGATCGGATTGCCGACCCGGTGCGGCATGCGGAGGATCTGGAAGCGATAGCCGATCGAAGTCGAAGTGTTGTAGAATTGGGGATTAGCATTGCCCGACATCGACGTTGCCACAACCTCCGCAACAGTAACGTTCGGCGGCGGATTGCGTGCGATGTACAGGTAGAATCGCTGTGGATCGGGAAAGTACGCATTCAAGGGATTCGAGGTATCCGCTGTGCCACGCACCAGCCGAAACCAGTCCCCCTTGAATTCAAACTTCACCAGGCAGGGCTCGCCGGGCTCGACGAGCGACCGCAGAATGGCCATTTCGGCCGTATCAACGTCGATGTAGCCATCCGCCGGATTGTTGTCGAGCCCGTTAAGCGCAACAAACTCGGGCTTCGTCTGCCCCTGCTCGATGCGAATGATGCCGCGGGAGTTCGTTGTCCCGCCGCCATAGGGAGGCGAAACCTCGGCCAGAAAGACCTGCGTGCACTGGCGGACGATCCGCGGCGGAGTGACGCTGGTGTCGTCGGGAATGCCCAGCACCGGCGCGAGGTCAAACCACAGGCCAAACGGACGGTTGTTGCGGGCGGCGTAAGTCCGCGCCATCTGGAGATTGCCGGCCACCAGCCGCGCCGAGTCGCGGGTCCGCGAGTCGTCCATCACCCGCTTGGCAACCGGCAGCGTCGCCGCCACGAGAATGACGACGATCATCACCACGACGAGCAGCTCGGTCAGCGTGTAGGCGCGGCGGCCGCAGCCGAGACGTGTGCGATTAAAAAATCGTTGCGTCATGGCTATTGGGCCCTGTTGTCGTGGTTGGTGATGTTGTCGGCCCAGCCGTGGGCGTAGCCGTCGCCGTCGATGTCGCCGACCGTGCCCAGGGGGAACTGGCCCGTCCAAGTCGTAGGCGGAACGAAATACGGGTCATTCGGGGGACTCGTCAGCACATAGACGCTGGTTTGCGAGTAGCGGAAATCGCTCGGACCGCTGGGGTCTTCCAGAACGGTTGCGACGTCGTAGCTGCCATCCATTCCGGCCGAGAAGATCAGCGGATGCAGCGCGTACGGCGCTGTGTTGACATTCGACCAGCGCGGGTCCGTTTTCAGCGGGTCGTAAGGGTCGGGAGCGAAGGGAATGTCCGTTCGCGTTGGATGTTTGACCGCGATGCGGGTTTGCTGGGTGATCGGCGAGTCCTTGAGGTCGTCGCTCCCCGGATAACCCGCCTCGAAAATGTCGTCAGTCGTCCCATTACCGTCGTCATCGACGCTGGCCACTCCCCATTGACCATCAGAGCCTGGATGCTGGGCATACGCAGGAGCCCAGCGGAGAAACTCGATGGGCCGTCCCCAACCGTCGAGGATCTCCTTCATGCCGTCGCCGTCGCTGTCGCCAACTTCATCGGTCGAGAAGTAGTCAAGGGCGCTTTTGTCGCCGTCCTTCATCGTGGCCAGGATGAGATAAAGACACTCCGCACCCTGATGTTGCCGGGTCCAGTTAGTGGTCCAGCGGGCAACGAGACGGCGATAGCTTTGCGTGAGGGCCGGGATGGCAAGCCCGGGAATAACGGGATCGTCCAATACGTCCGTGCGCCGATCGGGCATCTCCATCCGCATCAGCTCGCGGAGGACATAGAGCCGCGACCGGGCCACGACAATCGCGTTCTGGTTCTGTAGCCGCGGCAAAGGCACGGCGCGTGTCCGGTAGCCCTCCCACCGCTCCTGGATGAGCGTGTCGATCTTATTGATCACCGTTTTCGTCCGCGAGGCGCGGGCGTCGTTCAAGGCGCTGCTCAGGCCCACCCAAGCCATCGCCGTCAGAATGGACAGGACCAGCATCACCACCAAGAGCTCGGTCAGCGTGAAACCGCGGCGAGGCGTGTCAGAGCACTGAGTCCCAAGCCGCCGCCGGGTCGGCATTTGGCCTTTGAGCATCGATTTTTGCCCCTGCTGTTCCATCATCCCTTCCCCCTCTTCGTGCGCGGCGACCGCGAGCAGCACTACGGGAGCTTGTCTTCCAGGCGCGCCCCTTCGCTGAAGTTGGTGATGTTGTCGTTGTCTTCGGTGACATAGCCGCCGCCGCCGGGGTAGAAGCGCAAGCTGACTGGCGTGGCATCGATGCCGAATAGGCCGTCCTGGCCGGCACAGATGATCTGGAAGCTCGTAGGATTCATCGCCTTGTAGTCGTCGCGGAGGTCGGGGGGCGTTAGTGCGCCGGCTGTTGCCCGCGTTTCCGACCAATAAGGCCGCGCGTATCCAGCCCCTGGCAAGTCATCTGCTTGGGCCGCGTTGACTGTGCTCGTATAGTCGGTCATGTCGTCGTACGACCGGCTGTCGAGGTACAGGTATGCGGACTCGCCGGAATAGATGGCCTTGTAGGCCGGGATGAGGTCGGCGTCGCCGCCGTCGATCAGCCGCTCTTCCTTGAAGGGAAAGAGGTGCTCGGCTGACGTAGCGGCCAGCAGGGGCGTCGTGCTGAGCAGAGCCTTAAACGGTTCGCGCTGGTCGTTATCGACGAGGTACAGCCAGAAGACGAGCGACTCTCCTTCGTCGATCGCGGGCGCCACACCGGCCACCGGCGGGTTGCTGCCCCAGACGGCGATGATGACGGCATTCAGGTGGGTGGGCGTCACCTGCGGGTAACACTTCCGGACGTGGCGCATGAACGCGTTGAAATCGCGAAAGTTTGGCGGGTAATCGTCGTGCTTGTTGCGGTAGGCCTCGACCGCGTCATTGAGCTGCTTGACCTCCACCGCGATGGCCGCGCGGCGGGCCGAGTTGACTGCCATCATCACCGCCGGCAACAACAGCGCCGCAAGCACCCCGATGATGCCGATCACGACCAGCATTTCAACGAGCGTGAAGCCGCGACGGGACCGATTGGCGGACATGTTGGAACCCTTGGACAGCAGAGGTCAATTCTCAATTAGCCGTGGCCGCGATAAGTACTCAGTACTGAGTACCGAGTACTCCGCAGTTATCATCCGCAGTCATCAATTGCCGATGGAATTAGCTCAACCCTTGAATCAGCGAAATCAGCGGCAGGAAGAGGGCCACGACGATAAAGCCCACCGCACCGCCCAGGAACACGATCAGTAGCGGCTCGATGAGCTTCATCAGGCCGTCGGTCAGCGTCGTCACTTCTTCGTCGAACACGTCGGCGACCTTGTAGAGCATTGTGTCGAGCTCGCCGGTCTCTTCGCCGACATCGACCATGTTCACCACCAGGTCATCGACGACGCGCGAGTTCATCTTGAGGAGGTACCAGGCCACGCCGGCAAACCCCAGGCCAACCATCGCGCCCACCAGCGGCTGCCAGCCAACCTGGGCGATCATCCCGGGCATCGACATGATGATGATCGGCACCAGCGCGCCGAGCATGAACCAGAGGAAGGCGGTCACCGGATGGAAGCCCATCCGCGAGTTGGCCCCCATGGGCTTGGCGATCGTTTCGCCGTCGCGGATGGCATCGGTCACTTTGCCGTACATCCGCTCGAAGAGGGCGTTCCCCGCCGTCTCGCGGGTGATCGTCAGCCCTTCGAGAATGGGCACGCCCGAGGCCACCAGAGTGCCCAGCGTGCGCGTGGTGCGGGCCATGGTGTTTTTCTCGATCAGCATGCCGATGATGGGCCATTTGAGGATGAACATGTCCCAGCCCATCCGCCCGTGTTTGAACTTGCGGAGGAGCTTGATGAACAGCCAGATCACCACCGGAATCAGCGGAATCGAGAACCAGCCGTACTTGACGACCCAGTTGGAGATGTTGATCAGAATCTTGGTCATCGTGGGGAGTTCCAGGCCGAACTCCTCGAACATCTTTTGGAAGACGGGGACGATCTTGAGCATGATGAACGTCAAGATGCCGCACGCGACGACAATGACGACAATCGGATAGATCATCGCCCCTTTGACCTTGCGTTTGAGCGATTCGGACCGTTCGAGGAACTCGGAGAGGCGGCGGAGAATGACTTCCAAAGCGCCGCCCGCTTCGCCCGCCTTGATCATGTTGATATAGAGTCGGTTGAAGGCTTTGGGTGATTTGGCCATCGCCTCGGAGAGCGTCGCCCCCGATTCGATCTCGTCGCCCACGTCCATCAGGGAGTTTTTCAGGCGGCCAGGCTTTTGCTGGGTCTCCAGAATCCGCAGGCTGCGGAGGATCGGCAGGCCCGCGTCCTGGAGAATCGAGAGTTGCTTGGTGAACAGGGCGAGCTGCTTGGACTTCACGCCGCCGAAACCCATGCTCCGCTTTTTCTTGGCGCCGGGGCCGCCAGCTTTGCCTTGCTGCCCCTTCTTCACCGAGATTTTGGTGACGAAGTAGCCCATCTGGCGAATGGTGGCCTGAGCTTCTTCTTCGCTGGGGGCGTCGATCACGTCCTTGATCTCCTGCCCGGTCGCGTCCATGGCTTCAAATTGGTATGTCGGCATCGTCGGCTCCTCAAAATCCGATTTCAGATTTCAGATTTCAGATTGACCAGACCTCAAATCTGAAATCTGCAATTGTTTACGCTTCCAAAATCGTCTCTCTCACAACCTCATCGAGCGTTGTTGTTCCCTCAAAGGCAAAGTTCATCCCCGCTTCGCGGAGCGTGACCATGCCGTAGCTTTGGGCGACCTTCCGCATCTCGTCGATCGAAGCGTTCATCATCACCATGTCGCGGAGCTGGTCGTTCATCATCATCAGCTCGAACAAACCGACGCGCCCCTTATAGCCGGTGTTGTTGCAGACCTCGCAGCCGCGGCCGCGGAAGACCCGCTTGCCGGACATCTGCTCGGCCTTCATTCCCAGATCGACGAGCAGTTCTTCGGAGGGCGCGACCTCCTCGCGGCACTGGCTGCAAATGCGGCGGACCAGGCGCTGGGCCAGGATCGCCTCGACCGTGGCCGTGATCAAAAACGCCGGCACGCCCATATCCTTGAGGCGCGTGACGCTGGTCGGAGCGTCGTTGGTGTGCAGCGTGCTGAACACCAGGTGGCCGGTGAGCGACGCCTGGACGGCGATCTGCGCCGTTTCCAGGTCGCGGATTTCCCCCACGAGAATGATGTCGGGATCCTGCCGCAGAATCGCCCGCAAGCAGGCCGCGAACGTGACGCCGATCTCGGAATCGATCGGAATCTGGATGATGCCGTCGATGTCGTATTCGACCGGGTCTTCGGTGGTGATCAGCTTGTCCTCGAGATTGTTCAGCTCCGAGAGGGCTGAATAGAGCGTCGTCGTCTTGCCCGACCCGGTGGGCCCGGTCACGAGCACGATGCCGTTGGGGCGGGCGATCACTTCGCGGAACAGCTTGAGCGTGGGGGGGTCCATGCCGACCTTGCCCAGGTTGAGCGACACGACCGAACGGTCGAGCACCCGGATTACCACGCTTTCGCCGAACATCGTGGGGAGCACGGCGACCCGCAGATCGACCGGGTGGCCGCCGACCGTGAGCTCGATGCGGCCGTCCTGCGGCAGGCGGCGCTCGGCAATATCCAGATTGGCCATGACCTTGATGCGAGTCGTAATGGCAAACGCCAGGTGCCGTGGCGGCGGGACCATCTCGAAGAGCACGCCGTCGGCCTTGATGCGGATGCGGAACTCGTCTTCGAACGGCTCGAAGTGGATGTCGCTGGCGTGGTCCTTGATGGCCAGGAGGAGCACCATGTTGAGCAGCTTGCGGACCGGGGCGCTGTCGGCCAAGGCTTCGACGTCGGCCAACTCCAACGGCTTGCCCCCCTCGGCGGCCATCATTTTGGCCTTCAGCTCTGCGTCATCCTCGATCTCATCCACGATCTTGACGATCGTGTCTTTCTCGGAGGCGTAATATTTGTCGAGGGCCTTCATCAGGTCCCCCTCAGCAGCGATCACCACCTTGATGTCGTGGCCGAGGAGCGATCGGAGCTCGTCCTGAATCGTGATGTTCTGCGGGTCGCAGGTGGCGACGGTAAGGCGATTGCCCTCGAAATGGATGGGGATGGTCCGGTAAAGCTGGGCCATCGACTCGGTGATCTTCATGAGCACGTCATGCGGGATCTCCAGGTCGGAGAGATCGACGAGCTGCATGCCCATCTGTTCCGAGAGCGACTGCACGAGCTGCTCTTCGGTGAGCATGTTCAACTCCTGGGCGATCTTGCCCAAGAGCGTACCGGGCCGCTGCTGTTGTTCTTCGAGGAGCATCTGAAGCTGCTCATCGGAGATGAAGCCCATATCGACGAAGATCTGACCGATGCGACGGATGGCCATAGGAGGAAGGTTCAGGGGTCAGGAGTCAGGGAACGCTCACACTCTCAAACTTTCACTCTCACACGTTAGTGTCCGCCCGCAGGTGCGGGCTTCTTTCCGGGAGGCGCGTTGGGGTCGTCGCTGCCCGGCGGCAGGGCGGCGCCTTCGTCGAGGATGCCGCGCTGGGCGTTGACGATGCGCTTGGCAAGCTCGTCGGGATTGTGGGCCTTGGCCAGCACTTCCTCGAGGATGACCTTCTCTTCGCGCCACAGGCGGAAGAGGTGGTCGTCCATCAGCTGCATGCCAAACTTGGCCCCGGTCTGAATGGCCGAGTTGATGCGGAAGGTCTTGTTTTCGCGGATCAGGTTGGCCACGGCCGAGGTGACGACCAGGATTTCATAGGCCGCCAGGCGGCCGCCGCCGATCTTAGGACACAGCGTCTGGGCGACGACGCCAATGATGGCCGTCGAAAGCTGCGTCCGAATCTGGTCCTGCAAGTTGCCCGGGAAGGCGTCGATGATGCGGTTGATCGTCCCCTGGGCGCTGTTGGTGTGCAGCGTGCCGAACACGATGTGCCCCGTTTCGGCAGCCGTAATCGCCGCTTCGATCGTTTCCAGGTCGCGCATTTCGCCGACCAGGATTACGTCGGGGTCTTGCCGCAAGGCGCGGCGAATCGCTTCGGAGAAACTGGGGACATCGACGCCGATTTCCCGCTGGTTGATCGTCGATTTCTTGTGCCAGTGATAAAACTCGATCGGGTCTTCGATCGTGATGATGTGGTGATCGACGTTTTCGTTGATGTAGTTGACGAGGCTGGCCAGGGTGGTGCTTTTGCCCGAACCGGTGGGGCCGGTTACGAGGAACAGGCCGCGCGGACGCATCACCAGCTTCACGCAAACTTCCGGCAGGCCAAGCTGCTGCGGCGTGAGCATGTTGTTGGGAATCTGCCGCAGCACCATCGACACATTGCCGCGCTGCTTGAAAATCGACACGCGAAAGCGGGCCAAGTCGCCGAACGCAAACCCGAAGTCGGCGCTCCCCCGCTCCTGCAGTTCTTTTTGACAGCGTTCCGGGGCGATGCTCTTCATCAGAGCCACGGTGTCATCGGGCTCGAGCACCTTGGTCTCAAGCTTCCGCATGCGACCGTGCAGGCGAAACACAGGCGGCTGGCCCACGACGATGTGAATGTCGCTGGCCCCCTGCTTCACGCAGGCCTGGAGCAGCTTGTCGATGAGAATGGTTGCCATTTGACCGATCCATCAGGAACTGGCGACCGCGGCGAATCTCCGCACACCAGTGCCCCACTAGCGCGCGAAGTTTGTCGGCGGTCTATGGAAAGGGATCGCCCTCGCGCGTTTGACGCGCCGCGCCAATCCCAACGATGCTCTGTTCCGGTTGAGGGTGAGTTGAGATCGTGCAAAGAGGATAAGAATAAGTCCGCCTGCCCAATCACCCTTCAGGATCGATCAAACCGTTGTCCCGTGCCTCACGGCTGACGGATTATTAGCGATGGGCTCTTCGGAGTCGAAACGCTCACCAAATTGGACGCCATGGGTGACGTTTTCAGTCTAATCAAAAGTTGTGGATTCGCGGAGGAATTCGGCGGAACATTGGTTGGGCAGTGCCGTGGTCGAAACCAGTGCCGTGGTTGAAACCAGCGCTCGCCGGCCACGATCGCTGAAGTTGAATTCCGCCAAGCACTTATCGCCAGTTAGTACCCTGCTGCACTTTGTCTAACCGGCGATGACGTCTTGCTCCGAGCGCTTGGCCTCGCGATAGACCTCCTCAAGGGTCGTCACGCCCCTAATGACCTTGTTGATTCCATCGACGTAAAGCGTTTTCATGCCTTGAGTTATGGCCACTTTACGGATCTCCACTGAGGATTGATTCTTGAAGATCATTTCGCGAATCTTGGAATTCACAAGCATTAGTTCAAAGATCCCCTGCCGCCCGCGGTATCCTCCCTTATTGCAATTGGAGCAACCTTTGCCCTTCGTAAATTGTGCCTTGGCGGCCAATCTGGCCGGGATTCCGGCATCGCGAATGACACTCTCTGGAAGCTGAATCTGCTGCTTGCATTTGGAGCAAACCAGCCGCACCAACCGCTGGGCGAGCACCGCAATGACGCTTGAAGCCACCAGATAGTTGGGTACGCCGATATCGACCATGCGCGTCACAGCACTAGGCGCATCGTTCGTATGTAGAGTACTAAAAACTAAGTGTCCAGTAAGTGAAGCCTGAATTCCCATCGAAGCTGTTTCCTGATCGCGCATTTCGCCGACAAGGATGATGTTTGGCGCCTGCCGCAACATCGACCTAATGATGCGGGCAAAGTCGAGCCCGATCGCGTGCTTCACTTCGACTTGGTTGATGCCGGGCAGGTAATACTCGACCGGCTCCTCTGCTGTGATGATCTTTCGATCAGGTCGGTTGAGGGCATTTAGGGCGGCGTAAAGTGTCGTCGTCTTGCCCGATCCTGTCGGCCCGGTCACCAGAATGATGCCGTTGGGACGGCGGATAAGCTGGGTAAACTGCTGAAAGTTATCTTCCGAAAGGCCGAGCTGGCGGACACCGACCTTGATGTTGTCCTTGTCGAGGATGCGCATCACGACCGACTGACCGTGGTTCGTCGGAATGATGCTGACTCGCAGGTCTAAATCCTTGTCACCGGCTGTGATTTTGATGCGGCCATCTTGAGGGCGCCGCCGCTCGGCGATGTCCATCTTTGCGAGAATCTTGATGCGGGAAACGATGGCACCGAGCAAGCGGCGGGGCGGGCTGTCGCGTTTGTGCAGGACGCCATCGATGCGATAGCGAATTCGCACCACCTCTTCGAAGGGCTCGACGTGAATGTCAGACGCCCGCAACTGGACGGCTTCCTTGATCATCAGATCAACCAAGCGGACGATCGGAGCACTATTCTCATCTACCTGTTCGCCGGGTCCGACGCCGGCCGTGGTCGTTGCCGTTTCGGTGAAGTCGATCGCCGTGTCGGTGAACTCTTGCAGCACCGAGTCGGCCGATTCACCTTCGATTTGGCTGTAGTACTTGTTGATCGCCTCAAGGATCTTGTCGCGCGGGGCGAGGGCGATTTCGATGCGGCGATTCAGGATAAAACGGAGCTTTTCGACCGTGTCGATGTCGTACGGGTCACTGACGATGACCTTCAATGCGTCCTCATCCTCCGCGAGCGGGAGGATGACGTTTTCGCGGGCAACCGACTCGGGCACGAGCTCGATCATCGCCTCCGGAATGGTCACTTCGGTCAGATCGACATAGTCGCGGCCGTGCTCCTGGGCTACGGCCCGCATCACATCTTCGCCCGACGCATAGCCCAGCTTGATGATGCACTCAGCGAGGCTGGTGTTCTGCTCCTTGGAGACCTGCCGGGCCTCGTTCAATTGGTCCTGGCTGATGATCCGGCGGCGGAGCAGGATTTCGGTAAAATCACCTTTGCGTGCCACGTTCGCAAACCCTTTCGTGATGCGGTCGCGGCGTCGTCCCAGCGAAAGCGCACTTGCGACCTACTGCCCCCGTCCGTGGAACTTGCTGTCCCCGCGAAACCGGCGAGAAACTGCCTCTTCGCTCCGTGGTTGCTGGGACGGAGGCTCGCGGAAAGACGAACCGGACGCCGCCCCGCCGGACGAAGCGCAACTAAGAACCAGTAGCGGCACTGCCTTTTGCCGCTACTGGTCATTGTGAGAGGTTTACCGGCAATGTCAATTCTCGCGGCCGCTTACGGGGCCGGATTTTGCGGCACTTTTTGAGCTTCTGGCAGCTCTTCTTCGCTGGCGACGACATTCAGGGGCTGTGGATTTCCTGGCGGCTCGACCAGCTTTGCCCGTGCCGGCTGTAGGGAGGACGGAGAGGGGGAAAGGGGGCGCGCGGCAGGGGCGGGCGATACAGCGGCATGATCCGCATCAAGTTTCGCCGGCTCTTCCAGCAATGGCGCGTCGTACGAAGCCGCGGTTACCGCCCCTGGGGCTGGAGCGGCGCTGTTTGATTCGTTGCGGAGCACTTCGATCTCGAGGCGCAAATCCCGGGCCAAACGACGAAGATGATCGGCCCGGTCGAAGTTGCAATCGATTTCCAGCGCCTGGGCTCTGCCGTAAAGCAACTCTACGGCGACCTGGAGCGAGTCCACGAGCGCGGGCCTGGCGGCGTGATGCTCTGGGCAGGTCGTCGCGGGTGACTTGGGGCGCGCTTCAGGTGCCGCCTCTTCCGCGGCCGCCGGTGTTTGGTTAGCGGGGGCAGGATCAGGTTTCAAGTTTGCAATTGGCTCTGTCGCATCCTCTTTGGCTACCCGATTCAGGGCGGCGATCAACTCCATGAGCGTTGCCCCGGAATCACCTGCCAGGCTCGACGCGGCGAGCGGGCTGCCGACCTGCTCGAACATGTCGGAAATCACCGCCACTTGCGGAGTTAACTGGGCAGGCGACGTTCCCGGGGCAGGTGGCGCAACCGGAACTACGGGATACTTGGTGTCCGCGCTCGGAGCGGGGGGAACGGTGCAGATGCTCGGCGCTGTGCAAACAGGCGCAGAGCAAATCGCCGACTGGTCACAGACCGGGCTGGGTAACAGCGGCGCCACCGGCGACGGCAACATCATCGGCACGCTTGCATACTGCGGTGGCGGCACGGTCGCCGCAATCTGATTGCCTCCCACGTCCCCAATCAGCCCCAGCACCACCAGACAAGTTACCAGCGGTACGGCAATGAGCACTTCCAGTCCGACGATCGCGCAGCAACAGGCAGCAACGAATTGGCGCATGGCAACCTCCTTGTTTTTGGGCCAAGAATCTAGCCGCGGGGAGCCGGATTATAGGACCGGCTGGCGGCGCGGACCAAGGTCAACCGAAATGGCACCTGCGCGCTGGGCTAGCATGGGAAAGTGCCTTGGGCCACGAGCGAAACGGCTCCGATTTGCGGGTCGGGTTCTGTTTTGCGCCTTGGTGATATGTTACGAATCAGGCGCGAACCGAGCATCGAGGCCGCTGCCATGCACATCCAGAACATCTCCCGAGTCAACGCCTTCACGACCAAGGACGGATCAGAGATTCGCGAACTGCTCGCGCATCGCAATTCGTGCATTCAGAGGCACAGCCTGGCCGAGGCCCGCGTGCCGACAGGGGCGAGCACGACGCCGCACTATCATCCGCTCACCGAGGAGATCTATTACATCCTGGAGGGAACGGGCCGCATGACGATCGGTGAGGAATCGTGCGACGTTGGGACCGGTGACGCCATCGCAATTCCGGCCGGCGCGATTCACACGATCACCACGACCAGCAGCGTTCCGCTCAAGTTCCTCTGCTGTTGCGCTCCGGGTTATGAGCACAGCGATACGGTGCTCGTTTAACGCGCATTTCGCCGAAACATCTGCACGCGCTTCCCGTTCACTTCGGCCACGTACAGCGTCCCCTTGGAATCGACCGCCATCAGGTGCGGCAGCTTGAGCGTGTCGGGGCTGCCCCACTCGGCAGTGATTTTGCCTGGGGTCTGGCCTGGAACCTTGCCCGCGCGGTCGAGATGAAAAATCTTGTGGATGTCCCCTTCGCTGACTAGCAGTTCGTCCCCGACCACCAACAGGCCGAACGGATTACCGAATCCGCTCCAGTCGGCCAGGTGCTTGCCGCTAGCGTCGAAGACCTGCACCCGCTTGTTGCCCCGGTCGGCGACGTAGATGTGGTCCTGTTTGTCAATCGCCAGAGCGTGCGCGGTCGCGAACTGCCCAGCGGCTTTCCCCTTTTTGCCCCACTCGGCGACATAGGCCCCGTCGGGCGAGAGCTTCACGATCCGCCCGTTGCCGCTGTCGGCCACGTATAGGTTCCCCTGCGAATCGAATAAAACATCGTCCGGCGCGCGAAAGCCCTCGCGGCCGCCGGCTGCTTTGCCTTCCGTTCCCAGCGTAGCGATCAGCTTTCCCTCGGGCGTGAACTTGCGCAGCACGTGGTTGCCGTTGTCCGTCGTCCAGATGTTGCCTTCGCGATCGACTCGCAAGCCATGCGGCACCTTGAACATTCCCTGTCCCCAGCCGCGGACGAGTTTCCCGTCAGCCGAAAACTCGACGAGCGGCGACTCGCCACGGTGCAGTACATATATGCTGTCCTCTTTGCCAATCGCCACGGCCGAGACTGCCCCCAGTTCCACCTCGGCCGGGAACGCGAGAAAGCCGGTGGAGACATAGGGATCTGCGGCGCTCGCTGTGCAGGTGACGAGCCACGTCAGGCTGACGACAATCGGGAGTGTTTTCATAAATGCGAGATTAGTCCGTCGATCACATGGCGGCAATTACATCAAATTCCGTTTGTATGTCGGTCCGCAAGCGTTAGAATCAGCGGGTGATCAGAAGCGATGACTTATTTGGAGACTCGCCATGTTCTCCATTTCTGAAAATCGCCTCTCCCGCCGACACATTCTTACCGCCGGCGCCATCGGCGGCGGTTTGTCGCTGGCGGGTCTCTTGCGG
>Ga0065705_10104390_pt1 | contig 17040 bp, 14 predicted proteins | sample SwibulcommuniRL2_FD_59092 | JGI IMG/M metagenome (GOLD analysis project Ga0065705, IMG submission 59092) | Bulk soil microbial communities from switchgrass field near Rose Lake, East Lansing, Michigan, USA - RL2 Bulk Soil v2 (version 2) | ecosystem: Environmental > Terrestrial > Soil >...
GGGCATCCGAGCTCGAGCCGCTGATCTCGCGGACCCGGGTCCGGTACACACGCCCGCGGTTGCTGCCTTTTGGGCACCCGCCGGCTCTCGAACAGATCTCCGTGATCCACGCCGCTCACGAGGCGGCCGGTTTCCGGCGTGCCAGACTGGTTCTGGTCATCAACCGGCCGCGATGGGGGGGCGGTCGCCGATTGGAAGGCAACCTCGCCCATGCCCTGGTGCCGCGGATCTCACCGGAGGACGTAGTGGTCGTCTACACGGACGGGACGGGCGTCACAGCGGAGGGTCGGTTCCCTGACGGCGTGCGCGAGATCGATTTCGTTGGGCTCGCGTCGCGCCTGGATCCCGAGGATGCGGCCGCCGCCTTGGTGGTGCTTCTTCGCACGTTTTGCGCCGATGCGATCGTCAACATCAACTCGGCGACGCTCTACCGCGCCATGCAGTCCCTCGGACCGGCGCTGACGGCGTCGGAGCGGCTCTTTCTGTGCTTCTTCTGCAACGAGCGGACACCCGAGGGGGGTTCGACCGGCTGGAGCCTGCGCTACTTCTATCGATTGTTCGAGCACGTGGCCGGTGTCATCACCGACAGCGACTTCCTCGCGCAGGAGCTGCGGGAGACCTATCGGGTGCCGGACCCGCACCTCGACCGGATTCACGTCATGCGTGCACCGGTCGATCCCTCGCTTCCCTTCATGGCCGAGTCGCCCGCGGGCCCAAACCGGCGTCCCCAAGTCTTCTGGGCGGGGCGCTGGGATCGGCAAAAGCGCCCAGCCCTGCTGCTCGCGGTGGCACGGCGAATGCCTGACGTCGACTTCTGTATCTGGGGCGAGTCGGTCATGGACCGTCGGCATGGCCCGATCCCACGGAACGTCGTCTTGATGGGCACGTACGCGCACATCTCCGAGACCCCGCTCGCTGAGGCCGACGTATGGCTCTACACGTCGAGCTGGGACGGCGTTCCGAGCCAGCTGCTCGAGGTAGCCATGACGGGGATCCCGATTGTCGGGACCCTTGTCGGGGGCACGGGCGAGATTCTCAGCGAGGCGGACGCCTGGCCTGTCGCCGAGACGGCTCCTGCCGAGGCGTACGTCGATGCGATCCGCGCTGTCCTGGCCGACCCGGCAGATTCCCGGCGTCGCGCTCGGGCACTGCGAGACCGGATGCTGGGTGAGCGCACCTATAAGGCGTTCGCCGACCAGGCTGCAGACATGTTTCTGAGTCGAGACCGGAGCGCGGTGGCGGGATGAGCGGCACCGATCTCACACTGATCGTCACCGCCCACAACGAGACGCTCGTTTCCGGACCGACCCTGGCGTCGGCCGACCTCGCCGTGGGAGCCGCGCGTGACGCGGGATACACGGTGCAGGCGATCATCGCGCTCGACCGGGCGACTGAGGCAACCGCCGAGTACTTCCATCAGGCCGATTTCGACCACTGGGAGCGGTGGGAGATGGACGAGGGCGATCTGGGGCGCGTTCGCAACGCCCTCGTGCCGCAGACGGAGGGACGCTATATCGCGTACCTCGACGCGGACGATCTCTTCAGCGAGAACTGGCTGTTCAAGGGGCTGGATCATCTGGAGGCGGCGCTGGAGCGCGGTCAGCGCACCATCGCTCATCCCGAGGTGATCGCGACCTTCGACGGCGCCGTCGGGATACACCAGAACGTCGACCAGCGCTCGCCGCTCTTCACCCCGTACTTCCTCTACATGCGCAACGCCTACGACTCACTGTGCCTGACCCCTCGCGAAGCACATCTCACCGTCCCGTACGTCCACCGCGACATCGCCAGAGGGCTGTCTTGGCAGGACTGGCAGTTTGCGATCGAGACGATGTCGCGAGGCTGGGAGCACGTGGTGGTGCCGGACACGGTCATCTTCAAACGCCGGCGCGACTTCTCGCTCATGGTCGAGAGTGCAGGCCGTAAGTCGCTCCTGCGGTCTCTTCCCGAGATGGCGATCGACCTTGTCCGGGATCTCCCGCGCCCCGAAAGCGACTGAGCTCTCAGCTGCGGCTCACGCACCGAGCGGCTTGATCGCGATGCGTGCCATCTCCAGGGGCACGAGGAAGAGCGCGATTCCCGTTTCGTCAAGCCACTCGTCGGTCGCGCGGCGGGAACCCTCCCAGTACATGTAGTCGTCGATGATGAGGGCCCCTCCCGGGCTGAGCCTGTCGTAGAGGTGGTCCAGCTCGTGGCGCGTCGACTCGTACCAGTCGGTGTCGAGCCTGAGAAGCGCGATCCGGCCGGGCGCCTCGTCCGGGATCGTCTCCTCGACGCGGCCCTGGTGGTAGAAGATCTTCTCGGGCGGATAGCCGGTTTCCGCCATTCCTTGCTTGACGTCGTCGAGTCCGGCAACTGCCCAGAGTCGCGTGTCCCGGTCGCTGGACTCGAGGAGTTCCCTGGCGGTCCGTCCGTCCTTCAGGCGCACGTCCGCGCCGGACGGCGGCGGCATGCCCTCGAACGTGTCGAAAAGATGGAGCTCGCGCTCGGTCGCTCCGCACCCGAGCAGCGTGAGAGCCGCAGCCTGCATGCTCCCGCCCCGCCACACCCCGCTCTCGACGATCTCTCCCGGCACCCCCACGCGCTCGATGTAGCGCAGGGCTTCGATCATTCCGAAGAGCTTGACGGTCCCGGTCATCGTCCGGGACGAGACCGTCTGGACGATGCGGCCGGCCTCTTCGTCTAGGTACTTCATCGCCTGTCGGTCGGGAGTCTGGTCCAGAAGACGGCGACGCTTTTCCTTCTCCTCCTCCACAGACTTCCTCAGCTTTGCCACCGACGTGCGAGCAGCGTCCCGCTCCGCGCTGAGCCTGCGGAGCTTTGCTGCGCTCTGCCGCTCGGTCGCGCGCGCCGCGGCGTTTGCCGCCTTCTTGGTGTGCTCCCGCCGCTGCTCGGGGGTCTCGCGCGTCAGCCTGACGCCAGTGGTCCTCTGCAGCGCGGCGTTGACTTGCTTCAGGAAGGGCAACGAGTCACGTATCCGTCCGACGGCGGTTCCCTGCCCCAAGGGGGGCGAGGTCGCGAACCCGATCGATGGCCATCTCGGGAAGAGATCGAACGATCGACTTGCGGGCGTTGCTCTCGACTACGAGTGAGAAGTCACGCCGTCGTTTGAAGATGATCGTGTCCTGCACGACGAGGTGACGCCACCCCCGCGACAGGGTTTCTATCGCGAATTGCCAGTCCTGGTACGACAGGCCGTTCGGGATGTCGCGAGGCACGTACGGCACCGTCAGATGCGCCTCGCGAGGAGACATGCACAGGGAGTCGTAGCAGTTACGCACATAGAGAAGGTGCGGGCTGAACAACGATGAAGAGGAGTCGATGTTCTGGCGGACCGCCTTGTGTCCGTCGAAGACGACGTTGAGCTCTGGATGCGCGATCGCCCGCTCCCCCCGCTCTGCAGCGGCGTCGAGGGCCGCGATGCCTTCCGCCAGCCAGTTCTCGCTGAAGAGGTCGTCGGCGTCGAGAAAGGCGATATAGCGCCCCTTTGTTTGCGGCACGATGGCGTTACGAGCCCGGCCGAGATCGCGCTCATCCAGTTCCAAGCGCTGCCAATGATCGAACCGCGGTTGGTGGAAGTAGTCGCTGGTCGCCGGGGTCGCGTTGTCCAACGCCAGGATCGTCTCCACGCTGTAGCTCCGCTCTCGGGCGGTGGCCACTGCAAGGTCGGCGGACTGCACGGTCGGACCGGCTCCAACGGTCTCGTCATGCGCAGTCATGACCAGACTGAGGTCGGTGTCGCTCAACCCGCCGCCTTGCCCGCGACCAGGAGGAGATCGGTGACTTGCTTCGCGAACGAGTCCTCGGAGCGCTCATGCAGCAGACGCTCCCGCAGCGCCAGTGCGCGGTCTCTGGCGGCGGTCCTGTTCGCTAGCACCTCGCGGATTGCCTTGATGTACGCCCCGGCATCGTCGATCTCGGCGATTGGCCACGCATCGTCTTCGCTCAGAACCTCTCCGGTGCCGCCGACCAGGCTTCCGACGATCGGAACGCCTGTCATCGCCACCTCGAGCAAGAGCGTCGGCACGCCGTCCCAGGCGGACGTGTAGAGCCACACGTCGGCATCGCCGAGGTTCAGATCCGTGAACGCCTCGTACTTGCCTTCCACTTTCACGTTGTCGGGCCGAAGGTCGAGGGTCGAGCGCTGCAGGACGGATTCCCCCCACATCCGGAACTCGACGTCCGGCATGAGCCGGGCAATCTCCAGGACGAGGTCGATCTTCTTCTGCCGGTCCCAGCGCCCGGCCCAGAAGACGGTCGGACGGTCTGACGGGCGCGACGAGGAATCCGGTCGGACTACCGGCAGGGTTGGGTCGACGGGCGTGTTCAACACCCGGATCTTTTCCCGTGAGCGTGCGTCCAGCTGGTACACGTCATCGAACCACTGGGCGAGGTATTTGCTGTCGGTGACGACGTTGGTGACCCGGTCGAACACCCGGTAGAACTGGCTGCTCGGCCAGCCGTACCAGTTTCCGATCTGGCTCTGCTCGTTGCAGAAGAAGATTGGGAAGAGGCGCTCGGTCACTGCGAGGGCGTTGCCGTACGCCCGCATTGCCCGGTGGAGCATCCCGGAGTTGATGTTCACGATCGACTCCGCCTGGAACGAGCGAAGGAGCATGACGAGGGTGTGCTCCTGCCATTCGGCAACGAGATCGGCGGTGTGTGCGGCGAAGTCGACCTGGCGAACGCCCTCGGGAAAGCGACCGCTCGGCGAGGTGCCGCTCTCGTCGCTGTAGATCACGACGATCTCCTCCGGAGCGACCTCACCCGCGAGGGCATGGGCGATATGTCCTTCCATTCGCCGGCCGCCGCCCCAACGGGAGCTACGCACCACCAGAAGTACGCGGGCGCGACGGAACCCCGCCTCCAGTTGCGAGAGACGAAGCGCAGCCATCTGCTTCACAGCTGTTATTCCGACCAACGGGAGCAGCGCCGGGCTCGAGGATTCCGGCCACGCGCCGCCTACAAGTGGATCGACTTCGGCGGCCCGAGCCCACATCTTCCCCAGCGTTCCGGTACGAAGTCGCTGCTGCAGATCGGTTCGCCTTTCGACCAACGTGTCGACCAACTCGTCCGGCGAGACGTCCAGGACGTACGCCATTTTTTCGACCTCCGGAGCCGGATCGGCGATCTCGCCGGCCCTTCTCCCATCCCTGAGCCACACGAGGTAGGGGTGCGTGCGGTTCTTCCGCTTCTCCGGGTAGCGGGCGAGATACTCGCGCATGGAGAAGTTGATGTCCGGGTTGTTGATCGCGTCGGCGCCGTTTCGCAGGTAGATGTCGATGGGATCGTTTGGTGTGATCCTGCCTTTCGCTTGCGCCTGGAGGGCGAAGTTGAGGTGGTCGAAGTTCGCGCGAAGGAGGTCGTAGTCGCGGTTGATGCCGATCGGTCTCTGACGTCGCTTGAGCTCTGCAACGAGCTTGTCCATCTCGGGACCGAGATTCGTCCGCTCCACGACAACCTCAGGCTTGGACGCCCCGTAGCGTCTCGAGAGCCTTCGCTCCCTGGCGCGTCGTAGCGCCCGGCTCAGGCCCGGCGTCCTTCTCCCGATTGCTCGGCGCATCCTGGTGGCCATTCGGACGCTCACCCTAACGGTGAGGAGATGGCGATTTCGCACGCTCCTGCTCTTCCCAGCTCCGGAGCCAGGCGTAGTCCTGGAACGGCGTGGGACGAGTCAAGCACTGGTTGGCCCTCGCGAGCCGAAACTGCGACCCGGCGCGGCTCCGCTTGAAGTGAATCGTGTCCGGCACCACCCGATGGACGTAGCCGGCCCGGATCGTCTCGAGGTTCCAGAGCCAGTCTTCGAACGCGTACCCCTCCGCAAGGGAGCGTGCCTGGTACGGGTGGTCGACATAGGCCTCGCGCGGCGCCAGGCAAAGCGCGTCCCAGGCGTTTGTCACGCGCAGGGTCGCGGGGTCGAACTCCGGGTCGGTCTGGTCGGGCGGGAGGCTCAACGAGTGGCTTTCGCCAAAGACCCAGTCGGCGTATGGGTGGGCGATCGTCTGGGGCTCGCTTGCGCACAGCGCATGGGCTGCGACAAGCCAGTTCTCCGTCCACAGATCGTCGCCGTCCAGGAACGCGATGTAGCGTCCCCGGGATTCACGGACCGCATCGTTTCGAACGGGTGGCTGGTCGCCATACGAGACCTCGAGGAGGCGCCCCCCGTGTGACTCGACCTCCGCGAGCATCTCCCGGGTGGCCTCGTCCGGCCTGTCGAGCGCCACCAGCATCTCGACGTCGAGATCCGCCCCCCTCGCCACGGACACCGCGGCGAGCATGCTCCGGAAGGAGACACCCACCGTGGTTCCCTCCGCGTGGGCGGTGAGGATGGCGCTGATGTCGGGCCCGTTCTCAGCCATGGTCATGCCTCCTCGGGAGCGCGAAGACCCGCTCGACGGCCTGCTCCCCGAGCGGTACGAGTCGCTCCGCCAGGGCCGTCGGCAGGACGTACTGGTCCGTCAGCCGCTCGGCCAACGCCGGTGTTTCGACGAGTACCCAGTCGAGATGGGCAAACGATCCCTGGAACTCTGCGGCCGTGGGGCGAGGTCCGGCCCGTCCGGGGTCCTTCTCAGCCGACGGTACGAATGCGCCGAGCGAGGCTTGGGCCGACAGCTGCCGGCCGTAGACCGTGAGCAACCTCCAGCCGAGTTCGCTGCCCACGACGATGACGCGCTTCGCGGTGAGCCCGCGCACCAGGTCGAGGAGCAGGTCGACGCGGAAGTCTGGCTCCATGGCGTTCAGGAAGGGAAGCAGGTCTAGATAGTCGTTCTCCGGGACCCCGCTTCCCGCCGCGCTCCCGCCGGTGTCCGTGCCGACGACGAGCCATGCGTCGAGCTCCATGTGGAGGAGCAGCTTCGAGGCCGCCGCGACCTCGTTTGCGGCGTCACCGGGCACCAGGACCACGGTGTCGGCATGCACGCGGCCGATCGCACGGCGCAGTTCCTCGGCCTGCCGGTCCAGGAAAATTCGTCGCCCACGGTACGGCGGAGCGCCGACCACCGGGTAGTCCCAGTGCGGCTGGAGGATCAGCGGCTCGATCTCGCCGGCCTTGGCGACGAGTGCAGTCATATGCGCCGAGTGCAGCGCGTCGTACTTCGTGCGGGCGACTCGCGCGCCTTCCTCCGCCCAGCTGGTCCGGCTCAGGTCGTACTGGTCGGCTCGGTAGAGCATCTCGCGGAGCAGCAGCGGGGCCTGGAGCTCGCTGGCCTGGGGATCCTCGCCGCCGGCATGGTGGCGACCGTAGGGGCTGGCGAGCCGGTCCCACTGGTAGCACCCCTTCATCAGGTAGTGGACGAAGCTCCAGGCGTAGGTGTTGGTCGCACCCGGGTAGCGCTCCTCGTAGAAGCCCTCGTGAAACAAGGGCGTGGGCACGATCCGCTCTTCCCATCCCACCGACAGCCAGTGGAGGAACGGCACGGTATCCGCTCCGATCGTGATCCCGGCGCGGTCCAGCTGCTCGAGATACCAGTCCGGGTTGAAGAGGGCGCATAGCCGCTTGCCCTCGTCAACCCCGTGTGCCAGGTAGTGGGATACCGCGCGCCCGACGTCGAACTCGCCACCCAGTGCCTCCCGTTGAGCGGGGCTGAACTGGGCGCTGTAGAGCCGCGGGTGGGCGCACATTCTCAGACGCTTCCAGACCTCGCCGATCTTGGTCAGATGGCCCCGGAGCGGCGGGACGAGCCGGACGAGGTCCCTCATCAGCGCTCCGGAGGCCCTGGCGCGCAGCGCGGGCTTCCTCGCCGATCTAGACGTGCCGAGACTCGCGCGCTCCACGCTTCTCCCTCATCCTCGAACCACAGGTCGGCTCTAAAACACTCGCCCGTTTCCTATTCGATGCACGCGGGCATCGGCCCGAGATGTTTCGAACCTGACGGCGACGGGTGTCACAATAGCGAACGAGCTGAAACACAGGTGCTCTCCGCGCGGGAACCCTGCTCGAATGCGGTCTTGCGGCGAGTTTTGCTACCATCGAGCGCTCCGCGCAAGCGCGGCGTTTTTTGATGTGTCCGAAAACAAAGAGAGGTTCGTGTGCGCGTTCTGATCCTGGGTGGTGACGGCTTTTGCGGCTGGCCGACGTCGCTGCATCTGTCACAGCGGGGCCATGAAGTCCTGATCGTCGACAACTTCGCGCGGCGCAACGCCGACACGGAGCTCGAGGCGTCCTCGCTGACCCCGATCGCCCCGCTCGGCGTGAGGCTGAATGCGTGGCGCGACCTGACAGGCCGTGAGATCGGCTTTGAGCGGCTTAACGTCGCCCAGGACTACCATCAGCTGCTGGGCCTCATCGGCGAGTGGCGTCCGGACGCCGTCGTCCACTTCGCGGAGCAACGCGCGGCGCCGTACTCCATGAAGAGCTCGTGGCACAAGCGCTACACGGTCGACAACAACGTCAACGCGACGCACAACCTTCTGGCCGCGATCGTCGAAGCGGGGATTTCGAGCCACGTCGTTCATCTCGGGACGATGGGCGTATACGGGTACGGCCCTGCTCCGGGACTGAAGATCCCCGAGGGATACCTCGGCGTGAAGATCGAGGGCGCGGACGGGGAGGACATCGAGCAGGAGATCCTCTTCCCGGCCAATCCGGGCAGCGTCTACCACATGACGAAGACGCTGGACCAGCTTCTCTTCGCCTACTACAACAAGAACGACGAGGTGTCCGTCACCGACCTCCACCAGGGAATCGTCTGGGGTACGCAGACCGAGGACACGCGGCACGACGAGCGGCTCATCAACCGGTTCGACTACGACGGCGACTACGGCACTGTGCTGAACCGGTTCCTCATGCAGGCCGCGATCGGCTACCCGTTGACCGTCCACGGAACTGGCCGCCAGACGCGAGCGTTCATCCACATTCAGGACAGCGTGCGCTGCATCCAGCTGGCCGTCGAGAATCCTCCCGCGAGTGGCGAGCGGGTGCGCATCTTCAACCAGATGACCGAGACTCACAGGCTGATCGACCTGGCCGAGCTCGTCTCGCGCCTGACCGGCGCGGAGATCGACTTCGTCGACAATCCCCGCAACGAGGCGGCCGAGAACGACCTCTTTGTGGAGAACCGGCAGCTGCTCGATCTCGGCCTCGTTCCGATCACGCTGGAGGACGGGCTCATGAGCGAGGTGACCGAGATCGCGGAGCGCTACTCGCACCGGTGCGACCCGCAGAAGATCCCGTGTCGCTCGTACTGGCGCAAGGATCTCGAGCAGGCGCAGCCGGCGCATGAGCCTCTCGTCGGCGCAGACCGGCTCACCCCGTAGAGATTCCGGCTCGAGCCCTCGTCACCGGCGCGTGCGGCTTCATCGGGGCGAACCTCGTCCCCAAGCTGCTCGGCCGCGGCGTCGAGGTCCGAGCCCTCGACGACTTCTCGCGCGGTAGCGCCACGTATCTCGACGGCCTCGGCGTCGAGATCGTCGAGGCGGACGTGCGGGACGAGGACGCCATGGCTCGGGCAGTCGAGGGCGTGGACGCCGTCGTCCACCTTGCGGCCTTCGGCTCGGTCGTCGAGTCCGTCCAGGATCCGGTCCCGAACTTCGACGTCAACGTGCGTGGAACCCTCGTCGTGCTTCGTGCGTCGGCCACCGCGGGGGTCGGAAAGGTCGTCTTCGCCTCAACGGGCGGGGCGATCATGGGCAACGCCGAGCCGCCCGTGGACGAGGGCACCCTGCCGTGGCCGATCTCGCCCTACGGGGCTAGCAAGCTTTGCGGCGAGGCCTACTGCCACGCGTTCGCGGGCTCCTTCGACCTTCCGGTCGTGGCGCTCCGCTTCGCCAACGTCTACGGGCCCATCTCGGCCCACAAGAAGGGCGTCATCACGAACTTCATCCGCCTTGCGCTCGCGAGGGAGCCGCTGGTGGTGTACGGCGACGGCGCCGCGACCCGCGATTTCCTCTACGTCGAGGATCTCTGCGATGGGATCTGCGCTGCCGTCGATGCCCCTTTGACGGACGAGGTCATCCACCTCGCCTCGGGCCAGGAGACGTCGATCGGCGGGCTGGCGGAGCTCGTCCTCGAGCTGACGGGCGCGAGGGGCGTCCCGATCCGCTACGAGGAGCGCAGGCGCGGCGAGGTCGAGAGGACGTTTGCGAGGCCCGATCGCGCCGTGGAGCTCCTCGGCTTCGCGCCCTCGCACACGCTTGCCGAGGGATTGCGGAAGACCGTCGAGTGGTTCGCGGAGCGCGAGCCGGCTCCGTCTTCGGTCGGATAGGGGAACCGGAGAGCCCGGGTAGGCCCTCGGTATCCTTCCGCGCGCATGGCGAACAGAGCTCTGGTCATCGGCTGGGACGGCGCGGACTGGGACGTCCTCGACCCGCTCATCGCCGCCGGCGACCTCCCCGCGTTGCAAGGCCTCGTGGAGCGCGGACGCCGAGGCGTCTCGCGGTCCTGCATGCCCTCTCATTCCTGGGCGGCCTGGCCGACGTTCCTCACGGGGCGCGATCCCGGGGGGCACGGCGTGTTCGACATCCTCGAGTACAGGCCGGGCGCCAATCGCAGGCTGCCGGTCTCGTCGCGCTCGATCCTCGCCCCGACCTGGCCCGAGCGCTTCACGAGCGCTGGGAAGACGTCTGTCGTCGTCAACGTTCCCCTCACGTTCCCCGCGCCTGAGGTTCGCGGCGTGGTCATCGCCGGTGGGCCCATTCCGCCGGGAGCGACCTACAGCTATCCGGAGGACGCCGGCCCGCGGCTGGACTGGCCGATCAACGGCGGCTCCTGGACGACGTTCCGAAACAAGCCAGTCGAGCTCGTGCAGGAGCTCGAAGACATCACCCGGCGGCGAGGGAACGCCATGCGGACGCTCCTGGACGAGCAGCCGTGGGACGCCGCCTGTCTCGTCTTCGTGTCGCCCGACCGCGCGCAGCACTGCCTGCTCGAGTACGTCCACCCCGGACACCCCTCGTACACGCAGGCATCTGCGACTCCGGTCGCCGAGCGGGTGCGCGACCTGTATCGACTTCTCGACAGAGAGCTCGCGTCGCTCCTCGAACGGGTGGACGACGACGATCTCGTCATCCTCATGTCCGACCACGGACACCAACCGGTCACCCGTTCCCTGTCGATGAACAAGATCCTCGAGCACGAGGGCTTCCTCCGTTTCGGCGCCGGGTCGAAGGTCGTAAATCTTCTGTCGTGGGGCCGCGTGAGGGCGGTGGCGCGCGTGCTCTACGACAAGCTCGGTCTACACGGGCGCGTGGCCGTGCCGACGCCGCCGCTCGACTGGGGGAGGACGCGGGCCTACACCAGCGTCGTCTCGACCGGGGAAGGCGTCTCGGTCAACCTCGTCGGCCGCGAGCCGAACGGGACGGTCGAGCCCGCCGACTACGAGCGTGTGCGGGACGAGGTCGCGGCCAGCCTGCTCGAATTCGAAGACCCGGAGACCGGTGCGCGCCCGATCGCGCACGTGGCGCGCAAGGAGGAGGTCCTTTCCGGACCGTATCTCGACCGGGCGCCCGACCTTCTCCTCCAGCCGGCTCCTCTCTACAGCCTTGCGCGCGCCCGGCACATGGTCGCGCCGGCCGATTGGCTCTCCGGTGACCACCGCCCCGAGGGCATCTACATCTTCGCGGGTCAGGGGATCGCAAGCGAGGAAGGCCCGGAGATCTCGCTCGCGGACTTCGCCGAGCGGATCGCGCGCGCAGTCGGCCTCGAGCCCGACGCCGAGTGGAGCAGTGCGCCCGCCGCCGAGCCGGTGGGCGCGTACTCCGCGGAAGAGGAGCGCCAGGTGGAAGAGCGCCTGCGCGGCCTTGGCTATCTGGAGTAGGCGCTCGACCCGTGAACCGGGCGAGGGCGTGAGCGAAGAGCGGACGCTCCTCACAGGGACGGCCCTGAACGTCGTCGGCCTCGTCGCCGGCGTCCTTGCTGCGCTCGGCGTCCAGATCCTTCTCGGCCACGCGCTGCCACCGGGCGGATTCGGGCTCGTCACGGTTGCGGTGCAGGTCGCCTTCGTCGCGTCTGCCGGCAGCCGCTTCGGGATGGACATGGCGGCGGTCCGGCTCGTCGCCATCGGGCGTGGAGCCCTCGACGTTGGCAACCTCCGAAGCCTGGTCGACCGCTGCGCCGGTATCGCGCTCGTCGTCAGCGTGCTGGTCGGCGCAGGCCTCGCCGCCACGGCTCCCCTCTACGGTGACTACTCCCGCGTGATTGCGCTCGCCGCGGCCAGCGTGCCGCTCATCGCCGTCACCAACGTGTACCTCGGTGCAACTCGTGGGCTCGGGCAGATGAGCCAGACGCTCTATGTGTTCTGGATCGGTCAGCCCCTCGTCTGGATAGCCGTCACCGGGGCTGCGATCGCGGCGGGAGGCGCAACCGATGCGGCGGTAGGTGCGTGGGACGCCTCCTGGCTCCTGGCGGCCCTCGCCGCGCGCGTGCTCTGGCGTCGCGTAGCGGCCGGCTACGCCGACCGGCCGGCGAGCCGGGAGGAGGTCAAGGCGGCGGTGCGCTACGGGCTCCCCCGCGCCCCGGCCGCGCTCCTGGCCCAGGCGATGTTCTGGGCCGACCTCTGGGTGCTTGCGGCCTTCGAGAGCGGGACCGAGCTCGACGCGTATTCCGCCGCGGCACGGATCTCGCAGGTCCTGCTCCTCTTCCTCACTTCCGTGAGCCTCGTCTTCTCCCCGTTCGCCGCCGACCTCCACGCGCGGGGTGAGCGGGACCGGCTCGACGTGCTGTTCAAGCGCAGCACGCGCTGGGCTCTCGCGGCCACGCTGCCGCTCCTCATCGTCCTGTTCGTGGCCGCAGGGGATGTCCTGCGCGCTTTCTCCCCGCGCTTCGAGGTGGGCGAAGAGGCGCTCAGGATCCTCCTCGTCGGCCAGGCGTTCAACGTCGCGACCGGGAGCGTCGGCTTCATCCTGATCATGACCGGCTTCACCGGAGTCGACCTAGTCGACAACGCCGTCGGTGTCGCGGTCCTCGTAGCCCTGGCCGTGGGGCTGACGGCGGCCTTCGGGATCGAAGGCACTGCGGCCGCATCAGCCGTGAGCATCGCCGGACTCAACGGCGTGCGGCTCCTCCAGGTGCGCCGCAGGGTCGGAATTCAGCCCTACGAGCGGTCCTACCTCGGGCTCGCGCTCCCTGGCGGAGCCGCCCTGCTGGCCGCGTTCGGGGCGCACGCCCTCATGGCAGATCGAAGCTGGTGGCTTTCCCTCGCGGCGACGGCTCTGGCTGGGCTGGCCGCTTACCTCGTGCTGCTACCGGTCGTCCTACCGGCGGAGGAGCGCGCCGTGCTGCGCGAACGCCTGCGGTCGGCGCAGTCGTAGGACGCACTCAGCGCCGGAGGAAACGCAACCTGCTCGGACGTCTCGGCTTGTTGGTCGCTCTCCGTCTCGGTCTGACGGCCTCGATCCGGGCGAGCTCGCGCTCGAGTGTGGAGGGGGCGGGCGGCTCCCGCCCCTGCCGGAGGGCCTCAGCGATCTCCAGCAGCCTGTAGTCCTCGGCATACCAGCGTCGTAGCGCGAGAAGGCCCTCCTCGCCGATCGACATGTCGCCGGTGTAGGAGGCGCGATGGGCCGCGATGTCGTCAACCGGCAGCATCTGCTCCTGCGGGATGCCGAGGAGCTCCTTGATCCGTTCCCAATCCTCTTCCAGCGACTCTTGCCGTGCCACGTAGAGGACCTTGCCGCGGTTCAGGTACAGATACGCCGCACTGCCGAGCCAGTAGGTCATCGGGCGATTCACGTGTCGGATTCGTCGCATCGCGTAGACGGCCTTCGCATGGGCCCTTCCGCGCGGCTGGGCGAGAGCATCCGCCAACGCCCCCGGCGTCGGGAACCACTCGAAGCTGCGCCGTTCACGCCGTGTCCACTCGAGGTCGTAGCGCGGCTGGCCCTTGCGCAGCCTGCTGTGGAAGCTGGAGACGAAGCGACTGACAGGATCGCGGACGGCGAAGATCGCCCTGTCGTCCGGTCCCACGTGCATCAGCCGAAATCGGTGGTCGTGCCCCCAGACAGGGCCCCACTCCGTCTTCAGCTTCCCGCCTGCTTTCGTTCGTGCCTCGCGCAGCGCGAAGCGAACGGCGCTGCCCCCGGATTTGGAGATGTGGATGATGTGGACCGGCAAGGCTAGCCGGCGTCTTTTCGAGCTGAGGCTTGCGCCGGCATCCGCGGCCAGGGTCGGGCTCCGTCGAGTCGCTCAAACGTCCTCGTCGGTGACCTCGCTCTCGCCCACCTGGAGGTACTCCTTGTACGCCTCGATGACGGCGTCGGCGTCGGCGCGCATGACGATGCGGCCCGCGTCCATCCAGATCACTTCGTTACAGATCTCGCGGATCGAGCGGAGTCCGTGGCTGACGAGGACGATCGTTCGCGCTTCACCGCAGAGCTCGCGCATCTTTGCGAACGACTTCTCCTTGAAGCGAGCGTCGCCTGTCGAAAGCGCTTCGTCGATCAGGAGAATGTCCGGATCCATGCTGGTCGCAACCGAGAACGCGAGGCGGCCGTACATGCCCGAGGAGTAGGTGCGCATCGGCATGTCCATGAAGTCGCCGAGCTCGGCGAAATCCGCGATCTCCTCGTACTTCGCCGCCATCTGCTTGCGGGAAAGGCCGGCCGCGAGACCGCCGAGGACGACGTTTTCCTGACCGGTGAGCTCGCTCTTGAAGCCGACTCCGAGGGAGAGCAGCGTACTCACGCGGCCGAAGACCTCTATGCGGCCGTCGGTCGGTGGCAAGATGCCGGCCATCGTGCGCAAAAGCGTGGACTTCCCCGCGCCGTTGACGCCGACGACGCCGAGTGCGGCTCCGCGGGGAACCTCGAAGGACACGTCGCGGACGGCCTTGATCTCCCGGATGATCCGCTCCCGGCGGCCGAGACGGATCAGCGTCTTCTTCAGGGTCGGCTTCTTCTCGACAGTCGTGCGATAGGTGACCGACAGGTTCTCGACCCTGACCGCGCACCCGGTCGCGGCGGGAAGCCCGCTACCACCCTCGACCGTCGCTGCCTGGTTCTCAGAGGCGGATCGCAAACTCACGCTCCCGGGAGATGAAGTAGGCGGCGCCGGCCAAGACGGCTCCGAGGGCCCAGGCAAGGCTCGCGGCGAGGAGGGGGAAGGGTGGGGTGCGCCCCTCGATGACGGCGTAGTTCAGCGACCCGAGCATCGGATACATGGGGTTGACGTAGAGAATCGTCTGCAGCTTGGCGGGAACGTCCTCCGCGTAGAAGAGAATCGGCGAGGTATAGAGCCAGATCCGTGTGAAGTACCGGAGGAAGCTCGCCAGATCGCGGAAGTACACCTGCGCAGTAGCCGTGAACATCGCCGCCCCGGCGCCGAAGATCGTCATGACCGCGATGATCGGGACGATCCAGAGGAGGTCGGGCCCAACGGGTAGGCCGAGGACAGCGTGCACGACTGCGTACACGGCGACGGTCGGCAGGAAGGTCATGAACGACTCGAGCACCGCCTCGAGCGGGAGCAGGAGTCTTGGAAAGGCGGTGTTCAGGAGCAGCTTCCCTCCGCCCACGACCGACTGGGCCCCCCGTGAGATCGCCGTGCTCACCAGACGAAAGGCGAAGAGGCTCAACATGAGGTGGGCGAGGAACACCGGCCCGCGTCCGCCGTCGCGGATGATGTAGACCAGGGTGAAGTAGACGAACGCCATCATCACCGGATTGAGGATCAGCCACAGTTGCCCGAAGGTCGTGTTGTAGTGCTGCGCGCGTAGGTTCGTGCGGGCGAGCTCGTACAGGAACTGGCGGCGCGCCCAGAGCGTCCGGAAGTACGGGCCGAGGGGCGGTAGCCCGACCTTGTACGGCTCGTAGACGTGGTGGTCGCCGCTGAACTCGTCGCCCGGCCGCGTTTGTGCGACCGCGCTCACCGTGGGCGCTCCTGGGGATTCATCGCGTCCAGATTAGTCGCTCGGCAGGCATGTCCATTCACTTGAGCCGGCCGGACGCGAGAATCGCCGCGAGGTGACCAAGGACCGCGACCCCGGCAGCGGCCGCGAGCGCGACGACGAGGACCCGCGTCCCGTCCAACCCGTCCGCGAATGCGTCGACCACCGCGGCGGCGAGAGCGAGGAGCGAGGCCTCTACCGCCTGAAACGGCCGGACCGATGGCAGGAGCCGGGGGGTCGCCGACTCATCCTGCGGCGCGGCTGACTGCCGGTCCGAGCGCTGGAGCGCGTACTGGACCAGGTGGGTCTCCGACTTGAGGAAGAGGATGAGAACCGAGGCGAGGAGGCCGAGGGCGGTCCAGCCGCCGATCGAGTCCCACCCGCCGTCGGCGCGAACGCCGAGCGCGGCGGGGATGGCGGCCTCGGTCGAGTAGTGCGCGAGCTGGTCGAGGTACACGCCAATCGGCGAGAACTGCTTGCGCCAGCGCGCGACCTCGCCGTCCGAGCAGTCGAGCAGGAGCTGGAGCTGGATCAGCAGCATCGCGAGCACCGCGGGCCAGATCCCGGCGAAGGTGAGCGCGAAGGCGCCCAGGAGACCGGCGGGGATCATGAGCGCGGTGACGCCGTTTGCCGGAAAGGGGGTGCGAAGGATCAGCCGGGTCAGATACGGCGAGAGACGCCGCATGTAGAGGCGCCCCGCCCAATGCTCGGCTCCTGGGCGGGCAAGCAGCCAATCAGGCTGTGTCTCGGCGCGGAGCTCAGCGATCGACGGCATCGACATAGCGCGCGACCCAGTCGCGGATCTCGTCTTCGGCCAGCTCGAGGCGCTCGAGGATCGTGTACCGGTCGGGCCTCGTGGAAGGGGCCTTGGCAACTGCGGCTCCGAACTGCTCGTCGTCGAGCCCGAGGTCGGCGGGCACGCGCGCGACGCCGTGGCCGCGCAAGGCGGCACCGAGCGGCTCGAAGAGCCCGTCCTCCCGGAGGAAGGAGGCGAAGAGGGCGCCCACCGCCACCTGCTCGCCGTGGCTCGCCTGCTGCGGATAGAGCGCGTCGATCGCGTGCGAGATCTCGTGGCACGCGCCGCTGCACGGACGGCTCGAGCCGGCGACGGCCATCGCGAGCCCGCTCAGGACGAGTGCCTCGGCAAGAGTCCGGTGAAAGGCATCCGAGCCGAGATCGTCCTCACCGCGGAGAAGCGACTCGGCGCCCGAGCGCGCGAACGCAG